>WNFD01000048.1_pt1 | contig 101474 bp, 102 predicted proteins | sample 5400491 | NCBI WGS metagenome assembly WNFD01 (sample SAMN13153343, study PRJNA577476) | soil metagenome | isolation source: 120 cm saprolite under Douglas fir tree site 2 hole 2 replicate 2 | place: USA:California | collected 2015-04-18 | reverse complement strand
AGCGGGTGCACCTGGAGCTCGGCGGCAAGGCCCCGGTGGTGGTCTTCGACGACGCCGACCCGGCCAAGGCCGCCGAGGCGATCGCGATCGCGGGCTACTTCAACGCGGGCCAGGACTGCACGGCGGCGACCCGGGTCATGGCCGGGCTCCGCGTGCACGACGAGTTCGTGGACGCGCTGGTCGACCAGGCCAAGAAGCAGACGGTGGGCGGGCCCGACGTCACCGACGCCGACTTCGGGCCGCTGAACAACCCGGACCAGCTGACCCGGGTATCCGGGTTCATCCAGCGGCTGCCGGATCACGCCCGGGTGCTCACCGGCGGCAAGCGGATCGGCGAGCGGGGGTACTTCTTCGAGGCCAGCGTGGTCGACGGGGTGCATCAGGACGACGAGATCGTCCAGGAGGAGGTGTTCGGCCCGGTGATCACCGTGCAGCGGTTCACCGACGAGGACGAGGCCGTGCGGTGGGCCAACGGGACCGAGTACGGCCTGGCCTCGTCGGTGTGGACCTCCGACCACGGCCGGGCCATGCGGATGGCGCGGCGGCTCGACTTCGGCTGCGTCTGGATCAACACCCACATCCCGCTGGTCGCCGAGATGCCGCACGGCGGCTTCAAGCAGTCCGGCTACGGCAAGGACCTGTCCATGTACGGCTTCGAGGACTACACCCGCATCAAGCACGTCATGTCGTCCCTCGACTAAAACAACCGTCCGTTACGAATAAAGATCTAGAAGGGGTACGCGGGGAGGTCGCCCCGGACGGTGACCCACTGGGTCTCGGTGAACGCCTCCAGGTTGGCCTGCGGCCCGCCGAGCCGCCCGCCGTTCCCCGAGGCGCCCACGCCGCCGAACGGGATCGTGGCCTCGTCGTTGACGGTCTGGTCGTTGATGTGCACCAGGCCGGCCGGGATGCGCTCGGCGATCTCCAGTCCCCGGTACACGTCCCTGGTCAGGATGCCGAGCGACAGCCCGTACTCGGTGCCCGCCGCGAGCGCCACCGCCTCGTCGATGGAGTCGAATGCCACGATGGGCGCGACCGGCCCGAATATCTCCTCCACGTACGCGGGCGCCGACGTCGGCACGTCGGCGAGCACGGTCGGCCGGTAGAACAGGCCTTCATAAGAACCGCCGGTGAGCAGGACCGCCCCCGCGTCCACGCTGGAGGTGACGACGCGGTGCACGTTGTCCCGCTGCCGCTCGTCGATGAGCGGCCCGAGCGCGACCTGGTCGCGGTACGGATCACCGACGGGAAGGTGCCCGGCGCGAGCGGCCAGCGCGCTCGCGTACTCCTTCGCTATGGAGCTGTGCACGAGCTGCCGGCTCGAGGCCATGCAGATCTGGCCCTGGTGGAAGAAGGAGCCGAACGCGCCCACCGAGGTGGCGCGCTCCACGTCCACGTCCGGCAGCACGATGAGCGCCGAGTTGCCGCCGAGCTCCAGATGAACCCGCTTGAGGTGCTCGCCCGCCAGCCGCGCGACCGCCCGGCCTGCCCTGGTGGATCCCGTGAAGGCGATGACCCGGACGTTCGGGTCGGTGACGAGTGCCTCGCCGGCGTCCACGCCGCCTGGCAGCACATGCAGCACGCCGTCCGGCAGCCCGGCGGCAGCGAAGATCTCGGCGAGCACCGCGCCGCCGCTGACGGAGCTGCGCGGGTCGGGCTTGAGAACGACGGCGTTCCCGAGCGCGAGAGCGGGTGCCACGGCCCGGATGGACAGGATGGTGGGAGCGTTGAACGGGGCGATCACGCCGACCACCCCGGCCGGGACGCGACGCGAGAAACTGAGCTTGGGCTGCTGCGAGCGCAGCACCTCCCCGAAAGGATGCGAGGCCAGCGCCGAGGCCTCGTAGCACTCCTGCGACGAGACGCCGACCTGGAAGTCGCCGAACGGGCCGATCGCGCCTGTCTCCCTGGACAGCCACGTCTTGATCTCTCCGGCGTTCTCCTGCCATAGGTCTCCGGCACGACGTAGCACAGCGGCCCGTTCGGTATAAGGGGCTTGCGCCCACGCCCGCTGAGCCTCGCGCGCCCGCTCGGCGGCCTTGCGCACATCATCCGGAGTCGCCCAGCCGATGCGCCCGATCTCCTCGCCGGTCGCCGGCTCGGTCACCGCCCGGTCACCGCCGGAGCCCCGCACCCAGCCATCTGAGTACATCCTGCCTTGCCAGGCACCGGAATCCAGAAGTCCCATGTGGACCGTCTCCGCCCTTCTTCAGCCGCGATACCCGGCCACCCTCCTGGCCGGGGTACGGCTACGATCATCGTCCGCCTGATGGTGCGCTTGTCAACCATATGTGCGCAAGCCGAACAATGTGCGGCCCTGCGTGAGAATGACCGCCGATTATTCCGAACGGAAGCGCCGTGACGCGGGCCCGCCCGTGCGCGGTCGTGCGGGGCGGCCCCGGAATGTCAGTGACCAGCGGTGCGTTCCGTCTACGTGCTTGATGACTCCGAGATCAGCCGCGTCCTCGTCATCGCCGCGCATCCGGACGATGTGGACTTCGGCGCGGCGGGCACCGTCGCCCGCTGGACCGACGCGGGAATAGAGGTCACCTACTGCGTGGCGACCGACGGCGACGCCGGCGGGTTCGACGAGACGTTCCCGCGCGCCGAGATGGCCCCGCTGCGCCGCGCCGAGCAGACCGCGGCAGCCAAGCAGGTCGGCGTGCACGACCTGCGATTTCTCGGCTATCCCGACGGGAGGGTGGAGGCGACCCTGGGCCTGCGCAGGGACCTGGCCCGGGTGATCAGGCAGGTCAGGCCGGACCGCGTGCTCTGCCACACTCCCGAGCGGAACTACGTGCGGACTGGCGTCAGCCACCCTGATCACCGTGCGGTAGGCTCGGCCGCCCTTGATGCCGTGTACCCGGACGCCCGCAATCCGTTCGCCTTCCCCGGGCTGCTGGCCGACGAGGGACTCGCCGCCTGGACAGTGCGCGAAGTGTGGCTGTCGGGCAGCACGTCACCCGATCACTATGTCGACGTGACGGAGACGTTTCCCCGCAAGCTCGCGGCGCTTCGGGCCCACGAGAGCCAGCTCGGGAACCGTGACGGCCTGGCCGACGTCCTGCGCGGCTGGCTCAGCCGCGCCGCCGCCCAGGGCGGTCTCGCCGAGGGCAGGCTCGCCGAGGCATTCCAGGTGCTTGACACGGCCTGACCAGACCCGGAGCGTCATACGAGTTTGCGGGCGGTGGCCCAGCGGGACAGTTCGTGCCTGTTGGACAGCTGGAGCTTGCGGAGCACCGACGAGACGTGGCTCTCCACCGTCTTGGCCGAGATGAACAGCTCCCTCGCGACCTCCTTGTAGGCGTACCCGCGAGCGATCAGCCTGAGCACCTCCCGCTCCCGCTGGGTGAGCGAGTCGAGCTCGGGATCGACCGCCGGTATGTCGGTGGCGGTGAAGGCGTCGAGCACGAACCCGGCCAGCCGGGGCGAGAACACCGCGTCCCCCGCCGACACGCGGATGATCGCGCTGGTCAGCTCGGGTCCTGAAATCGTCTTGGTCACGTAGCCGCGGGCGCCCGCGCGCACCACCCCGATCACGTCCTCGGCCGCGTCAGAGACCGACAGCGCGAGGAACCGGATATCCGACAATGTGACCCGCCGAAGTACCTCGATCCCGCCGCAATACTGGCCAGGGGGGACGATGCTCCGCGCCCCCCCGGACGGGGCGGCTCCTCCGGCGGGTAGATGGACGTCGAGCAGCACCACGTCCGGACGGGCCGCGCTGATCACGGCGACCGCGGCGTCGGCGTCGCCCGCCTCGCCGACCACTTCGACCTCGGGCCCGAGTTCCGCGCGCACGCCGCTGCGGAACATCTGATGATCGTCCACGATCACCACGCGCACCCTGTTTTCCCGGGGGGACGACGCTTCGCGCCCCCCAAGGCCCCCCGCGGTGCCTGCCTGGGGGGACAACCCCCCAAGGCCCCCCGCGGTGCCTGCCTGGGGGGACAACCCCCCAAGGCCCCCCGCGGCCTCAGCCATGCCGCGCCACCTGGATCTCTATCTCCGTCCCCTCCCCCGGAGTGCTGCCCACCCGCGCCCTGCCGCCGGAGCGTTCCATGCGCCCGATGATGCTCTGCCGGACTCCGAGCCGGTCGGCCGGTATCGCATCCAGGTCGAAGCCCTTGCCACGGTCCCGCACGAAGATGGTTACCCGGTCGGGCTCGGCCTCCGCGTAGACCGAGATCTGTGGCGCCTCCGAGTACTTCGCGGCATTGACCATGGCCTCCCTGGCGGCGAGCAGTGCGGCGGACGTCCGCTCCCCGAGCTGGACATCGCCGACGCACACCACGTCGATCGGCACTCCGTGCGCGTCTTCCACCTCGCCGGCCACCCTGCCCAGCTCGGTGGTGAGCGTCACGCCCGGGTCGTCCTGCGGCTGGTAGAGCCAGGCACGCAGCTCCCGTTCCTGCGACCTGGCCAGCCGCTGCACCTGGCGCGGGTCGTTCGCGCTGCGCTGGATCAAGGTCAGGGTATGCAGCACCGAGTCGTGCAGCCGCGCGGCGAACTCGGCTCGCTCAGCGGCCCGGATCCGCTCGCTCCGCTCGGTATTGAGCTCACGCACCAGCCGCTGCAACCACGGGGCTGTTATCACGCCAAGGCCGATGACGATCGCCGCGACGGCATAGAGGACATGCCGGGCCTGACTGAGCTGGCCCCGGTAAGCCATCACACCGAGAATCCCCCCGGCCACCAGGAACGCGCCGACCAGGGTACGCACCGACATCTGCGGGAGCCGTGCGAGCCAGGGCCCGGCCCAGCGCTGCCGCAGGCCGGGATCTACCCGCTGCCACAAGAGGACCGCGCCGATGATAGCTACGAAGAGCGGCCAGAGCAGCCGGCCAGGAGCGGGGATGTTGGCCAGCCATGCGAGTGCCACGAGGGCGGCCGCCAGACCGCAGAAGACACCGAGCTGTACCCAGTCCCTGCCGCCGTCAGGCCCGTCAGGGTTCGCCGGGGCACCACCGGCCTGGGGTGATGGCGACCGCGCCGGGCCAGGATCCCTGGCTGACGGCGCGGCACGGGAAGCGGACTCACGCGTGGTCATGCAGGAATCGTCACATGCCCGGCCACGAGCCCGCATCCTGGTCGCGCCCCCGGATGTCCCTGCGATTGCCGTCGGACGGCTCAGGGGCCGTTCAGGGTTGTCCCTGAGTGAGTGCGGGCAACGCGCGCCCTTGCCGCCCAGGCCGGGAATGGGGCTATCGTTACGAGAAATTCCACCTCACCACGCTAGACCGGACAAGCGCGGGCGATCGTGGGCGTGGCCGCACTGGCGGGTGCGGCACACGACTGAGGAGAGCGCACACCGATGAGCATTGAGCTTGATCATTCCTTCACCGTCCCGGTTCCGCCTGAACATGCCTGGAATGTGCTTCTCGACGTGGAGAGGGTGGCGCCGTGCATGCCAGGCGCCACCGTCGACGCGGTCAACGGCGACGAGATCACCGGGCGGATGAAGATCAAAGTCGGGCCGATCTCCATGACCTATACGGGTACGGCCCGCTTCACCGAGCGGGATGCCGACGCCCGCGCCGTCACCTTCGACGCGTCAGGCAAGGAGACCCGCGGTGCGGGCACAGCCGCTGCCACGGTCCACGCGGCGCTGCACGGCGAGGACGGCCAGACCCGTGTCATCGTCCACACGACGCTCAACGTGACGGGGCGCCCCGCGCAGTTCGGCCGCGGCGTGATGGCTGAGGTCGGCGGCAAGCTCGTCGACAGGTTCGCCGCCAACCTCGCCGAGCTGCTCGCGGGGGGTCCTGGGGGCCGCGAAGCGTCGCCCCCCCAGGCCGGCACCGCGGGGGGTCCTGGGGGGCGCGAAGCGTCGCCCCCCCAGGCCGGCACCGCGGGGAGCGGCACGCCCGCAGAGCCCGCGCCGGCAAGTTCCGGCGCGGGACCACAGATGAACGCCACGCGGCAAGCGGATCTGGCACTCCCGATCCACGACCTGGACCTCAGCGCGCGAGCCCACATTCCGCTCAGACGCGAGGGCATCGCCACACTCGGCGACCTCACCTCCCGCAGTGAGCAGGACCTGCTCGGAATCGCAAATCTCGGCCCGAAGTCAGTCGATGAGATCAAGCAGAAACTGGCCGACAGGGGTCTCGCGCTCAGCGGCTCCCGGCCGAGCGCCATTACCTCCCCGACGATAGCGGCCAATGGCATCTCGCCCCCGCAGCGCTTGCCTGGGGGGACGACGCCTCGCGCCCCCCAGGGCCCCCCGCGGCTCCAGCCTGGGGGGACGACGCCTCGCGCCCCCAAGGGCCCCCCGCGGCTCCAGCCTGGGGGGACGACGCCTCGCGCCCCCCAAGACCCCCCGCGACCCAGCGACGACGCGATCAACCTGCTCGATGTCGCAGGGGTGCCGATCCTCAAGCGCGCGCTTCCGGTTCTCGGCGTGATCGCGGCCGTGCTGCTGATCGCCAGGCGCGCGCTTCGCCGCAGGCGGGCCAGGACGGCCAGCTAGCGGCTGGCGATCCGCCAGCGCGGGCATAGATGCCCAGCGGGGCATAGGTGTGCTGCACGTCGTAGCGGACGCTTGCCGTGCGCATGAAGCGCCTCTGGTTTCCCGCTGAACGTGTGAACCCGCCGGCAGCACGCGACGTCTTGTGGTTAGACGCGTTCGCCCGCCGCCTCGTTTCGTCACACTATCAACTGTGATCAGATCGTTAACTCCTTGACATCTGTACAAATCTAGAAGCTGCTGTAAGGTCCTGCCTCGGTGCGGGCGCCCAGCACCATCTCGTTAGGGGGCAGACCGGCCGCGCCTCGTCCGTCCAGCACGCGGCCGGCACACCGGCCGCCCTCACGCAACGAGGAAGCATGCGACGCAGCACCCGTCCGGCGCATCCCAGCGCAGCACCCCCAAGAACTGCCCTGAAACGGCCAGCCACCATCCTGGCCGTCGCGGCGACATCCATCTCCTTCATGGGACTGGCCCCCGCCACGTCCGCCGTCGCGAGCGCTGGACAGCCGCTCACCGCCGCCCTGGCTGCCCAGCTCGCCCAGAACGTCAGCAAGCCAGTGGTCGTGCTGATGAAGAATCAGGCGGCCGCGGAGCCGGCCGGCAGTACTGCCGCGGCCACGCGGGCGAGCGCGATCGCCGGGCAGCAGGCGCCGCTCATGACTGAGCTGTCCCAGGTGCACGCGACGCAGGTAAAGTCCTACCGGCTGATCAATGCCTTCGCGGCCACGGTATCGGCGGGCGAGGAGGCCCGGCTGGCCGCCAACCCGGCGGTAGCCCAGGTCATCCCGGACAGCGTGATACGAGGGCCGAGCGTGACAGCGCCGTCTGGGGGGACGGGGACCGCCGGCAAGGCCATTTCCTCGTCCGAGCAGGCACTCGCGTGCCCAGCCTCGAACAGCCCCGCGAAGCCGCTGCTCGAGCCCGAGGCGCTGCCGCTGATCCACGCTGCCTCGGACAACCCGGGTGCGAAGACCGCGCAGTCCCTCGGCATCACGGGCAAGGGCGTGAAGGTCGCGTATATCGCTGACGGCATCGACCCGGCCAACCCCGACCTCGCGAACGCGTTCGTCGATTACAAGGACTTCACCGGCGACGGGCCGAGCGCGCCGACCCCTGCCGGGGAGGCATTCCTCGATGCCACGTCGATCGCCGCGCAGGGCAGGCAGGTCTACAACGTCCAGAACTTCGGCGCCCACCCGCTGCCCGCGCCGTGTTACATCCGCATCCTGGGCGTCGCGCCTGGCGCGCAGCTGGTCGGGCTCAAGGTATTCGCCTCGAACAACGCGACCACCACATCGAATTTCCTGCAGGCGATCGACTACGCCGTGCGGACCGGCGTGAACGTGATCAACGAGTCGTTCGGGGCCAACCCGTTCCCCGACACGACCTCGCAGGACGCCGTCGCGCAGTTCAATGACGCGGCCGTAGCCGCCGGGGTCACGGTCACGGTGTCCAGCGGTGACGCCGGGACGACGAGCACCATCGGGTCGCCCTCCACCGACCCCAGGGTCATCTCGGCCGGCGGCTCCACCGACTTCCGCTGGCTCGCGCTGACCGACTACGGCGCGGCGGACCAGTTCGCGACGCACGGCTGGCTCAACAACAACATCACCTCGCTCAGCTCCGGCGGCTTCACCCAGACGGGCCGTACCGTGGACCTGGTGTCTCCCGGGGACAGCAGCTTCGCGGTCTGCACCCCCAGCCCGGCGCTGTATCCCGACTGCGCCGACTTCAACGGCAAGCCGTCTGCCGTCGAGCGGAGCGGCGGGACGAGCCAGTCCTCGCCGCTGACAGCGGGCGCGGCGGCCCTGGTCATCCAGGCATTCCGGCAGGCACACAAGGGCGCCACGCCGAGCCCGGCGCTGGTCAAGCAGATCCTCACGAGCACCGCCGACGATCTAGGCACCCCCGCCTACGAGCAGGGCTCAGGCCTGCTCGACGCCTACCGTGCCGTCAGGCTCGCCCAGTCCATCGGCGCCCCTGCCAAAGCAAGCTCGGCGCTCCTTGTCAGCCAGGGCCAGCTAAACGCCACGGCAGCGCCGGGAACCCCGCAGGCCCTGCACTTCTCCGTGACCAACTACGGGTCAGCAACGAAGACCATCAAGCTCAGCGGCAGGTCGTTCGGGTCCGCTCAGAACAAGCAGACGGGCAGCGTCACTCTCAGCGACACGGCCAGCCCCACCTTCGCCGACTGGAGCGGCGTGACGAGCAACTACGGCGTGCTGCACTTCAAGGTCAAGCCAGGCACCGACCGGCTTGACGCATCGATCGCCTACCCGGGCAATCCGGCCAACGGCCTGAACGCAAGGGTCCGGCTGATCCTGATCGACCCGCTCGGCCGGTACGCGGCGCATTCACTGCCGCAGGGTGTCGGCAACTTCGGCCACGTGGACGTCCGTTTCCCGGCCGCGGGCACGTGGACCGGGGTCATCTTCAGCAGGCAGACCACCGTGGGCGGGACAGTAGGAAAGATCTTGTTCGAGGCCACCACGTCTCAGTTCGCTGGATTCGGCTCGGTCAGTCCGGCCGTGCTGAAGCTGGCGCCGGGGCACACCGGCCAGGTGACGCTTCGCGTGCAGACCCCGGCCCAGCCGGGCGACGTCAGCGGCTCCGTGGTGCTGAACGCCGGCAGCGACGGCACGAGCTCGGTCGCCGTGGTGCTGCGCAGCCTGGTGAACGTCGCCCACGGCGGCGCGTTCAGCGGCACGCTGACCGGCGGCAACGGCCGGCAGTCCAACACCGGCCAGACGAACTACTACGAGTTCAATGTGCCGCAAGGACAGCACAACCTGTCGGCCGACGTCCTGCTGACGAACGACCAGACGGATTCGGTTCTCGCCTACCTCATCAACCCGGCCGGCCAGACCGTCGGATACGGCGCGAACTACCTGGCCACCGGCGTCACCGCAGCCGGGATCACCACCACCCCGACAACCAGGACGAGCCTGTACAGCCTCAACCCGGCACCAGGCCGCTGGACGCTGGCCATCGACTTCAACGGCGCCATCGTCGGTGATGAGCTGTCCCAGCCGTACCACGGCTCCATCCGGTTCAACACGGTGGCCGTGCACGCCACCGGGCTGCCTGACAGCCCGTCCACATCGCTCCACGCGGGCACAGCGGTCTCCGTGCCGGTCACGATCAAGAACACCGGCGCGGCGCCGGAGGACTTCTTCGTGGACGGCAGGCTCAACGCCAAGGCGGCCGTGACCCTGGCTCCGCTGGTTCCTGTCACCGCGCTCGCGCTGCCGCTGTCGCCAGGCACCCCGACGCCCCAGTGGGTGGTGCCGACGCAGACGGACGGCGTGCAGGTGACGGCGAACGCGTCACTGCCGGTGAACTTCGACTTCGGCATCTTCCCCGGTGACCCAGACGTGGTCAGCTCGACGGGCACCACCGCGGTGGGGTCATTCAACTCCAGCCCGGTCACGGCGGGCCTGTGGTTCGCCAACCCGTCAGAGCTCGGCCCGTACACCGACAGCGGCGGCGCGCCCGGCACCGTCAGCCTGGCGATGACGGCGCACACCCGGCAGTTCGACCCGGCCGTCACCTCTGACGTGGGTGACTTCTGGCAGGGCTCGGTCAACCCGGCGGCGCCGTTCGGGCTGCTCGTCGTCAACTCAGGCCAGACCGCCACCATCCATGTGACGATCACTCCGGCCGGGCCCAAGGGCACCGTGGTCCACGGGACGCTCTACGTGGACGACTTCGTCACCAGCTCGTCCTTCCTATCCGGCGACGAACTGGTCGGCCTCCCCTACACCTACACCATCGGATAACCAAGCTTGCCTGGCAACGGAGGGGGCCGGCCGGCCCCCTCCGTTGCCGCGGCCTGCCGGATCCTGGCCGCCTAGCGAACGACCACTTCCGTGACGGGGAGCGAGGAGTCGGCGGGGATGTCGAGCGGTGACGGCGGCACGCCCCGCGCCACCAGTTCGGCTCCAAGCGCGGCGACCATGGCGCCGTTGTCCGTGCAGAGCGCCGGCCTTGGCACCCGCAGCCGGATCCCGGCGGCCGCGCACCGCTGCCGCGCCAGAGCGCGCAGCCGGGAGTTGGCCGCTACGCCGCCGCCGATGACGAGGTGCCCTACGCCGTGCGCCACGCACGCGTCCACGGCCTTGCGGGTCAGCACATCGGCGACGGCCTCCTGGAAGGACGCGGCGACGTCGGCCACGGGCACGCGCTCACCGGCCGCCTGCCGCTCCTCCACCCAGCGTGCCACCGCGGTCTTCAGCCCCGCGAACGAGAAGTCGAAAGACCCGTCGCGATATTTGGCGCGCGGGAATGCGATCGCGCCCGGGTCACCGGACCGGGCCGCCGCGTCGATCGGCGGCCCGCCGGGGAACGGCAGCCCGAGCAGCCGCGCCACCTTGTCATAGGCCTCACCCGCCGCGTCGTCGATGGTCGCGCCGAGCGGCACCGGGACCATGGTGCCCGTCACGTCAGTGACGAGCAGCAGCGAGGAATGCCCGCCAGACACAAGCAGCGCGATCACTGGCCTTGGCAGCTCGCCATGCTCGAGCTGGTCCACGGCGATGTGCGCGGCGAGGTGGTTCACTCCGTAGAGCGGCCTGCCCAGGGCGAGCGCGTACGCCTTCGCCGCGGACACGCCGACGAGTAGTGCGCCGGCCAGCCCCGGTCCCGCGGTCACCGCCACGGCATCGATGTCCGCGAGCCGCGCCCCGGCGGAAGCCAGCGCACGATCCACGGCGGGGACCATCGCCTCCAGGTGCGCCCGGCTGGCGACCTCGGGCACCACGCCGCCAAACCGCGCGTGCTCGGCGACGCTCGAAGCGACCGCGTCCGCGAGCAGTTCATGACCGCGGACAAGCCCCGCGCCCGTCTCGTCGCAGGACGTCTCGATGCCGAGCACCAGCGGCCCGGTCACGGCCGGTTCCGCTCGCTGGCAGGCTCGGTCGCCGACGGGAACTCCCCGGTCCGCAGGACGCGGCGCATCACGAGCGCGTCGGCGCCTGACGGCTGGTAATAGCCGCGGCGCAGGCCCGCCTCGGTGAAGCCGTACCTGCGATAGAGGCTCTGCGCGCGCAGGTTGTCGGTGCGCACCTCGAGGAAGACATCCGCGCAGCCCGCCCGGGCGGCGCCGGCGAGCAGCGCCGTCAGCAGCGCGGAGCCGATCCCGCGTCCCCAGTGGCCGACCGCAACCGCGATCGTCAGCACGTCCGCCTGGCGGCCCCCTGGAAGCATCAGCCCCGCGTAGCCGATGATGCCTCCCTCAGCGGTCTCATCCTCCGCGACCAGGTAGTACCGGCTGCCCGCCGGCTGCGCGAGCTCTTCGGCGAACATGAGCGGTGTCCAGGCGTCATCGGGGAAGAGCGCCCGCTCGAGCTCGAGCACAGCGGGCAGGTCATCGGCATCCAGGCGGCGCAGCCGGGCACTCACGAGGGCGTCACCCGCTTCGGCGGGCCGGGCACCCGCGCATCCGGCCTGCGCAGGTACAAGGGCTCCGGCGCTAGCATGGGCGTGCCACCCCGTACCCGTTCGGCCGCAATGTGAGCAAGCATCCCCGCATCGGGGTACCTGGGCTGGATCGGCTCGCCCAGCTCGGCGGGGTAGAGAAAGCCGCCCTCCCCTGCCACGGGCCCTGGCAGGCCGTCCGCGCGGACGTCGGCGGGCTTGCCCACCGCCGGACCGGACAGCCGGTCGCCTGACCCCGAATACCGCGCCCAGTAGACCTCCTTGCGGCGCGCGTCGGTCGCCACGAGGAACGCCCGGCCGACCCCGCCTGCCAGGGCACCGCGCGCGATCACGTCCAGCGTGCACACGCCGTACACGGGCAGCGCCAGCGCCGCGCCGAGCACCCGCGCGGTCACGACCCCGGCGCGCAGGCTGGTGTACGGGCCTGGCCCGGCCCCGACCGCGACCGCGGTGATATCGTGCCGCGTGACGCCGGCATCGGCGATCACCTTGGCAATGGACGGGGAAAGCAGCTCACCGTGCCTGCGGGCATCAACCGTGACGGCCTCGGCGATCACCCTGTCCCCGTCGTGCAGCGCGACGGTGACCGCCGGGGTCGCGGTGTCGAACGCGAGCAGCAGCACGGTTGAAAAGCCTAGATGACGGCGCGGGCTGCCTCAGCCGAGCCTGCCAAGCGCGTCCCGTGCGGCCGCCAGCGCGCCGAGCCGCAGCTCGGTCACGGAGACGGGCCCGTATCCGCCGGAGCCTGAGCGATCGAGGCCCTGGAGCCTGACGGTGACAAGCACGTTGCGGTCGCGGACGACGACGGTGACCACGTCGTTGACGTCACCGCCGGAGCTGAACACCTGCGTCGCGCTGAACCCCTGGTTACCAAGCCCGGGAACGGTGGCAACCTGCGCCTTTGGCTGTCCGGAGTTCCTGGCCGGGTTGATCATGGCCCGCTGGGCCTGGCTGTAGGCGTCGAGCGCGGCGAACGTCGCGCTGCCGGTGCCGCTGGCCAGCCCGCTCGGCGCGTAGGCGTGCACGTCCGCCTCGAGCACCCGGTACATGGGCCGGCTGTCGGCCGTCCAGTCGCACTGGCTGTCCGCGCTGCCTTCGAGCGACGGGGGGACGGCCTTGGTGACCTTGCCCGGCAGGTAGGTATCGAGGATCGTGGCGGGGACCGCGCCGCATGCGTTCGGCACCGTCTGGAACTCGCCGGGCAGGAACGTGGTGACGAGGGCGTTCGGGATCGGCGCGACGTTGCCAGGGCCGCCCTTGCCGACCAGGATCACCACGATGACGCCGACGAGCGCCCCGGCCACGGCAAGGCCGCCCCAGATGAACAGCCGCTGCCTGCCGCGCGCGGCAGCCCTCCAGGCACCGCGCCCGACTCGCCTGCGAGCGCCGCCGGCGGGCGGGCCAGGATCACGTCCGTCCCGGTGCGGCCCGGGATCGGCCCACTGCGGGTACTCGCCGTCGGCATCCTCGCCTGCCCAGGCGGGACCCGGGGCGCGCGTGGGTGGCCCGGAGTGCCCGGAGGGCATGGCGCCGCCTGGGCCGCCGGAACGGGAGCGGCTCTGGTGACTCGAGTGGCTGGAGTGATTTGAGTGGCTTGGCCGACCGTGTGCGGACGTCCGGCTTGAGCCTGGGCGGGGGGAGGACCCCTGCTCAGTCACGGCACGCCTCCGGGGAAGGGGATTGGATCGTGCGTTACGGCGCGAAAGAGGGACAGGCGGGCGAACAGCAGTGATGAGACAGCCGGAACTATAGAGCCTACGGCCTGCCAGTTCGAGCAAGACGCGCGGATTGGATGCGATCGCAGTGCGTCAGCGGTCCCCTGGCACGCGGTCAGGGGCGGCTACCGCGGCACCCGCGGCACCCGCGCCGCGCCGCCACGCGTCACTCCGCCACGCGTCACTCCACCGGAGGCCGACGCCGGCCAGCCGCACCTTCCTGGCATCTTTCCCCGTCCCCTGCTCGCCGCGGCACACGGCGATCGTGATCTCCAGGCGGTCCTCGGCAAGCCCTTCGGCCATGCCTTCCCCCCATTCGACGACCGTCACCGCATGGTCGGCATCGGCATCCAGGTCGAGGTCGTCCACCTCGGCGATGCTGCCGAGGCGGTAGGCGTCCGCGTGCACGAGCGCGGGGCCGCCGCGAAGCGACGGATGGACACGAGCGATGACAAATGTGGGCGAAGTGACCGGCCCGCGCACGGCCAGCCCCTGCCCGATCCCCTGGACGAGCGTCGTCTTGCCCGCACCGAGCGGCCCGCTCAGTACCACCAGGTCACCGGCACGCAGCAGCGCCGTCAGCCGGGACCCGAGCGCGCGCATCTCATCGGCCGTGGCCACAGTGACGTTCTCGCACACCACCGCCTCCTCAGAATGTCACGTACCCGGTCACCAGAATGATGCCGAACGTGGGTAGCTTCTAGGCACCCGGCTGCCGATCCCCGTCACGATCTCGTAGGAGATTGTGCCGAGCGCGTCCGCCCAGTCCTGCGCGGTCGGCTCGCCTCCGTCGCCCGGCCCGAACAGCACGACGTCTTCCCCGGCTGCGACCTGCTCGTCGCCAAAGTCAATGACGAACTGGTCCATGCAGACGGTCCCTGTAACCGGCCAGCTGCGCCCGCGCGCGTGCACCCGCACCACGCCGGATGCGCCGCGCGGCACCCCATCCGCGTATCCGAGGGGAACCAGGCCGAGCGTCGCCTCCCGCTGCGTGACGTGCCTATGGCCATAGGACACGCCAGTCCCGCCGGGTACGCACTTGACCTGGGCAAGCCGGGCGCGCAGGGTCATGGCCGGACGCAGCCATCCGGGGGCTCCGCCAGGCAGCGTGGACAGGCCGTAGATGGCGCCGCCGAGCCGGACCAGGTCCAGCCTGGCCTCGGGCACGATCAGCGCCGCCGCGGTGTTGGCCATGTGCCGCACTTCCGGCGTGACCCCTGCCTTCTCCGCGTGATCGACGGCATCAGCAAAGGCCGCGAGCTGACGCGCCACCGTCGGATGCCCCGGCTCGTCCGCGCAGGCGAAGTGCGACCACAGCCCGACGACCTGGATGTGCCCGCTCGCCTGTGCACCGAGTGCGGCGTGCACCACGGCTGGCCACTCGGCCGGGGTGGCGCCGCCGCGGGACAGCCCAGTATCGGCCTTCAGGTGCAGGCGTGCGGGCCGGCCGACCCGCACGGCCGCGTCGGCGATTGCGGCGACGAGCGGGACAGAGCCAGCGGACAGGTCGATGTCGTGGCGGATCGCATCCTCATGCGGATCCTCAGGGAGAGCCATCAGGCACAGCACACGTGCCGTGATCCCTGCCCGGCGTAGCCGCAGTGCCTCTGCCGCGTGCACGACGCCGAGCCAGTCCGCGCCGCCAGCCAGCGCCGCGGTGGCGGAAGGAACGATGCCATGCCCGTAACCGTCCGCCTTGACCACGGCCATCAGCCGGGTGCCGCCGATGCGCCCGCGCAGCTTCTTCACGTTTCCCGTGATCGCGTCAAGATCCACGAGTGCCTGGGCATGGCCGTCCATGGGATTCAAGTCTGCCAGCAAGGTCACCACGGTCCCGGCGCTGGCCTCTGATGCCCCCTTATGTCGCAGTGAGATAACCACCGCGCTACCGCTGACCCACGGAGGGTTGCGTCCTTTGTGGCTATATGAGCTTTATGTGATTGAAGTTCTACATGATGTTACATTTTTCTCTTCTCATTTGGGCCCTCCTGGTAAGAGACTTAACGGTGCATGGGGGTGGACTCAGAGGAGGGACAGAACTCGTGATGCGGTTCAAGCAATGGCGCTGGGCGGTGGCCGTGCCCGCGGTGACCCTGCTGGCGGCGGCGCAGGCGCCGGCGCTCGCGACGTCTAGGGCGGCACAGCCGGCAGCTACGTCGCCGAGCGCGGCGCTCCAGTGCGACGATGCCCACAGCTTCTTGTGCACGGACGTCTATGAGCCGACCGCGGCCAGCGCAGGCCAGTACTACGTCGGACACGATGAGCCCGCCGCGCTGTTCTACAGCAACCGGGCCGGATCGGGTAACAACGACCTCTACATCCTCAGGCTGCCGAAGGACCCGCCGGTCCAGCCCAACCAGAGCGCCACGGGCGGCACCGCCAACTTCCAGCTCCACCCCGCATTCTGGTTTGGCATGGCGATGTGCGACACGCAGTCGTTCCCCGAGCACACGCAGGCCTGCGCGGCGGACTCGGACAGCAACATCTTCAACAGCCCGGACCCGTCCAGCCCGAAGTTCATCGGGAACCACCCGGGAACGGCGTTCATGGAGATGCAGTTCTACCCGCCCGGCTGGGTGTCCTGGCCGGCCGGCGTGAGCTGCGACCCCACCAAGTGGTGCGCCGCGCTGAACATCGATAGCTACAGCTCCAACCCGGCGGGCCTCAACAACAACAGCTCCTGCCTGAACACGGTCGGCGTGGAGCCCGTCAACTTCGCGTTCATCACGAAGAACGGCGTCGCCCAGGCCCCGGCGAATCCGGTAGACGCCACCGCGGCGACCTACACCCCGGACGCGGCCAAGGACCTGTTCATGAGTTCCGGTGACACCCTCGGCGTGTCGCTGCACGACACCGGCGCCGGATTCCAGGTGAACATCAACGACCTGACCAGGCACAGCTCCGGCTCGATGACCGCGAGCCCGGGCAACGGCTTCGGCCAGGTGCTCTACCAGCCGAGCGCCTCGACGTGCAGCGTGGCGCCGTACGCGTTCCACCCGATGTACTCCACGTCAAGCCCGAACACCAGGGTGCCCTGGGCGGCGCACTCCTACAACATCGCGTACTCGGACGAGATCGGCCACTTCGAGTACTGCAACGCCGTGGACGCCAGCGGCAGCTGCACCTCGCCCGGGGCGCAGGACGCCGCGCTCGATGCCGACGACGTCGGCTGCTTCCCCGCCTCGCAGAGCCTGCTCGTGCCGGTTACCGGGTGCATCAGCTCGGAAACCGACTTCGACGGGTCCTCCTACCAGAAGGTCTGGCCAGGTAGCGGGTCGCCGCGGCACGACGCGAAATTCGCCGCGCAGCCAATCGAGTTCACCAGCCCGTTGTTCAACGGGTTCCAGCGCTATTCCCAGGTGGCGTTCGAGGCCGACCTGCCGCGCATCGAAGCCCCCGACTTCGGCGGCACCTGCAACAGGACCACCGGGGCGGGCTGCACGAACCCGCCGACGGGCGCGCAGTTCTACCCGATCTTCACGACATCCGGGCACGGCCCGTTCTGCCACTGGCAGGAGGGCGGGGCGAACATCCCGGGCACCACCAACACGTTCGGCGGCAACTCGACGACCGAGTTCGGCTCACTGCTCAACCTGTTCTACCCGGTCGTGACGAACGGGCAGAACGCCGTGGTGAACAGGTTCAACGACTACCAGAATCTACTCCCAAGCAACCCCTGCTGACCGGCCCGCCGACACAGGTATTCCTTGATCGTGGTGCATCTCCCGCCGGTAGAGCGGGAGATGCACCACGATCATTTGTTCAGGGCACGGAAGGCTGAGGGCAGTGCGCCGATCACGTCCGCGGCCGCGATCGGCGCCGCGGGGGGCTTTGGGGGGCGCGAAGCGTCGTCCCCCCAGGCCGGTACTGCCCTCTCGCCCGGGCCGGTGGCGGCGAGCCTGGCCGCCATGCCGTGCAGGTACGCGGCCGCCGTGGCGGCGTCCACGGGATGGAGCCCCTGCGCGAGCAGGGTCCCGGCCAGCCCGGAGAGCACGTCTCCTGTGCCGGCGGTGGCGAGCAACGGCGTCCCGGTCGGGTTTACCATCTCAGGCCGGGTCTTTGAATGTCCGCGGGGGGCCCTGGGCCGTGGGGGTCCGGGGGTATCCCCCTGGGAGGCACTGTGTCCCCCCAGGTAAGCACCGTCGGCCGGAGCGGGGGCGATCACCGTTGTCGAGCCCTTGAGCAGCACGGTGGCATGCAGCTCGGCCGCTGCCCTGCGGGCGTGCTCGAGGCGGCGGGCCTCCACGTCGGCGCGGTCGGCGCCGAGCAGCCGGGCAAGCTCGCCAGCGTGCGGGGTCAGCAGCGTCGGTGCGCCGCGCGGCAGCAGTCCCCTGTCGCGCGCCAGCAGCGTCAGCCCATCGGCGTCGACGAGGACGGGCAGGTTCGTGCCGAGTGCCGCCGCGAGCAGCCCGGCCGCGGCTTCGCCGGTTCCCATCCCCGGCCCTGCCAGCCACGCCTGGACCCGCCCCGCAGACCGCAGCACCGCCATGTGATCCGCGCCCGGAGTCCCGGAGCCGCCGCCCGGCCCGAGGACGGTGATGATGGCCTCCGGCCACTGGTGCCTGACAGCCAGGGCGGCCGCCTCGGTGGTCACCAGCCGCACCATCCCGGCGCCTGCGCGCACCGCGCCGCCGACCGCGAGCACCGCCGCGCCGGTGAAGCGGTCGCTGCCGGCAAGCACGCCTACGACGCCCCTGCGGTACTTGTCCGAGTCCGCGGTCGGCCACGGCAGCAGCGCGCCGATGTCCGGCGCCTGCGCCGCGGCCACGTCAGGGGGATCCAGGTAAGGCCCGAGGCCGATGTCGACCAGCTCGACCACGCCGGCGTGGGTCGCGCCGGGATCGACGAGCAGGCCCGGTTTCCACGTGCCGAACGTGACGGTCGCCTGCGCCCGCACGGCCGGGCCATCCACCACGCCGGTGTCGGCGTCGACACCGCTTGGCAGGTCGGCGGCGACGACGATTCCGCGCACGTCGCGCGCCTGCGCGGCCAGCGCCGCGTACGGTTCCCGCAGGCCGCCCCTGCCGCCGATGCCGAGCATGCCATCGATGATCAGGTCCGCGGCCCGCATCACCGCGGGTACCAGCGGGTCCGCCGGACCGATGACCCGGCCGCTAGCATCGCGCAGCGCGCTGGTCCCTGCCTCGTGCGTTCGCGACCCTGCCGCGATAGCCACGACGATCGCGCCGCGGCGGGCAAGCAAGGCGCCCGCGTGCAGGGCATCGCCGCCGTTGTCACCGCTGCCCGCGAGTATGACGACCCGCGATCCGTATGTGTGGCCGAGCAGCGCGGCGCATACCGACGCGAGGCCCGCCGCCGCCCGTCCCATCAGGGTGCCCGCTGGCAGGCGTGCCATCAGGGCACGCTCGGCCGCCCGGACCTTCGCAACCTCGTGAGCGTTCCTCATGCCCGTGAGATGTCCACGCCGATGCCTATGATCACGCCCCCAAGCCTGCCACGGCCAGTTCCCCGGCTCCCGGCTGCCTGCCCAGCAGCGACGAGGACTCAACGGCCGCTAGGGCCTACGTGGAAGCCGCGGGCTGGGGCGGCCCAAACCTGTGGTTCATCCAGGTCCCGGAGCGGAAGACGGCGAAGAACCGGATGCACTTCGATCTCCGCGCACCCGCCGATACGGACGCCGAAGTCACTCGGTTGACCGCGCTCGGCGCGACCGTCATCCGGCGCGAGACGGCGCACACCGTCATGCAGGATCCCGACGGCAACGAGTTCTGCCTAGAACCAGGCCCAGTCACCCCGCGCCGCTGAATAGCGACTGCTGAATAGCGACTACTGCAATAGTTCGAGTTTTACGGGCCGTGTCATAGCACATAAAAATCGAACCATTGGCTGCTATCCACAAGTGGATCAGTGGCGGTGGCGGTATCCACAGAATGGGGTTCTGTGGTGACGCCGCAGGGGCGGCGTGGCGAGGGTGAGTCTCATGGCGGACGAGACTTGTCTTGAAATGCGTGAGCTGCTGAAGTTCCAGCGAGGCGTGATCACGAGGCCGCAGGCCCTGCAGGTCGATATGACCCGCGAAGGCATCGCGATGCGACTGCGCTCAGGGCGCTGGCAGCGGCTCCACCAGGGCGTATATGCGACCTTCAGCGGACAACCCGAGCGGCTTGCCGTGCTCTGGGCCGCAGTGCTGCGTGCGGGCACTGAGGCGGCACTGAGCCACCAGACCGCCGCTGAGCTACATGGCCTCTTGTCTCCCTCCACGGGCCTCAGCGTGGCGTCCGGATCAGCGTCCGTACCTATGATCCACATCACCGTGCCACGCGGCAGCCAGGTCTCACGCATCGCGGGCGTGACGCTTCATTACTCACAACGGATCCGCGACGCTCGCCACCCTATGCTTTCGCCGCCGCAGACCCGGGTCGAGGACACCGTGCTCGATCTCAGCCAGACGGCTGCCAGCCTGGACTCTGCCCTCGGCTGGATCTTCCGCGCGTGCGGGAGCAGGCGAACTACGGCTGACCGGCTGCGCCTCGCGATGGACCTGCGCCGCCGGATGCGCTGGCGGTCCGAGTTCAGTGCTGCGCTCCGCGACGCAGGAGACGGCGTGCACTCACTGCTGGAATACCGCTACCTGAACCGCGTGGAGCGACCACACGGCCTGCCCCGCGGCACACGGCAGGCCGCCGCCGAGCACGGCGGACGCCGCCGGTACCGGGACGTTGACTATGAGGAGTACCGCACGCTGGTCGAACTCGACGGCAGGGCCGCGCATCCTGAAGAGGATCGCTGGAGTGACATCCGCAGGGACAATGCGAGCACTGCTGAGAGGCGTGCGACTCTCCGCTATGGCTGGCCGGATGTCACTGATCGTCCCTGCGAGGTCGCGACCGCGGTTGCGGTCGTGCTGCGGCAGCGCGGCTGGACAGGCGCCCCAATCCCCTGCGCCCCCACCTGTGCGATTACGGGTTCGATTTTTACGTGTTATATAGCACGTAAAAATCGAACCCGTAATCGCTGGTGGGTTATGTGAGGGCGGAGCGGACTGCTTGGGCTAGGCGGGTGGCTATGGACTGGGCTTGGGTGGGGTCTACTGCTTCGACCATGACGCGGACGGCCGACTCCGTGCCACTCGGCCTGACGAGGACCCGGCCTGACGCGCCCAGGCTCGCCTCTGCCGCGGTCACCGCCGCCGCCAGCTCGGGCGAGGACACGGCACGGGACTTGTCTACGCCGGAGACGTTGATGAGCACCTGGGGGTACCTGGTCATGGCCTTGGCGGCCTCGGCGAGGGACACGCCGCGGCGTGCCATCGCGGCGAGGAGGTGCAGCCCGGTGAGCACGCCGTCGCCGGTCGTGGCGTGATCGAGCAGGATGATGTGCCCTGACTGCTCGCCGCCGACCGCATAGGACCCGGCGAGCATGGCCGCGAGCACGTACCTGTCCCCGACCGGCGTCTCCACCGTCTCGATGCCGACGTCGCGCATGGCCAGGCGGAATCCGAGGTTCGCCATCACCGTGATGACGACGGTGTTTCCCGCCAGGCGCCCCGCATCCTTGAGGTCAAGCGCGAGGATGGCGAGGATCTGGTCCCCGTCCACCACCTGTCCGGCCGCGTCCACCGCCAGGCACCGGTCGGCGTCACCGTCGTGCGCGATGCCCGCGTCGGCGCCATGCTCGAGCACCGCGGCCGACAGCGTGTCAAGGCAGGTTGAGCCGTAGCCTGAGTTGATGTTCAGCCCGTCGGGCTGCGCGCCGATCGCGATGACATCCGCGCCGGCCTGACGCAGCGCCCGTGGCGCGATGCCATAGGCGGCCCCGTGAGCGCAATCCACGACGATCCGCAGTCCCGCGAGCGGAGGCCGGCCGGACGCGCCTTCCGGGGCGCCGCCCGCACGCCAGGGGCCGGAGTGGCCGCCGGGATCACGCAGCGAGTCGAGCAGGTGGGCGGCGTAGCGCTCCCGTTCGGTATAAGCATCGGTAACACGCCCGAACCCGGCATCCGGGCGGCGGATGGCCGCGTCGCGGGTGCGCCCCAGCCTGTGCTCGATCTCGTCCTCGACGGCATCGGGCAGCTTGAGACCGCCGCGGGCGAAGAACTTGATCCCGTTGTCCTGCGCCGGGTTATGGCTCGCGGACAGCACCACCCCGAGGTCGGCGCCGAGCTCGCCGGTGAGGTAGGCCACGGCCGGGGTCGGGACGACGCCGAGCCGCAGCACGTCCACGCCGGACTCGGCGAGGCCTGCCACGACCGCGGCCTCCAGGAACTCTCCTGAGGCGCGGGGATCACGCCCGACCACAGCGACGGGACGCGCCGGCGCGGGACCACCCGCGCCCGTCCTGGGGGGCCCGGGAGGCACAGGAGGCCCGGAGGGTCGCGGCACCGGGCTGGCATCGCGCAGCACGTCCGCGGCGGCCACGGCGAGATCCATGGCAAGCCGCGCCGTCAGGTCATGACCCGCAACACCCCGGACACCGTCCGTACCGAAGAGCCGACCCATGAAAGTCCCGCCTCCGTTTTCAGAATCTCATGTAATGGGCGACCCGGAACTGGACGGAAGCTCAAACATTAGCCGCCTGCTCCGCCGCCCGGGGGGGAACGGGGGGCGCGAAGCATCGCCCCCCGTGGAAGAAAATTGCGGGCAGTGGCGAAATCGGCGGCAGGCCGATGAGCAGCGTTGCCCGCCTCGGCCGAAGGCCAGCGAGCAGCGTTGCCCGCCCTGTGGGGGCCCCGGGGGGCTCGGCCCCCCGGGGCTAGCACTGCGGCCCACTGCGAAGCTGATTGAAGATCAACGAGCATGCTGAGCCAGCTCGGCCCGCCTCGCGAGACGTTAGCGCTTCGAGTACTGCGGCGCCTTGCGCGCCTTCTTCAAGCCGTACTTCTTGCGCTCCTTGACCCGCGCGTCCCTGGTCAGGAAGCCAGCCTTCTTGAGGAGCGGGCGGTTGTCCATGTCGATCAGCTGGAGCGCCCGCGCGATCCCCAGCCGCAGGGCGCCCGCCTGGCCGGTGACGCCGCCGCCCGATATGCGTGCGACGACGTCGAAGCGGTTCTCCGCGCTGAGGGTCACGAAAGGCTCGTTGATGAGCTGCTGGTGAACCTTGTTCGGGAAATAGCCATCGAGGGGGCGGCCGTTGACCTGCCACTGCCCCGAGCCCGGCACGATGCGGACCCGCGCGATCGCTTCCTTGCGGCGGCCAGTACCCGTGGCGTGGCCGGTGAGGACCGGCTTGCGCGCCGTCTCGCGGGCCACCGGATCGGGCGCGCTCTCTGTGGTGTATTCAGCGGGATATCCTGCGGCGGACTCGGCGTCTTCCACGCCAGCGTCCTCGACGGGGGTCTCCACGCCAGTGGGCTCGGCCACGCTTCCTTACCTCGTACTCTCTTGCCGGAGCTATCGTCCTCGGCGGCTCCTGGCCTCGCCGCACCCGGGTGACCAGGCGCGGTGCGGCCCTGGGCCTACTGCGCTATCTGCGTGATCTCGTAGGGGGCAGGCTGCTGCGCCTGGTGGGGGTGCTCAGGGCCCGCGTAAACCTTCAGCTTGCGCAGCATCTTCCTGCCGAGCGTGTTCTTTGGCAGCATCCCCTTGACTGCCTTCTCGACCGCCCGTTCCGGGTGCCTGGCCATCAGGTCGCCGTAGGCGACTGAACGCAGCCCGCCAGGGTAGCCAGAGTGCCGGTAGGCCATCTTCTGCTCCAGCTTCCTGCCGGTGAGCGCGATCTTCTCCGCGTTGACGACGATCACGAAGTCGCCGGTATCAAGGTGCGGAGCGAAGACAGGCTTGTGCTTCCCTCTGAGCAGTATCGCTACGTGGCTCGCCAGGCGTCCGAGGACAACGTCGGACGCATCCACGACATGCCACTGCCGCTGGATGTCACTAGCCTTCGGGCTGAAAGTGCGCACAGTCGTAAGCCTTCGCGTATGGGACCTGATGCTGGAACCCGCCGGGGCGACCCGCCTGGCGAGGAAGTCCGCCGCACCCACGACACACGCACCGAACGGACGGCGCGTGCTTGCTTGTGCACATGGATGCCCATGCAGACTACCGGCCCCTTGCACACTGGTCAAAGCGACCTCCTGACAACCGGTAGCGGCCTGTCCAGCGGCTCCCTACGGGCCGATACCAGGCTCTCAGACGTCCGGATTTCCTGTCTTCAACGTGAGAAAACCCGCGATAACGTTGCCGATGGCGAAGGGAACGATACGCTCGCGATATGGGTTACCGGGGCGATGAAGGCTCCCGCCCGCCAGAGGACAGGCGGCGCCATCACCCCAGGCATTCTTCGCCCGGATGGAGAGAGACGGAATCCGGGAGCGACCCGGAGTACGACGGCGGATCACCGGACGGCTTCGAGTATGGCGCGGGATCGCCGTCCGGGAACCAGCCCGGATACGATGCCCCGTCCGGATACGGGTACGGTGCCGACCCGGCTCACCGGAGCGACCCTGGGTACGACACGCCGCCAGGGTACGGGGATGGGAGCGAGCCGGAGTACGGCGCCATGTCTAGGCACGGGTCCAGATCACGCGAAGGATCCCGGGGGAAGGCCGACGCGCGGGATCCGGTGCGGGGGTTTCCGCCCGCACCTGGCCGACGTGATCCCGTCTACCCGTCAGGCCCGTTCGCCGCGTGGAACGATACCCCGGGCCAGCCGGCTGGCACACTCACGGATCAGCCAGGCGGCGAGGATCCGCGCGACGGAGATCCCTGGGCGGCGCCGGACGTCCTCGGCCCTGGTTACCCCAGACCTGTCGTGGCCGCGCTACCTGTCGCGGCACCGCGTGGTGCGGTGCCGCCTGTCGTGGCCGCACCGGTCGACGATGATGCGGCGACGCAGACCTGGGGCATCGTCGAGGAGAGTAACCAGGAAGCTGACGAGTGGCACTATCCGGAATCACGAGAGGCCGCTTATCCGGCCATCCGCGACATCGGCTACCCGGATCCGCGAGAGAGCGGCTATCCGGGCTATCCCTCCGGGGGTTCTCAGGGGGTCGTCCCCCGGGGCCAGCCAGGTGACGAGGATACCGGCCTTCGCGTTCCCGTGCCGAGGAGCGCCCGGGCCGTGGCACGCAGGCGCGGCACGCCGCGGCGCAAGGCCAGCATGCGCACGGTCTTGCTGTCCGGGGTTGCGGTCCTCGTCGTGGCGGCGCTCGGCGCGACCGTATTCGTCTACCTGAATCACGCTCCATCGACGCCGTCTCCGGCTCAGTCACAGGCATCGCATGATTCCGCGTCCGCGCCGGTCACGGCCACACCGTCGTCCACACTGGGCAAGTATGGCCACATCGACAGCCGGGCTACCGACCCCGTCCCCCTGACCCTCACCGAGCTGTTCCCCGCCTCGTTCTCCGTTCGAGGCGGGGCTACCTTCAACAAGACCACGCAGGGCCCGGCCACCGACTGCGCGAAGGCCGTGTTCGGCGCACAGCTCCAGGCAGCCGCGCGTGCGAACGGGTGCACGCAAGCCATGCGGGCGAGCTATCTGTCAGCCGACGGGAAGCTGATGGGGACGATCGGCGTGCTGAATCTGAGCACCGCCGCCGCAGCCCGGAAGGTCGGGACGGTCACAGGTTCCAACCAGTTCATCGGACCCCTCAGCGCCCCACACGGACCTACGCGTAACCTGAGCAAAGGCACTGGCATAGTCGAAGCAGAGGCCAAGGGGCACTATCTGATCTTGATATGGGCAGAGTTCGCGAACCTGCACACGCCGTCATCGACGTCCGATAAAAGGCAACTTGTGCGGTTCGCGGCGGCCCTCGTTAGCGGAACCGCTAACGTGAGCCTTACCAGCCGCATGGTCACCGGGCAGCCGACCACGCCTTAGAGGAGACCCGCGATGCGCGGCGTCACAGGTCCCGCTGACCTGGCAGGCGCCTCAGGAGGTCGTCGGTCTTGCAGGCAGGAAGCAGATTCCCCCGAGAACCGGAACGAGGCAGAAGACGTCGTGCAATCGATCTATGGCCGTAACGGCGGCGCTCCCGGCCCGGAGTCCCCTGACCCGCAAGAAGCCGCAGGCCAGCCATCCCCCATGGCACCTGCCGAACCAGACGTGTGGAAACCCCCCTGGCTGCACGGCTCGCAGGCTCACCCCGCGGGATCTGCCGACGGTGAACTGACCCCTGCCGCGTGGACCGGGGAGCCAGCTCCGGGCGCGCACACAGGAGAGCCGGCCCCTGGCACATGGACAGGGGAACCGGCTCCCGGCACATGGACAGGGGAACCCGCACCCTCCACGTGGACAGGGGAACCAGCTCCTGGCACATGGACAGGGGAACCGGCCCCTGGCACATGGACAGGAGAACCCGCACCCCCCTACTGGACAGGCGAGGCGCCGCCGGACGACGTCCTTGGCAGCGGGGCCGTGAACGGCATGCGGGGCTACGCCCCGGGTTACGCCCCGCCAGGCATGCCGGGCCGCGATGAGGACCTGGGTACCGCCCCGGCAGGATTCGGCCAGGCACCTGCGCCCCTCGCCCCTGGCGGGTATGGGGCGGGGTCAGCCGCTGGCGGCCCAGCTGCTCCTTACGGAGCCCCCCCTGGCTACGACCTCGGCCCAGACGCCCAGCCACGCTCATTCGACGGCCCTTCGGCGATGCCGTACCACGTCGCCGCGGCAGGTCCCCTGGCCGCCCCAGGGACTGCGCAGGTCCCGCCGACGGCACCGATGTGGCCCCCGCCGCCGCCTGGCACAGGGCCGGCCCCAGGCGGACCAGGGGGAAAGCGAACGAGCCGCCAGCCGCGCCCTGGCAGCCGCCCGCGTAACACCGCACGGCCGCCGGCTCCAGTCCGGCGCACGAAGAAGCGGGCCGTCATGATTGCCGCGGGGCTGGCCGCGGTTGCCGTGCTGGCCGCCATCGCGGTCATGGTTACCAGCCCGCACGGCACGCCCCGGGCGGCTGCGACTCCTTCAGCGAGCGGCTCGCCGACGGTCCGTCCGCCCAGCATCGACAGCGTGCAGACCGATCCGCGGCCGATTACCCCCGCGGAGATATTCCCTCGCGGCAAGGTCTCCGCAGAGGGCCATTCTTTTACCCGCCTCACGACCGCGGCTGATGACCACTGCTCGGCCGCCGCCAGGGGCGCCTTCGCGAAGGCACTGACCGCAGCGGGGTGCGAACGCGTCGTGCGGGCCACTTACATCGACACGACGAAGCACTTCGCGATCACGATGGGCATCGCGGCCCTACCGAACCTTGCCCTCGCGCAAAGTGCCGACCAGCACAAGAACCTCAGGCACAACGTCTGGTTCGTCGGCCTGACCGGTGCGGCGGGCAGCGGCGGGCAGCACGTGAACACCAGCGGGGGCTATGCATACGACCTGCTAGATGGCCGCTACATCGTCTTCTCGCTCGCGACCTACAGCAATGGCCATATGCCGACAGGCAAGGGCACGGAGGATTCGGCGCTCAACGCGATGGGCAGGGATTTCGCGATGATGACAGAGAAGCCGATCACCCAGCGGGTCGGCTGACGCCGCGGGCCCGGTCAGTGCTGGCCGCCGATTGCGCCAGGCGGCGCGCCAGGGGGCGGCGCTCCGGGCAAGTGCCCCTCCCGTACCCGGCGAGTGGTCCGCGCCCTCCGGCTGAGCTCGCCTGCGGCCGGGTAGCGGATTTCCTCCAGGCAAAGCCCGTGCGGCGGCACGACACGCACCGCCGGGTCACGGACTCCTGACGCGAGTACCCGGGCCGGCCAGCCGACTGGCCTGCGTCCCTCGCCGACGGTAAGCAGCGCCCCCACAAGCGCCCGCACCATGTTGTGACAGAATGCGTCGGCTATCACGGTGGCCACCGCCACCCCGTCGCCCTGCCGCGTCCAGTCCAGGCGGAGCAATTCCCGTACGGTCGTCGCTCCTTCCCTCCGACGGCAGAACGCCGCGAAGTCCCGCTCCCCGATGCAGGCACGCGCCGCATCGTTCATCGCATCCAGGTCCAGCCGGCGCGGGCACCACAGGGTCTGGTTCCTGCGCAGCGGGTCGGCCAAGGCCGGCTCATCGCACACCTGGTAGGAGTACCGGCGCCACAATGCGGAGAACCGCGCATCGAAACCGTCAGGTGCCCGCGTTATGGCGCGGGTGCGCACGTCGGGCGGCAGCAGCCCGGCCAGGCGACGGCCGGCGGTTTCCGCCGCCTCCTTCCATGCAGGCCCGGGTACATCCAGGTGGGCCACCTGCCCGCGCGCGTGCACGCCGGCATCGGTCCGGCCGGCCACGGTTAGCCGCGGCGCCTCGGGCATGCGCAAGATCCGCACGAACGCGTCCTCGACTACGCCCTGGACGGTCCGGCGGCCTGGCTGGCGCGCCCAGCCGGAAAAATCAGAACCTTCATACGCAAGATCAAGGCGTAGCCGAACGGCTTCCGCGGTCGTGGCACCGTCGACGACGTCTTTCTCACTCGCGGCGGCCACAGGGCTGTCCCAGCCAAGCGCCGCATCCGGTGGGTGTGCCGGGACCCTGAATGTGCCACCGACGCCCTTGGGTGAGCATGAATGGCACATTCAGGGCCAGGAAGCGGCGCGTACGGGGTCTGCCGGAGCGCGAGACGGTGGGCGAACGGTTCAGGCCTTACCAGTCCCTGCGTCCTCGGCGCTGTCGTCCAGTGCCGTCTCGTCTTCCGCGTCCTCGGTGTCGTCGCCGAGATCCTCGTCGTCTTCGTATTCGTCCGCGACGTCAGTGTCCTTCGCGACGTCGTCGGCTGTCTCGGCCACGTCGTCATGGTCATCTTCGGCCGCCACCTCAGCCGGGGCCGAGGCCACGGCGGTGGGGGCCGAGGGCCGCCGCAGGCGGCGGGTGCGCGGCCTGGCGGCCTCGACCTCGTCGCGGACGAGCTCGATCACGGCCATCGGAGCGTTGTCGCCCTTGCGGGGGCCGATCTTGGTGATACGGGTGTAACCGCCATCACGTGTCGAGAAGCCCGGGCCGATCTCGGTGAAGAGCGTGTGCACAACGCCCTTGTCCGTGACCATGGTGAGCACCTGGCGGCGCGCGTGCAGATCACCCCGCTTGGCGAAGGTGATCAGCCGCTCCGCCACCGGACGGAGCCTGCGCGCCTTGGCCTCTGTCGTCGTGATCTTGCTGTGCTCGAACAGAGCGGTGGCGAGGTTCGCCAGGATGTGCCGCTGGTGGGCCGAACTGCCCCCCAGCCGCCGGCCCTTGGTGGGCGTGGGCATCAGTACTCCTCGGTTTCGACGTAGCCGCCGTCGTCGTCATCGGCCACATAGTTGTCCGCCGCGCTGCTCGGGTCGAACCCGGGCGGGGAGTCCTTGAGCGCGAGCCCCATGTCGACGAGCTTCTGCTTGACTTCCTCGATCGACTTCGCGCCAAAGTTCCTGATGTCGAGCAGATCCTGCTCGCTGCGGGAGACAAGCTCGCCGACCGAGTGGATTCCCTCGCGCTTCAGGCAGTTGTACGACCGGACCGTGAGGTTCAGCTCCTCGATCGGCAGCGCGAGGTCAGCGGCCAGTGCGGCATCGGTGGGCGACGGGCCGATGTCGATGCCCTCCGCGTCCACGTTCAGCTCCCTGGCCAGCCCGAACAGCTCAACCAGGGTCTTGCCCGCGCTCGCCACCGCATCCCGCGGGCGCATGCAGGGCTTCGTCTCCACGTCGAGGATGAGCCTGTCGAAGTCGGTCCGCTGCTCCACCCGCGTGGCCTCGACCTTGTAGGTCACCCGCAGCACTGGTGAGTAGATCGAGTCGATGGGCACGCGGCCGATCTCCTGGCCAGGCTGCTTGTTCTGTGTCGCCGACACGTAGCCGCGGCCTCGCTCGACCGTGAGCTCCATCTCCAGCTTGCCCTTGCCGTTGAGGGTGGCGATCCGCAGTTCCGGGTTGTGCACCTCGACCCCGGCAGGCGGGGCGATATCGGCGGCGGCAACGTCGCCCGGGCCCTGCTTGCGCAGGTACATGACCACGGGCTCATCGTGCTCTGAGGAGACGACGAGCTCCTTGAGGTTCAGGATGATGTCGGTCACGTCTTCCTTGACGCCCGGCACGGTAGTGAACTCGTGCAGCACCCCGTCGATCCTGATGCTTGTCACCGCGGCACCGGGGATGGAGGAGAGCAGCGTACGGCGGATCGAGTTGCCGATCGTGTACCCGAATCCCGGCTCGAGCGGTTCGATCACGAACCTGGACCGGAACTCGTCTACCTGCTCTTCGGTGAGAGTTGGACGCTGAGCGATGAGCATTGGTCTTCCCTTCCGCGACGCCCGTTATATGACAGTCGCGACATTCGCTGGCGGCACCTTGCCGCCAGCCGGCCGGGGCGGCTGGCCTGTTCAGCTGTACAGGGCGGCCGCCCGGCCGCTTAGGGTACGTTTGTAAACCTGTCCAGAGTCAGGTCAATTAAGACCTGTCTGGGTGTTTACAAACGTACCCTTACTTGGAGTAGAACTCGACAATGAGCTGCTCCTGGACCTGCGTGTCGATCTGGGCGCGAACCGGGAGCGTGTGCACGAGGACGCGCATCTTCTCCGGGATCACCTCCAGCCAGGCGGGGACCTGGCGCTCTCCCGCCTCGGCACGCGCGACGATGAAAGGGGTCAGCTCCAGCGACTTTGCCCGCACCTCAAGGATGTCACTCTCGCTCACCCGGTACGACGGGATGTCTACCTTCTGTCCGTTCACAAGCAGGTGGCCATGGCGCACGAGCTGGCGGGCCATGTCACGGCTCTTGGCGAAACCGGCACGGTAGACAACATTGTCGAGACGGCTCTCCAGGATCTGCAGGAGGTTCTCGCCAGCCTTGCCACGCCTGCGGGTGGCCTCTTCGTAATAGCTGTGGAACTGGCGCTCGAGCACCCCGTAGACGCGCCGCGCCTTCTGCTTCTCCCGGACCTGCAGCAGGAACTCGCTCTCCTTCGGCCGGTTCCTGCCATGCTCACCAGGCGGGTAGGGGCGGATCTCGATGGGGCACTTCGGGGAGTCGCACTTCGACCCCTTGAGGAACAGTTTCATCTTCTCGCGGCGGCAGCGCTTGCAGTCCGCACCTGTGTATCGAGCCATCTGTCGCTTACTCCTCAGACCCGGCGCCGCTTGGGCGGGCGGCAGCCGTTGTGCGGAACCGGGGTGACGTCCTGGATCGAGCCGACCTCCAGGCCGGTCGCCTGTAGCGACCGGATGGCGGTCTCCCTGCCCGATCCCGGACCCTTGACGAAGACGTCGACCTTGCGCATCCCATGCTCCATCGCACGGCGCGCTGCGGCCTCCGCCGCCATCTGCGCGGCAAACGGCGTGGACTTACGCGAGCCCTTGAAACCGACCTGACCTGACGATGCCCACGCTATGACGTTGCCCATCGGGTCGGTAATCGAAACGATCGTGTTGTTGAACGTGCTCCTGATGTGGGCGTGCCCGTGAGCGACGTTCTTCCTCTCTTTGCGGCGCACCTTCTTCGCGCCAGTGCTGCGGCTCTTCGGCGGCATCTGCTTCCTGACTCCTGTGGAGGTGATCGGTCCGTTGGGCGGAACCCCACGCCGGGAGGTTCCTCCCCTGGCCAGCCCGGCCCGTGGGGCGAAGCCCCGCATCGGGGGTTCCAGGGGGTCGCCCCCCTGGGCTAGCGTTGCGGGCCACCGCGAAGATGGCCGAAGGCCATCGAGTAGGTTCGCCCGCCTCGGTGCAGCCTCGCCCGCCTCGGCCCCGTTACGGACTACTTCTTCCCGGCCTTCTTCTTGCCGGCAACGGTCTTCTTCTTCCCCTTGCGGGTGCGGGCGTTCGTCTGCGTGCGCTGACCGTGCACGGGGAGTCCGCGGCGATGGCGAATGCCCTGGTAACACCCGATTTCGATCTTGCGGCGGATGTCGGCCTGCACCTCACGGCGCAGGTCGCCTTCGACCTTGTAGGTGGCCTCGATCCAGTCACGGAGCCTGACAAGCTCATCGTCACCGAGGTCATGCACCCGGGTGTCGCCGCTGACGCCGGTGGCGGTCAGCGTCTCGTGCGCACGGTTGATACCGATGCCATAGATGTAGGTAAGGGCGATTTCCAGCCGCTTATCGCGCGGAAGGTCGACGCCGACGAGGCGTGCCATGTGCGGGCAGTTCTCCTTCATGTCGCGGAGGCCCTGCGCGCCGCATCCCTGCCCTGCCCGGCCAGGGCCCCGGCCTCCGTCCGGGGGTCAACCGTCAGCCGATACGCTCGGCCGCGGCCTGCGGTACACGTATTCCATTATCCGGTGCGTATGCGCCGGGTGCTGCCTGGCGGGGCGGAGCCCCGCATCGGGGGGTTCCAGGGGGGTCGCCCCCCCTGGGCCAGCATTGCGGCACAAGCTCGGCGAAGACGGCCGGAGGCCGTCGAGCAAGCCTCGCCCGCCGTGCCGTGCCACCTCAGCCCTGGCGCTGCTTGTGCCTGGGATCCGTGCAGATAACCATGACGCGGCCATGCCGACGGATGACCCGGCACTTACTGCAGATCTTCTTGACGCTGGGCTTGACCTTCATCCCGGTCTCTCTTTCGATGGCGTCCCGCCAGGGGCGGGCCGCGCATCCTCGCTTGTTACTTGTATCGGTATACGATCCGCCCACGACTCAGGTCATAGGGGCTCAGTTCAACGACAACCCGGTCATCGGGCAGGATCCGGATGTAATGCATCCGCATCCTCCCGCTGATGTGGGCCAGAACCTTGTGCCCGTTGTCCAGTTCCACGCGAAAGAAGGCGTTCGGCAACGACTCCACGACCGTGCCCTCGATCTCGATGGCTCCGTCTTTCTTGGCCATATCCTCCGCGCTTCGCTGGTCGAACTCCGCTGTTCTGTCTCGGCTGTGCTGTCTGGTCCGGCGGGGTTCGCGCACTCCCCCGGCTGGCCACCCTGCAAGCAGCACGCGCTGACCGGATGGGACGACTCAGGGGAACGGCTGCCGTCGCGCTCACACCAGAAGCCATGTGGCATGGCAGGAGCTGGGCCGGAGCAGAGTCTACGCGACGTCCGCTATCAAAGCGAACCGGCGCCCGGACCCCTGCTAGCCCGGCCGCCAACACCCCTCTCAACATCACCGCCACCCCACGCATTCCCGTCCGCGCCCGCGTGCAGCCCGGGGGGAGTGAAAAGTGCCCCGACTCCCGCCGCAGGGCACGGGGAGGTGGCGGCGCGGCAGGGGACCCCGCGTGTGAAGGTGCCCGTGCGCGGCTCTAACCGCACCAAGCTGCCGTTCAGGCGGGGCAGCGCAGGGCCCCCCTGGCGGGGCTAGCGGGGGCTCTTGTCCGGCGGTTCGGAGTGGGATGGATCCGGGAGGTCGCCGCGGAAGTGATGGCCGTGCGCCCCCAGCCTGCCGCGCGGCCCGCGACCGCCGCCGCGCCCCGGCGCGGGCGCGCCGAATATCCACCGGCCGAACAGGACGGCACCCAATGGGCCGGCCACCCACAGGAACCATGGGTCGACGAAGTTGCCGGGCGATGCGATCGAGCTGACGAGCCAGATGGTGAAGCAGATGAGGCTGACCGATGCCCAGGATCCCCACGCTGCCCGCCATCCGGGCGACAGGTGCCCTGCGTGCGGGCTGGCCGCGGGCCACGTCCGAGCGGACGGCGGCGTGCGGCGCATGGACGCGTCCGGGAGCTGGTAGAGGTCGATTCCCGGGAGGTCGGCCATGAGCGCGTCGAGTTCACCGAGCGTCTTCGCCGCATATACCTTGTCCAGTCGCTCCTGGAACTCCTCGACGTCCAGCCGGCCAGCGGCGTGGTGCTCGCGCAGCAAAGACGCCGCGCGGTCGCGGTCCGCGTCAGAGGCGCGCATCCGGGGATCGTCTGGCATCCGCATCTCCTCAGCTCTTCGAGCGTGCGGCACTAGCCTGGGGGGACGACCCCCCAACACCCCCCGCGGCACCAGCCTGGGGGGACAACCCCCCAACACCCCCCGCGGCACCAGCCCGGGGGGACAACCCCCCAACACCCCCCGCAGCACCAGCCCGGGGGGACAACCCCCCAACACCCCCCGCCATGGGCATGCGGGCCGACTCCACGAACCTGGTGAAGCAAGCGTCTCCGCCATCCTCGGCGGTCGTCACCCAGGGGCCATCGGCGGTGATCGCAACGGTGTGCTCGAAGTGCGCTGACCAGGTCCTGTCGGCGCTTACAACCGTCCACCCGTCGTCGAGCAGGTCGGTGTGCCGACCGCCGAGTACCACCATGGGCTCAACAGCGAGCGCCATCCCTGTGGTCAGCCGGGGCCCGCGGCCCGGGCGCCCGTAGTTCGGCACCGCTGGCTCCATATGCATCGCACTCCCTATCCCGTGGCCCACGTATTCCTCGACGATGCCATAGCGGCCGGCGGAGCGGACACTCAGCTCGACCGCATGCGAGATATCGGTAAGCCTGTGCCCAGGGCGGGCCTGTGCCAGACCGTGCCAGAGCGCGCTCTCGCATACTTCGAGCAGGCGGGAATGTTCCGCGGAGATCTCCCCGACGCCCACGGTGAGCGCCGCGTCCGCATGCCAGCCGTCGACGATCGCACCGCAGTCGATCGAGATGATGTCGCCGGGCCGGAGGCGCTTGGCGGGACTCGGGATGCCATGCACGATCTCCTCGTTGACTGATGTGCAGATCGATGCGGGAAATCCGTGGTAGCCCTTGAAGGAAGGAGTGGCGTCGGCGGCGAGGATCTCCCGCTCGGCCAGCTCGTCGAGCTCGGCCGTGGTGATCCCCGGCCGGACCGCGTCCGCGACCACCCGCAGAGTGCGCGCGACCACGAGCCCCGCCTCTCGCATGACAGCGAGCTGGCCGGGCGTCTTGACCTGGATCACCGGCTGTCCTATATGTCTTATCCGCATTTATCCCCCTCTGGGGTACACGGCCTGCCTCCGGCCTCCGGCCTGGCCTGTCACGGTTAACGCCAGACGGTCCCGCGGGGAGGCCAGGCAGCCCACAGCTAACGGTACGTCCAGATTGCGCGGCATTGCGCCAGCAGTACCGTCCTGAGTACGGCGATCCCCGGGGGTACGGGTCGTCCCCGGGAAAGGCATCGCGGGCCGCAAGCGGTCGCTCAGCCCTCAGCACCCGCGGGCGGTCAGCGGAGGAACGGCCGGAGCGCGGCCATCGCCCGGTCGGTGATCTCGTCGACGGGGCCGGTGGCATCGATACCGAGCAGGGTTCCCTCGTCGGCGTAGAACGACACCAGCGGAGAGGTCTGTTCCTGGTAGACGTCGAGCCGGTGCCTGATCGTCTCCTCGCGGTCGTCGTCCCGCTGGAACAGCTCACCGCCGCATTCGTCACAGACGCCCTGGCGGGCGGGCGGATCGAACAAGATATGCCAGACGTGCCCGCACCGGCGGCAGGTGCGCCGACCGGACAGCCGCCGCACCACTTCGTCGTCGTCGACCACCAGCTCGAGGACGACATTGAGCCGGGTATCCCACTCGGCGAGCATCTTCTTCAGCGTCTCGGCCTGCGGCACATTCCGCGGAAAGCCGTCGAGCAAGAAACCCGCCTGCGCGTCGTCCTCGCAGATCCTGTCCCGCACCATCGCGATCGTGATCTCGTCAGGCACCAGGTCTCCGCGCTCCATGTACGTCTTGGCCTGGCGGCCGAGTGCCGTGCCGTGACTCACGTTGTAGCGGAAGATGTCGCCTGTCGAGATTTTCGGGATCGCCAGGTGCGACGCAATGAACTGGGCCTGTGTCCCCTTGCCCGCTCCGGGGGGCCCGACGAGGACGATGCGCACTACCGCAGGAAACCCTCGTAGTTGCGCTGCTGGAGCTGACTCTCGATCTGCTTCACCGTGTCGAGACCGACGCCCACCATGATCAGAAGACTCGTCCCGCCGAACGGGAAATTCTGGCTGGCACCGACGAGCGCGAGCGCGATCATCGGTATCAGGGCGATGACGCCCAGGTATACCGAGCCGGGTGCGGTGATCCGGGTAAGGACGTAGTCCAGGTACTCGGCGGTGGGCCGTCCCGGCCGGATGCCGGGTATGAACCCGCCGTACTTCTTCATGTTGTCGGCGACCTCGGTCGGGTTGAACGTGATCGCCACATAGAAGTACGTGAAACCGATGATCAGCGCGAAGAACGCGGCCATGTATACCGGTGAGCTTGAACTACCGTTGACCAGGTACTTGTTGATCCAGGTGACCCAGGCCTGCGGCTTGCTCACATTCCCGAACAGAGAGGAGGCGAGCTGCGGGATGTACAGCAGCGACGACGCGAAGATGACCGGGATGACGCCCGCCTGATTCACCTTCAGGGGAATGTAGGTGGATGTCCCGCCGTACATCCGGCGTCCCACCATCCGCTTCGCGTACTGAACGGGGATCCGGCGCTGCGCCTGCTCCATGAAGACCACGAACGCGATGACGCCAATCCCGACGGCGATCACGACGGCAAACACGAAGGTGTGCTTTGTCCGGTAGATCGTAAGCATCTCGCCAGGGATGACGGCGATGACCTGAGTGAAGATCATCAGAGACATGCCGTTGCCCACGCCGCGGTCGGTGATCAGCTCACCCAGCCACATGATCACCGCGGTGCCCGCGGTCATGATGATCACCATCGTGGCGATCCTGAAGACCGAGGGGTTCGGTATGAGCTGCTGCGTGCAACCCTGGAACAGCTTCCCTGACCGGGCCAGCGCCACGATCCCGGTTGACTGCAGGATGGCCAGCCCGACCGTCAGGTAGCGGGTGTACTGGGTGATCTTCGCGGTGCCCGACTGGCCCTCGTTCTTCAGCGCCTCGAGGCGGGGGATCACGACGGCGAGCAGCTGCAGGATGATGCTAGCCGTGATATAGGGCATGATGCCGAGCGCGAACACCGACAGCTTCAGCAACGCGCCGCCGCTGAACAGGTTGACAAGCTGGTAGACACCCGCCTGGGCACCAGCGTTCGCCAGGCCCTCGCAGGCGTTCACCGCCTTCTCCGAGATTCCAGGGGTCGGCAACGACGCGCCGAGCCGGAACATGGCGATGATGGCGAGTGTAAACAGAAGCTTTCTGCGCAGATCGGGCGTCCTGAACGCCCGGAGGAACGCCGTCAGCATGCGCAGTCCTCAGTTCGGTGGGTCGACGTCTATCAGCCGCGCCCGGCCGGCTCGGCAGGTATGCCGCACCGTAGCCCGTTCGCTGACTCTAACAGCCGTGCGTGATCGTCCGACAGTAGAGCATGGCTCCATGTAGGCCCCCGCATCTTACCCGGAAGCCGGAGTCATCCGGCTTCCGGGGCTTCTTAGAGTTCCGTGACGGTCCCGCCCGCATCGGTGATCTTCTCCCTCGCGGAGGCGGAGAACGCGTGGGCGGTCACCCGCAGCGCGGCACCGGCCTCCCCGGTCCCGAGCACCTTGACCAGCTCGCCCTTGCGGACGGCGCCCCTGGCAACCAGGTCAGCCGGGGTCACGTCGCCGCCATCCGGATACAGCGCGCTGAGCCTGTCCAGGTTGACCACCTGGTAGGTGGTCTTGAACCCGGCGTTGGAAAAGCCCTTCAGCTTGGGAAGCCGACGGTGCAGCGGCATCTGGCCGCCTTCGAATCTGGGCGGCACCTGACCACGCGCCTTGGTGCCCTTGGTGCCACGGCCCGCGGTCTTGCCCTTCGACGCCTCACCCCTGCCGACCCGCGTCTTGGCCGTGCGGGCGCCAGGAGCCGCCCTGAGGTGATGAAGCTTCAGTCCGCGTGGTCTCGCTGGCGCTCGATCCGCGGCGGCGGCAGGGATCGCCTCGGCCGCGTCGGCACCGTCCTCGGCTCCCGTTGCCTCGGGAGCCGACTCAGTACCCTCTGCGGCAGAGCCTCCGGCGTCTGCCATATCAGTCAACCTCCTCGACGGTGACCAGGTGGCGCACCCTCTCGACCATGCCGCGGAACTCGGGCCGGTCGGGCTTGACGACCGCGTGGCCGATCCGCTTCAGGCCGAGGGAGCGCAGCGAATCCCGCTGGGCGCGGGTGCCCCCGATCCGCGACTTGACCTGGGTAACTTTCAACTGTGCCATCACATGAGCTCCTGCTCAGTTGCTTGCGGCCGCGGCGCGGGCGCGGAGCATGGCGGCCGGGGCGACATCCTCGATCGGCAGGCCGCGCTTCGCCGCGATCTCCTCCGGCCGGCTCAGGCCTTTGAGCGCCGTAACTGTCGCGTGCACGACGTTGATCGGATTCGACGACCCCAGGGAGCGGGAAAGCACATCGTGGATGCCGGCGCACTCGAGCACCGCGCGGACGGGACCGCCGGCGATGACGCCGGTTCCCGGGCTGGCGGGCTTGAGCAGCACGACGCCCGCGGCGTCCTCGCCCTGAATGGTGTGCGGGATCGTGCCGGCGATGCGGGGCACCCTGAAGAAGTGCTTCTTGGCCTCCTCCACGCCCTTGGCTATCGCGGCGGGCACCTCCTTGGCCTTGCCGTACCCGACGCCGACCATGCCGTTACCGTCGCCCACCACGACGAGCGCGGTGAAGCTGAACCTGCGCCCGCCCTTGACTACCTTGGCCACCCTGTTGATGGTGACCACGCGCTCCAGATAGGCGGCTTGCTTGTCGGCGGCGCCGCCGCGACGGTTGTCACGGCGGTCACGCCGCTCGCCGCCGCCGCCGCGCCGCGGAGCTCCTGGCATCAGTTCTTCCTCATCTCGTTAAAGTTCCAGCCCGCCGGCCCGGGCGCCGTCGGCAAGTGCCGCGACGCGACCGTGATACCGGTAGCCCCCCCGGTCGAACACCACGCTTGCGATGCCCGCCTGGGACGCGCGCCGGGCCAGCAGGCCGCCGACCTGGCGAGCCTTGCCACTCTTGTCCTCGTCGCTGCCGCGGATGGCCTCGTCGAGGGTGGAGGCGGAGACCAGCGTGCGGCCGGCCGCATCATCGACGAGCTGGGCGAACATGTGCCGCGCCGACCGGTTGACGACGAGCCGCGGCCGCACCGCAGTGCCCGTGATCTTCTTGCGGACCCGCAGATGCCGCCTCGTCCGCGCGCTGGTCCGCGCCGCGGTGTGGCGGTTCGCACGGCCGCCTGCGCGACCGCGCGCCATGGTCTTGGTGCCAGCCATGTCTTACTTCCCAGCCTTCCCGACCTTGCGGCGGATCTGCTCCCCCTGGTACCGCACGCCCTTGCCCTTGTACGGATCGGGCTTGCGGAGCTTGCGGATATTGGCGGCGACTTCCCCCACCTGCTGCTTGTCGATTCCTTCCACGACGAACCTGGTCGGCGCCTCGACCCGGAAGGTGATGCCTTCCGGCGGGTTCACCGTCACCGAGTGGCTGTAGCCGAGGGAGAACTCCAGGTTCGCGCCCCTGGCCTGCACACGGTAGCCGACTCCGACGATCTCCAGCGTCTTGCTGTAGCCCTCGGTCACACCGGTGACCATGTTCGCGATCAGCGTGCGCGAAAGCCCGTGCAGGGCGCGGACCTTGCCCTCGTCGTTCGGCCTGGTCACCAGGATGACCCCATCGTTGCGCGTCACCTCGATAGGGACGGCAACCGTATGCCGGAGCGTGCCCTTCGGCCCGTTGACCGTGACGTCCCGGCCGTCGATCGTCACGTCGACTCCGCCGGGGACCACTACGGGAAGCCGTCCGATCCTTGACATCGCCGTCTCCCCTTACCAGACGAAGGCGAGGACTTCCCCGCCCACGCCGCGCTTCTTGGCCTGCTTGTCGGTCAGCAGGCCCCCCGACGTCGAGATGATCGCCACGCCGAGGCCGCCGAGCACCTTGGGCAGGTTGTCCTTCTTCGCGTACACCCGCAGACCTGGCTTGGACACCCGCTTCAGCCCCGCGATCGAGCGCTCGCGTGAGGGCCCGAACTTGAGGCCGATCACCAGGTTCCTGCCGACCTCGGCGTCCTCAACCCGCCAGGTGGCGATGTATCCCTCCTGCTGGAGGATCTCCGCGATGTGCACCTTGATCTTGGAGTACGGCATGCCCACCGTGTCGTGGTATGCCGAGTTCGCGTTGCGCAGACGGGTCAGCATGTCTGCGACCGGATCGGTCATCGTCATGGCCTGGAGGCCCTATCCTCCCTCACCGCGGTTTCCCGCCTGGACTCGCGTCCGGGCCGGGACCTTCGGCGTCTGTGGATGCGGTTCGCATCCTGGTTGGTCTTGTCCTGCGGCGGACAGCCATCCCGCTCTCGTTCGGCTAAATAAATGTCGAATCCGGGTGGCTGTCACGCGCCTGGCGGTTACCAGCTCGACTTGGTGATGCCGGGCAGCTCACCGCGATGCGCCATCATGCGGAAACAGATCCGGCAGAGCCCGAACCTGCGGTAGACGGCGCGGGGCCGTCCGCAGCGGGAACACCGGGTGTACCCGCGCACCTTGAACCTCGGCGCCCGGTTCGCCTTGACAACCAGCGACTTCTTCGCCACTGTCAGCTCTCCTTGAATGGGAATCCGAGCCGCCGTAGGAGCGAGCGGCCTTCGGGATCGGTGTTCGCGGTGGTGACGATGGTGATATCCATGCCGCGCTGCCTGTCAATCTGGTCCGGGTCGATCTCGTGGAACATGAGCTGCTCGATCAGCCCGAACGTGTAGTTCCCCCGGCCGTCGAATTGCCTGTCGCTCAGCCCGCGGAAGTCACGGATCCGCGGCAGCGCGATCGTGAGCAGCCTGTCGCAGAACTCCCACATCCGCATCCCGCGGAGCGTCACGTGCGCTCCGATCGGCATGCCCTCGCGCAGCTTGAACTGGGCGATCGACTTCTTCGCCCTGGCGACCGCGGGCTTCTGGCCGGTGATCAGCGAGAGGTCCCTGACCGCGCCATCGATGAGCTTGGCGTCCCTGGCAGCCTCGCCCACGCCCATGTTGACGACGATCTTGGCGAGCCCGGGCACCTGCATGACGTTGCGGTACCCGAACTCCTCGCGGAGCGCCGGAGCGATATCCGTCAGGTACCGCTCCTTCAGGCGCGGGCGGCCCACGGGCTGCGAGTCGGCCTCGGCCGGGGTGCCAGGCGCCTGCGCCTGGCCTGTCGCTCGCGCTTGCTTCGTCGGTGCTGCCATCAGATGTCCTTACCGCCTGGGCGGGTGACGCGGATCTTGTTGTTGTCCTCGTCGAACCGGTAGCCGATCCTGGCCGGCTTCTTGGTGTCCGGGTCGATCAGCCGGACATTGCTGACGTGGATTGCCGCCTCCTGGTGCACGATGCCGCCCTCCTTGGCGCCCCGCACGCCCTGGTGAGTGACCTTCGTGTTCTTCTTCACCATGTTGACGCCCTGGACGAGAACCCGCTGCGCGGCAGGGTAGGCCGCGATGACCGTGCCCTCGCGCCCCCGGTCGCGGCCTGCCACGACGATGACGTGGTCACCCTTCTTGATCTTCAAGGATGGCGCCTTCCGCTGCGCCCCCTGAGCCATCTTCTTCGCCATCACAGTGCTCCATTTAGACGTTCGCGATATTCAGACCGATATGACGGCTGCCACCGCCGTGACCTGTATCGGCCGCTCGCACGGGCCTGGCGGCCCGCGGTCGCTAGCCGATTCTGAACAACGCTCACAGGACCTCCGGCGCAAGCGAGATGATCCGCATGAACCGCTTCTCACGCAGTTCCCGGCCCACCGGGCCGAAGATGCGGGTGCCACGCGGATCCCCGCCGTCCCTGATGAGGACCGCGGCGTTCTCGTCGAAGCGGATGTAGGAGCCGTCGCCACGGCGGCGCTCCTTGCGAGTACGCACCACTACGGCCTTGACGACGTCGCCCTTTTTCACTCCCGCGCCGGGAAGAGCATCCTTCACGGTCGCGACGATGACGTCACCGATGCCCGCGTATCGCCGACCCGAGCCGCCGAGCACGCGGATGCACAGAATCTCCTTCGCACCCGTGTTGTCGGCGACCTTGAGCCGCGACTCCTGCTGGATCACGTCAACTCCTGCTTCGTCACGCCGGCCACGTCTTGGACCAGGCGGATCCTTGTCGGGGGGCCTTGGGGGATCCGCCCCCAGACCAGCGATCTGCTATTTGGCCTTCTCCAGGATTTCCGCGACGCGCCACCGCTTGGTCGCGGACAGCGGCCGGGTCTCCATGAGCAGCACACGGTCACCGACGCCGCAGGCGTTAGCATCGTCGTGCGCCTTGTACTTCTTGGTACGGCGGATGACCTTGCCGTACTTCTGGTGCTTGACCCGGTCCTCGACGACGACCACGACGGTCTTGTCCATCTTGTCGCTGACGACATATCCCTCGCGGACCCTGCGGTCGCCCCTGGCGCTCGCGCTTGGCCTGGCGCTCGCGCTTGGCCTGTCGCTCGCGCTTGGCCTGGCCTGCGCGGTGCCGGCCTGATGCCCGGTGCCAGCCTGATGCTCGTCACTCACTGTCGTCCGCCCCTTCGGCCTCAGCCACGGTTACGATCCCGAGCTCGCGCTCCCGCATCACGGTGTAGATGCGGGCGATCTCCTTGCGGACAGCGCGCAGCCGCCCGTGGCTCTCCAGCTGGCCGGTAGCTGCCTGGAAGCGGAGATTGAACAATTCCGCCTTGGCCTCTGCCAGCTTGCTGCCGAGCTCCTCCTCGGTCGAGGACCGCAGGTCATTGGCGGTCAGGTCAGTAGCCATCACGCCTCACCGACCTCTCGCTTCACTACCTTGCACTTCATGGGGAGCTTGTGTATGGCTCGGCGGAGTGCTTCCCTGGCCACTGGCTCGGAGACGCCGGACAGCTCGAACATGACCCTGCCTGGCTTCACGTTGGCAATCCACCACTCTGGCGAGCCCTTGCCCGACCCCATCCGGGTCTCGGCTGGCTTCTTGGTCAGCGGCCGGTCAGGGTAGATGTTGATCCACACCTTCCCGCCGCGGCGGATGTGCCGCGTCATGGCGATACGGGCGGCCTCGATCTGCCGGTTGGTCACGTAGTGGTGCTCGAGGGCCTGAATTCCGTACTCGCCGAAGGTGACCCTGGTACCGCCCTTCGCGGCACCGTGCCGGTCTGGCCGGTGCTGCTTGCGGTGCTTGATCCTGCGCGGGATGAGCATGCTCAGGCCTCCCCGGCCGCGGCGCCGACGCCCGCGGGGGCGGCGTGCGCCGTCGCGTCAGCCGGCCCGTCCGCTCCTCGCTCCGGCCTGCCGGGCCGGTCCGGCCTGCCGGCGGGCCGGTCGGAAGGCCCTGCTCCCGCCCGGCGGCGCTGCTGTGGACGCTCCCTGCGCTGGCCCGCCCGCAGCGCCGCCTGTACGGCCTCGCGCTCTGCCCGGGTCTGCGCGGCCTCGCCACGGTAGATCCAGACCTTGACACCGATCCGGCCAAACGTCGTACGGGCCTCGTAGAACCCGTAGTCGATGTCGGCACGAAGCGTATGCAGCGGTACGCGGCCCTCACGGTAAAACTCCGAGCGCGACATCTCCGCGCCGCCGAGGCGTCCAGAGCACTGCACCCGGATCCCCTTCGCGCCGCCCTTCATCGCGCTCTGCATGGCCTTGCGCATCGCCCGCCGGAACGACACCCGGCTTGACAGCTGCTCAGCCACGCCCTGGGCGACGAGCTGGGCGTCGGTCTCCGGGTTCTTCACCTCGAGGATATTCAGCTGGATCTGCTTCTTAGTCAGCTTCTCCAGGTCACCGCGGATGCGGTCCGCCTCGGCACCCCGGCGCCCGATGACGATGCCAGGGCGCGCGGTGTGGATGTCGACGCGGACACGGTCCCTGGTCCGCTCGATCTCGACCTTGGATATCCCGGCACGCTCCATGCCGCGCTGCAGCATCCGGCGGATCGCCACGTCTTCGGCGACGTAGTCCTTGTACAGCTTGCCGGCATACCACCGGCTCTTGAAGTCGGTGGTAATGCCGAGACGGAACCCGTGCGGGTTCACCTTCTGGCCCACTAGCGAGTCCCTCCCTTGGCCTTATCCGAGACAATCACCGTTATGTGACTGGTGCGCTTGTTGATCCGGTAGCCCCGGCCCTGTGCCCGGGGCCTGAACCGCTTGAGCGTCGGTCCTTCGTCTACCCACGCCCTGCTGACCACGAGTGCCTCCTTGTCCAGCCGCCGATCCCGTTCGGCATTGGCAATTGCGCTCGCGAGCACCTTGCCTACGGGATCGCTGGCCGACTGTGGCGCGAAGGCGAGCACCGCCTGCGCCCGCTCGGCAGGCAGCCCGCGGATGAGGTCCACCACGCGGCGGGCCTTCCGTGGCGTGACGCGAACGTACCGCGCACGTGCCCTCGATTCCATCGTCCCTCTCCTCCGGGGTCCGGGGTCGTCCCCCGGGCTATGCCGTGCGGGGGTCCTGGGGATCATCCCCCAGGCCTGCACCGCCTCGGTTTCCAGCTGGCCGCAGGGCGCGGCCGACTCAGCGGCGGCTGCGCCTGTCGTCCCTGACGTGGCTGCGGAATGTCCGCGTGGGCGCGAACTCCCCGAGCTTGTGGCCGACCATCGACTCGGTGATAAACACCGGGACGTGCTTCCGGCCGTCATGTACGGCGATCGTGTGACCCAGCATCGCCGGAACGATCATGGAACGCCGCGACCACGTCTTGATGACGTTCTTACTGCCCCTGTCGTTCTGAGTGTCCACCTTCTTCATCAGGTGGTCATCGACGAAAGGGCCCTTCTTAAGGCTACGAGGCATTATGGACTGCTCCTACCGCTTCTTCCTGCCACGCCGACGGGTGATCAGCCGGTCGCTCGGCTTGTGTGCCTTACGGGTCCGGCCCTCCGGCTTTCCCCAGGGGCTGACCGGATGGCGCCCCCCGGAACTCTTGCCCTCACCGCCACCGAGCGGGTGGTCAACCGGGTTCATGGCGACGCCGCGGACGGACGGGCGGATGCCCTTCCACCTGTTACGCCCCGCCTTGCCGAGCTTGATGTTGCCCTGCTCGGAGTTGCCTACCTCGCCGACCGTGGCGCGGCAGGCGAGATCGACAAGGCGGATCTCGCCGGAAGGCATCCGCAGGTGGGCATGGCTGCCCTCCTTGGCGAGCAGCTGGACACCGGAGCCGGCCGAGCGGGCGATCTTGGCGCCGCCGCCGGGCCGCAGCTCGATCGCGTGCAGCACCGTACCGGTCGGGATGTTCCGCAGCGGCAGGCAGTTGCCTGGCTTGATATCCGCTCCGGCTCCGTTCTCTATCGTCGCCCCCTGCGCCAGCCCCTGGGGGCAGATGATGTAGCGCTTCTCGCCGTCGGCGTAGTGCAGCAGCGCGATGCGGGCGGTGCGGTTCGGGTCGTATTCGATGTGCGCGACCTTGGCGGGGACGCCGTCCTTGTCCGCGCGCCGGAAATCGATCAGCCGGAAGGCCCGCTTGTGGCCGCCGCCCTGATGCCGGGCGGTGATCCGGCCATGCACGTTCCTGCCGCCGCGCGAATTCAACGGCCGCACCAGCGACTTTTCTGGCGCGTCGCGAGTGATCTCAGCGAAGTCCGCGCCGCTCGCGCCCCGCCGTCCTGGAGTGGTCGGCTTGTATTTACGGATGCCCATGAGTGCTCAAGTTCTCCTGTTGCTTCCTAGCCGACCGGACCGCCGAAGATGTCGATCCGCTCGCCTTCGGCAAGGCTGACGATCGCCCGCTTCGTGTCGGGCCGTTTACCCCAGCCGTGCCGTGTCCGCCTGCGCTTGCCCTGCCTGTTAGCGGTGTTGACGCCGGCCACCTTAACGCCGAAGACAGCCTCTACGGCCTGCCTGATCTGGGTCTTGTTGGCATCCGGTGCCACGATGAACGTGTACTTGCCTTCGTCAAGCAGCCCGTAGCTCTTCTCAGAGATCACCGGCTTCAGCAGCACGTCCCGCGGGTTCGCGATCCTGGTCACCGTCCTGCCTCCCTGCTACTAGACTCCGGCTGGCCCGCCGCGCGGCTCACGAAGGCTGACAGCGCCTGCTCGGTAAACACCACGTGGTCGCTGGCGAGCACGTCATAGGTGTTGAGCTGATCGGCCGCGAGCACATGGACACCCGCGACGTTGCGCAGGCTCTTCCAGGTCAGCTCGTCATCGCGGCCGATGACGACGAGCGTCGAGCCGGCTCGCTGGCCTCGGCTCGCGCCGGGGCCTCGGCTCGCGCCGGGCTGGCCGCATGCCGCGACGAGCACGGCGACCGCGTCCTTGGTCCTCGGCTCTTCGCCGTCGGTGAAACCGTCGACCACGTACACCCGGCCATTCCTCGCCCGGTCGGAGAGCGCTCCCCGCAGCGCGGCGGCCTTCATCTTCTTTGGCGTCCGCTGTGCGTAGGACCGCGGCACCGGGCCATGGACGACACCGCCGCCGGCATACTGTGGCGCGCGCACCGATCCCTGGCGCGCCCGCCCCGTTCCCTTCTGCCGGTACGGCTTCTTGCCGCCGCCGCGCACCTGGCCGCGTGTCTTCGTCGCATGCGTGCCCTGGCGTGCGGCCGCCTGCTGCGCTACCACCACCTGATGGATCAGGGGCACGTTCACGCTGGCATCGAAGATCTCGTCAGGCAGCTCGACGGTCTGGCCGGTCTCGCCGGACCCGGAGACGACGCTGATGGTGCTCATCTGGTCTCGCCTTCCGCCGGTGTGTTCGCGTCAGCAAGCGGCGACTTGACGGCGCTGCGCACCAGGACGAGGCGGCCACTCGGGCCCGGGACGGCTCCCTTGATCAGCAGCAGCCCCCTCTCGGCGTCGACCGCGTGCACCTTGAGGCTCTGCACCGTGGTGCGTACGCCGCCCATCCGTCCCGCCATCCGCACGCCCTTGAAGACCCGGCCTGGCGTCGCGCAGCCGCCGATCGAGCCAGGTGCGCGGTGCTTGCGCTGGGTGCCGTGAGATGCGCCCAGCCCCTTGAACCCGTGCCGCTTCATGACGCCGGCGGTGCCCTTGCCCTTGCTCTTGCCTGTCACATCGACAAGCTGCCCGGCCTCGAACACCTCGCCGGTGAGCTCCTGCCCGAGCGTGTACTCGGAAGCGTCGTCGGTGCGCAGCTCGGCCAGGTACCTGCGGGGCGTCACGCCCGCCTTGGCGAAGAGGCCGGCCACCGGCTTGGTCACCCGGCGCGGGTCGATCTCGCCGTAGCCGAGCTGGACGGCGGAATAGCCGTCGCTGTCCGGCGTGCGCACCGCTGTGACGATGCAGGGACCAGCCTTGACGACCGTCACGGGGACGAGCCGCCCCTCGTCGTCGAAGACCTGGGTCATGCCGAGCTTGGTGCCCAGGATCCCCTTGATCTGCTTGGCCATGTCGGTGCGTTCCCTTAGAGCTTGATCTCGATGTCGACGCCTGCCGGCAGGTCAAGCCGCATCAGGGAGTCGACGGTCTTGGGCGTCGGGTCGATGATGTCGATCAGGCGCTTGTGCGTGCGCATCTCGAAGTGCTCCCGCGAGTCCTTGTACTTGTGCGGGGAGCGGATGACGCAGTACACGTTCTTCTCGGTAGGCAGCGGCACAGGCCCGGCGACCCGCGCGCCGGTCCGCGTCACAGTGTCGACGATCTTCCGCGCCGAACTGTCGATGACCTCATGGTCATATGCCTTGAGCCGGATGCGGATCTTCTGTCCCGCCATGTGGCTTCGGTGTCCTTCACTTCCGTTGGGTGCCGCTGTCTGCCTCCGGCTCGCGCCGGCCTTCCTCAGAGCGTCCGGCAATAGGCGCTCCCTGACGCGGTGCGGCGGCCGGGGCCCAGGGGCCCGGCTCGCCGCATCGCGACCGCTACTTGAGAATCTTTCCGACCCGGCCGGAGCCGACGGTGCGACCGCCTTCGCGGATGGCGAAGAGGAGTCCTTCCTCCATGGCGATCGACTGGATCAGCTCGACCCGCATCTCGGTGTTGTCTCCCGGCAGGACCATCTCGGTGCCCTCCGGGAGGTACACCACGCCGGTCACGTCCGTGGTGCGGAAGTAGAACTGCGGGCGGTAGTTGTTGAAAAACGGCGTATGACGGCCGCCCTCATCCTTGGACAGGATGTAGACCTGACCCTCGAACTCGGTGTGCGGGGTGTTGGTGCCCGGCTTGATTACGACCTGACCGCGCTCGACTTCCTCGCGCTTGATGCCCCGGAGCAGCAGGCCGACGTTGTCCCCGGCCTGGCCATCGTCGAGGATCTTGCGGAACATCTCCACGCCGGTGACGGTGGTCGTCTGCGGCTTGTCCTTGATCCCGATGATGTCGACCGTCTCGCCGGTCTTGATCCGGCCACGCTCGATCCGGCCGGTCACGACCGTGCCGCGGCCGGTGATCGAGAACACGTCCTCGACCGGCATCAGGAACGGCTTGTCCACCTCGCGCACCGGCTCGGGGATGCTCTCGTCGCAGGCGTTGAGCAGCTCGACGATCTTCTCGTCCCACTCGGCGTCGCCCTCGAGCGCCTTGAGCGCGGATACCCGGATCACCGGGACGTCGTCGCCAGGGAACTCGTACTCGGTGAGCAGGTCGCGGACCTCGAGCTCGACGAGCTCCAGGATCTCCTCGTCATCGACCATGTCGGCCTTGTTCAGCGCGACGACGATGTAGGGCACGCCTACCTGGCGCGCGAGCAGCACGTGCTCACGGGTCTGCGGCATCGGGCCGTCGGTGGCCGCGACCACGAGGATGGCGCCGTCCATCTGCGCCGCACCCGTGATCATGTTCTTGATGTAGTCCGCGTGCCCGGGGCAGTCCACGTGCGCGTAGTGACGCTTCTCTGTCTGGTACTCGACGTGCGAGATCGAGATGGTGATGCCCCGCTCCCGCTCTTCCTTCGCATTATCGATCTTGTCGAACGGCATGAACGGGTTGACGTCCGGCATCCTGTCATGCAGCACCTTGGTGATCGCCGCGGTCAGCGTCGTCTTGCCGTGGTCGATGTGACCGATGGTGCCGATGTTGACGTGCGGCTTGGTCCGCTGGAACTTGGCCTTCGCCACTGGTGTCTCCTCGTTGCGATCCGCCCCCACCGTGGTGGGGCCCAGGCGCTCCGCAGGGCGCCGTTTGCTTCTGACGTGCTGTGCTTCTTACTGCCTACTCGCCTCGCGCCTTGGCGATGATCTCCCTGGCGATACTCGGCGGCACTTCGGCGTATGAGTCGAACTGCATGCTGTAGTCCGCTCTGCCCTGCGTCCGGCTCCGCAGGTCTCCCACGTAGCCGAACATCTCCGACAGCGGGACGAGCGATCTGACCACCCTGCCCCCTGACTGCTCTTCCATGGCCTGGATCTGGCCGCGCCGACTGTTCAGGTCGCCTATGACATCGCCCATGTAGTCGTCGGGAGTCCTGACCTCGACGGCCATCACGGGCTCGAGCAGTACCGGATCCGCGCGGGCGGCCGCCTTCTTGAAGGCCATCGATCCGGCGATCTTGAAGGCGAGCTCGGACGAGTCCACCTCGTGGTAGGCGCCGTCGATCAGCGTGACCTTCACGTCGACCATCGGGTAGCCGGCGAGCACGCCGAACTCCGCTGCCTCCTGGCAGCCCGCGTCGACCGAGGGGATGTACTCGCGGGGGACCCGGCCGCCAGAGATCTTGTTCTCGAACTCGTAGCCGCCGCCGTCTCCGCCAGTCGGCTCCAGGTTGATGATGACCCGGGCGTACTGACCGGAACCGCCGGTCTGCTTCTTGTGCGTGTACTCGACCTTCTCGGCCTTGGCCCTGATGGTCTCCCGGTAGGCGACCTGCGGGCGGCCGATGTTGGCCTCGACCTTGAACTCTCGCCTCATCCGGTCGACAAGCACCTCAAGGTGCAGCTCTCCCATGCCGGCGATGATGGTCTGCCCGGTCTCCTCATCGGTCCTGACCTGGAAGGTCGGATCCTCTTCCGCCAGCCGCTGGATGGCGGTGCCCAGCTTCTCCTGGTCGCTCTTCGTCTTGGGCTCTATCGCCACGTTGATGACGGGAGCCGGGAAGTTCATCGACTCGAGGATCACCGGCGCGCGGGGGTCGCAGAGCGTGTCTCCGGTGCTCGTGTCCTTGAGCCCCATGACCGCGACGATGTACCCCGCGACGGCGGACGGGCGCTCCTCGCGCTTGTTCGCGTGCATCTGGTAGATCTTGCCGATCCGCTCCCTGCGGCCCTTGGCCGAGTTCAGCACGGCGGAACCAGATTCCAGGGTTCCCGAGTACACCCGGATATAGGTGAGCTTGCCGAGGTGCTGATCAGACATGATCTTGAAGGCGAGCGCGGAGAACGGCTCGGCCGGGTCGGCGCCACGCTCGATGATCGCGTCGTCCGAGCCCACCTCATGGCCCTTGACCGCCGGGATGTCAACCGGGCTCGGCAGGTAATCGACGATCGCGTCGAGCATCGGCTGCACGCCCTTGTTCTTGAACGCGCTGCCGCAGAGCACCGGGGTGACACCGCGGGCGATGGTGGCCCGCCGGATCGCGGCCATCAGCTGCTTCTCGCCGGGCTCCGCGCCCTCGAGGTACAGCTCCATCATCTCCTCGTCGTTCTCCGCGATCCTCTCGAGCAGCCTGTCCCGCCACTCGCGCGCCGCCTCGAGGTGATCGTCGGGGATGGCCACGACGTCGTACTTGTCGCCCTTGCCCTCGGTCTGCCAGACCAGCGCACTCATCCGGACGAGGTCGATGACGCCGCGGAAGTCAGCCTCCACGCCCCAGGGCAGCTGGATCACCAGCGGGGTGGCGCCGAGCCGGTCGACGATCATTTCAACGCACCGGTGGAACTCCGCGCCTACCCGGTCCATCTTGTTGACGAAGCAGATCCGCGGCACCCCGTACCTGTTGGCCTGACGCCACACCGTCTCAGACTGCGGCTCGACCCCCGCGACGGCGTCGAAAACGGCGACGGCACCGTCGAGCACCCGCAGAGACCGCTCGACTTCCACGGTGAAATCCACGTGACCGGGCGTGTCAATGATGTTGATCGTATGGTCACGCCAGCTGCACGTAGTCGCGGCCGAAGTGATCGTGATGCCGCGCTCCTGCTCCTGCTCCATCCAGTCCATGGTGGCCGCGCCCTCATGAACTTCGCCGATCTTGTAATTGATGCCGGTATAGAACAGGATCCGCTCGGTCGTCGTCGTCTTGCCCGCGTCGATATGCGCCATGATCCCGATATTGCGGACCTTGGCGAGGTCTACGGCGGTCTGAGTGGCCACAGTTCAGCGTCCTTGTTCTCTAAATTCCTGTATCACCAGCGGTAATGGGCGAATGCCTTGTTCGATTCGGCCATCTTGTGCGTATCCTCGCGGCGCTTGACACTCGCCCCGAGGCCGTTGCTCGCGTCGAGCAGCTCGTTCATGAGCCGGGCCGTCATGGTCTTCTCCCTGCGCTGGCGGGAGTACATGACGATCCAGCGCAGGGCGAGGGTGGTACTGCGGGAGGCGCGGACCTCGACAGGAACCTGGTAGGTCGCGCCGCCGACCCGGCGGCTGCGCACCTCCAGCGTCGGCTTCACGTTGTCAAGCGCGCGCTTGAGCGTCACCACCGGGTCATTGCCCGACTTGTCCTTAGCCCCCTCGAGCGCTCCGTACACGATCCGCTCGGCGAGAGAGCGCTTACCATCCAGGAGCACCTTGTTGACCAGGGCGGTGACGATCGGCGAACCGTACACCGGATCGGTGACGAGCTGTCGCTTCGTCGCGGGACCCTTGCGCGGCATGTCAGCTCATCTCCTTGTCCTGGCGGCCCGTCCGGACCATCTGCTCGATCGTGGGCACCGCGTCTCTCCGTCTTCTCTATCTCATTCAGGGCGCCTGCCAGGGCTCACTCAAGAGCCTGACCTGCGGGTTTCCGCCGCTCGCCGACCCCCGGGGTCGGGTGTGTCGCCGTCACCAGAGTGCACCGGCCAGCACAGAGCCGCGCGTCGGGGGATGGAAGCCAGCGTACCTGGCAGCTCGCTCGCCCTGGCCGTATCTACTCGGCCGCTGGCTGCGTCGGCTGCCGACACGCGTCCGTGCCCGCGAGGTCAGCGGACACGGAGCTAAAGAGTACCCATGCCTTCCCGGCTGGTCAAAACGACCCGGGATGGGCCCTCAGCACCAGACGAGCAAGCCCATTATACCGAACGGGAGCGGGGTGGCTGTGTCACTCCAGGAGGGACGCCCCCCGGACACCCCCACGGGCCCCGGCGCCACGTAGAATAATACGGCGGCCCTCGATGCGCCGACATCCTTAGAGGCGCGCGGATAGAGCGCTGCCCCTTATCCTCAGCGACGACTCGGCAGCACGCTCTATCCGTCCACGTGATCGACGCCGACGGCGCAGGCGGTGACGTAGTAGTCATATGCGTTGCCGACCGTCCGGATTTCCCAGGCTAGCTCGGCGGGCATGTCCACGCCGAGGCGCTCGAAGAGCATGCCGAGTTCGAGCATCCGGAGGGAGTCGAAAGCCAGGTCATGGAGGAAATCGGTGTCAGCAGTCAGTTCTGCGACCGGCACGCTGAACGCCTCGGCCAGTTCGGCCCGGAACTCGTCGAAGGCAATGCATGGATTGCTCACCCGGCGGGAACCTCCTTAGGATCTTCGTGGCGCGGCTTCGCCGCTGCGATGCGGCGGCTGGCCATCGCTCGCAGCTCGACCTTACGTACCTCCCCGGACTCTGCCAGGGGCAGCTCGGGGACGACAAGCACGTGATCGGGCGTCTCGTGGGGACTAAGGCGGCCTCGGCAGCTCGCGAAGACATCCGCGCCGCGCAACCGCTCACCCTCCTCCGGGACAACGAAAGCTACGATCCGCTCTCCCGCGACAGGGTCGGCAATACCCACGACGGCCGCCGCGCGCACCGCAGGATTCGCGAGAAGGACGTTCTCCACGGCAGCGGGAACTATCTTCGCCCCGCCACGAATGATCAGATCACGACTGCGGCCGACGATGTGAACGGCACCACGGCTGTTAATCATGGCCAGGTCGCCGGTACGGAACCAGCCGTCAGGGGCCAGGCCGGTGGCCGTCTGCCCAGCGTGAGCGCCAGAAGAGGGCTCATCGGCGCCATAGCCGGCCATCAGGCTGCCGGTCCGGCACAACAGTTCCCCGACCGCCCCCCGGGGGACGGCCCGCCCGGCATCATCGACAACCAGGATCTCAGTGCCGGGGAAGGGGTATCCGACGCTGCCGTCATTGTCGTCGCCGACCCGCGTCACCAGTATTCCCCCTGCGGTCTCCGTGCTGCCGTAGCCGTTGAGGACCGGGCAGCCAAGCGCTTCCTCCCCCCGTCGGAGCAGGTCGACCTGTGCCGGGGCACTCCCGAGGCCCACGACGAGAAGCGAGGACAGGTCCGTCTCGGGAAGTGAACGAACCGCCAGGACCGTTTCGAGCATAGTGGGCGAGAGCGCCACGATGTTCACCCGCTCGCGCGCGACGGTCTCGATGAGGGCGCGCGGGTTGAACCCGGGGACGATGACGAGTCGGTGTCCCGTAACAATGGCCTGCACCATGAAGCGCGTTCCGGCGATGGTATGGAACGGCATCGGTGTGAGCCACGTCTGGCGCCCTACAGCAGACCGGAGTCGGCCGCGGTAGATCCGGGCCAAGCGGAAGAGGCGCACCGTGATCTCGCGAGCAGGCCCGCGGAAGTAGCTGTGATGGACGGCATGAAGGGCACGCACTGAGGCGACGAGGCCCCGATGCGTGTGCACGACCGCCTGCGGCTCGCCGGTTGTACCTGTCGTGCAGAACACTGCCGCCGCGTTACCTGCGATGGGACGGCGGCCGGGCACGTCATCCGACGGTACCGCCAGGCTCATGACTGCGGAGGTCAGCGACGTGCCCACCGGAACGGTGATCACGTTGCGGATATGCGGGCGACTGCCGACGGTACCTGCAATCGCATCGGATGCCGCGCGTCCGGCATCGGCGGCGATGACGGCCGATACCCTAGCCTCGTCGAAGATCCGCCCCAGCTCAGCCGCTGGGGTCAGCGGGCTGACCGGGACGGCCGCGCCCCCCGCGCGCAGTACCGCGAAAAAGCACGCTAGGGCGTCGATGCTAGCCGACATCGGCAAGGCGACGCGCGTGCCAGCGCCCACGCCGAGTCGGCTGAACGACGTGGCTAGGCTGGTCACCTCCACGTCGAAGCTCGCTAGCGACACGCGGCGGTCACCCTCGATAAGGGCAACGTGCCGACCTTGCCGCGCCGCGTCGCCAAGCAAGGCATCCAGAGTCGCGCCCCTCAGCACTGGACATCCGCCCGCGGGGCAGTGCGTGTGCGCAGCACAACCACCTTACCTGGAAGCTCTAAGCGACTAACCGAGCCGACGATACTTCAGGAAAACCTGATATGTCAATGATGGTTATTCAACCCTCATGAAGTGATCTTGCTAGACCACAAGACCGGCCCAGCCCAAGGACCCTCGCGCTGCGGCAGGGTATTCGATCTGCCGGCGGCGAAGATAGTCGTCATGCTCGCCGACGGCCGCCCTGGCTGCCCGAAGACGCCGGGTAAAGCATCACGGGTTCGATAAGACCTGACCAGTTACGTTTGAAAAAGTGAGCGTTATTCAGAATCAACGCTGCCGGTCGCACCGGCGCAGGCACGGGCCGGAGGGCCGTAACCGCGAAGCCGTTCTGAATAAAGCTCAGTAGAGGCCGACGGCAGCCTTGAATGATGTGACGTAGGTACGGAGGGTGGCCGGATATCAGGCCGCGCTGGTCAGCAACGAGCCGAAGATCCGCCGACCGAGTTCTTCAGCGTGGATCTGATCGAGGATGACCCCGGTGACCTCGGGATGGGCGCCTGCCCACGCTGCGGCGCTCGTGTGGCTGATGAAGAAGTTCACATATCCGCAGGAGATCTCAGCGGCGGGACCCGCGCACGTGCAGGACTGGTGGCCCGCAGCACCGCCTGCTGCGCGGCGCGCAGGCCGCCCGCCACCGGCGCGAGCCGCCCCCGCCCGGCTCGGCCGAGAACGTCAAGCCCGGCACCGGGATACCTGTTCTCCAGCCCAGCCTGGAACTCAGCCACGGCCCGCCTCCGCCAGCGCCCGCCTCAGCTCAGCCACCGACGGAGCGCCCTCGGCACGGCCTTCCGGCCCTCGGTAGATCCGGCATGACACGCTCGGCGGCGTGCCGGGTGCGGCGAACGGGTCTGCCCCGTCCACCAGCAGCGTCGGCGAGCCCCGCATCCCGAACCGGGCCGCCTGTTCCTCATCGAGGATCACTCTCCGGATCACGGACACGTCCCGGCGGCCGACCAGCACGACGGCCAGGCGCTCATCGAGTGCGGCGGCGTTCGGGCAGCCCGGTACCGTCAGCGCCGTCAGTTCCATTCGCGGTCCTCCTTGCCATGGTCGCAGTACTAACGCTAAACCTTCCAGTCATATGGAAGGTCAACCCCGTAACCTGGATTCATGCGCATCGGTGCCCTCGCGGCCAGTGCCGGGCTCACCGCAAAGACGATCCGGTTCTACGAGCAGGCCGGGCTGCTGCCCGAACCGCCCCGCACCCCGGCCGGCTACCGCGACTACCCGGCCGGGATCACCGCCCGGCTCGCCTTCATCCGCGACGCCCAGGCCGCCGGGCTCAGCCTGGCCGAGATCCACGGCATCCTCACCATCCGCGACACGGGGCAGCCCCCGTGCCAGCACGTCACCGAGCTGATCGGCCAGCATCTGCAACAGATCGAGCATCGCATCACCGAACTCCGCGCCGCCCGCGCCGCCCTGCGCGACCTTGCCCGCCGCGCCTCCGGCACCGACCCCGATGACTGCACCCAAGCCAGCACCTGCACCATCCTTACCAGGCCCGTGACCCGGCGCGAGCCGACTGGAGGCTCCGCATGGCGGTGATGTCTTAGCTCCCTAACGAGCTTGCGCCGTCGTGGATCCGGAATGGATGCCAGCATGCCCAGCAGGCCGGATATGTCCGCGTCTTCGGCGGCTTTATCGGCAGAGATGGAACTGCGGCCGGAATTTAATTCGCGCGGGCCGGCGGCTGCTGCCAGGCGCCGAGATCGCCCTCGCGCTTCCGCTACGAATTGTAACATCAGAACTACCTTCGGGTGATCTCGGAATGGCCCTGATCTGCACGGCAGGGCCCGGCCGGAAGCGGACTCGGCCGGGAGGACGCCGACCGCATCGACGCCAGCACCGAAAACAAGGCCATTGGCCTGGCCGCTGGCAGCCAGCATCGAGGAGCAGCGGTACGCCACGAGCGATCCAGTCAAGATGGCGGGAGCCGTCGTCACGCGGCAGGCATGGCCAGGTCAACGGGACCCTCGGCCCTCAGGTCATCGACGCGACTGCCTCGCCGAGGGTGTCTTCGGGTTGGCGGGCAGCCCAGGATGGCTGCCGTCCTTTTCTGCCGCGCAACCCAACCTTGATCACATTCGGAACGGCGAGCGGCGTGCGCGAAATTATCTTGGCCGATCTTCCTGGCACCTAGCTGAGCGGGGGCTTCCCGCATACGCTGGACGAAGACAAGGCTGAAGCAAGTGGGCAGCCGCGAGGGAGGACGGGCATGACACATAACGCACAGCATACAATTGGCGGCGGCGGCAATTTCGGCCCAGGCCCGTTGCGGGTGTTGCTCGTCTCCACTTATGAACTCGGTCGGCAACCCTTCAGCGTCGCATCGCCGGCGGCATGGCTGACAGCCGAGGGCGCCGTCGTGGAAATGCTCGACCTCGCGCTCGAGCCCCTCAGCCACGAGGCGCTCGAGCGGGCTCACCTCATTGCCTTCTCCGTGCCCATGCATACCGCGACCCGCCTTGCCCTCCACTACCTGCCGACGGTGCGCTCGGTGAACCCCGATGCAGCGATCTGCTACTTCGGTCTCTACGCGGGCATGAATGAGCAACATGTGCGAAGCGCTGGCGTGGATTTCGTGCTCGCTGGCGAGTATGAGGAGGGCCTCGTCCAGGTGGCGCGGCTCGTTAACGCCAAGCGCCGGGCCGGTCCCGCGCCTGGCCCACCGCCGCCAACCCTGTCGATGGCCCGACAGCGTTTTCTCGTGCCATACCGCTCAGGGTTTCCTTCGCTTGACCGTTATGCGCGGCTAGTCACTGAGGAAGGCGAGAGGATCGTAGGATCGACCGAGGCCACAAGGGGCTGTAAGCACCTCTGCCGCCACTGCCCGATCGTTCCGGTGTACGAAGGGCGCTTCCGCGTTGTCCAACGTGAGGTCGTGCTCGAGGACATCCGCCAGCAGGTACGCGCCGGTGCCACTCACATCACCTTCGGCGATCCTGATTTCTTTAATGGGCCGGCCCACAGCATAGCCATAGTGCGGGCATTGCACGAGGAGTTTCCGCATGTCACCTACGACGTCACCATCAAGATCGAGCATCTCATTAAGCACGGTAACCTCATTCCGGTACTCAAGGAGACAGGGTGCTTGTTCGTCACCTCAGCGGTGGAGGCGTTCGATGAGCCGACCCTCGAAGCTCTGCAGAAAAACCACACAAAGCTGGACGTCGTCCGAGTGGTCCGGCGTTTCGGTGACGAAGGCCTTCACCTGAGTCCGACATTCGTTCCCTTCACACCGTGGACAACAACGCGTAGTTATATTGATCTGCTGGAAGCAATTAGCGAACTCGGCCTAGTCGAGTCTGTAGCGCCGGTGCAGTACGCGATTCGGCTGCTCATCCCGCAAGGCTCGCTCTTGCTGGAGCTGCCATTTGTGCAGGAGTGCACCCAGGCGTTCGACCCGGCAAGCCTCGCTTTTCCATGGGTTCACCCGAGTCCCGAAGTTGACCTGCTGCACAGCCGTATCCTCGACCTCGTCGAGCGGGGGGTCGCAAGCGGAGCTGCCAGGCGATCCGTCTTCGCCGATGTCTGGTCTCTCGCCGCCGAGGGCGACGGTCATGTGCAGCCGACGGCAAGCGCGGGCGCTCCGGCAGAGCGGATAATTCCGCATCTCACCGAGCAATGGTACTGCTGTGCGGAGCCCACCGAGCTTCAGCTCGGTGTTCCGCAGGGCCCGGATGACCGGGTGTCCGGCCCAGGTCACGCAGCGGCGCCGATAGCACTGGTTACGGGAGATGGTAACAACCTGTTACAGAGTAGCTGTTACCGGGTAACTGTTACAGAGGGCTAGCTGTTACAGGGCTTAGGGGCAACTGTGCGACGGCCGGGCGCGACGGTCTGATGAATGCAGATCGTGTTGCCGGTGATCTAATCTGTTACCGGACACGCGAGCACAAAGACCCACATTCGCCGCCGGAGGTCATTGCGGCGTTGCTAAAGGCGCATCCGGAAGAATTGGTATGATGCAGCCATCCAGAAGATACAGCCGTCGGCCGCTCTTTCAGCGCCTTGACGGCGAGGTGTCAGCGGGCGTCATGGGGACGAGGTGGGCAACCCGTCAATGATCAGTTTAAGCGATCATCGTGAAGTCCCGGTCAGCAGGACTAGCGCTGCCAACACCCGGGACTCAGTTGAGCTACGGCTGCTGGGAAGGTTCGAACTTTCCATCGGAGATCGTCCAGTACCCGTGGGCTGGAACGGTCAGCGGCTCTTGGCGTTCCTTGCCATGAGCGCTGGCGTCGCCACAAGGGACAGCCTCGCCCGTGCGCTGTGGCCTGACGCTCCGGCGCATCGGCTTCACCCCAGCCTGAGGTCCGTGTTGTGGCGCCTACGCCGATGCTGCTCACCGGCCCTTGAATCGTCCGTCACAGAACTGCGCCTCGCCGATCACGTACTGGTAGATGTTCTGATGTCGACGGACGTGGCACGTCAGCTCCTTGACCGCTCGGCTCCAGTCTCCCAGGAGCAGCTCCGCCTTGCCATGCGCGCCAACCTCCGCGAGGATCTCCTCCCTACCTGGGTGGACGAGGAGTGGATCGCAGCAGATCGCGAAAGGTTCCGCCAGCTGCGCCTCCATTCACTCGAGCTGCTGTGCGAGCAACTTACCGCCGCCAGATGGCATGGAGCGGCCATCGACAGCGGGCTTGCGTCAGTAGCCGCAGATCCGTTCCGGGAGAGTGCGCGACGCGTTCTAATCAAGGCATACCTGGCTGAGGGGAATTTCCATCTTGCTATCTCCGAGTTCAATAATTACCGGAAATTGATTCGCGATGAGCTAAAGTGCAGACCATCACAGGAATTGCGCGGCATGCTCGGCGCAGAGATAGAATTCACAGCTTTAAATGGATCAGTCATTCGCCGGAGATCCACTTGACGAATTAGAGAGGTAGCTGCGATGAGAATACCAGCGAGATACCACTCAGAGATGTTGAGAAAGGCAGCAGCTTTCCGGCGATTGATATACCGGCTCCGCGTAGGTCCCGTGGTCAGGGTCCGCGAATTTCTTTCAGGACATGCGCTGCTCGCGCAGCGGACAGATGTGGAGCAGCTGGCCAGGTTCTTCCGCGTCCTCAGTGACCCAGCGTGCCTCCGGCTCTTGGAATTCCTGGCCATGGCTGAGCACACCCGCGGAGAATGCGCTGCTCATGTAGGTGTGCCAGGCAACTATGTTCATTCTCGCCTAGCCAGCCTGCGGGGCTGCGGCTGGATAGCTGTGCGTTGGCGCGGCCACCGCCGGTGGTACCGGCTAGCGGACCCACGGGCGACTGAATTCATGTTGCTCGCCCGGACGTTGGCGGCTGACAATTCCGGTGCCCTGGCTGAGTGTGCCCACCTCGACCAGCATCCGCCATGCGGCTAGCACATTCTCCTGGCAGGGATCCCGCCCGGCCGACCAGCATCGAATGGTCGTGCTATGACTGAAGGGTCAGCTAATGCGTCAAGCACGGTCAGCATCTTTGGTGGACGGGCCAGCGTTGAAGTCGACACGAGAACTCACCCATGACCTGCCGGGTACCGATATCACGATCGGCGTGGACATTGGCACGAGCGGAGTAAAGGCGATCGCAGTGGATGGCCGAGGGCGTGTCCGCGCTCGCGCCAGGATACCGCACCGGGTGCACGCTGGTGAGCCGGACACTTTCGAGCATGACGCAGAGGTCGCATGGCGGGAAGGGCCACTGCGGGCGGTGGCCGGCCTGGGCGCCGCAACCGACTCTGCCGTAGGCCTGGGTGTCGTGGCGTGTGTGCCGTCCCTGGTGGCTCTCAACGACGACCTCCACCCACTCTCCAGCGGCCTGTTGTATGGGGACAGACGCGGCCGGTCAGCGGGCAGGGAAACCCCGGGCTGGACTGTGCTGCGCAACCCACTAGACGCACGCGAAGGCGAGGCGTTCTTGCGATGGGCCTCACGGCAGTGGCCGGGGGCACGTGCATACTGGCCGGCGCAGGCGCTCGCCGCCGTAGCGCTGGGCGGTAAGCCAGTGATCGACGTGTTTACCGCAATGACATTCTTTCCGGTGTTCGACGGGGGACGGTGGGATCCGGCGATGCTGGCGGAACTCGGCCTCACGGAGGACCAACTGCCCTGCGTGAAGACCGAGTTCGGCACATCGGCCGCTCAGATCGCCCCTGGAGGCCCAGCCGGAAACCGCGCACCGCTCACCCTAACCGCCGGCGGTGTCGATGTCGTCGCTGAGCAGATCACGGTCGGGGTCAACGAACCTGGCGACGTACATGTCATATGCGGCGACACCCTGCTGACCTGGGCGGTAATGCCGGACGCCGGGGACGTTCGCGGGCTGTGGCGGATCCCGCACGCACGCCCAGGCCTGTGCCTCATCGGTGGGCCGAGCAACGCGGGTGGGCTGTTCCTTGACTGGGCGCAACGGCTTACTGGTACCCAGTCCGGTCAGACCACCATGCGTCCAGACGATATCCCGTCGTGGATCCCCTATGTCCGCGGCGAACGGACGCCGCTGCATGACGACTCGCTGCGTGCCTCGCTGCACGGCCTCAACCTCACGCACGACGCGGCGGCACTGCGCCGAGCCGCCTACGAGGCCGCCGGCTTCGTCGTTCGGCACCACCTCGACCTTGCGGGATGTGCGCCGAACCGGATCGTGGCTACCGGCGGTGGGGTACGAGACAACGCTTGGATGCAGGCACTCGCCGACTGCACTGGCGCGATGGTAGTGCGTTCGGCGGTACCTGAAGGCGCGGCGCTCGGCATGGCCTGGGTGGCACGGATGGCGGCGGGCCTGGAATCCGCGGCGAGTGACGCGCACCACTGGTTCCGCGCCAGGAAGCCTGTGTACCCAGATGAACGGTGGGTTGAGCCGTGCTCACGGCGATACAAGATCTTCCGCACGCTCACGGCCGAACACTCGCCTTGCTGATTGCGCGAACTAGCCTCGCGTTGCCGCGCCTCGCCCTCAGGTCACGTCTGTGGCACATGAGCAGCGACGCCCTGGTTGTGGCGGCCTATGACAGTCGGATTATTGTGCCCTCATCGCCAGAAAGGGCGACGGGAGTGAGACAGACCCGTCCACACTCCCGTTCAGCCGCTGTGGACAATTCTCTCTCGCCCCAGCCGGGAAGGCCAACGGCGTTGAACTTGACTGGTTCGCTGGTAAAGTTCAGCGCTACGAGCAAGCGATTGTTCCCGTCTTGACGCAGGTAGGCGAACACTCCATCGGGGACATCCGGAATCGGGCGGTAGTCGCCTCGGCACAGCGCACCAGAACCCTTGCGGTAGCAGATAAGCCGACGGTATAGGCTGAGCATGGAGGCGGGATCATCCCGCTGGGCGGCCACATTGCACCGCTCGTGACCTGACGCTACCGGCAGCCAGGGCTCGCCGGTAGTGAATCCCGCGCCCGTGGTGGCATCCCACTGCATCGGGGTACGCTCGGGGTCACGGCCGTCAATGTCGACTACGCGGTCGAGCGGAATTGCACCGTTGGTCATCCCGATTTCCTCCCCGTAGTAGAGGAACGGCGTCCCGCGCAGAGTGAGCAGCATCATGGCCGCCACTCGAGCCCGCGCCTGGCCGTTGCCACCTTCGTCATAGCGGGAAGCAGTCCTGGAATGGTCAAGGTTGGACAGCGTGTAGACGGGCCAGGCATGCTCGGGCAGCAGCGACTCGAACAAGCCGACCGATGCGCGGAATGCCTCCGCCTTCCACGGTTGGTGCAGGAACGAGAAGTTGAACGCCAGGTGCAGTTCGTCAGCATCGCTACCGTAATACCGTACGACCCTGGCCGGGTCGAGGAGGTAAACTTCTCCGACAGCCATACGATCGTCGTAGCCATCGAGAGTCCGACGAAACGACCGCAGGAGATTGTGTACCTCCGGCCTGTCCATGTCGTAGCGAATGTTCCCCGCGCCGGAGCCCGACCGGGGGTTGTCGCGCAATTTCGGGTCATGGCCCATGCGGTGGACGGCGTCAATGCGGAACCCGTCTACGCCTCGATCCAGCCAAAACTGCATGATACCGTTCATCGCCTCACGCACTTCCGGGTTCCACCAGTTCAGGTCGGGCTGCTGAGGCAAAAACGAATGCAGGTAATACTGGCCGGACTTCTCATCCAAGGACCAGGCCGGACCCACTCGCTCAAAGGAACTCAGCCAGTTATTTGGCGGCGAGCCATCTGGCTTAGGATCGGCCCACACATACCAGTCACGCTTCGGGCTGTCGATGCTGGAGCGCGACTGGAGAAACCACGGATGTTGGTCAGACGTATGATTGGGAACCAGATCGACGATCACTCGGATTCCGCGGGCACGAGCCTCAGCGAGGAGCCTGTCGAAGTCATCCAGCGCTCCAAACACCGGGTCGACATCGCAGTAGCCAGACACGTCATAACCGAAGTCGACCATCGGCGATCGATAGAATGGTGAAATCCAGATTGCATCGATCCCGAGGCATTCGCGCGTTTCATGCATCAAGTAATCGAGTCGGTCTATGATTCCCGTGAGGTCTCCGACACCATCTCCATTCCCGTCGGCGAAGCTACGCGGATAGATGTGGTATATTATTCCGTACTTCCACCAGTCGCCTCGAGCCATGCACTGCCCTTCCCATCTTGGACTCCGTCACGGCCCATCCTGGACTCCATCACGGCCAAGGCTACCAACAGGAGCACGAAAGCCGGACGGACCGTAAAGGGTCGCAACTTCCAGACCGGGACTTCACCCGCGCAGCTCGGGCTCTTAGAGGCCGCGCTGCCTCTAAGCTTGCAGTCGTGGATGCGCGGCGGATGCGTCAGCAGGAGCGTGCGCAACTGCGGCGACTGCGGGCGGAAGCTACCCAGCTCGCCGGACGCTGGCGCCTCGTGCTGGGCAAGCCTTACCGTGCCAGCCCTGTCTCGCTCGTCATCCCGGCAGAGCGAGCCGACGGCTTGCCGACCGTGCTCAAGATCCCAATCCCTGACGAGGAGAATTGCAGGGAAGCCGACGCGCTGCAGACCTATGCTGGGGATGGCGCGGTGTGGCTATACGACGCCGATCCCGAGTCCGGTGCGCTGTTGCTTGAGCGACTGGAGCCAGGTACCCCCCTGGCCGATCACCCCGACCGCGCCGAAGCAATCAAGATCATCTGCGGCTTGCTGCGGCGTCTGCGGCGCCCGCCCGGCCCTGCACATTCGTTCCCGCTCCTCCGCGAGCTGGCGCTCCGGTGGGCGGAAGAGCTGCCTGCCATGCACGCCAGGCACGGCTGGCCGTCTGAAGGCCCGCTGGTCGCCAGGGCGACTGCGCTCGCTCGTGACCTTGCCGTACCGGACGGCGACGAACTCCTTGTCAATCGGGATGCCCACCTCGGCAACGTGCTTGCCGGACAGCGCATGCCATGGCTCCTCATCGACCCCAAACCGCTCGTGGGAGACCGTGCGTTCGACGCGGGCTGGCCGTTGCTCGAGTTGCTGAGCGATGAGCCCACGGCTGCCCACGCACGGTGGCTCGTGGCGCGCCTCTGCGCCGACCTCGAGCTTGACCCAGCCAGGGTCTGCGGCTGGGCGTTCGTCCGTGCCGTGGAGACCGCCCTAGGACTGCTGGAACTCGGCGAGGATCCCGGTGATGATTTCGCGCTCGCCGCAGCGATCGGTGCGCTCGCATGAGCAACGGCGGGCAATCATGATCGTCATCACCGGTGGGACAGGGTTCATCGGGAGCAACGTGTGCCGGGCGCTCGCCGGGCAGTACGGGGCTGATGTGGCGGTGGTCGACGAGCTCACCGACTCTGCCAAGCTCCAGAACATCGAGGGGGTGCCGCTTGTGGATGTCATCTCCTGTCCTGATTTCGATCGCATCCTGCGGCACGGCGATCGTTGGATGCGCCGCGTGGATGCGGTCATTCACCTAGGCGCCTGCACGGACACCAGGGAGCACAACCGGAGCTACGTCTTCGCCACGAACACGCACTTCTCAAAGCTGGTCCTGGACGCCTGCATCTCTCATCGCGTGCCGTTCCTGTACGCCTCCTCCGGTGCCGTGTATGGCCTGGCACGGCGCTTCGCCGAAGACTCTGAAAACGAGCAGCCACGCGGTGCGTATGCCTGCTCCAAGGCGGCTTTCGACCGGCATGTTAGGAAAATAATCCCGGTGACCGGGAGCCCAGTAACCGGCCTGCGCTATTTCAACGTCTACGGGCCCGGAGAACGCCACAAAGGGCTCATGGCCAGCCTGATTTACCAATTGCATGAGCAAGTGGCGGAAAGCGGCAGAGCCTGGCTATTCGGGGATCTGGGAGGCTGCGCTGACGGCGAACAGCGGCGGGACTTCATCGCCGTAGCCGACGTGGTACGGGTGACGCTCTGGTTCCTCGGGCAGACGGGAACGTCCGGCATCTTCAATGTCGGCACCGGAGTGGCAACATCCTTCAATGACATCGCCAAGCTAGTCATCGACCACCACGGCGGCGGCGTCATTGACTACGTGCCCCTGCCCGCTTCGCTGCGCCGCAGCTATCAGATCCTTACCCGGGCCGATCTGCGAGCGTTGCGCGCTGCGGGGTACCCGCATGCGATGACCGAGCCTGCTGCTGGGATCCGCGCCTACCTGCGGCAGCTCTCCGACCCAGCCTGACCCGGACCGCTACGAGATCGAGTGTGGACAACGCGCGCGCGACGACAGTGCGACGCCAGTGCGACGTGCGATATGGATAGTCGATGTTCTTGGTTCGGGCCAGATCACGGAGGTCATCGTGGGGTTCCCTGAGTTCGCCAGCCGTATCGTCGATGTGCTGAATCTTGACACCCCTCCGATCGCGCTGAGCTTCGTTGATCATGCGCCAGCGGGCGTCCCCGACGCGGGCGATGCGGCCCCGTCCGCGTGCAGCTTCTGGCGGCGTGCCGAGACTGGAGTCTTCTACGCTTCCGCCGCAGCGCACTTCAACTGTCCTGTCGGGGCCATGGTCATGGGTTTCGCGCTGCCCGGTGAGATCAAGGAGCAGCTCGGAAAACTCGTGGGGGACATGTCCGACTGCAACTATGTCTCCCACGACGAGCCCGGCCAGATCCCCGGGGTGGCCGCCCCGCACGCGGGCATCGTTTACGGCCCGCTGGCCGAGAGCCGCTCGACGCCCGACGTTGTCCTGCTATGGGTAAGCCCTCGTCAGGCGATGCTGTGCAACGAGGCGATGGGGACCGCCAGCTGGACCGCTGGCGGCCCGGCCGTCACCGGCCGTCCGGGCTGTGCCGCGCTACCGCTCGCGATGAATCGCAACAACCCCGTCATCTCCCTGGGCTGCGCCGGGATGCGGACATTCACCGAGATCGCTGATGACCGGCTCCTGGTCGCCATCCCAGGCGGGCAGCTAGAGAAGTTTACTCACGCGGTCGAGGGAACCGGTCAGGCGAACAAACATATGCTTGGTTTCTATCAGGCGCAGCGCGCCCGGCTCCTGGATGGGACAGCGCACGTCACCGGCTGATTCCTGCGAAGGAAGCACTTCCGCCTACAGCCAGTCAGGGCCAAGCCGGGTAGTGGCCGTGAGGTTCTCGTGATTGTCGCGGGCCATCTCGCTAGCCAGCTCGAGGAGCCGACGCAGCCGGGCATCGCTGATCGAGTAAATGACCTGACGCCCTCTCCGCTCTGTCGTAACGAAACCGCACCAGCGCAAGCAGGCAAGGTGGTTGGAAACCCGGCTCTGCGGTACACCGAGCTCGGCGATCAGCTCAGACACACTGCGAGGGCGCACCAGCACGAGCCGGATGATCGCAAGCCTCGTCGGATCGCCGAGTGCGCGGAAGAAACGCGCATCCCCGGGGCCGGATGCCGTACCCTCCTCGACAGCCCTGCTCACACTCGACTCTCTGAGCGCTCTACTCATGCTCGAATGCTATTCGACAACCTGCGCTCCTGGAAGGTGACGGGAAGGTACCTCGTGCTTGCCCTTCGGGACGGGATGGGGCTGGGTCGCGGCTAAGAGGCCGCGCGGCCTCTTAGCCCGGCAGGAAGGGAGAACGATGAAGCAAGCGTTGAGACAGCAGGAGCCGGAGCGACCGCGGGCGTTGGTGTTGGCTCCGTTGCGGGGGCCCGCCGCGAGGCGTCTGGGCGAGCTTGCTGAGCTGGTGCACGACTCCTGGCTGGATCATCACCCAGTGCGCATCTACCAGGCGGATCAGCTGGCTGCCCGCGTCGCGGATGAGAAGGCCGAGATTCTCATCACTGAGGCTGACCCGGTGACGGGACCAGTACTCGAGCAGCCCCTTGCCATCGTCGGCGTGACCCGGGGCGAGCCGGTCAACGTGGACCTCACCGAGGCCACCCGGCGGGGCATCCCCGTCCTTCGCACGCCAGGCCGTAACGCCAATGCGGTCGCCGAGCTGACTGTGGCGCTGCTGTTCGCGGTCGCCCGCCACATCGTGACCGCCGACGGTGAGGTACGCACTGGCACCGTGTACGACGGCGGTGAGCTGCCGCAGGTCCGTCATCGCGCCCTGGAGCTTGCCGGCAGGACGTTTGGCCTGGTGGGGCTGGGCGCGGTAGGCCGGGCAGTCCAGTGGCGGATGGCGGGTCTCGGCATGAAGGTGATCGCATGCGACCCGAACGTGACCGGGGCCACCCACACACTCGATGAAGTCCTCGTCCAGTCCGACGTGGTGTCCATGCACGTGCCCGCCGCGCCGGAGACGGCCGGGATGATCGGGGCGGCGCAGTTCGCCGCGATGCGCGAGGGCGCAATCTACCTGAACACCGCCAGGGCGACCCTGCACGATGTGGACGCGCTGGTTGCGGCGCTCCGCTCGGAACACCTGGCCGGAGCTGGCCTGGATCACTTCCAGGGGGAGTGGCTCGATCCCGGCCATCCGCTCACAGCCATGCCCAGCGTGGTACTCACCCCGCACATCGGCGGTGCCACCTACGATGCCGAGGTCAATCACACCACGATGATCGTCGCGGATATCGAGCGGCTGCTGCGCGGCGAGCGCCCGTTGCACTGCGCCAACCCGGAGGTGCTGGACTAGTGGCGGAATCGCATGGGGCAATCTACGAGGCCGTGCTGGCCGCAGCTAGGGGGATGCTCGAATCCGGGCTGACCTCGGGCACCAGCGGCAATGCTTCGGCCCGCATCGATGACGGCCATATTGTGATCACGCCGTCATCCGTGGCCTACCAGGAGATGACCGCCGACGATCTGGTGGTGCTCGATCTTGATGGCGAGCAACTAGACGGCCAGCGACCACCATCCAGCGAGAAGCTACTTCACCTGGCATGTTACCGGGCATTCCCAGAGGTCGGTGCGGTACTGCACAGTCATCCGCGGTACGCCACCATGTTCGCCTGCGCACGCCAGCCAGTGCCTCCGGTGATCGATGAGGCGGTCGTGTCCGTCGGTGGCGAGGTACCGGTGGCCGACTACGCGATGAGCGGGTCGGCGGAGGTCGGCTCAAACGCGGTGGCCGTGCTCGGCCAGGTGGGCAGCGCCCTGCTGGCCAGCCACGGCCTGGTCACCGTCGCCGCCAGCCCAGGCAAGGCACTGCACCAGGCCGGCATCGTGGAGCACTGCGCTCACGTGGCCTGGGGGACGCAGGTACTCGGCGGGCACGCACCGTTGCCCGTGCGAACGGTGCGGGATCTTGGCAGCGTCTACCGGTACCTGCGCGAGAACCCCTGAGCCGATACTTTCACCCAGCCACCGTGCGGCGCTGACCGCGCGGCGGCTCGTTGAGGAGGCCATCATGCGCCAGCACGAACGACTGTACATTGGCGGGCAGTGGGTCACCCCGGCCGGAACTGCCGTCATCGACGTGGTCTCACCGCATACCGAGGAGATCATCGGGCGGGTCCCCGCCGGTACACCCGCCGACATGGACCGCGCGGTAGCCGCCGCGCGTGACGCGTTCGACCACGGCCCGTGGCCGCGGCTGGCACCGGCGGAGCGGGCAGATGTCGTTGCCAGGCTGGCCGACCTGTACGGCGCGCGGATGAATGAGATGGCCGAGCTGATCACGGAGGAGATGGGCTCCCCGATCAGCTTCTCCCAGCTCGCACAGGCCTCCCAGCCGCAGCTGATACTCAGCTACTTCGCCGGGCTCGGCAAGACCTTCAGCTGGCACGACGAGCGGCAGGGCATGCTCGGGCCTGTCATCGTGCGCCGCGAGCCTGCTGGCGTCGTGGCCGCCATCATGCCGTGGAACGTCCCGCAGTTCGCCACCATGACCAAGCTCGCGCCGGCGCTCGTCGCCGGCTGCACGGTCGTGCTCAAGCCGGCGCCGGAAACGCCGCTCGACAGCTACCTGCTGGCCGATCTCATCCAGGAAGCGGACATTCCAGCAGGCGTCGTCAACATCGTCGCTGCCGACCGCCAGGCCAGCGAGTACCTGGTGTCCCATCCCGGCGTGGACAAGGTCGCATTCACCGGGTCGACCGCGGCGGGACGGCGCATCGGCGCCATCTGCGGCGAGCGGCTCAAGCGGTGCAGCCTGGAGCTTGGCGGCAAGTCGGCGGCGATCATCCTGGATGACGCCGATCTCCCATCCACCGTGGCATGGCTGGAGATCGCGTCACTGGCGAACAACGGCCAGGCGTGCGTGGCGCAGACCAGGATCCTCGCGCCCCGCACCCGCTACGACGAAGTCGTGGATGCGGTCGCGCGGATGGTGAGCGGGCTCAAGGTGGGTGACCCCGCGGACCCGGCAACCCAGATCGGGCCGCTGGCCGCCAGACGCCAGCAAGAGCGGGTCGAGGGCTACATCAAGGTCGGCCAGGACGAGGGCGCGAGAGTCGTTACCGGCGGCTCCCGCGCACCGGGGTTCGACCAGGGATGGTACGTCGCACCGACCGTGTTCGCGGAAGTGGACAACTCGATGCGGATCGCCAGGGAGGAGATCTTCGGCCCGGTCCTCACCGTGATCCCGTACGCCGACGACGACGATGCGATCAGGATCGCCAACGACAGCGACTACGGACTCGCGGGCACGGTGTGGACCTCCGACGCCGAACGTGGCATGGGTATCGCCTGCCGGGTACGGACCGGCAGCTACGGGGTGAACATGTACATGATCGATACATGTGCCCCATTCGGCGGCTACAAGGCCAGCGGCATCGGCCGCGAACTCGGTCCCGAAGGACTGGCCGGCTATCTAGAGCATAAGTCGATCAACCGTTCCGCCTGATCATCGGGACGCACGACACCGCGTGCGCCGCGGATGGCCACCCGGCGCAGCCAGGCCAGCCACGCGATGGTCAGCATGACGGCGGCGTATGCGACGCTCGCTGCCAGCCTCGGCCAGAAACCGGCCGAGGCGCTCACCGAGGCATCGAGTAGCTGTCCGGCCGAGCGGAACGGCAGCAGCCGGGAGATATCGGAGTCCGACCCCGCGGTGAGCTGGATCCCCGCGATACCGATGAGCACGAGCGTCGCCTCCAGCTCGCGGGCCACCAGGGCGCCCAAGGCAAGGCATAGGGGAACGGCGACGACACCGACCAGGATGACTCCGGCGAGGACGTCGGCCGGACTGGCCGGTCCGGTGCCGACGATCATCAGAGCCGAGGTGACGGCCGAGATCGCCAGGCTTACCGTCTCGAGCACGAGCAGCCGCCCGAGGACGAGGGCCCAAGGCCGGGCCAGGATAAACGCGTGCGCCCGGGCAACCGCGATGAGGCTGGCGGCCATTTCAGCTCTCCCGTCGCGGACGGCGAAGCTCGATCACCCGGTCCACCCGATGCAGTTCGGCCCGTCTCCCCGCACTCCGGGCAGCAGTACCCGCCCCCCGGGAAATCCCAGGACACCTCAAACCGCGGCAGGGACGGGTAATCCCGCCGCCCCGCTCGCGCCCCCGGCCCCCGCTTCCTTCCCGGGCCGGCCCCGCTGCCCTGCTCACCGCCGGCTTCATCACCGCCACTGTCACCGCCCGGCTGCTCCGGGCGCGACTGTTCCGACGACCGGCCGAACAGCATCCTCTACCGCAAATCACGCACCCCACGCCAGCGAGTCGCAGGCCAAGAGCCCGTGGAGACCAGAGCCCGCGGTCACAGGACTTCCGAGTACTTACGGCCCTACCGCACCCCGCCGATCTCAGGATGGGACGCCAGAAGGCCGAGCAAGATCGACTGTGCCTCCGCCGCGTGCCGACACGTGGCGGTCAGGCCCACGACCGGCAGGACCACAGATACGTCGACGAGTTCCCTGTCAGCGATCGCGTGCCCGCCAAGCAGCGCGCATACCCGCCCACCCCGCTGCTTGACATACCGCATCGCCTGGAGCATGTTCGGACCAGGCTGCTGCTCCAGTTCCTGCCCATCGACGCAGACTGCCAGCAGCAGGTCATCACTTGACAGCCCGCTGCTCTCGAACCATCCGGACAGCGACGATCTCATGCCGCTGCCACCGTCTGCGCCACGGTTAGCAATGTCGGATGGAAGGATCCCTTCAACGACGGTTAGCTGACGAAAGTCAGTCACGCCGTGGGCAGCGTGCTGGCCGACTTTCCCGTGGCGGACGACAAACAGCCTCCCGCCGCGTCGCTTCATAGCGATCAGCTCGTCGAGCATGTCACGGACCGCACCCCGATCGATCCCCTCCAGGGTCATCCTGGCCTCATACAGGTAAGTCGCGACGTGTGCGTCAGGCGACATGATCGAATGATGAGTCCGGCCGCACGGGTCGGCAGCTGCGATGCGCGCGCCGGGCGCGCTGACGAGGATCGATGCGGTCGCCGCTGGCAGATCCGGCACGATCTGGTCAGGCCAGGCTCCGCGTGCGTCAAGAAGTTCGACAAGGCAGGGCTTCAGGTTGGCGACCAGGAAGGTAGTCACGCCGGCCGCCGCCCCAGCTAGGACGTCAACGTCGCCGTCCCCGATCATGTACGAACCTCCTAGGTCGAGGTCCAGCTCGGCTGCGGCCCGCAGCAGCAGCCCTGGCGCGGGCTTGCGGCAGCCGCAAGCGATCGCCAGCGGCGGAACGACTCCGTCGGGATGGTGAGGGCAGACATAAATCCCATCGAGGCGACCACCGCCGGCAGCCAGCTGTTCGGTGATCACGCGATGGAGCTCGTCGAGTTCTACACGGGTAAGCATGCCCTTTGCGATGCCTGGCTGGTTGGTGACGATCAGCACAGCGAGGCCTGCCTGATTGAGCGCGGCCACGGCAGCAGGCACGCCTGGCAGGAGCGTTAGCTCCCGTGGATGGACGGGCGAGTCGAGGATGCCGAATTCCGGACGATAAACGAGTCGGTTCACCACTCCGTCGCGATCCAGGAATACTGCCCTTCGGCCCTGCACGACGCGATCACCCGACACGCTTGATCGTAGCGGCTGCCGTCGGCACGCTCACATCGCTGACAGCTCGACCGGCAGCGTCCGTAGCGCCCGGATCGCCAATGGCTCTGGCCGCCACTGCAACGGACCCGCAATCCGCCCGATGCTCGGGAAACGGTCGAGCAGCATCGAGAGCGCAACCTCGGACTCCAGGCGCGCCACCCATGCGCCGAGGCAGGCATGCGCGCCGGTACCGAACGCGAGCGGCCGAGGTTCGGGACGCCGGATGTCCAGCCGGTCAGGGTCGGCGAACCGCTCCGGGTCCCGGTTGGCGGCGCCGATGAGAAGCATCATACGGGTCCCGCCAGGAATCACCTTGCCGCCGATCTCCACGTCATGTGACGTATAGCGGCCATGGAACTGGGCGGGCGAGTCATATCGCAGCAGCTCATCAACCGCGTTCGTGATCAGGGACCGGTCGCTCCGCAGCAGAGCACGTTGATCTGGGTTCTGGAGCAGCGCGAGGATGCTGTTGCCGAGCATGTTGACGGTCGTCTCGTAGGTCGCTCCTAGCAGCAAGATGATGTTGGCTATCAGCTCATCGTCGCTGATGGACTCTCCACCATAGGTGGCGCCCAGCAGCTGTGACAGCAGGTCGTCCCGCGGAGCGCGGCGGCGCTCGGCAAGCTGGACGCGCAGATACGCATCACAGGCCAGAACCGCATCAGCCATCCTGCGGACCACCTCAGGATTGAGGACGGACACTAGGATGCGACCGATCGAGGACGCCCACTGGCGGACCTGCGGACGGTCCTCAGGGGCGATGCCGAGCCACTCGGAGAACATGGCCATTGGCAGCGGCAGCGCGAACTCGGCGATCAGGTCCACTGGCTCATCGGTGTGAAGCTGGTCAAGCAGCCCTTCCACCTTGGCCGCAATCAGCGGTCGCACACTCTCGACCGCGCGTGGGGTGAAGAAACGGCCCATGAGGCCCCGGAACCGCCGGTGCTCCTGCCGGTCAGTGAATAGCAGCCAGCGGCTGATCTTAGCGGTCGGCCCGGAGGGATCCTTCATCGCCTCTTTTATCCGAGCGAGCATCTCAGCCGAGAAGAAATCTAGGCTGGTGTCCCGCTGCAACTCCACAACGTCGGTGTAACGGCTCAGCGCCCAGAACCCCAACGGGCTGCGATATACCGGTTCCTCTTCACGCAGCCGACGATACACAGGATAGGGATCCGCTCGCAGCGCTGGATCGAAAGGGTTGTACAGCAGCGACCGCGTCGTCTTCAGTGCACCCTCCGGCCATCTATTGTAACAGGTTATGCTTATATGAGAGGCTGTCATGGTGAAGCCCCGGTGTCAAGGTGACGACCGATCCACCGTGGCAGGCCGACAGGCGTTGCCGTCGGGAAATCAGGATCTGCTGCGCAGATCGCCACCCGAGGCAACGCTGGCATGGGTCGCCGCAGCGGTCGGCCCGTCGTCACGGGTCGTCTCCGTGCGGCCATTGGACAGCTTCTCGTCTGCCGTGCATGCCCTGCTGGTGCTGAATCGCCACGAGACACCGCACACAGTCGTACTGCGCCGCTACCTCCGGGGCGAGTGGTTGCGCCGTGAGCCGGACCTGGCCGAGCAGGAAGCGCATGTTCTGGGCATTCTGGAATCCACTGCGGTGCCCGCGCCCCGGCTCATCTCCGCCGATCCGCAAGGGCACCTGACCGATGTGCCAGCGGTGCTGATGTCCCAAGTCGACGGGATCCCTCAGCGGAGCCTGCCCGACACGGACCGGTTCATTCTGCAGCTAGCGGAGGCGCTAGTGCGCGTGCACTCGGTGTCATTGCCCGGTAACGGCATGATCCGCCGCTACCGGCCACACAACCTGCATCTGAGCCTCCCCGTCCCCGAGTGGGCCGCAGCGGCGGCCATCTGGGAGCGAGCGCTGGAGATCTACTCGGGTCCCGTACCCGACCGTGATAGCGCCGTGCTCCTTCATCGTGACTACCATCCGGGCAACGTGCTGTGGACCGCCGATCGCGTATCGGGCGTAGTGGACTGGGCCAACGCGAGCATCGGGTGCGCCCAGGCCGACCTCGGACACTGCCGTATGGTCCTGGCGCTGTCGTGGGGTCAGGAGCGGGCAGATCGGTTCTTGCGTGCGTACCGAACGCTGTCGGGGAGCTTCGCCCACGGTTACGATCCCTACTGGGACCTTGCCGCCGCGGTCGGAGCCATACCCGATCTGCCGCTTAAGGACGTCCAGGCCACACGTGTGGATCATTTTGTTGGCCGCGCCGTTCGCCAGCTCGGATGAGGGGGATGCGCACATGCAAATCGTCGTGACCAGCGACGATGGGGTACATGCGCCAGGGCTGATCGCTCTCGGCAGGGATTTGCTCGGGACTTTCCCCAATACCGTGGTAGCGGCTTCGGTCGCTGACTGCGGTGGCTGGGGTACCTCGATCCGCGCGGACGGGCTGCAGCCGATCAATGGGCGGGCTGTACTCCCCGAGCCAACGCCAACCCGGCACCATGCACTCCTTGCGCCGCCAGCGCTCATCGTGCTTGCAGCCTGTGACGGGGTCTTCGGGCCACCGCCGGATGTCGTCGTTGCGGGAGTGAACTACGGGCCTAATGTCGGACGGGCGATTCTGCACTCCGGGACGATAGGTGCCGTCCTCACCGCTGCCGTCATGGGCGTCCGCGCTCTTGCGATCAGTCTCGACGACGTCTACTCCACCGGCGGACGTGAGGACGGGCACATGTACTGGGAGACGGCCACGGCCGTCGCGGTCCCGCTCATCAGATGGCTAGCCAAGGCTGTACCTGGCACGGCCTTGAACGTCAACGTGCCCAATCGCCGACTGCGCGCTGTCGCGGGGGTGCGTCCGGCCATACCCGTGCCCGGGTCGAGGAGACCCATGCTCCGCCTCGACCAAGAGCAGGGCCGACTCTTCGAGTGTCCCGGCCCGCATTACAACTCCTCGCATGAGGCAGCGGAGAGTGATGTGGCGCTTCTCGCGTCTGGCTACATCACGATCACGCCCATCGGGCTTCTGAGCCCGGATACGGTGGCCGCAAGTCCCGCAGCACGCTGGTTGGAAGAAGATCTCGCCCTGGGAAGCTGGACTGCATGAATTCGCCCGCCGAAGACGGCAGCCTCCTCAGTGTCATTGTCCCGACCCATAACCGCATCGGCCTGCTTCGTGAATGCCTGGGCTCGGTCCTGCCCGGACCCCCGACGCAGCGCGTGATCGTCGTTGATGACGCATCCGACGATGGCACGGGAGCTTGGCTGCGAACGCTCACCGGCCAGCATGTCACGGTCGTTTCCCTCCCAGCCAACGCCGGTTCGGCCGAGGCGCGCAACCGCGGGCTCGTGGAGGTAAGGACGCCCTTTGTGTTGTTCCTGGACGACGATGACCTGCTGATTACCGAAGCTGCTCACGAACTCCTTGGCTTTCTCCTTCGCGAGCCGTCCGCCGTCGCAGCGATCGGAAGGAGCGTGGAGTGGGACGAGCAGGGCGAGTTCCACGACCGGCTTGGCCCGTCCCGGGACGGTGTCTGCACCATTTTCGCTGAGGTGCTCGCGGGCTGGTGCCCTTCCCAAGGTCAGGTTATCTACCGCACCGAGGTCATCCGTGCCGCAGGCGCGTGGACCGCCGGCCTGAATCTGTGCAATGACTACGAACTGTGGCTCCGGCTCGCCCAGGTGGGGCCAGTCGTCCTCAGTCCCGTCGTCGCCGTCAAGGTGCGGATTCATGCGGGCCAGACCCCCTGGCGCAGTGAAGAGACCGAGCTGTGCATCGGAAAAGAGCTATCGCGCAGCGCAGCCCGGCAGTCGAAGGCACCGCTGAAGGCAGCCCGTGTGCATGTTGCCGCGTGGAACCGGTATCGGGCACCGATCCTCGAAGATAGGGGCCACCCGGTCGCTGCTGCCGTCTCGTACCTCGCGGCCATGGCGATTTCGCCCGAGCTGCGGCGCTCGGTGATCATCGGGCCGGATATGCGAGCCGAGCTGCGCCGTCTCGTTGACGAGACGGCGCCCTGGCGATCGGGCCGACGCGGGCGCAACGCCGCGAGCTGAGAGACGGAGGAGCTATGGGGGTGAAGCCGCGAGTTCATCCGAGCCCTGCGCTACCGTCAGGCCTGGGCAAGACACTCCAGGTCGCGGGCGCTCTAGGCGGTGTCGCGCTGCTGGCTCATGCCCTGCCGGGCGTCGTCGCGCTCCGAAGGATCCAGATTGCGATGTTCCCCGGTGTGGCCGGCATTGGCCGGCCAGACCATGTCGCCCTCACCTTCGACGATGGCCCCGATCCGCGCTCGACCCCACGCATCCTCGAAGCACTGGACACCCTCGGCTGGCGGGCCACGTTCTTCATGCTGGGAACGATGGTCCGCCGCGCGCCCGGCCTAGCCGGTGAGGTTGCGGCGGCCGGCCACGAGATCGCGCTGCACGGCGACGAGCACCGGAACTTGCTCAAGCTGGGTCCGATGGCCGCCGTGCGAGAGGTGAGCCGTGGCCTTGACGCGGTGAACGAAGCGACGGGTGTCCGTCCCCGCTGGTTCCGGCCGCCCTACGGAGCGCTTTCGGCCGCCGGGTTGTTCGCGGCGGCCCGGCTGGGGCTTCACCCGGTGCTCTGGACGACATGCGCCGGGGACTGGCGCGCCGACGCTACCCCGGCCTCGGTCGCCCGTGCGGTGAGGACCGGATTCGTCCAAGGCGGGACCGTGCTGTTGCACGACGCCAGCCGGGACCCCACCTCGGACGCTTGGCGCTCGACCGTCGGCGCGCTCCCCCTGCTGGCAGCACATTTCGACGCAGTCGGCCTGGCGGTGGGCCCGCTCGCCGAGCACCACGTCATACGCCGGGCCGTCAAGACCGGCTGAACTGAGGCAGGCCGGTATCCTGCGCGGCGAACTGATGCTCGTAAAGGCGAGCGTAAAGGCCGCCTAGCTTGAGCAACTCCGCGTGCGTTCCCCGCTCGACGAGACGGCCTCGATCGAGTACGAGGATCATGTCGGCGGCCAGGATGGTCGACAACCTGTGAGCGATCACCAGTGAGGTTCGTCCGTTGAGCAGCGGCCGTACTGCGGCCTGGATGAGATGCTCCGAGACAGTGTCCAAATGCGACGTGGCCTCGTCCAGTATAAAGATGCTCGGATCCTTAAGGATCACGCGTGCGAGGGCGAGGCGCTGCTTCTCGCCGCCCGACAGACGATGCCCCCGCTCACCGACGATAGTGTCGAAGCCCTCCGGGAGCGAGGTGATGAAATCATGCAGATAAGCGGCCTCTGCGGCTGCCATCAATTCTTCGTCGCTCGCAGTGGGCCGGGCATAACGGAGGTTGTCGCGAATGCTCGAGTGGAACAGGAAAGTGTCCTGGAAGACGATGCCAATGTGGCTGCCGATCGACTCGAGGGTTAGGTCGCGCACGTCTTGGCCGTCGATCAGGATACGTCCCTGCTGGGGATCGTAGGAGCGGGACACTAGATAGGTAACGCTCGACTTTCCCGCGCCGGTCGGGCCGACGAGGGCAACGAGCTGACCGGGCTCGATCCCGAACGACACGTTTTCGATGGCGGGACGACGATCTGTACGGTAGGCGAAGGTGACGCCCTCAAAAGCAATCGCTCCTCGGCACGGCGCGAGTGGACGCGCGCCAGGAGCGTCGGCGACAGAGACGGGCATGTCCATAACATCGAACAGCCGCTGAAAGAGCGCCAGCGAGCCCGTCACGCTTACTTGAAATTCGGCCAGGTCAGTGGCGGCGCTCGCCAGCCTCCCGGCGAGCACGACGACGAAGGTCACGATTGTCCCGACGCTAGCCTGGCCTCTGAGCACAAGGTAGCCGCCATAGAGCCACAGCACCGCCGGGCTGGCCACCCAAAGCGTCTCCATGAGCAGCTGAAACCAGCGGCCGATCATCTGTTCGCGCATCTCAAGGCGCCGGAGCTTGTCGTTCATGCCGCGGAAGCGTGCCCGCTCGTCGCTCTGCCTGACAAACGCCTTGACAAGCAGGATCCCGGAGATCCCGAGAACCTCCTGGAGGTAGACGGTTATGCGGCCGAGTTGCTCCTGGGTTCGCTTGCGCGCGGCGAAGGTCGCTCGTTCGGCGCGGCGGGTCGGCATTATGATCAGTGGCCCGGCTACCAGCGGGAGGAGTACTGTCAGGCGCCAGTTGAGCACGGCCATGAAAGCCAGCGTGGCCGACACTACCAGCAGGTTGTAAATCATCCCGAAGACCGTGCCGCTGACGACGTCCTCGACCCCGTTCACGTCGTTGCTGATCCGGCTCATCACCTCGCCGGTGCGGCTCTCGGTGAAAAACCCCACTGACTGGCCTAGCAGCCGGTCGAAGAGCTGGCCTCGCAGATCGAACATGACAGCCTGGCTGATCGAGGTCTCCAGGTAAGATCGCGCCACCCCGAGGAAGCCGCCGACTGCCGACGCCCCGATTCCGGCCGCGACCAGCAGCACGACATGCGAGAAACTCCGGCCGTGACCGGAAAGATAGTCCAAGATCTCCTTGGTGACGAGTGCGGGTATCACGCCCACCGCAGCCGCTGCCGCGAGCAGGACGAACAGCAGCAGGCCAATATGCCAGTACGGCCGGAAGTAACGGGCAACACGCGTGCGGAGCTTCGGATCACGACGGGCCCGCAGTGCTTCCTCGTCCCAGGCGACTGCGACCTGGTTGCTGCCGCAGTAATCCATTGTCACAGGATAGCCTGATACCTGACAGGGCGTAAGGCGGGGAGAGCGAGGTCCGCAGGGCACCGCAGCGTCCGGGATTGATCCAGCGCGGTAAGCTCCCGCAGTCACTACCGCGCGCCCAGCGCGGCGTCAGCCGCATTTTGGAGGTTCCATGATGCCAGACGCGGCTGACGCTGAGGCTCCCAGGACTGGGATGATCTCGCCTGAAGGGCTGAATAGCCTCTACGCCACGACCCAGGACCCCTGGGACTACACGACCAGCTGGTATGAGCTACGCAAGCGCCAGATCACTGTCGCATGCCTGCCCGAGGAACGCTACCGCCGGTGTTATGAGCCGGGATGCTCGATCGGGGAGCTGACCAAGGTGCTGGCACCGCGCTGCGCCGAGCTGCTGGCCACCGACGGCGCCGCTACAGCGGTTCAGCTTGCCCGGGAGGCCACCCAGGGGCTCGGGCATGTGCGAGTCGAGCATGCCGTACTACCCCAAGAACTCCCTGGTGGGAGCTTCGACCTCATCGTGCTCAGCGAACTGCTTTATTTCTTCCCCGATGAGCACCTGCCGGGCCTGGTCGACGTCATCGCAGGGCGGCTCGCGTCAGACGGCGACCTTGTCGCCGTGCACTGCAACGCAATGGAAAGCTGCGCTGGCGCCGGCGTCCACCGCTTCCTGTTTGCCCACCCGCGCTTGGTTCCGCTCACCCACCACCAGGACGAGGGATTCGCCTTGGATGTGTTCCGGCGGGCGCAAGGATAGTCCTCAGTGCGAAATGCATCGGAGCACGTCTAGTTCAAAGCTCTCGTCCTGGAGGTGAGCTAGCTGAGCCAGCTCCGGACGGGCGCATTGAAGGTGCGACAGGTCGCAGCCATCCCATCCGGGCCGTGGCCGCGCGTGCACGGCCACGAGATCGCCGCCTATGGTCAGGCGGGAGAGCACGCCGTCCAGCAAGCCCGGCAGTTCCACTTCGGGAAGGTAGTACAGCAGCTCGCTGAGCACGATGAGGTCGAAGCTCCCGGCCGGGAGTTCAGTCGGCAAGACTGCGCGCTCTACCCGCACGTGCCCAAACCCCCGGGTGGCAACCCGCGCGTACCGGACCGCCGCAGTGGCACAGTCGACGGCTAGCAGCTCGTCGCAGCGCGGTGCCAGCACCTTGGTCAGCTCTCCGATCGAGCATCCCGGCTCATAACACCGACGGTAGCGTTCCCGGGGCAGGCAGGCGACCGTCACCTGACGTTTGCGGCACTCAAACCAGCTCCCGGCGTAATCCCACGGATCCGGGTTCTTGGTGTAAAGATTTTCGAAGTCCGCGGGCGTCCGAGCCCAGCCAATACCCGCTGGGTCGCTCCGCTCTGGCGCCAATCCCATCCTCCGTCGGCCGGATCAGGTCGCGGGTGGTTGAATCGTGACCAGACGCAGATCCCAGAGTGACAGGAGTTCATCCACCGTACTCTGTGTCCGCAGTGACTGCGGGAGCAGATCTCGGAGCGGTGCGCGACCGTCTGCTCGCTGCAGGAGTTCGTGTACAGCGCCGCTGACCGCCTTTTGGTCAGTCCTCCGGTTCCACCGGTATACACAGCGATGAACTCGCACGTGCCCGTCGGGACCGGGGGAGGTCACAGCGCTCATCTCCGACAGCCGCGCCAGCCTTGGGGCAAGCTCCAGGTAATCAGACCACGCTACAGGCTTCCGCCAGACGAGGACATCGCCAAGGATCAGGTAGTCGAGCTCGGTCGTCAGGAAGCACGCGATCGCCTCCTGCACCGACTGAACGATGGGTTCGGCGTGGTTGTTGAATGAAGTGTTAAGCACTACCGGCACGCCGACCAGGTCGGCGAACTGCCGTATCAGCCGCCAGAACGCATCGTTCACCTGCCGTCTGACCACCTGGATCCGAGCCGTTCCGTCAACATGAGTGACAGCGCCGAGCAGCTGCCGCTTGTCCGGCCGGACTGGTACAACACAACCCATGTAGTCGAGCGTGCAACTCGTCGAGGGAATCTCGAAGTACTCGTGGGCTGCTTCGGCAAGAACGGCTGGCGCGAATGGACGAAAGCTCTCGCGCTTCTTGACAAGTTTATTCACTCGTTCCCTGTTCCCGGCCGGCCGGGGGTCCGCGAGGATGCTCCTGTTCCCCAGCGCCCGTGGACCGAATTCGGACCGCCCACGAGCCCATCCAATCACCGCACCTTCTGCCAGCAGTCGAGCGCCGCGTGCGCTCGCATCGTCGCACTCCTCCCATTCCAGAAATGCATGCCAGGGTGCCAGTTCCGCACGGATGGATGCCAGCGTGCCGATGTCTGGCCCCAAGTACACGTCGCGAAGGGCAACGCGAGGCGATGAGTGCCCGCGAGACCTGCGCGGGGCCCGCAGCAGCGACAGGATGGCGGCACCCAGCGCCGCGCCGGCATCGTGGCTGGCCGGGTGTACGAACAGATCGTCGAACCAGTTAGACGACAGGATCCTGCCGTTCAGCGTACTGTTGTGCGCCACCCCTCCGGCCAGGCAGAGCGCGCGCTGGCCTGACTCCACCCGCCAGAATTTCACGATGTGCATGGCCACCCGCTCCAGTGTCGCCTGAACAGCGGCAGCCAGATCCTTGTGAAGCTGGGTGAATGGCTCACCTGCGCGACGGGGACGGAGCCCGTGGGCGAGCAAGGTGGGCTGGAGCCCACCGACATCGAGTACGTACTCCCCCTCCGGCAGCAACTCGAAGAGAGATTCGAGAGTATCCTGATAGACTGCCGGATTCCCGTACGGAGCCAACCCCATAACCTTGTACTCATCGAACAAATCGTAACCGAGGAACTGTGTTGCCCCGGTATAGAAATGGCCAAGGGAAGCATCCCGTGGATAGGCTCGTAGGAATTTGAGGCCGTCGGCAGCACCGCGGAAGACCGAGACGGATTCATTCTCGCCATTGCCATCCATGACGAGAACGAGAGCGTTGCCCAGGCTCGACTGGTAAAAAGCCGCGGCCGCATGGGCTTCATGGTGGCGAGCGAAGTCGATCTTTTCGGGCGCGAAGCAGCTTCCGAGTTCCTCGCTGAGCCGAGCCGAGATCAGCTCGCGTGTAGCGCGAAACACTGCGCCAGGATGTTTCACATACTCCAGGCCGAGCTCGGCATCGGTGAAGTCTTCGGCGAAGAAGAAGGCGACACGATCGATATCACTCAGGCTCGAACCGCTCTGCTCGAGGCAAGCTCGCACGGCCCCGGCAGGGAACAAGTTTGTGTGCTTGCTCCGATTGATCCGCTCCTCTTCGACTGCAGCTAGTACGCCGGCATCGCCAATAAGGCAAGCTGCCGCGTCATGATAAAACGCGCGCGGCAGATCTGGGATCACCCGCTCTTCAGAGGTTGCCGGGAACCCGCTCAGCCCAAGCACCAACATCTTCCGCCCGCTCGGTGCTCAGCAGGCTGACACGGATTCGAGCGTGAGCCAGCGCTCGCGCAACTCCCGGACGAACCCCAGGCATTCCTTCTCGAACAAGAAGCCATCACAATGGACAGCACCGCCGAACGTCAGCTTGTCGCTGCAACGGTGCTGGAAGATCCGCCTGCCATCGAAGTCATGATGAAACAGGCCAATACCACGAACATCCACTGGGGGAATCGAAGGCATGGCGTACGGGGTATTGAGTTTACGCCATGCAAGGTGCAGTGTCTTGTTATCCCCCAGGATATAGCGGTACCAGAAGTGGCTGCGCTCGTTCATCCACCACGCCAACGACAGCTCTCGCCATCGAAACTGCTTGTCGACGACGATCTGGCCAGTTTCGAAGAGCACGTCGCCACGGTAATCTACTCCAGTTAGCTCCCATATAAGATGGTCCGGAGGGAGCGGCTCGCGATCCGGCCAGAAAACGGCATGAGCCTCCAGGTACTGCGGCACGTCGAACAGGAAACTCGGGTCTACCACGGGAAAATTGTCTGCATCGAGCAGCAGCACCTCACGGAATCGGCTGCGGAGCAGCGCATAGCATTTGAGTTCCCAGCCCCCGGCGATGCGGGTAGCGTGCCCCGGAGGCGTCTCGAAGGCGTCGACGCAGGTCACGCCGCCGAGTGCCGCCACGAGACTCCGCATGTCGTCGTTGACCTCGTCGGTCCCCAGGTGCCAGAGCTCGACGGGAAGATCGCAGCCCAGATGCCGAAGCATCCGGATGTTGACCCAGGCGGGCAGGAAGTACTGCGGCCCACCGCCGCAGATGACGATTCCCCGGCCGTGGAAGCCGCCAGGGTACGGTTGAAGATTTTCCGCCGCGGCCTCGAGAGCGGCCTGCGCGATGGTTTCGTTCAGCATCGTTGAGCGTCCTCCTCGTTCGGTCCTCTGTTCAGAGCAATGCCTCGGCCATGGCTGCGACCGTCCGCAGGACGCCATGCTCGTATGGCGGCTTTCCTTCGTACTCCACGACCCACTGACCGGTATAACCGCTCTGCCTGAGGGTGCGGAGACAGCGAGGCAGGTCCAGCGTGGTCTCCCGTCCGTCCCTGTCGAATTCGTAGCTTTTCACGTGCACGTGCTTGACGATCGGTGCAAGTGCTTCTACGTACTCCACGTGTCGCTCGCGTGGGACATTTCCGAAGTCGATGCAGACGCCTATGCCGCAGCGGCGGACAAGCGAACGCAAGAAGGCGATGTCGCTGGACAATCCCCCGTGGGTCTCCACGGCCAGCAGGATTCCAAGCTGGCTCGCGACCGGGACGAGCTCGTCGAAGGCACGTTCCACCAGGCTCCTCGCCGCACGGTCAGCTGCACGCCTGCCCGTATACACCCTGATTACCTCGGCTCCTACCCGCCTGCTCGGCCCGAGCCACGTCAGAACCTTCTCGAAGTCTTTCAAACCCTGTTCTGGGGTAGTGAAGTCGTTGCGCACGGCAACGCTTGGAGCTGACAACCCGAGAGCATCCAGCATGGCACGAGTGCGCTGGGGATTGACACGGTCGACCGTCAAGTCGCAGAGTTCGACAGCGTGGAAGCCCAGTTCCTTGCTCTTGGCCAAGAACTCCCGTGTACCAAGGCGGCCAGATTTCAACGGCTCGTCGAAGCTGGCTACTCCCAGTGACCAGGTGTCGGGCAGATCTCTGATCCCGACCGTGGCCATCTCCCACCTCATGACGTGTGGCCGCTCTGCAGCCAGGCGGCGGCGTCGCACAGGAACGCTTCGACAATCTGGCTGCTGGTCGGGTGGACCGCCATCCGTTCCAGCAGCGCGGGCGGTACTGTCACGGCATCGGCACCCGCGGCGAGCCAGTCGATCACGTTGCATACCTCGCGGCAGGACCCCACTATCAGCTTGGTCGGCAATCCAAGCCGGTCAAACACCTGGCGCAGCCGGGCGATCTCACGTGAGGCATCGCCGCCCAGATCGTTCACCCGGCCGCCAAGCAACGAGACATACGATGCGCCGGCGATCGCCGCCAGCAGGCACTGCTGGGCGCTAGCGGCTACGGTAACGTTCACTGCGATACCGTCTACTGTCTCCAGACTGTTTATGACCTCAAGGTTGTCAAGCTCTCCGCAGGGACCGTGGATAGGGATCTTGACCACGACATTGTCGGCCCACTCGGCGAACTGGCGAGCTTGCTGGCGGATCTGCCCGGGATCGTTGCTCAGCACCTCAACCGCCACCGGATTGGGGGCAGCCATCCTCGCGATCTCGCGTGTCAGCGCCTCGAGTGCCGCCAAGCTTCCCGGGACGCCGTCCCGCAGCAGGATCGAAGGGTTGGTTGTGACACCTCGCACGATTCCCAACCGCACGAAGCGCGCGATCTCGTCGAGACTTGCCGTGTCAAGAAAGATCGCCATTCCGTGAGCTCCTAGCCCCTGTCAGGCCACACCGATGCTGCGTACCACTGCGGCATAGCCGGCGTCTGCTGCTTCAACGGCCAACGCGATGTCCTCGGAAGACATCGCGGCGCAGGTGAACCATTGGTGCGTCGGGTGGAATAGCGCTCCGCGGTCCCGTGCCGCGGCGCAGAAGACTCGTTGGGCTGCCTCGCAACGCCGACTAGAGAGACCGCGGAAGACCTGGAACGGCATGGGTGGCAGTCCTACCAGCTCCACCGGAACCCCCCTGCGCGCGGCCGCCTGCCTCAGCCCCGCCAGCAGTTGTCGTCCGCGCTCCCACAGCACATCGATCACGTTCCCGTCACGGATGATCCCGATCGTGGCCAGCGCTGCGGCCATGCCGTCGCCGCTGCGGAAGAAGAGTGAGGAGAGCGAGACGCGCCGGGTCGCATCGAGCACGTCCCTGCGTCCCACCACAGCGGAGATCGGGTGACCGTTGGCCATCGCCTTGCTCAGCGCAACCAGGTCGGCCCGGACGCCGAAATACTGTTGCGCGCCACCAAGAGCCAGCCGGAAACCGGAGCGCACTTCGTCCAAGATGAACAGCGCGCCATGCCGGTGGGTGAGTGCCCGAGCCGCCGCTAGGAATCCGGGCCTTGGTAGCTCGACCTCGAGCGGCATCATGATGACACAGGCCACGTCCGGCCCGCGCCGCGACAGGGCACGCTCGAGTGCGGGCAGGTTGTTGTACTCAATCTGCTCGACGTAATCCTGGACTCCCGGCGAGAGACCGGTGGCTTGCGACGCACACCACTCGTGCCAGCCGTTGTAGCCCCACCGCAGCACATGCGACTTTCCCGTGTGTGCCCGGGCGAGCCGCACAGCGGCGGTAGTGGCATCCGACCCTGTCTTCAGCAGCAGCGCCATCTCCGCGCCGGGGATGACGGACACCAGGAGTTCAGCAAGCTCGACCTGCACCGATCGATGCATGGACGGTGAGACACCCCGAGCCAGTTCTGCCTTCACCGGGACAGTGACCCGGGGGTCGGCGTGGCCGAGCACAACGGCGCCGAACGCCAGCACGAAGTCGATGTAGCGGTTGCCGTCAACATCCCACACGTACGGACCCTGCGCACACTCCGCGAAGACAGGAACTTGGCCGCTACCGTCGGCCGACCCGAGCCCGAGGATCCCTGGCCTGGCGAGGAGACCCGCGTCGACATGGCGGGCGCGGGCGAGCAGTTCGGCCGAGCGCGCAACCGAAATGGCGGCCTGGGCAGGCCCTGTGTCGTCGTCCTGATGCCTGGTCATGGGGAACTCGTTACGCTTCGGTTAATCGGAAAAGGCGCCATCTGCATTTGTCGGGCCACTCCGCTGGCCTGTGCCCAGCCATGCGCGGGGGAGCCCATCGACGGTCCCGAGGCCATACCAGATATCGTAGCCAAGCAGCGTACGCATTCTTGGGCTCAGTTTGCGGCGGACAACGCCATGCAACGATCGGAAGACGTTCTCTTGCTGCCTGAGGTAGGGCGCGCAGTAGTACGCAAAGATTCCCCGTCTTCGCTGGCTGGTCGTGGTGTTGACGGCCGTGCCATGCCAGACACGGCCGTCCAGGAACCCTACGCTTCCGGCCTCGCCAAGCAAATGCACCGTCGCCTGCTCACCGTCCGTAGGCGCCCGGCCCCGCAGATGACTCCTCGGCACGATCCGAGTTGCCCCGTTCTCCTGGGTAAAGTCGTCTACCATCCACACAGCCTGGATAGTAACCGGGTACAACCACGGCTCCTGTACATACTGCTGATCCGCATGGAGCTGCTGTGGCTCGCTGCCGGGCCGGGTGATATTGGCAGTGATGCTCGACAGCAGGAGATCTGGGCCCAGCACCTGCTCCACCAGGTTGAGAGCGACGGGGTGCTCGGCCAGCGAGACGAACTCCTCGCCCCTGTTGAGCAGCATGAAGATCCGCTGGTTGCCGTGAGAGTACCAGGCGCTGCCGTCCCCTTCCTCGCGCGCGGCTACCTCATCCACTCGAGCGCGTAGTCTGGCCACTTCAGCGGGGCCCAGAACCCGGTCAAGCACGCAATAGCCGCGGTCGGCAAGATCGGCTGTGGCCGCAGCCACGTCGCTCCTCGCAGTGGGTGGCTCGCCGGGAGCATAAGTCATCACGGCCCATCCCTTCCATCAAGACCGTTCCCATCCCCGTTGCCGCCATCGGCCAGGTCCGACCAGCATCGCCTTATCAACTCGGCAGCGTCGTTCCAGGACGGCAAGTGCCTCGCCACCGCCGCGGCACGGGCGCCAAGGCCCTGGCGTGCCTCGGCATTTCGCAGTAGCGTCACCGTCGCCTCAATGAGATCCTCCGGCGTATCCGCGACAATCAGGGCGTCACGTATGGGGAGCGGGAGGCCCTGCGCTCCGACGGATGTGCTCACCACCGCGCATCCCGAGGACAACGCTTCAATCATCTTGACCTTGATGCCGCCGCCGACCCGAAGCGGGCACAAGAACACGTCCGTCCTCTCCAGCAACGGACCGACCGACGGGATCGTCCCAGTGACTGTGACTCCATCGCTATCCCTTGCCAGCTCAAGCATCCTGCTGGTGGGATTGGCGCCGGCCAGGACAAGCTCGGCCGCGTTGACCCGAGCTCTGATTTGTGGCCACAAGCGTTCGAGCAGGAATATGGCACCGTCTTCGCTCGGCGGCCATGAGTAATTGCCGAGAAAGCCAACGCGGTGATTGCCGCTGTTCTCCCGGCTATCCCCGCCGCACTCTCTGCGGAGGTGATCCCACCCGTCGGGCAGCAGGCGGACGCGGAGCACCGGCACATCCGCGGCCATCTGCCTCCGATCGTCCTCGCACACCACGCCGCACATCGTGGCTCGGCGCCAGGCCGCGTGCTCGAACTCTCGGCTCACGGTCCAGGGCGGCTCGGTGGCCAAGCCAATTGCCAGGCGGTGTCGATCGCGATCCAGTAGGTACTCGATGTTCTCCTCGAACAGCAGCATCGGGACGCTAGCGTTGGCCGGCACGTGCTGTGCAAGGTAATACCCCTGGACGTGGATGACATCTATCCGGTTGGCCGCAAGGAGGTCTGCTATCTCTTGGCGCATGGCATCGCACTGGTGCTGCCGTATCCGCTGGGGCACGCTGCTGGAGGAATCTTCCGGAAACTCAGGAGTTGCTGCGAATAGCTTCAAGGATACGCAGTAGCGATGCATCACCGAGCAGCCGACCGCGTCCGCATCTAGGGACGCGGATACCACCCGGAGGTGGATATCTGCCATCGCGGACAGTCTCTTGAGGGTCTCGAACTGCGCGAGTTGGCCACCGCTGTGGGGTGGATACGGCATTCCCGATGTCAGGAACAGGACGTTCATCCGAATGTGCCTCCAAGAATGGAGGCGGTCTCGCCCAACCGGTGCTGCCGATACCAGTCCCGCTCCTTCACCACCAGGTAGGAGCCAATGGCGAGTGAGTCGATGTCGCTGCGGAGGAAGCACTCTATGGTGTCGTGCGGGCTGTTCACGATCGGCTCACCTGCCAGGTTCAGGGAGGTGTTTACCACGATAGGGACTCCTGCCAGCGCATCGAATTCCTCTAGCAGCCTTCCGAACAACGGGTTATGTGCTGGATTCACCGCCTGTGGGCGAGTTGAGCCGTCGACGTGCACGACCGCGGGAATCTGGCTACGAGCCTCGGCCCGAACCTCGGCGGCCATTATCATGAAGGGATTAGGGGTGCCGACAAAGTAGTCGTCAAACCGATCCCAGAGAACACTTGGCGCCAGCGGGCGCCACATCTCCCGGCCCTTGGCCCTGTTCATCCGCACTAGTATGCTGCGGCTGCGCGGATCTCCCAGCAGGCTGCGTGAGCCAAGGGCTCTTGGCCCAACCTCCGCCCGACCCTGATGCCAGGCAACCAGGCATCCACTGGCCAGGAGCCGAGCGACTTCGCACGCAACATCGACTTGGCCGAGTTTGACGAACTCGAGGCCGCGAGTCCGCAGCTCCGCCTCGACTTGCTCGTCACGAGCCTCCGTACCCCATTGGGCGTGGGGCATCTCCCGAGGCTGGAAGCGCTCGCCCAGGAGTGCTCGGCTCACTTCCAGCGCGGCGCCCAGCGCCACTCCCGCGTCGTGTGCCATCGGCTGAACGAACACCTGGCCAAAAATACCCGAAGCAACAAGCAGTCCATTGACTGTGCAATTAAGTCCTACCCCACCCGCGAGCACGAGATTCGGCGCACCGGTAATTCTGCGTAGCTCGGCCGCTAGACCGATGATCACCTGTCCTAGGTCCCGCTGCACCGAAGCGGCAAAATCTGCGTACGCCATGATCTCATCACGTAGGCCCCGGAGGTGGGGAAAACATCGCCTCTCGAAATGCTCGAGAAGGCAACCCTTCCGCTCCTCGATGAGCCTGCTACCGTAACGTGCTTTGGTGGCGGGTATCGGCCACCCGATCCCATCTGGCCCGTGGGTGAGCACCGTCTCGTGGGTGGCCTTGCCGTAAGCGGCGAGTCCCATGAACTTACCGGCGTCGTTGCGGCCCAGACCGGTGTACTGGGTTGCGGACTCGTAGAAGAAGCCGAGAGACGTGTCGACGGGGTATGACTGAAGGTCAACGATGCCGGCCCCGTCGCCAAAGGCAAGTGTCGTGGCCGAGTCCTCCCCCATCGCATCCGCCACCAGAATGGCGGCCGCGTCGAAGCCGCTCGGCCAGAAGGCGCTGGCCGCATGGGCACGATGATGCCTGACCGCGATTACCGGGGGTCGTGGGCCGTGGCCGAAGACACCCGAGGGGAACAGGCGGTCGGGGTCGTCGAAGGGCAGGACAACGCTACGCTCAGCCGCGGACAGACCCAGCCATCTGGCGAGCGCGTCGTGATCGGACCCCAGCGCCACCGCATCGAGGTCCGAGAGCTGGATGCCAGCGAAGTCCAGACAACGTTTGAGCGCATCGACCGGAGCCTCGTCAGTTGCCCATTTGCGGCGCGACAACCGCTCCTGCTCGACCGCGACGACCAGCGCACCGTCATGCAGCAGAGCCGCGGCGGCGTCGTGTGCCCCGTGGTTGAGACCGGCGACCCATCCACTCATATGGTTTCCGGTCGGCCGGTATCTGCCCGTCATATCCGGCCATTCCAGATACCTTGAGCGGAACGCTCCCGGTAGCTTTCCGACAGGTCGGGTGCGCCGGTGTCCTCTATCAGGGTCTCGAACGCTTCGACGATGAGATGAAGCAGGATGGCATGCGCCTCCTGGATACGAGCGGTGGTGTGGCTGTCGACCACAAGGCAGACATCAGCCAGTTCCCGTAGCCTGCCACCACCCTTGCCTGCGAGGCCGATGGTCGTGAGCCCGAGGGCGTTGGCACGCGCTGCCGCGATCGCGATGTTGCGTGAGTAGCCGCCCTCCGACCCCCCACTGGTGCTGATGCCGACGAAGACGTCACCGGAGCAGCCGTGAGTTTCGATCTGGCGCGCGTAGATGGAGTCGAACGAGTAATCGTTGCTCCAGGCGGTAAGGAACGAAGTGTTGGCACACAGGCAAAGCGCGGGGAAGCCACGCCGGTCGGCCTGGAACTTGCCCTCGAATTCAGTCGCGAAATGGTGGGCATCGGCGGCAGAGCCGCCATTCCCTGCGATTAGCAGCTTGTTACCGGAGCGGAAAGCCGAGGCGATAAAATGCGCGGCCTGCTCCGCCTTGGGCAACTCTAGCTCGAGTGTTCGAGTAACCTCCCAGACCTCGCTCAGGGAGGACCGAAGGCGGTCCATAGGCTTTCTGCTCCCTTCCAGGCAAATCTGAACTGTACATGGCGCAGGCCTAGGCGCTTCATTGCGGTCGCGAAGCGCTCATGCCCCTCGTCTACGTAGAAGAGCAGGCACCCACCGCCACCTGCCCCTATAACCTTTCCCGATATGGCACCAGCCTCAAGGCCGCGCTGGTACAGCGTGTCCAGCAACTCTGAACTCATGCGATCGCTAATTCTGCGTTTCAGTATCCAATGCTGGTGCAGGGTTTGCGCAAAGGCTGCAAGATCCCCTGCTAGCAGGCTCTCACGCGCCCGTAGACCCACCTCTTTGATCTTGTCGTAATGTTCCAGGACCGCAGCCTCTGAGTTCTGCTCGAGCTGACTTCTCACGATAGCGTCAGAATTGCGACGTACACCGGTGGAGAAAAGCATGAGATTAGCCTCGAGAGCCTTTATGACCTCCGGCTCGAGCCGGAGGGGCTTAATGATGACATTAGCCCTGGTGGTATTCTGAATTTCGCGGAGCCCGCCATAGGCGGCCATGTACTGATCCTGCACGCCGCCAGCCTGATCAAGCACTTCGCGCTCAAGGAACGTCGCAGCCTGAGCGAGTACCACGGGAGCTGCCCGCTCTCTCCGGAACGCGTGCAGCGCGCACAGCAAGGCAACCAGGCCGCTGCTCGAGACGCCAAGGCCGCTGCCACCTTCAATCTCGGCCAGGCAGTGAACCGCCACGCCACCTGGCATGCGCAGGTAACGCATGGCCTCACGCACGAACGACTGCTCGATGTGGTCAAGGGCGTCAGCCCGCTCCACGCGATCGCAGCACACGAGATAGTCGTCGGAATCCGCCCGTGCGGCGAGAACCACGTACGCGTACCGATCGATGGCCACCGAGACCAGATGGCCACCACGCTGCTCGGCGTAGAACGGCAGGTCGGTCCCGCCGCCCGCCAGCGGGATGCGGAGTGGCGCGCGCGCCACGATCATGACAGGAGCGAGGCGTAGAGGGCCTCATACTCGTCGACCATACGATGATGAGAAAAGCGAGTTTGGGCGTGTTCGCGCACCTTCGTCCTATCCAACTCCAGCGCCGCGGGCACCAGCGGTATGAGTTCATCCACAGATCCGCCATAGAATCCGGTTATCCCGTAGTCCACGACCTCCGGTACCGACCCGCGCTCGTACCCGAGCACGGGCACGCCGCAGGCCATGGCCTCGATCATCACCTGGCCGAATGCCTCCTCCCACTGGACTGGGTAAAGGAGCGCGGCAGCCTTGGCCATCAGCGCCCCGCCTGTAGCAGGCGACACGCCGCCGAGGTAGACGACCCGGTCCCCATCGATGAGGGGCAGGATCGACTCCCTGAAGTAGGTCCGGGCCTCCTCGCGGTCGGGCCGCCCGGCGATGATGATCCGCCGGCTGCTGGCGCGCGCTATGTGGATAGCGTCGAGCGGGTTCTTTCCTGGGTGGATGATGCCCATATAGAGCAGGTAGTCTTCAGGCTCGGTCTCCAGGCGATAGAAGCCGAGATCGCAGCCGTGGTGGATGACCGGAATGCTTGCCCGCCTGGCCGGGTCGACCTTCGCGATCTGGCGCTGCGTGATCGCGACGATCGGCCGACCGGGGAGCTGGTTTATCTGGAAGACATCATCGACGGTGAGGATGCCGTGCAGCGTGTGGACCAAGGGAACGCCGCATGGGTGACACGCTAGCGTCCAGCCCGAATGGCTGTGGATAACGTCGAAGTGCTCAGCGCGGGCCAGCGCGGCGGCGAGGTTGAGCTGATCGTAGTTCGCCTCCTCGACGGCATCCCCGCGCGCCTGCAAGTCTCGGATGTTCTCGGGGACGACGGCGATGAGCCTGGCGGCGGTCTCGGAGTCGGCGGACGCGAAGACGGTCAGATCGTGCCCGCGGTACATTAGCTCGCGGGTCAGCAGAGACACCATCCGCTCAACACCGCCGGCTTTGTGAAGGGGGTAGCCGAGAGTGCAGACCTGCGCGATACGGAGCGGACGCAAGGATTCCTCCAGTTCGGACGATCACTATCTCAGCATTGTCGTCGAGCTCGGCTCGTGCCCGAGCCTCGACCGCGCGTGAACGATGTACATGCTGAAGGTCGAGCAGTGCGTGCCGATAAAGCGTCCGGCGAGCGTGCATGCGGCGATGTCGATTACGGCATCCCGGGTGATGTGACCCGTCCTTATCCGGCACGCCTGCGGCAGCTCCTTGCGCACCTCATCGAAGGTCGAATCAACGTCGGTCGCAACATAGACCGTCCTGGCATCGGCGGGGACGAGCTCACAGTAGGCGGAGATTGGCGGCAATTCGATACCTGAGATCGCCCGGGCCATCTCTAGGTTGGCCCTGCGCACATGCAGGGCGACGTCAGGGGTGCTGCCCAGCGCCTGTTCCACCGTTGCCAGCAATTCTCTGCGGGGATGAGGTGGCGCATAGGTCAGCCAGCGGAAATCGTCGTCCGGCGGAGGCGTTAGCGGGGATTCCTCCGCGAGCAGGCCATTTATGTACGAGAAGCCGATCGCCGGTACACTAGTCGAAAATATCTGCCGCACGGCCTCGGGGCGGAGCGCCCTGCGAAAGGCGTGCCGCGAGACCTCGCGCACGCTAAGACCTACTCGCGGGAAATACTCGCAGTGGTGGATGTTGCGGAGCCACACAGGATGAAGATCGCGGTTAATCTTGCTGCCATACTCGGGCCTCCAGTGCGGCAAGAGGTGGAACAGGTGGCCGATCTCACCGCCGTACTGCCGCCGGAATTCCCTCGTGGAGATCCAATCTACGTCCGGGTCCAAGTGGAAGTATTGCTCGATGCCACCCTGGTATTCGAGAGTCTCCAGGATTGGCAGTAGTGGCAGCACGACCGCCCGGTCCAGCAACCGCCCTAGGCGGACAGCGGCGTCGAGCAGCGCCATCTCCATTCCCAAACCGTGATTCGGCTGGTAGACGAGCAGGCGCCGCTTGCCCAATGTGGTGGTAACATCAGCCACAATGACCTCGCTTGTGGAACGGCTCGGCCATCGGCCCGATGCCAAGCTGCTCATAATTAACTGCGACGACCTGGGTTTGAGCCACGCGGTCAATGTCGGCGTATACGACGCGCTGCGCCGTGGCCTCGCTACCAGCGCGGGCCTTATGACCCCTTGTCCATGGGCCAGGGACGCGGCGGCCCGCTACCGTGGCGAGGACATCGGCGTCCACCTCACCCTCAATGCCGAGTGGGCCCACTATCGATGGGGACCGATCACCTCCGCCGACTCGCTGATCGACAGTGACGGCGTCTTTCCGCGTGACGTCGGCGCGGTCTGGCGTCTCGCGCGTGTCGAGGAGGTACGGTCGGAGTGCCGAGCCCAGATCGAGCGCGCACTCGCCTGGGGGCTGGACATCACCCACCTCAACTCCCATATTCACGTACTCCAACTCCCGCCCCGCTTCTTCAGCGTTTATCTGGACTTGGCCGTGGCTTTCCGTCTTCCCATCCGCCTTACCGGCGCCAACACGAGTTCCGACATCGAGTCCAGTGTCCGCGAACTCGCGACGCGGGCAGGCGTGGTCGTTCCCGACCACATCGTCCACTTGCACCAGATGGGCACCCGGAAGGTTATAGAACAGGCATTGTCCGATCTCCGCCCTGGTGTCACCGAGATATACGCGCACCCGGCGGTTGACACCCCCGAGCTGCGCGCATTCGCCGTGGACTGGCCCGACCGGGTCAGCGACCACGATCTCCTCACCGACGGCGTCACCATCCCGGCACTAGTCGAGCAGGCGAGAGCCATTCTCATCGGGTACCGACCGCTCCGCGACCTGATGCGGGACTGACCGCATCCGCCTCCTCCAGGCATCGCTGAAGCGCCCGCGCGACAAGCGGGTCACGGAAGAAGATCGAATGCTCTTCCGAAGCTGTCCGCTCAACCTTCAGCTCCCCGACGAATTCCTTCCAGACCCGCTCTAGGACACGGGTTCCTTCCAGGTCGCGGCCTGCGAAGAGCGTGGCCACGCCCGGATAGGCGCTGGGCCGGTACGCCGACAGCGCCCAGATCTGCTTGGCCGCCACCTCGTGCATCCGGTAGAACTCGCCGATATCCATCTCGTTGATGACGAGTCCCCGGGCCTTGAGTTCGTCAAGGGCCTGCTGCAGCTTGGGTCGCATATCCTCCAGCTCCCGGCAGAGCCCTTCGAAGTCATAGATCTTCTTGTCCCGCATGCTGCGCTCAAGAGACTCCAGCCCAGGGATCGCGTATGACATGCTCTTCAGGTAGAGCAATTCCTCAGCGGGCATCGCGACCCGGCCAGTCTGCCTGGCCAGCTCGACCGCAGCCGCTGTGCTCTCATACTCGTACGCGTCCTCCGGCACGCAGACAACGTCCACCACTGGCCATGTCTCGAACAGCCCAAGGAAGCTGATCTGCTCACCGGCCGCGGTTAGCTGCTGAGCGATCTCGAAGGCAATCACTCCGCCGAGCGAGTAGCCGCCGAGGTGGTAGGGCCCCGCGGCTTGGACCTCACGTATTCTCTCGATGTAATAGGTGGCCATCTCCTCGATAGAGGCGAGCGGCTCGGTCTCGCCGTTCCAGCCAATCGGCATGAGCGCATAGATGGGGCGCTCGCCAAGCTCCCTGCGCAGATAGCGGAGCTCGTAGAGCTCGCCACCGCCCGGATGAATGCAGAAGAAGGGGCGCTGCCCGCCAGAACCGCTGACGTTGATCACGCATGAGGGGGACGTGCTCCACCCATGATCGCGGATGGCGCTGGAAAGCTCCTCGACGGTAGGCGCCGCCATGAAGTTTCCGACCGGTATCCGGACGCCGAAAGTCTCCTGTACACGCGTCAGCATGACCAGCGCGAGAAGCGAGTCACCGCCAAGATCAAAAAAGCTGTCCCAGCTAACTGTTTCATGCCTGTCCAGCAGCTCGTTCCAGATAAGCTCCACCTGGGTCTCGATCGCGTCGGCCAGCCGCCATACGCCGTCGTCGGTCTCTCGGATCTCCGGTTCGGCCGCAGGGAGTGCAGCCCGGTTTACCTTGCCGTTCGGCAGCAACGGCAAGGACTGGAGAAAGGTGAAAGCGGCAGGCACCTCGTGTTCCGGGAGTCGCTCTCTGAGGTACGCGCGCAGTTCGGCTGGCGCGGGCTTGGCTTCGTCCGCAGGGACGACATAGCCGACCAGGCGCTTACGGCCCGGCTGGTCCTCGCGCAAGAGGACGGCTGCGGCATAGACGCCAGGGCAGCGGAGCAGAGCGGACTCGACCTCCCCTAGCTCGACGCGGAAGCCGCGAAGCTTCACCTGATTGTCACCCCTCCCGAGGAACTCGATGTCCCCGTTGGAGCGGTAGCGCGCAAGGTCTCCACTGCTGTACAGCCGACTCCCGGCGACACCGCTGTAGGGGTCAGGCAGGAAGCGTTCCGCGGTTAGCCCGGGGCGGCCAAGATAGCCTCTGGCAACGCCGGACCCGCCGATGTACAGCTCTCCGGTTACCCCGATCGGAACGGGGTTCATATTGGCGTCGAGGATGTATGCACTCACGTTGGCTATGGGCCGGCCGATGACCGGATCAGCCATCCGCGAACCCTCGGGCTCATCATCACCGTCGGGCCGCAGTAGCGCGCCAGTTGCGTGTGTCGTGATCTCGGAGATCCCGAAAAAGTTGAAGACCCGCCCGACTGCGGTCGAGCTGTACAGAATCTCGGGCAGGAACCTGGGCACGGCCTCGCCCGAGAGGTTGATGGCCTGGACGGAAGCAGGTAGTCCGCTCGATTGCAACAGCTCGGCGATCACCGTCGGGGCCGCCATCAGCAAGGTGACTGGCCATGAGGACTGAAGCTCAGGGAGGGACAGCAGGCTGTCGGCCAGCACTGCGGTGCCGCCCCAGGCAAGGGGCATGAATAGCTCGAAAAGGGCGCAATCGAACATTGGCGAACTCGACGCGAGCACGCCGGCGATGTCGTCCGGGGTGAACACCGTCGCCGCCCAGTACAGGAACGAGGCGCATCCAGCGTGACGGATCCCGACAGCCTTCGGCATCCCGGTCGAGCCCGAGGTGTATATAGCGTAGGCAAGGTTCTCCCCAGAAGCGGCCTCCGCCGGCTTGTGGCTCTCCTCCCGGTCTAGCATGGCCTTGTCCCGGTCGAGGCAGATGCACGTCCTCGCGCCAAGGGGCAGCGATGTCATAACTCGCTCCCTGGCAACCACCACGCTGGCATCCGAATCTCGCAGGATGAACTCACACCGCGCCCGCGGCGTGCTCGGCTCGACGAAGACGTAGCCGGCGCCTGACTTCAAGACGCCGAGCAAGGCAATGACCATGTCGGGCGATCGCTCAACGCATATACACACAAGCTGCTCCGGACCAACGCCCAGCCGACGGAGGCGATGGGCGAGCTGGTTCGCCCGGCGATCAAGCTCCGCGTAAGTCATCCGCTCCTGGCCGCAGACGATGGCTGTTGCCCCGGGTGTGCGCGCCGCCTGCGCCTCAATGAGCTGGTGGAGGCATTGCTCCCCTGGCTCGACCCTCGTCGTATGGCTCCAGGCGCCGGTAAGCAGCTCGTGCTCGGCCCGGGTAAGCAGCGGCAGCTCGTCGACCGGGGCATCGGGGTCACGCAGCATGCCTTCCAGCAGCACCTGGAAGTGCCGGGCCATCCGCTCGATCGTGGCGGAGTCGAACAGGTCGGAGCTGTACTCGAAGTCGATCCCGAGCGATTCGGCGGTTTCGTGGACGCACAACGAGAGATCAAAGCGGGAGATTCCGATATCGAGCTGGGGAAAGCTGACCCGCAAGCCCGGGATCGCGAAGTTCGACTCGTGCAGCCCGCCTCCGCTTCGCTCGTGGAACGACAGGAACGCCTGGAAAAGCGGATGGTAGCTCCGGCTGCGCGGTGGCCGAAGCGCCTGGACCACCCGCTCGAAGGGGACATGGCTGTGCCGAAACGCACCGACGGCGGTGCCGTGCACGCTCCTGAGCAGCTCCCTGACGGTGAGACCCCTGCAGAGCCGGCTCCGCAGCACGATGGTGTTGACCAGATAACCGACCATGCCACGCAGTTCGCCGCGTGTACGGCCGGTCATCGGTGTGCCGACGAGCACGTCCTCCTGCCCGCTGAAGCGGTACAGGAGAACCTGGAATGCCGCCAGGACGGTCATGTAGACGGTGACGCCCTGCGTCCGGCTGAACGCCCGCACGCCGTCGATCAGCGCACGGGGGAGCACGATGCGATGCAGCCCGCCCCGGAAGCTCTGCACCGCCGGGCGCGGACGGTCCAGGGGCAGTGACAACAGCGGTGGCGCGTCGGCGAGTTGCTCCTTCCAGTAGTCGATCCCCGCTTTCAGCCGCTCCCCCGTGAGTTGCTGCTGCCGCTTGTTGATGGCGTCGATGTACAGCAGCGGGAGGGCCGCGAGCGGGCTGGTCCGACCCGCCGCGAAAGCGGTGTACAGCTCGACGAGCTCTCGCATCAGGGTGGTGACGCTTTCGCCATCGCAGACGATGTGATGGATGGTCAGCAGGAACAGATGATCGTCGGGGCCGGCCCGAACCAGCAGCGCTCTGACGGGTGGCCGGTCAGCGGCAAGGGTGAAAGGCTGGCCGGCTTCCTCGGTGACCCGTCGCAAGGCCGCAGCGAACCGCTCGCCCTCAGGTGCGCTGGCAGGGACGCTAACGCTCGGGAGGCTCAGCTCGAAGTCAGCCAGGGCATACTGTGCCGGCACCCCGTCAGCCAGGGAGAAGCAGGTCCGCAGCGCCTCGTGTCGCCGGATCAGCTCATTGACGCTTCGCTTGAGGATTCCGGCGTCGAGCTTCCCCTCGAGCCGGACAAGGAGGATGTTGTTGTAGGCGCCGCTGTCCGGCTCGAGCTGCTGGAAGAACCACAGGCCCTCCTGCAGGGACGAGAGCGGGGCTTGGCGCACACCAGCTCACCTCCAGACATACGGTCGAAACGTGAAATCAGGGAAACAGGCCAGAACAGCACCAAAGGTACGCATCAGGAAAACCTGATGTCAAGACAATAGCGCTTGACCGCCATTACCCTGCAGCGTCCGCTCACAGGCATCGATGAGCCTCATCGTGGCCAGCGCGCTCTCGGCGCTCGCCGGCGGCAGCGGCAAGTCCTCGCCTGGCACAAGCAATGCTCGAAGCTCCCGTTCGAAGACAGTGGCGCCATCCGTCCGGCAGACCAGAGTCTCGGTCTCTCGTTGTCGCAACCCGCTGCGCCAGCCCCATCGGCGCCCGACGCGGTAAGTCTGCTGCCCGTAGCTCCTGCCCCGCCCTTCGACGATTCCGTAGCCGTCTTCCCCGAACACCTCGACCCGGAAGGTGCTGCGCCAGCGGACAACCGACAGCTGCACATTGACGATCGGCAGCTCCCTGGCGTGCAGCAACAGGTGACACTCCTCCTCCACACCGGTTCTCCAGAAGCCCCGATAGCCCAGACCGCACGCGGGCGTGAGATCGTCCCCGGCCAAGAGGCGAGCCAGGTCGAACAGGTGGCTGCCCGGATCGATCAGCACCCCGCCACCCGCCTCCTCGGGATCGAGCTTCCAGTTTCGTTCCATGCCCGGCTGGTAACCGTGTCCCATCAGGATGCTGGCGCTCACCAACGGCCCGAAGACCCCCTGCCGCACATCGAGAAGCAGCCGGCCGATGCCCTCAAAGAAGCGGTAATTGAGGCCAACGCAGAGCTGTCGGTTCCTCACCTGGCTGGCAGCCAGGCTCTGAGCTTCCTCGAGGTTGCGCCCCATCGGCTTCTCGATCAGGACTTGTGGTCCCGCCGCCAGCACACGCCGGCAGCTCTCGGCAGCCGTCCTATGTGGTGCAGCGATGATTACCCAATCCGGCTCGAGGAGAAGCAGCGAGTTCAGGTCCGGCAGCAGCGGGACGCGCCCGTGGACCGGAACGCCGGCCCCGTGGAATTCCGGGACATGGGGATCGACCACCCCAACCACCTCGATGTCCACCCCGTCGGCACCAATGGCGCGCAAGGCATCCAGGCGTGTCCTGCCCATGTATCCGAATCCGACGATGCCGACCCGCATCACTCCACCCGCCGGAGCATCCAGCGGTCTGCCGGCTCGGTCCCGCCGACGTCATCAAGATGCGACCAGTCGTCGCGCACATGGACGAGCCGACCTGACAGCCTCCGCACATCGCTGCTCAGGAACCGGACGACGAAGTCGACCGACTCACTGATGGCGCAGAGCGTGCGAACGCTGCCACCCGCCGCCCGGATCGCCGCGAGCGTCCTCGTCGGGTTCGAGCCGGGGGCGAGCGACACCACCCCGAAGTCGCCGCGCTGCTCCAGTTCCTGGTGGAGGTGCTCGACGATCCGTGCGATGGCGATCTTCGATGCGGCATACGCGGGGAAGACCGGGAGCGGGAGCGCTGCCCCGCCTCCCGAGAAGAAGACGATGCGCCCGAAACCAGTGTCCAGCATCGTGGGCAGCAGTGCGTTGACTGCCGCCAGGTTCCCGAGCACGTTCACCCGGAAGGTCTCCTCCCACCCGGCGACGTCGAAGCAGGCTCCTGTGCTCTGCGGCCCGAGCACGGCCGCAGCCAAGATGGCCGCGGAGCGGCCCGGCCGGGCGCTGCGTGCCCACGATCTGAGAAGCTCCTCGGTACGGCGGAAATCGGCCAGGTCGATGGCGAACGCGGTTGCCGACCCGCCGGCTGCCCTGATCGCCGCTGCGGTCCGCTCGCTGTAATCCGTGCGCGAGACGCAGACCACCCTGATGCCTCGTCCGCCGAGATCCAGCGCGATCTCCCGCCCAATCCCATGGCCCGCCCCCGTGATAAGGGCGGTCTCGACTCCAGGCCCGCTGCCCATCAGCGGCGCCTCGTCCCAAACGCGCCGGGATCAGTCAACTGCCGCCGGTGAAGCCAATCCTCGAACTCAGCTAGGGCCGCCGGGGTGTCGATCGCGTAAGGCCGTTCAGCCAGCTCAAAGGCGATGAGGTCTCCGCGCTCGATGAGAACAGGCCACAGCGCCGACTCCAGATTAATCGGCTGGTCAGGCAGGAACTCCACGACCTGCCGCGAGAATGCCTTGGTCCCGCAGTCCAGGAAGGTCCCTGAGTCACCAAATTCCCGCACTTGCGCTGTGCCACGATCTATCTCGAGCCGTCCGTCCGCAGCCCGGCAGACAGCGACCTGCGCCAGCTTGTGTCCGTGCTGGAACTTCTCGACGAAAATCTGATAATCGATCTTCGGATAGTCGTCGGCGTTGACGAACAGGAAGTCGTCATCGAGCATATTGCGAGCGCGGCGGAGCGCACCACCAGTGCCGAGTGGCGACTCCTCGTGCGAGTACTGGATGGCGTACCCGAACGCGCGCCCGTCGCCGAAGAACCCCGCGATGTCGGCAGCGCCGTATCCGGTGAGCAGCACGAAGCGTCGCACTCCGGCGGCGGCGAGCCGGGTCATCAGCCTGGCCAGGAACGGTACACCGCAGACCGGCACCATCGGCTTCGGTCGCCGCAAGGTGAGCCGGCCGAGCCGCATGCCCCGGCCGCCGGCCGCGATGACGCACTGAATGTCCATGCGGGCGCATGCCCTCAAGGCCAGATGGCCGTCTGCCACATGCACATAGGCTACCGCCACGCGCGGTCAGCGCAGATAATATGCCAGCATGAGGATGACCCGCCGCGATCCCTGGAGCTGACGGTGGACAGAGTAGAGCTTCCGGCGTCGGCCAAGACGGCCCTACAGCACTCGCTGGACACCTTGGGCCTCGGCTCTCCGTACGACGACATTGAGACGTTCCTGACTGCGATCTACCCGATGTTCTCGGTATTGCCGCATTCTGTGTTGCAGCGGCTCAGCGCATTCCGGAACGATCCCCGAGCCTACGGCGCACTGATTCTCGGTAACCTGCCGATAGACGATGAACTCCCCCCCACCCCACTTGACGGCCGTCCTAGCAAGGACAGGAAGACCTTTGTCAGTGAAGCCTCCGTCCTGGGGATCTGCCAGATTCTGGGCCAGCCAATAGGCTATCATGATGAGAAGGAGGGAGAAATTGTTCAGGCGCTGTGCCCGGTACGGACTGAAGTCCACGCAACCTCCAGTGAGAGTTCTGATATCGAACTCGGGTTTCATACCGATTTCAACTTCGACAAGGACAACCCGGAGCGCCCTTACAATGTACTGAACCCGGACTACATTGTGCTCCTATGCCTCAAGGCTGATCAGAAGCACGAGGCCTACACCATGTACGCCGACGCGCGCGACATCTGCAAGAAACTCAATGCCCTGGAACTCGGCATTATGCGAGAGCCGCTGTTCCAGTTCGCGGCGTCGTACTCATTCACCCGCTCATGTGGCGAAGAGAAGATCTGGTCAGTCCCGTCGCCGCTTCTCAGCGGGCCTGACGAGTTCCCCGAGGTGAGCGTCGACTTGCTGTGCGGCGCGCGCGGAATCACCGACGAGGCCCACGCCATCCTGGACCATCTTCGAGATGTATGCAAGCTTCCAGGTGTCGCCACCAGAGTGTGCCTCAGACCCGGCGAACTCTTGATCATCGACAACAGGAAAGGCGCGCACGCTCGCACCGCCTTCACCGCCAATTTCGACGGGCGTGATCGCTGGCTGCACCGAGTTTACGTGAGGCGGAGTCTCTGGGAACTCAGGAGCGAATCATGCCGGGATTCGAGGGTCTTCTGACCAGCGCGCATGACCGTCATCGGCTGAGACGGCCGCCCATCCGTTCGCGAGCAGGGTTCCACGACAGACGTTCCAAGACAGAGTTTGCCAGTACCCCAGGCGCGTGCTCAGCTCCGCTTGAGCCCTCGCCAGTGCCGCATCGTCTTCGGCAGGTCCGGCCAGCAGGCCCCTCTGCGCGAGTTCCGCCATTGCGGCCGGCGGCAGCGCTTCGGCCGCGTGAAGCTGCTACCAGGCGGAGGTGGGGACGTGCCATGGCGCGGGATGTAGCTCGTGGAAGAGCGCGGTCCATTGGCCGCTTTCGCGAGTGCCAGCCCACCACACTGGCGCCCTGATCGGCTTCGGGGTACTTGCAAATCAGCTCACAGGCCCATAGCTGTATGAACCTCACGCCGAGGACTCCAGCAATCCAGCGCCGGCGCGACAGGTGGCTGGACACCCGATGATGCGCGGAGGGGTTAGCGCGAAGTGTGGTGGCATCTCGTGATCTGGTGATGACACATTGGTATTGCGCGGGGCTGGGCTGGGTGCTTAGGCTCCGCTCTGACTGGCCTGGTGCGCGTGTCCGGGAGGTGGGGGGATCGTATGGGCAAGGCTGAGCTGTGCCCGCAGTGCCGGAAGACGCGGCTGTCCCGCTACAACAACGAGCCGCTCTGCGCGGCGTGCACGCGGGAGGCGAGGGAGCCCGGCTCCGGGACGCCGTCGTGGCTGTATGACTCCGCGCCGATGCGCCGGGCGCTGGCGCGGCACGATATCCCGCTGTTCTCGGTGGTCTTCCGGGCGGCGTCCGGGATGTCACAGCACGACCTGGCCAGGATCACGGG
>WNFD01000046.1_pt1 | contig 103774 bp, 86 predicted proteins | sample 5400491 | NCBI WGS metagenome assembly WNFD01 (sample SAMN13153343, study PRJNA577476) | soil metagenome | isolation source: 120 cm saprolite under Douglas fir tree site 2 hole 2 replicate 2 | place: USA:California | collected 2015-04-18 | reverse complement strand
GAACGGCGCGCATTCGATGCCGGCCAGGCCAGGGTCGCTGCGCAGCGTCACGGGCAGCGTGGCCAGCCGTTCCCCGATCCTGGTGCCGCCGCCCGGCCTGCTGAACACGGTCCGGCCGTCAAGCGCGTCCTTGGCGCCTGTGGACCAGAACATGTAGGTGAGCAGGTCGGCCATGGCCGCGGGCGGCAGCAGCGTCTCGTACCGGCCGGCCGGCAGCTCGACCCGTCGCCGTGCCCACTCCAGGCGCTCGGTGAGGCCGGCTTCCAGTGCTGGCACGTCCAGATCGGTGAAGTCGCGGGTGCCAGCCCCCGCCCAGGCCGAGCGCGCCAGGTCCGCGGACTTGGCATTCAGCTCGACCTTCCCAGCAGGCTGGTCATGCCGGAGCCGCAGGCCGCTTGACGTGCCGACGAAAGCGCAGGTGAGCTCGTGCTCCGCGAAACCATACAGCTTCCTGCCGCCCGCCCTCGCCGCGTCGAACGCGTCCCCGAGCGCGGCCGCGAACCCCTTCAGCACGCTGATCTCCGTGCGGGTGACGGGATCCTCCCAGCCTGGTCCCTCGCGGCCGGAGCCTGCCGCCCCGAACGCGTCAGGATCTCCCGGCCCGAGCAGCGGACGCGCGTCCTCCGCTGGCGATCCCTCACTCGCGGCCTTTTCCGCGGCGCGTACGACGTCCTCGATCTGGTCGTCCCGTATGCCCGACCTGGACATCACTCCGGCGGCCGTGCCGTCGGCGCGGCGGGAGATCGCGATCACGGTGACGCGGCGGGAGCGGGACACCCCGTTTGTCGTGAGCGTGTTCCCTGCCCACCGCAGGTTGGCCGCCGACGTGTCCTCGGCGATCACGACGCAGTCATCGCACCGCGCCGCCGCCAGAGCCTGCTCGACCGCCTGCTGCGGCGTCCCTACCGCTGCCTGGGTCATGATGCCTCTTCCGCCGTGTTAAGGACTCTGACGCCCCGCATCAGCACGGCCGGGCAACCGTGGCTGACGGGTGCGGTCTGGCCGGGCTGGCCCTTCCCGCAGTTGAAGGCGCCGCCAAGCACGTAGGTCTGCGGTCCGCCCACCGCCTCCATCGAGTTCCAGAAGTCCGTGGTGGTCGCCTGGTAGGCGACGTCGCGGAGCTGGCCCGCCAGCCGGCCATTCTCGATCTTGTAGAAACGCTGGCCGGTGAACTGGAAGTTGTACCGCTGCATGTCGATGGACCAGCTCTTGTCCCCGGCGATGTAGATGCCGCGGGTCACCCCGGCGATGAGTTCCTCGGTCGAGGGGCCGCCGCGCGCCGGGCGGAGCGAGACGTTCGCCATCCGCTGCAGCGGCATGTGACCGGGCGAGTCGGCGAACGCGCACCCATTGGACCGCCCGAAGCCGCTGTGCCGCGCCATCCGCCGGTCAAGCTGGTATCCGGTGAACACGCCGCCGGAGACAAGGTCCCACGACTGCCCGGCGACGCCCTCGTCGTCGTAGCCGATGGTGGCAAGCCCGTGCTCGGCGACCCGGTCACCGGTGACGTGCATGAGCGGGGATCCGTAGGCGAGGCTGCCCAGCTTGTCCGGCGTGGCGAACGAGGTGCCCGCGTAGGCGGCCTCGTAGCCGAGTGCCCGGTCGAGCTCGGTGGCATGGCCGATCGACTCGTGGATCACCAGCCAGAGATTGGACGGATCGATCACCAGGTCATAGCTGCCTGCCCGCACGGTCGGCGCGGCCAGCCGGTCCGCAAGCAGCCCGGGAAGCTCAGCAAGCTCGGCGGGGAAATCCCACGCCGTTCCCGTTAGATATTCATAACCGCGCCCTGCCGGGGGTGCCAGCGTGCGCATTGTCTCGAATCTGCCGTCGGCGTCTATCGCGACCGCGGTAACCACGGGGTGGACCCGTACCCGCTGCTGGGTGGTCGTGGTGGCGCCGTCAGAGTAGAACTTGCACTCCTTCACCTGGTAGAGCGAGGCGTCCACATGGTCGATCCTGTCGTGACCGAGCAGCCCGGCGCTCCACTCCGCAAGCAGGGCGACCTTGTCGCCGACACCGACACTGAACGGATCCACGTCGTACGCGGAAACCCATGACACGTCGCCGTGGCCTGGCTCGTCGGCCAGCTCGATCGGCTCCGTGTTGATCGCGGCCGCCACCTTCGCGACGTCGACCGCCTGCTGTGCCGCCTCGGCGGCCGCGTCCGCGGTGAGGTCTACCGTCGAGGCGAAGCCCCACGTGCCATCCACGATCACGCGAACGGCGATACCGAGATCGTCCGCGTCGAAGAGCGTCTCGAGGTTGCCGTCGGACAGGCCGATCCGCTGTCCGCGGACGAGCTCGGCACGGAAGTCGGCGTGCTGTGCGCCGAGCTCGGCTGCCCGCTGGCGAGCCGCGTCAGCCATCGCACGCAGCGGGAGGGCGGTGAACTCAGGATCGATGCGGTCTTGCCCGGTTCCGTCAGCCCTGATTCTTCCAGCCCTGATTCCTTCAGCACTGTGATCCACGAGAGGCAACCTATCCCACCTATCCCGCGCCGGTCGCGCCGCGCCTGCGGCGGTCTGCCCGGTACGATCACCACGATTACCCAGGGCCGACCGCCCGCGAGGAGGCAATGACAGTGAGCAGGTCCGTGCTCGTGACGGGCGGGAACCGTGGCATCGGGCTCGCCATCGCGCACAGGCTCGCGGCAGGCGGGGACAGGGTCACGGCGACCTCGCGCTCGGGTGAGCAGGTTCAGGGACTGTCCGTCGTGCGGTGCGACGTGCGGGACGCGGCGTCCGTGGGCGAGGCGTTCGACACGGTGGAGGCGGAACAGGGACGGGTCGAGATCCTCGTCGCCAACGCCGGCGTCACAAGGGACCAGCTGCTCGCGATGATGAGCGAGGATGATTTCGCCGCCGTGCTTGACACGAACCTGACCGGGGCCTACCGGGTAGCGAAGCGGGCGGTGCGCGGCATGATGCGGCAGCGCCGCGGCAGGATCATCTTCATCTCCTCGGTGGTCGGCCTGCTCGGCTCGGCCGGACAAGCCAACTACGCGGCATCCAAGGCTGGCCTGGTCGGCTTCGCACGCTCGGTGGCCCGCGAGCTTGGGTCGCGGAACATCACCGCGAACGTGGTCGCCCCGGGCTTCGTGGACAGCGACATGACCGCCGCGCTGCCCGAGGACAGGAAGGCGGCGATCCTGGCCAGCGTGCCGCTTGGCCGCTTTGCCGCTGCCGAGGAGGTCGCCGGCGTGGTCGCGTTCCTTGCCGGGGACGACGCGGCGTACATTACCGGCGCTGTGATCCCGGTCGACGGCGGACTAGGCATGGGGCACTGAAATATCGATTAATCGGCTAACCGACACGAAGGACGCGTGATGGGCATCCTGGACGGCAAACGGATCCTGGTCACCGGCGTGCTCACCGAATCCTCCATCGCGTTCCATGTCGCGAGGATCGCGCAGCAGGAGGGCGCTACGGTCGTGCTCACCGGGTTCGGCAGGCTGAGCCTGGTGGAGCGGATCGCCCGGCGGCTGCCTGAGCCCGCGCCTGTGCTCGAGCTCGACGTGGCGGACACCGGTCACCTCGGATCCCTGGCGGAGCGGGTGTCCGCGCACGTCGATGGGCTGGACGGCGTCGTGCACGCGATCGCGTTCGCCCCGCAGGACGCCCTCGGCGGGAACTTCCTGCACACTGCGTGGGAGGACGTGGCGACCGCGGTGCACGTGTCCGCCTACTCGCTGAAATCCCTGACGATGGCCGCGATGCCGCTGATGGGCGGGGGCGGATCGGTCGTGGGCCTGGACTTCGATGCCCACCTGGCGTGGCCCGGCTACGACTGGATGGGAGTAGCCAAGGCGGCCCTGGAGTCCTGTGCACGCTATCTCGCCCGCGACATCGGCGGCAGGGGAATCCGGGTGAACCTGGTGGCGGCCGGGCCGATCCGCACGATGGCGGCGAAGAGTATCCCCGGGTTCGACCGGTTCACGGAAGTGTGGCCGGAGCGGGCGCCCCTCGGCTGGGACACATCTGACCCTGGACCCGCCGCACGGGCCTGCGTCGCGCTGCTTTCCGACTGGTTCCCCGCCACGACCGGGGAGATCGTGCACGTGGACGGCGGCGCGCACGCGATCGGAGCCTGAGAACGACCCAGTGCCCGGCCGCCGCGCTACCCTAGCCGCCGGAGGCGCCCTCGCGGAGCAGGTCGGCCAGCCGGGTCACCCTGGGCCGCTCGCCGATCGTCCGCACCGCCCTGGCCAGCGCGGGACCGGCGCCGTGCACGATGGACAGGTGCCGCTGGGCCCGGGTAAGCGCGGTATAGACCAGTGGCCGGGACAGCATGCCGCTCGCCTCCGCGGGGAAGACAGCGACAACCGCCGGCCACTCAGACCCCTGTGCCCTGTGCACGGTCAGCGCCCAGCCGTGGCGCAGGTCGGCAAGCAGCCTGCGCGGCACCGTGACAGGGCCCGCGGTGAACGTGACGACGAGCCCGTCATCTCCGGCCGCGGTGACCGTGCCGATCTCTCCGTTGGCGAAGCCGTCGTCGATGTGGCTGGCGATGGCTACCACGCGGTCACCAGGATCGAATCCGCCGCGCACCCCCGGACCCGGGTTGAGCCGCGCCTTGAGCGCCCTGTTCAGCTCGATCGTGCCCGCGCCGCCCTTGTGGACGGGAGTCACGACCTGGACGTCGTCCGGCGTGATGCCGAGCGCGCGCGGGATCGAGTCGGTGACGAGCTGAACCACGCGGTGGGCGGCCTCGGCACTGCCGCGGGCGGTAACGACGACGACCTCGTGCTCTGGCGAGTGCACGGGAGGCAGGTCGCCGCCGCGCACGGCCGTGGCCAGCCGCGCGATCTCGCCGCCGTCGCGCTGCCTGTACAGGGTCGTAAGCTCGGTCACCGGGATGGCACCAGAGTCGATGACGTCGCCGAGCACCCGGCCGGCCCCGATGGACGGCAGCTGCGCGGGGTCACCGACGAGCAGCAGCCTTGTCCCGTCCGCGCACGCCTCGACAAGCGCCGCGGCGAGCTCGGCGTCGAGCATCGAGCCTTCGTCCACCACGACCAGGTCGGCGTCGAGCGGCCACTCCTCGCCCCGGGTGAAGATCCAGCCCACCTCGCTCTCCCGCGCGCCGTCCGCGGAGGTATCGGACCTGCCACGGCCCTGCGCGCCGAGCAGCCGGTGCAGCGTGGTGGCTGACGCCCCCGCGAGCTCCTCGAGCCGCTTGGCCGCGCGGCCGGTGGGCGCCGCGAGCGCCACGCGCAGGCCGCGCTCGCTGGCGAGGGAGACGACGGCGGAGACCGTGCGGCTCTTACCGGTGCCAGGGCCACCGGTCAGCACGGATACGCCGTGCTCGGCGACGGCACGGACCGCGCGGCGCTGGGTCTCGTCAAGTTCATAATCAGCCGAACGGGACGCTTCGTTGCCTCCCGCGCTGGCCGGGACCTCAGCGGCGGCGGCCGGAGGGGCAGCATCGGGATCGACGGACAGCGGCTCCGCGTTGGCGGCGAGCCGTTGCAGGCCCTCAGCCACCGACTCCTCGGCGAGCGCGTACCTGGCGAGCGCGAGCAGCAGCGGGCGCGGCGCGTTCCCTGGGTCCGTGCCCTCCCCGGGGGATACCCCGGGCTCCTGGCCCGGGGGCGGCTCGGATGGCAGCCCATCGGATGGCAGTTCATCGAGGGGCAGCCCATCGAAGGGAAGTACCGTGCCGTCGTCGACGGCGGCCGTGATGGCCGCCTCGGGATCCGCGACGCGCAGCCGGCGAAGCGATGTCGCGATCACCTCGGCCGGGACGGCAGTGTGGCCGTCGCGGGCGGCCCTGGCCAGCAGGTGCGTCACTAGCGCCCGGCCGCGTCGCGGGTCCTGCGGGTGAGCCTGATCGCCGAGCAGCTGGCGAGCGAACCAGTCAGCCTGGTCAGGCCGGATCTGCGGCACCGCGAGCAGCCGCCACGGGTCCTCGCGTAGTTGCACGGCTGCCGAGGCGCCGAGGCAGGATACGGCGGCTGCCGCGTACCTGGCGGGCACCCGGCATGGCACGAGGACCTCGACGGTCTCGTATGCGGGGCGCGCGTCGCCGAACGCCGCCACCAGCCGCTCCGCGCGCTTCGGCCCGATTCCCTCCACCAGCTCGAGCCGTCCGGGGGTGACGTGCTCTGGCGCGGTGATCCCCGCCTGCCGCAGGCGGTCGGCCATGGCACGTCCCAGTCCGGGCCAGAGCCCGGCGGTGCAGAAGTCGCCGAATACCTCCGGGGCACCGGAGGGCCCGTAGGGTGCTGACCGACCGTCGGCCGTTTTCTCGTCACTCGCCGTAGACATCGCAGCCAGCCTAGGGGGTGCGGGGCCGGGGCGGGGGGTGTTGGGGGGCGCGAAGCGTCGTCAGCTGGTCCGAATTCGCCTGCGCGAGTCCGCCGAGGCGCCGCCAGGAAATGCGCAGGCAGGGCCCTGCGGGCGCTCGAATGATCAAATCTCGGTGGGTGACACTGATGTTACACATTTGTATCAACGAGGTAACAGGCATGAAAAGAGATAGTGGTGCGCGTCCGGCTGCCTCTGCGCGGCTCCATCACATTGATACCAGTTTGTGATGGTGGTCTGGGTGGGATTTCTATGCTCGTGACTTTACGCTTCGGCTTACTCACTCATTCGTGGCGCTGGCTGCTGGCACGAACCGCTGGGAACGGCGGGAACGACAAGAGAGGCGGCGAGCAATGACTCGAGCATACGGCTCTGGCTCCGGCGGCAGCGGGTTAGTACACAAGGCACCTGCCGTCCGGCTCGGGGGAGCGGCGGCGCTGATGACCAGATGTGCCAGCCCCCGCGTCAGGCTCGCGGCCCTTGCCGTCACGGCCATCACCGCGGTGGCCGCCTGCGGGGGGAGCAGCAAGCCATCCGCGCCCCAGACCTCGGGCGGGTTCGGCTCGCTGCCGGCGCAGGCGGGCACGCCGGCCGCCGGCGGGACCGTGACGTTCGGGATGGGGCCGGGCAACACGCCGAACTACATCTTCCCTGTCACCCCGGAGGCCAGCACCTCCGTGTACACGATCAGGGAATTCCAGAACCTCATGTACCGTCCCCTCTACTGGCAGTCGGTGGGAACGGTCCCCACCGCCAACCTCCCGTTCAGCCTGGCATCAGCGCCCGTCTGGTCCAACGGCAACAAGACGGTGACGGTCAGCCTGGATCCCGGCTACAAGTGGTCGGACGGGCAGCCGGTGGACGCCAGTGACGTCATCTTCTTCCTCGATCTCCTCAAGGCAGCGGTCAAGGAGAGCCCGGCCAACTTCGGCAATTACTCGCCGGGCTACCTCCCCGACAACGTGGCCAGCGCCAGCGCGCCAAGCCAGTTCACCGTGGTACTCAACCTGACCCGGGCCTACAATCCGGAGTGGTACTTCCTGGACCAGCTGGTCCAGATCACCCCGCTGCCCAGCACGGCCTGGGCGAAAGCGGCGGCAAACGGCGGCATCCTCGACTACACCAATCCCGCGAACGCGAAAAAGATCTACGACTTCCTCAACGCCCAGTCGCTGAATTTGCCCACCTACGCGACGAACCCGCTGTGGCAGGTCGTGGACGGGCCGTTCAGGCTCCGCTCGTTCGACCCGAGCACGGGCGCGAACACGATGGTGCCTAACGCCGCCTACACCGGTGTCGGCAAGCCGCATATCGCCCAGTTCCAGGAGGTGGCGTTCACTTCCACCTCGGCGGAATTCGATCAGCTGCGCTCCGGTGGCCTGACCATGGGCCAGATACCTTCCAGTGATATCCCGCAGGCGCCGACGCTGAAGAGCTCCGGCTACAACGTGTTCGGCTACCCGCAATTCGGCTGGGACTACATGGTGTTCAACTTCAAGGACACCACCGGGCACTGGGACTCGATCGTCGGCCAGCCCTATGCCCGGCAGGCGCTGGCGCACCTGATTGACGAGACCGGCTACATCAAGGGCATCCTGCACGGCGCGGCAAGCCCCGCGTTCGGGACGGTGCCGTCCCTGCCGGCGAGCCCGTTCACGCCATCCGACGCCGTCGTGCCCCTGTACACGTACAGCGTGCCGGCGGCAGAGAAGCTGCTGAAGGACCACGGCTGGACCGTGGTGCCGAACGGCACGGACACCTGCGCCAGGCCCGGCACCGGCGCGGGCCAGTGCGGCGCCAGCATCCCGGCAGGCACCCCGCTGTCCTTCAACCTGATCTACAACAGCGGCTCGCCGGCGATCACCGCCGAGGACACCGCATTCGCCTCGTCTGCGAGGCAGGCTGGCATCACGGTCACCCTGATAGGAAAGACCTTCAACTACATCCTGCAGAACTACAACAACCCCTCCGCGTCGGCGAACGTGAACAAGTGGGCGATGGAGGACTTCGGCGGGTTCTCCGTGACCGCCTACCCGACCACCAACACGATCTTCAATACCAGCGGATCGCTGAACATCGGGAGCTACGCGAGCGCGACCGCCGACGCCCTGATCCACAACTCTGTGTACGGCAGCGACAGCAATGCCGTGAAGGCGGAGGCGTCCTTCCTCACCCAGGACCTGCCGGGCCTGTTCCAGCCCGACAACGACCACGTCTATGCGTGGAAGAAGACCCTGTCCGGGCCGCCGGACACGTTCTCCTCCCTCACGCAGTTCCGTCTCAACCCAGAGCAGTGGTACTTCACCAAGTAGCGGCCGCAGCGGGCGCCCGCCGATGACCGGCTACCTGATCCGCCGCATCGCGACGTCGATCGTGATCGTCGTAGGCATCACGATCGTCATCTTCGGGATGGTCCACGTGATCTCCGGCGCTCCCGGGCGGGCGGTGCTCGGGCCGCAGGCCGCGCCGCAGTCGGTGGCGGCGTGGAACAAGTCTCACGGGTTCGACGACGCGCTCGTGGTGCAGTACGCCAGGTACCTGGATCAGCTCGGGCACGGCAACCTGGGGTATTCGTACAAGCTCAACCAGACTGTGAACGGGGTGATCGCGGCGCGTGCCCCGCTGTCGGCCTACCTGACCGGGGCGGCGCTGCTGCTTGCCCTGGCCATCGCGATCCCCCTCGGAATCTTCCAGGCGGTCAGGCGCAACACCGCCGGCGACAATGTGCTGACTGCCGCGACTTTCGTCACGTACTCCATGCCGTCCTTCTTCCTCGGGCTCACCCTTATCCAGGTCTTTGCCCTTACGCTGCACGTCTTCCCCACCGGCGCCCCGTCGGCGGCCAGCCAGCAGACCTCGCTGCTCGGGGTGATCGAGGATCCCCGGGCCATGGTCCTGCCGGTCGCGACGCTCACCCTGGTCACGCTGGCGAACTACTCGCGCTACATGCGGTCCTCCGCCCTTGACGTCCTAGCCCAGGACTACATCAAGGTGGCGAGGGCCAAGGGCCTGCCAGAGCGGCTGGTGCTGCTGCGCCACCTGCTGCGCAACGCATGCCTGCCGATCATCACGCTGCTCGGCCTGTCCCTCCCTGCCCTGCTCGCGGGCAACCTCATCACGGAGAGCGTCTTCAACTATCCCGGCCTCGGGCAGATGTTCTTCACCGCGCTGAACAACGAGGACTACCCGGTACTGCTCGCCTACACGCTCATCGGCGGCGTGCTCACCGTCATAGGCAACCTCGTCGCGGATCTCGCGCTATCCGTAGCGGACCCGCGCATCCGGCTGGCCTGATCCGGACAGGCATCCCACGGTTCCCAGGAGGGCGCACGTGACCGGCAACATCGAATCGCTCCAGCCGCTCGACACGCTTCAGCGGCACGGCACGGTGCGCGCGCCAGAGGGCGGCGAGGCCGGGCGGGTACAAAGCGGGTGGCGGCTGGCCCTGCGCGCGTTCGCGGAGAACAAGCTAGCAGTGCTAGGCCTTGCGATCTTCGTATTCTTCGCGTTGTTCGTATTCGCCGGGCCGCTGGTCTACCACACAAACCAGCTCGCTACCGACATCACCAGCTCCAACCAGCAGCCTGGAGCCGGCCACCCGCTGGGCACCGACAGCCTCGGCTTCGACGAGCTCGGCCGGATGATGAAGGGCGGCCAGGCCGCGCTCGAGGTCGCGCTGCTCGCGGCGGTGATCGCGACCGGCTTCGGCATGCTCTGGGGAGCGGTCGCGGGGCTGGCCGGCGGCATCGTGGATTCACTCATGATGCGGGTCGTCGATGTGCTGCTCTCGATCCCGTTCTTGTTCGTCGTCCTGATAGTCGCCGCCAGGTTCCATTCGTCCGTGCTTGTCATCGCCCTCGTCATCGGCGTCTTCTCCTGGCTGGTGCCGGCCCGGCTGGTGCGCGGCCAGGTGCTGACGCTGCGGGTCCGCGACTTCGTCTCCGCTGCCAGGGCGGCGGGTTCCACTCGCCGCAGGCTGGTGTACAGGCACCTGATCCCCAACGCGCTCAGCGTGGTCGTCGTCAACATCACCTTCCAGGTCGCGGACGCCATCCTGGCTCTCGCCGCGCTCGGCTTCCTTGGCTTCGGCCTGAACTTCCCGCAGGTGGACTGGGGCGACATGCTCTCCGCCGGGATCCAGAACCTGCTCAACGGCTACTGGTGGCAGATCTATCCGGTGGGCGCCTGCCTGATATTCACGGTCATGGCCTGCAACCTGGTCGGCGATGCGCTTCGCGATGCCCTCGACGTGCGGCTCCGGCGCCGCTGACCCATGCACGCGACATGCGCGGCCGGGCCGCCCCGATCCGAGGAGCTGCCGCAGTGACCACCGTCCTCGAAGTCCATGACCTGTCGGCGCATATCAGGCTGACCGATTCGGTGGTGCAGGCGGTCGGCAATGTCGATCTCCACCTGGAGACGGGGGAGACCCTCGGGCTCGTCGGCGAGTCAGGCTGCGGCAAGTCCATGACCGGCCTGTCCATCATGGGACTGCTCCCGCCGGGCGGCGCCGTCGTGGGCGGCTCGATCACGCTGGACGGCCGGGACCTTGTGGGACTGGCAGAGCCGGAACTGCGCGGGATCCGGGGTAACGAGATCGCGATGATCTTCCAGGACCCGCTGACCTCCCTGGATCCGACGAAGACCGTCGGCTACCAGGTCGCGGAGCCGGTCCGGCTGCACCGCGGCGCGAGCAAGCGGGCGGCGCTCGACCGTGCGGTCGAGGTGCTTGGCCTGGTGGGCCTGCCCCGGCCGAGGGAACGGCTCGCGGACTACCCCCACCAGCTCTCTGGCGGGCTTCGGCAGCGGGTGATGATCGCCATGGCACTCGCCTGCGAGCCAAAGCTGCTGATCGCGGACGAGCCCACGACCGCGCTTGACGTCACGATCCAGGCGCAGATCCTGGCGCTGCTCGACGACCTGAAGCGTCAGCTCGGCATGGCGATGCTGCTCATCACGCACGACATGGGCGTGATCGCCGGCCACGCGGACAGGGTGAACGTGATGTACGCGGGGCGCCTCGTGGAAACGGCCGACACGCTGCCACTATTCGGCCACATGCGGCATCCGTACACCCGCGCGCTTCTTGCCTCGATTCCCCGGCTGAGCCAGGACAGCGCCCAGCGGCTGTTCACGATCCCCGGGCTGCCGCCCGACCTGGCCGGTCCGCCAGCCGGATGCAGGTTCGCGCCCCGGTGCGGCCACGCGACCGACAAGTGCCGCCAGGACGAGCCGCCGCTCACCGGCCTGCGGGGGGTGTTGGGGGGTAGTCCCCCCAGGCCAGCACCGCGGGGGGTGTTGGGGGGCGCGGAGCGTCGTCCCCCCAGGCCAGCACTGAGCCTCGGCCATCGCTTCGCCTGCTGGCATCCGGTCGACGGTCCCGTCAGCCTCGGGCCCGTCACCCTCGGGCAGGCGGGCACCGGCGCCATCGTGGTAACGGAGCCGCCTGCCCAGGCCGCGGCCCCCGCGGCGCCGGGCGCGGCACCGGGCGCGGCGCCGCTGCTCGGGGTACACGATGTCGTGAAAGAGTTTCCCGTCACGGCTGGCGCGGTCCTGCGGCGCAGGGTGGCGAGCGTCAAGGCCGTGTCGGGCGTGTCCTTCTCCGTCGCGAAAGGGGAGACGTTCGGCCTGGTGGGCGAGTCGGGGTGCGGCAAGACCACGATCGGCAGGATGGTCGTAGCGCTCGAGCGCCCGGACGCCGGCCTGATCGCGCTGCGCGGCGTGAACGTTGCCCGCCTCAGGGGCGGTGAGCTGCGGCGCCATCGTCGCGACCTGCAGCTGATGTTCCAGGACCCGTATTCCTCGCTCGACCCGCGGATGCGCGTCGGCGCCATCATCCGCGAGCCCCTGGCCGTGCAGCGCATCGGCAGCAGGAAGGAGCAGCGGGAGAGGGTCTTCGAGCTGCTCTCTGAGGTCGGCCTGCCCCGCAGCGCGGTGGAGCGCTATCCGCACGAGTTCTCTGGCGGGCAGCGGCAGCGGATCGGGCTCGCCCGCGCGCTGACCGTCAACCCGCAGGTCATCGTGGCGGACGAACCGGTGAGCGCGCTCGATGTCTCCATCAGGGCGCAGGTGCTCAACCTGATGAAGCGGCTGCAGGCGGCGCACGGACTGACCTACATCGTGATCTCTCACGACCTCGCCGTGGTGAAGTACATGGCTGACCGGATCGGCGTCATGTACCTGGGCAAGCTCGTGGAGCTCGGATCAGGGCAGGACATCTACGAGCGCGGGGCGCACCCCTACACCGCCGGCCTGATCGCGGCGATCCCCGTACCCGAGCCGCGGGCCGCGCGGGCGAGGAGCGAGGCAGGGATCAAGGGCGAGCTGCCGAGCCCGGTCAGCCCGCCGTCCGGCTGCCGGTACCGCACCCGCTGCCCGTTCGCCCAGGAGGTCTGCGCGGAGCATGAACCGGAGCTGACCTCGTTCGGTCCAGGGCACGTGGCCGCATGCCACTTCCCGCTGCGCAGTCCCGTTCCCGCAGATCCCGTGCCCGCGCCCGCACCAGGTACCCCGGCGGCTGGCCCGCTGGCGCTGGGACAGGGATACTTCAGTACATGACCTGGATCCCGGGGGGTCCTGTACGGGCGTCCGACCAGGAACGAGACCTGGCCATCAGCGAGCTGCGCGAGCGCTACGCCGAGGGCAGGCTCTCCCATGACACCTTCGTGCGGCGCATGGACGCCGCGCTCGGCGCCCGCGACCGCAGCGAGCTAGCCGGCCTGCTTGCCGACCTGCCGTCCCCGCGGCGCCTGGCGACGGGGGTGCTGGCTTCCCTGGGGCGCCGCGCTGCCGCGGCGCGGCGCGCCTTTTCCGCCGCCGGGCGGCTGGCCCGCCAGGTCACATGGCATCCCCAGGCATCCCTGCCGCCTACGCTCATTTTCCCCGCGGGAAGCCAGCGTCGTTTCACGATCGGGCGGCACCATGCCTGTGACATGATCGTTCCCGACCTCACGGTTTCCCGCTGGCATGCCGGGCTGGACCGCGCGGCGGACGGCTGGCTGCTCGCCGACCTCGGCTCGACCAACGGTACCCGGCTCAACGGCTGGCGGATCAGGGAGCCCGTCCCCGTGCGGCCAGGGGACCAGGTCAGCTTTGGCACCGCCACGTTCGTGCTCGGGATGCTGCCTGGAGGAAGTGAGCCGCGATGCCCTTAGAGTCAGGAGCGTGACGACGGTTCTGTTTGTCCGGCACGGCCTGACGGCACTCACCGGGCCTGTGCTCGCCGGCTGGACGCCTGGCGTGGTACTTGATGACAGAGGCCGCGCCCAGGCGCGGGCCCTGGCCGCCCGGCTCGCGCAGGTGCCGCTCCACGCGATCGTCACGAGCCCGCTCGAGCGGTGCAGGCAGACCGCGGAGGCGATCGCCGCCGCTTCGACCCTGGATGGCTCCCCGCCCATTCACCCCCCGCCCATTCACGAAGATGAACGGGTTGGTGAGTGCAGGTACGGCGACTGGACAGGGAAGCAGATCAAGAAGCTGGCAAGGGAGCCGCTCTGGCGAGTCGTGCAGGCACATCCGAGCGCTGCGCGCTTTCCCGGCCCGGACGGGGAATCCATACTGGACATGCAGCACCGCGCGATAGCCGCGGTCCGGGACTGGAACGCCAGGCTCGGTCAGGACGCGACCTACGCGATCTGCTCGCACGGCGACGTGATCAAGTCCCTGATCGCGGATAGCCTGGGCATGCACATTGACCAGTTCCAGCGCATCCAGGTAGACCCCTGCTCGCTCACGGTCATCCGCTACACGCCATTGCGTCCCTTCCTTGTCAGGATGAACGACACAGGGGGAGGAGCGGAAGGCCTGGTGCGACTGCCGAAGGCTTCGCAGGGGACGGGGCATGGCGCGAGTGACGCGGTGGTCGGCGGCGGTGCGGGAGCGGTTTCCGGCGCGGGGGCCGGCACGGAAGGCGGTCACGACCGGAACGGCAGCCAGGCCGTTCCCGTGCGGGATTCGGCCGGCCGGGATATGGACGGCGCGGTCGGCCCGGGTGGGGGTCGCAGGCGGGCAGCGGACACGCGAGGATAGGAACATGCCGGTCTACATGTACGATCCGCCGGAGAGGTTCGTGGCCGGCGCGGTGGGGCAGCCAGGAGAGCGGTCCTTCTATTTGCAGGCAAGTGCGAGCGGCCGGGTGACGAGCGTCGCGCTGGAGAAATTCCAGGTAAGCCTCCTGGCCGAGCGGCTTGATGAGCTACTCGACGAGGTGCTGCGGCGGAGTTCGGGATCAGCTGAGGTGCCTGCGGCCGCGCCTGTCGAGCTCAAGGATGACGGCCCGCTCGACCTGCCGCTGATGGAGGAGTTCCGGGTGGGCGCGATCGCCCTCGCGTGGGACAGCGACGGCGGCCGGGTAGTGATCGAGGCGCAGGAGGAGACCGACGCGCCGGTCGAGCCGCTGGCCGAGGAGATTCCAGTGGACGGCCCCGCGGTGCTGCGGGTCCGGCTAACGCCCGGCATGGCGCGAGCTTTCGCCCAGCGGGCGCTTCAGATCGTCTCAGCGGGGCGGCCGCCGTGCCCTTTGTGCGGCCTGCCGCTCGATGCCGAAGGGCACATCTGCCCGCGGCAGAACGGACACCGCGTAAGCCATGCTTGACCCTTTTGCCAGCCCGCCCAAGCGGCGGGCGGACGGCGCGAAGCGCGGATCGGATAGTGCGAGGCGCCGCGCGGACGGGACAGGCGGCGCAAAGCGCCGCGCCGACCGGGCCAGGGCGCAGCAGGGCGCCGGTGACGGGGACGCCGCCGCGGCCGAGACCGCCGCGATCGAGCTGCTCGGGCAGGGAACGCTCGAGGTGGAGGGGCGCCTCGTCGCCGCGTCGAACGCGACCTTGTACTGCCAGGTGCGCCACGGCGGCACCCAGGCCGCGTGCGTATACAAGCCGGTGGCGGGGGAGCGTCCGCTCTGGGACTTCCCCCAGGGCACCCTCGCGGGCCGCGAGGTAGCCGCGTACACGGTCTCCCACGCGGCAGGCTGGGATGTGGTGCCGCCGACGGTGTACCGCGACGGGCCCTTCGGCCCGGGAATGTGCCAGTTGTGGATCGACGCGGATCCTTCCGTCGACGTCGTCGCGCTCGCACGGCGCTCCGACCACGGTGGCCTGAGGGACATGGCCGTATTCGACGCGGTCGTGAACAACGCCGACCGCAAGATGGGGCATCTGCTGCCGACCGTCGAGGGGCACCTCTATGGCTGTGACCACGGCGTCTGCTTCGCGGAGGAATACAAGCTGCGCACCGTGCTCTGGCAGTGGCGCGGCAAGAGCCTGCCGAGGCGGGCGGTCGAGGCCCTGCGCCGGCTGCACTCGCTGCTCGACGACGGCGGATCCGGCGGCGGGCTGTGCGCCGAGCTGTCGGGACTGATCTCCGCTGGCGAGGTGCACGCCACCAGGCGCAGGATCGACCTGCTGCTCAAGCACCGGGTCCACCCCTACCCCCCCGAGGACTGGCCAGCCATCCCCTGGCCACCCGTCTAGCTCAAGTAAGCGCGGTGAGTAAGCGCGCCGGGCGGACATTCGCGGCGGCCTGGCGCCAGCCGTCGCTGAGGAAGCCGGCCGAGCTTTCGAGCGCGCCCATCGCGTAGGCCCAGCCGTGCTCTCCTGGCTGGATGTTCACCGTCACCTGGACGTGCGCGCTCACAAGCAGCCTCCCGAATGCCTCCGCCTGACCTCGGATCAGGCTGAGCCGGTCGGAAGCGTCCTCGTCGAGAAGCACCCTGATACCCCCCGCGGCCTGGAGATGCTCCATCGGGCTGTTGGCCGCGATGGCCGCGGGGAGGCCGCCGAACATCCCCGAGGGGTCGTCCACGTGGAAGTAGCCGGCGATCGATACGACCTGCCCGAACATCCCGGGATGGCGGAACGCGATGTTCACGGCACCGTACCCGCCCATGGAGAACCCGGCGATGGCCCGGTGCGCCGCGTCCCGTATGTGCGTTCCCTCCACGGCCGGGGTGACCGCATCGAGCACCCGGCTTTCCACCAGGTCGGATCCATCGGCGGAGTCCGCCCACTCGCTGTCCTCGTGGTGCTCGCCGTTCCCGTCCGGACACGCGACGACGAAAGGCGGGTTGCCCTCGCGAAGCCACTGGTCGAGAGCCCGGGCCAGGCCGTGGGAGAACGCGTCCCGCGCCTTCCCCGGATCTCCGTGCAGGAAATAGAGCACGGGGATGGTGGCGGAGTCAGGCCCTGGTGGCCGCCAGACCCAGATCGCGTGGCGCTGCCGGTCCGACGGCCCCCGCACCGACAGCACCCGCACCGTGCCATGAATGCCCGCCGCCGCCGCGGCGACGTCGGAACTCGCCAGCCTCGTCACCCCAGCCGGCAAGACCATGAGCAGCCCAGCCGTCGCGACCACCGCAAGGCCGCCGGAGCAACGAGAGCCTCTCAACGCTTCAGCGGCCGCCGGGGCCGCCGAGTTCTCCCCGGTTGCCGCGGCGCCGCAGGTAGCGCTCGAACTCGCGGGCGATGGCATCGCCGCTCGCCTCGGGCAGGTCCGTCGCGTCCTTGGCCTCTTCAAGCGTCCTGACGTACTCTGCCACCTCGGAATCCTGCTGGGCGAGCTCGTCGACCCCGCGCTCCCAGGCGCGTGCCTCCTCGGGAAGGTCGGCGAGCGGCAGCGGCACGTCGAGAACATCCTCGACCCCCCGCAGGAGAGCCAGGGTGGCCTTAGGGCTTGGCGGCTGTGCCACGTAGTGCGGCACGGAGGCCCAGAGCGACACGGTGGGAATCCCGGCGCTCGCGCACGCATGCGAGAGGACGCCGACGATCCCCGTCGGCCCCTTGTAGTCGACGGGCGACGCGTTCAGCTCGGCGGCGACCTTCGGGTCGGAGGCGGCGGCTGAGACGGGCACGGGGCGCGTGTGCGGCGCATCGGCGAGCAGGGCGCCGAGCAGGACGACGAGCTCGACGCCCAGGTCCGTGAAAGCCGTCGTGAGCTCGTCGGTGAACGCGCGCCAGCGCATGTTGGGCTCGATGCCGTGCACGAGCACGACGTCCCGCTCCACTCCCTCTGGCCTGGCCACGGTGAGCCGGGTGGTGGGCCAGACGAGGCGCTCTGTGCGGCCTTCCGATAGCTCAACCACCGGGCGGGTCACCTGGAAGTCGTAGAAGTCCTCAGGGTCGATGGCGCCGATCGGCGTCGCTTGCCATGCGATGCCCAGATGGCTGACAACCCCGCTAGCCGCCTCCCCGGCGTCGTTCCAGCCTTCGAAAGCGGCGATGAGGACGGGGGACGTGAGCTTGCCGATGCCCTCGAGCTCGATCACTCACCACCTCCTCCGGTATCCGCCGTCAGCCTGCGCATGGCTCCAGCCTACGTGGTCGACCATGATCACCGGGTGACTGGTCCCGCCGGGCGAGCCCACCGTAGAATAGGACCGATGAGCGGAACTGCCGCAATGTCCCCCGCGCGTAGCGCATCAGCCGAGCTGAGCGCCGCCCTCGCCGAGCGGGTCGTGATCGCGGACGGGGCGATGGGCTCGATGCTGCAGACAAGCAGCGCCACGCTGGACGACTTCGACGGGTACGAGGGCTGCAACGAGATCCTCAACGTCACCCGCCCAGACATCGTCCGGTCAATCCACGACGGTTATCTCGAGGTCGGCGTGGACTGCGTCACCACGAACTCGTTCGGTACAAATCTAGGGAATCTCGGTGAGTACGGGATCGCTGAGCGGATCGATGAGCTGGCCGAGGCGGCGGCCCGCATCGCCCGGCAGGCCGCCGACCGCTGGTCGACGCCTGACCGCCCGCGCTGGGTCCTCGGCTCGATGGGCCCGGGAACCAAGCTGCCGACCCTCGGCCATGTCACGTTCGCGCAGCTGCGTGACGCCTACCAGCTGAATGCCGCGGGCCTGCTCCGTGGCGGCGCGGACGCGCTGATCGTAGAGACCTGCCAGGATCTCCTGCAGGCAAAAGCGGCAATCATAGGTGCTCAACGGGCTATCGCAGCGATGGCACCCGGCACTCCGCTGATCGCCCAGGTGACGATAGAGACCACCGGCGCGATGCTTCTCGGTACCGAGATAGGCGCGGCGCTTACGGCGCTCGGGCCGCTTGGCATCGACCTGATCGGGCTGAATTGCGCCACCGGCCCTGCCGAGATGAGCGAGCACCTGCGGTACCTGTCCGGCCACGCGCGGATCCCGCTGTCCTGCATGCCGAACGCCGGCCTGCCCGAGCTCACCTCTGACGGCGCCCGTTACCCGGTGACGCCCGCGGAGCTCGCCGACGCGCACGAGGTGTTCGCGGCCGAGTTCGGCCTGTCGCTCGTCGGCGGCTGCTGCGGCACCACCCCCGAGCACATGGCCGCCGTGGTGGACCGTGTCCGCGGCCGCCCGCTCAGGCAGCGCCGCCCGCGTCCCGAGCCCGGGGTGTCCTCGCTCTACCAGCACGTGCCGTTCCGCCAGGACACGTCGTTCCTCGCGATCGGCGAGCGGACCAACGCCACCGGGTCGAAGGCATTCCGCGACGCGCTGGTGGCGGAGCGCTACGACGATTGCGTGGAAATCGCGCGCGCGCAGACGAGGGACGGCGCGCACCTGCTCGACGTGAACGTCGATTACGTCGGCAGGGACGGTGCCGCCGACATGGTGCAGGTCGCGGGCCGGCTGGCTACCGCGGCCACGCTGCCGCTCGTGCTCGACTCGACCGAGCCCGAGGTGATCAAGGCGGGCCTCGAGCTGCTCGGCGGCCGCGCGGTGGTCAACTCGGTCAACTACGAGGACGGCGACGGCCCGCAGTCGCGGCTCGCGCGGGTGATGCCGCTTGTCCGCGAGCACGGTGCCGCCGTTGTCGCGCTCACCATCGACGAGAACGGGCAGGCGCGCACGGCGGAGTGGAAGGTGCGGGTGGCGGCCCGGCTGATCGGGGACCTGACGAAGAACTGGGGGATGGCGGTCTCCGACATCATCGTGGACTGCCTGACCTTCCCGATCGGGACCGGGCAGGAGGAGACGAGGCGCGACGGGATCGAGACGATCGAGGCGATCAGGGAGCTCAAGCGCCGGTACCCGGAGGTCCAGACGACGCTGGGGATATCCAACGTCTCCTTCGGCCTGAAGCCGGTGGTGCGCGCGGTGCTCAACTCGGTCTTCCTCGCCGAGTGCGTGCGGGCCGGGCTCGATTCCGCGATCGTGCACGCGTCGAGGATCGTGCCTATCGCGCGGATCCCCGATGATCAGCGCGAGGTGGTGCTCGATCTCATCTACGACCGGCGGCGCGACGGGTACGATCCGCTGTCCAGGCTGCTCGAGATGTTCGAGGGTGTCGACGCGGGCGAGGTCAAGGCCACCCGTGCCGCGGAGCTCGCGGCGCTGCCGCTCTGGGAGCGGCTGAAGCGGCGGATCATCGACGGCGAGCGGATCGGCCTCGACGGCGACCTTGCCGAGGCGCTCACCAGGCGGCCGGCCCTCGAGATCGTCAACGACGTGCTGCTCGACGGCATGAAGACGGTCGGCGACCTCTTCGGCTCCGGCCAGATGCAGCTGCCGTTCGTGCTGCAGTCGGCCGAGGTGATGAAGGCGGCCGTCGGCTACCTCGAGCCGTACATGGAGCGATCCGGCGAAGACGGCAAGGGCAGGATCGTGCTCGCCACCGTCAAGGGCGATGTGCACGACATCGGCAAGAACCTGGTGGACATCATCCTGTCCAACAATGGGTACGACGTTGTAAATATCGGGATAAAGCAGCCTATTTCGGCAATCGTGAACGCGGCGACCGAGCACGATGCCGACGTGATCGGCATGTCCGGCCTGCTCGTCAAGTCCACCGTGGTGATGCGGGACAACCTGGCCGAGCTTAACTCGCGCGGCCTCGCCAGCCGCTGGCCTGTGCTGCTCGGCGGGGCCGCACTCACCCGTGCCTACGTCGAGCAGGACCTGGCCGGGCTGTTCGACGGCGAAGTGCGGTACGCCCGCGACGCGTTCGAGGGGCTGCGGCTGATGGACGCGGCGATGGCAGTGAAGCGCGGTGAGTCGGGTGCCGCCCTGCCGGCCCTGCGGGAACGCCGGGTGAAGGCGGGAGCCAGGCTCGAGGTCACCGAGCCGGGCCTGATGCCGGCCAGGTCGGACGTCGCGACCGACAACAGGGTTCCCGCTCCGCCCTTCCTCGGCGACCGGATCATCAAGGGCATAGCGCTCGCCGACTACGTCTCCTTCCTCGATGAGCGCGCGACCTTCATGGGCCAGTGGGGGCTGAAGCCCGCCCGCGGCGCGGGCGGTCCCTCATACGAGGAGCTGGTGGAAACCGAGGGACGGCCGCGGCTGCGGATGTGGCTTGACCGGATGCAGACGGAGGGGCTGCTCGAGGCGGCTGTCGTCTATGGCTACTTCCCGTGCGTCAGCGAAGGCGACGACCTCGTGGTGCTGTCTACTGACGGCCCCTCCGCACGGGAACGGTTCACTTTCCCTCGCCAGCACAGGGACCGTCACCTTTGCCTCGCCGACTTCTTCAGGCCGCGCGAGTCAGGCGAGACGGACGTGGTCGCCTTCCAGCTCGCTACCGTCGGGCCGAGGGTGAGCGAGGCGACCGCCGAGCTGTTCGCCAAGGACTCCTACCGCGACTACCTGGAGCTGCACGGGCTCTCCGTCCAGCTTGCCGAGGCGCTGGCCGAGTACTGGCATACGCGCATCAGGTCCGAGCTCGGGTTCGCTGGCGAGGATTCAGCGGACATCGACGATTTCTTCCGCCTCGGATACCGGGGCGCGCGGTACTCGTTCGGCTACCCGGCGTGCCCGAACCTGGAGGACCGGGCCAAGGTGGTGCGGCTGCTGCGGCCGGATCGGATCGGGGTCGCGCTGTCCGAGGAATTCCAGCTGGCGCCTGAGCAGTCCACCGATGCCCTGGTCGTCCACCATCCCGAGGCGAAATACTTCAGCGCCTGACGATGCCTGCCCGGCGTCGCAGCCAGCGGAGCGATGCCGGAAATGTGCGACGATGGGATTGCGATCGCACGGCACCGCGGCTGGGGGGTGCCGTGCGATCGCGAACGGAGGGTTCCAGGCAATGTCGGTATATAACCAGATCGCCTGGCTGCCGCTGTGCGGCGGCGTGACGGGCCTAGGGCTGGTGCTGAGCTGGCTTGCCTGGCGCCGCAGGGGGTTCGCCGCCGGCCTGCGAGGCGCCTCGTGGTCGCTGCTGCCGGTCGCCGCCTACCTCACCGGCGTGATCGAGCTGCTCTGGAAGATCGGCTCTGCCGTGGGCACATTCGCCAGCTCGTTCGTCCTCTCGCCGAAGGTCTGGTCCGGGGTGGCCGTGGCGGGGCTTGCCGTAGTGCTCTTCGTTGTCTCTGGCACGCTGCGACGGCACCGGCCCAGGAGCGTGCCCGCATCGGAGCGGCCCGCCGCGACGACGGCGAGGCCAGGGGCCGACCGGCTGCCCATCGAGTCCGGGACCGCCGCCACCCCGGCGAAGCCCGCGAAGGCGCCCAAGGCGAAGCGCGCCAGGTCCGGAGACGACGAGTTCGGCGAGATCGAGGAGATCCTCCGCCGCCGCGGCATCAACTGAGCACCACCTTGCCTTAGCGGTTCGAGTTTTACGTGCCATGGCACGTAAAACTCGAACCGCTAACCGTCAGAGGGGGCGGGACCAGGTCTGCTCGGTTAGGGTGTGGCCGAAGTTGTGGTGGTTGGCTTCCTCGGTGAGCTGGAAGCCCGCTCGCTGGTAGATGCGCCGGGCCTCGGCCAGGCAGTCCTGCGTCCACAGCGTGATCCACGTGTAGCCGGCCCGGCGGGCGAACCGCAGGCACTCATCGACGAGGCGGCTGCCAATGCCCGTGCCCCGGGCAGACGGCTCGACGAGCAGCAGCCGCAGCTGGGCCGTGACCTCGTCCTTGCGCACGCAGAACACGCAGCCCGCGGGCTCGCCGTCCACCTCGGCGATCCACGCGGCCTCGCGCTTCGGGTCGTGATCGGCGGCGTAGTCGGCGACGATCCTGGCCACGAGGAACTCGAAGGTCTCGTCCCACCCGTAGTCCTTGGCGTAGCGGGCCCCGTGCCTGTGGACCACCCAGCCCAGGTCACCGGGGCGCGGCGACCGCAGGACATATCCTCGCGGGCGCGGCGCGGCGCCCAGCACCTCCTGGATGACGCCCATGGCCGCGAGCAGGCGCCGCAGGTCTTCCTGGCCAAGCCCGCCGAGAAGGTCGCCGGCCTGCCCGGCCGAGCGGGAGTCGAGATCCTCGAACGCGGCGCGCCCCGCCCCGGTGAGACCGATCACCTGGCGGCGGGCGTCGGTTGCGGAGCGCTGCCTCGTGATGAGCTTGTCCGCGTCGAACCTGGCGAGGATGCGGCTCAGGTAGCCGGCGTCAATGTCGAGCGCGGCGCGCAGATCGGCTACCTCGGTCAGCTCCCGGCCGGCAAGCTCGAAGAGCACCCGCGCCTCGGTGAGCGAGTAGGGGCTGTCCAGGTAGGCGCCGCGAACCGCGCCGATCACGCCGGTGTAGAACCGGTTAAACGCCCGCACCGCCGCCACCGGGCCCGCTCCGCCGTCCTCAGGCATGACGTCCTCCGAGATTCAGTTGACTGAGTCAACGTTATACTTGACCAAGCCAACGTTCAATGCGACTCGGCAGACTGGCACCCCAACCGTCGCGCGCTCACTCCGGCGGGCTAGATGGCCCATTCGTCTGCTGCTAAACCCAAGGGGGCCGGCTCTCCCACGGCCCTGCCTCGGGCCAGGCCTGGCTGGTAGCCGCCCGGAACGGCTGCGATCGTTTCGCATCTGCGTGACGTGGGCTGTTGTCGAGATGCTGCAACGAGATATCCGGTACATCCTGGCCGGATGAGCGATCCCCAGCCGCGCCCCGGGCAGCAGGTCCATATGCCGGGCCACGGCCACGGGCACAACCACAACCACGGGCACGGGCACGGGCACGAAGGTAGCGCTGGTCACGACCAGAGCGGGCTGCCGGAGGTGTGGGGGAAGGCCAGGCATTTCTTCCGGCCGCATTCGCATGAGGCGGCCGACAAGGTGGACGCGGCGATGGAGTCCAGCGCCGAGGGCATGCGTGCGCTGTGGATCTCCCTTGCCGGGCTGGGCGTCACGACCCTGATCCAGGCGGTGGTAGTGGCGTTGTCGGGGTCAGTGGCACTGCTGGGCGACACGCTCCACAACGCCGCCGACGCGCTCACCGCCGTACCTCTGGGCATCGCGTTCGTGCTGGGACGCCGTCCGCCGACCCGCCGCTACACCTACGGGTACGGGCGGGCCGAGGACCTGGCCGGGGTCGCCATCGTCCTGACCATCACGGCCTCTTCTGTGCTGGCCGCCTGGGTGGCCATCGACCGGCTAGTGCACCCGCGAGGCGTCTGGAGCCTGTGGGCGGTTGCCATCGCCGCGCTGGCCGGCTTCGCGGGCAACGAACTGGTGGCCCGGTACCGGATCCGGATCGGCACCAGGATCGGATCGGCCGCCCTGGTCGCCGACGGGCTGCACGCCCGCACCGACGGATTCACCTCCCTGGCCGTCCTGATCGGGGCCGGCGGCGTCGCGCTGGGCTGGAGGCAGGCCGACCCCGTCGTGGGCCTGCTCATCACCGTCGCGATCCTCACGGTCCTGCGCCAGGCCGCCCGCGAGGTGTACCGGCGGCTGATGGACGCCGTCGACCCCGCCGTCATCGACCAGGCCGAGGCAACCCTGAGCGCCACCCCCGGCGTGCTGGACCTCGGACAGGTCAGGATGCGATGGATCGGCCACCAGCTGCGAGCCGAATGCGAAGTCATCGTCGACGGCGCCGCCTCAGCCGTCGACGCGCACAAGGTCGCCGTCGACGCAGAGCACGCCCTCATCCACGCCATCCCGCGCCTGGCAGCCGCCCTGGTCCACGCCGACCCGCAAGCCCGCGACGGCCTGGACCCCCACGCCCCGCTGGCCACCCACCGCTGACCAACAACACCTCCGGCCTGCTGGTTAGCCTTCGGGGAGGATGAGGTGGGGGATTGTCGCGGCGCCTAGGAGGTGGAAGATGCGGCGGTGGCTGGGGCCGCAGCGGACCTCGAGCCGGTCGTGACCGGACATCGCCGCCGCCATCGTGATGATGGCGCCCGCGCAGTGGGCATCCATGAAGGACAGCTCGGTAAGGTCGAGGACGAGCCGGCCGCTGGCCCCGGTCTTCGCACCGTGCAGCGCCGCCATCAGCTGCTGGCGGGTCGCCAGGTCAGCCTCCCCGGCAATCCTCAGGCCGGAATTGGTGGGCGTGACGCGCAGCGTACCCACGCTCTCAACCACCGTTACAGGGTGGACGGCCGACATGGTTGCCGCCAGCTGCTTGCCGAAACGTTTCCGGTCGTACTGGCACATCCCGATCAGCTGGCTGCCGGCGAAAAGCCTCCGGTGGGCCGCTTCCTCATAACGGATCAGCTGGTCGACGTTGATCCCGGGCCGCAGTGCCCAGGCCATGTCGTCGGAAGCCCGCACCCCGGAATATCCTTCGCGGCCAGCGAGCTCGATCATCTCCAGGATCAGCGTGAGGGCGTTCTCCACATCGAACCCGCGGCCGCGGGTGAACCGGGGCACGTCCCTGACCACGACCAGCTGCCCGCTCGCCAGCGCGGCTCGCGCGGACCAGGCGGACGCCCCGTGCGAGCCGATCCTTTCGGCGACTTCATCGGCAGGGGTGGCCGTATCCGCGAGGAGGACCTTCTCGCCCCTGGCGAATCCTGTCCGGGCAAAGGAACCCAGAACGTCCCAGCGCTGTTCGTCGTCGTCGAAGAGCAGGCACGCGTGATCTCCCGGCCGCAGGCGATCCACGGGAACGGTGCGGGTGCCGCTGGCCGTCCAGTCGACCACTTCGACCAGCCCTTCGTCACGAGTTGCGATAGGCAGACTACACTGTGCTCTATCCAGAAGTTCGCGTTATTCAGAACTATGTGATGGCTGACAAGATCGGCCAAAGTGCCGCACCTGTCGCACCGAGCCCCCGGCGGGCGGACAATCGGAGGATGAAACCGTGGCGCGCCCTGGCGAAGCCCGTCAGGTACGCGGCGCTCGCCGCGGGTGCGCTGCCCGTCCTCGCCTTTCCCGCGGCCAACCTGGAATTCCTCGCGTGGTTCGGGCTGGTGCCCGGGCTGCTGCTGATGCACCGGTCACCGACCGCGCGCGAGGCCGCGATCCGCGGCTGGTGGTTCGGCGCCGGGTACCTGCTCGCCGCGCTCTACTGGCTGGCGCCGAACATCGGGCCCGGGCTGCTCCTCGTCGCGGTCGCGTTCGGCGCCGCGTGGGGCGGGGTCGCGGCTGCCTGCTGGAGCCTGCTGCGCCCGCCGGTGACAGCGGTCCGCGCGCTCGCGGCGCTGGTGGTCGTGCCGAGCTACTGGCTCGTCATCGAGTGGATCCGCTCGTGGCAGGGCTTCGGCGGCCCGTGGGCGGTGCTCGGGGTCAGCCAGTGGCAGCATCCCGCGGTCCTCGCCCTCGCCGCGCTCGGCGGGGTATGGCTGGTCAGCTTCGCGCTCGTCGCGGTGAACACGGGGATCCTCATCCTCCTGATAGCAGGCCGAACGGCTGCGCGGCTGATGGCAGCGGCCGTCAGCGGGATCGTCATCGCGGCGGGACCGGTGGCGTTCGCGCTGACGGCGGCTGCGCCGTCCGTCCGCTCCGTGACGGTCGCGCTCGTGCAGCCGGGCATCGTGAGCAACCCCGTCGTCAGGGTGGATGCCAGCCAGCGGCTGTCCGCGGGCATCGGCCCCGGCAGCGCGGACCTGATCGTGTGGGGCGAGAGCAGCGTCGCGTTCTACCTGCAGCGTGATCAGTCACTGCTCGCGCGGATCCGGGCGCTCGCCGCGGCGGAAGGCGCGCAGGTCCTTGTCGACCAGGACTCCGTGCAGGGCCAGGACAAGTCCAAGGTCGCGGTGCTCGTGGGACCCGGCGGGATCGCGGGGACATATACCAAGACCCGGCTCGTCCCGTTCGGCGAGTACATACCCTTCCGCCAGCAGCTCGGCTGGCTGACCAAGATCAGCAAGGCGGCGCCGGCGAACATGGTCCCCGGCACAGGGGCGCGCGTCCTGCACGCGGCCCTCCGCGGCGGCCAGTCGCTGCCGATCGGGGTGCTCATCTGCTTCGAGTCGGCGTTCCCTGACATGGCGAGGGCCGATGCGGACCTGGGCGCGCAGCTGCTCATCTACCAGACGTCGGACCCGACGTTCCAGCACAGCTGGGCGCTCGCCCAGCACGCCTCGCTGGCCGCGCTGCGCGCCGCGGAGACAGGCCGCCCCGCGGTCCAGGCGGCGCTTACCGGGGACACGGCCGCTTACGACGCGAGGGGCAGGCTGCTGACCTGGCTCGGCCCCTCGGATCGCGGGGTGGCGCTCGTGCGGCTCGGCCTCCCGGCTGCCTCGGCCCGCACCCCCTACGACAGGCTCGGCGACTACGTCCCGTGGACATCCGTGGGCATCGCCGCGCTTGCCGCGCTCGCCGCCGCGTGGAAACGCCGGAAGACATCCCTGGTGAATGCTGGTATCGGCGGTGTCGGTGAGGCACAATATGACGCGGAGCCTGGGCAGCGCATGCACAGGTAGCCGGGACTCCGGCAAGTCGGGTCTTCAGCGGGGCGGAACTGAGGTCGCAGGGGAAGGCGAGCCTCGTCCGCAGCCAGGAGGTCCGGTGTCCGCACATGGCGTTATATACGTCCATTCCGCGCCCCCGGCGCTGTGCCCGCACATCGAGTGGGCAGTAGCCGGCGTCGTTGGCGTGCCTGTGAGCCTGCCATGGGTCGACCAGCCCGCGTCCCCTGGCTCGCTGCGCGCCGAGCTGAGCTGGCAGGGGCGGCCGGGCATCGCCGGCGCGGTCACTTCGGCCCTCGCGGGGTGGAACAGGCTGCGCTTCGAGGCGACAGAGGACGCGAGCGCCGGCTGCGACGGCACCCGGTACAGCTACACGCCTGTCCTCGGCACGTTCACCGCGGTGACAGGCGCGAACGGGGACATCCTCATCCCGGAAGGCCGCCTGCGCGCGGCGATGACGCTCGGGGCCGCGCGCACGTCCCTTGAGGACGAGCTCGCCCGGCTGCTGGGCCAGCCGTGGGACGACGAGCTCGAGCCGTTCCGGTGCGCCGCGGAGGGCGCGCCTGTCCGCTGGCTGCACGCGACCGGGTGATTCGCGGGGGGTATTGGGGGGTCGTCCCCCTAGGCGGTGCAGCGTCGCGGGGCGGGGCCTGCAAGGCCCCGCCCCGCGACGCGTTCGCCGCCTAGGAGACGGTGATCGCGTTGTCGTCGTTGAAGAAGCTGGTGTCGAAGCCGGACAGGGTCTCCGTGCCGGTGTACTTCACCGTGATCGTCTGCCCGATGAAGGAGGTCAGCGGGAAGGAGTGCTGGGCGTAGCCGCCGGTGGAGTTCAGGTTGGAGAACGTGCCAAGCGTGGAGAGCACGGTCCCGCCCGAGTTGAGTACCTGGATCTTGAATGTGTCGGAGGCGGCGGTGGTCGGGTCATTGGTCGAGATGTCCAGCCAGAACGAGAGGGTCGCGTTCTTGCAGGTGGCCGGGATCGTGACGGACTGTGCGACGGTGTCCGTATGCGGGGAGGCATACCCGTCCAGCCAGGCCAGCCAGGACCCGGAGTGCGCGGGAACACCGAACGACGTGTTGGCGAGCACGGCCGGAGTAGATGTCCACGGCGAGATGCTGCCTGTCTCGAAGCCGGGGTTGCCGAGTAGCTGCGCCGCCGTGCAGCCGCCGCCGACGGTACTGACGGACCAGCTGAACGTGGCAGAGCCGGAGGCCCCCGTGGTGTCCCTGACGGTCACGGTGACGCTCCCTGAGCTGGCCGTGGTCGGGGTTCCCGAGATCAGGCCGGACGAGGAACCGATGGCCAGCCCCGAGGGCAGGCCGGTGGCGCTGTAGGTCAGCGTCTGGCCGGACGCTGAGTCGGTGGCGTGGATCTGCAGGCTCACCGCGGTGCCGACAGTCCAGCTCTGGCTGCCGGGGTTGGTGACGGTGACGGTGTTACCGCCGCCTCCGCCGCTTGTGAACGCCGCCGTGCCGTTCGGCGTGCCCCAGCCGGTCGGGCCGTCGTAGCCCACCTCTCCGGTGCACAGGTAGGCCGGGCTGCAGCTGCCGTCACTGCCGCTGGTCACGTCGAAGAGGCTGGAGGTGTGCGCGTAGGGGTAGGAATTCGGGTAGGTTCCGGCCGCCGGGGTTCCGGCCAGCGCGAATATCGAGGCGATGAGGGGCGAGGAGACGCTCGTGCCGCCGACCTGGAGCCAGCCGCCCTGGTCGTAGGTGTCGTAGACGGCGACCCCGGTGTTCGGGTCGGCTACCGCGGACACGTCGTTGTTCGTCCGCCTGGCGCAGCCCGTGTCGGTCTGGAAGGACGGCTTGGCCTCAACGGCGGAACAGCCGGATCCGGTGCCGCTCCACACGGTCTCGGTCCAGCCTCGGGAGTTCGACGCCGTGGTCAGCGAGGTGCCGCCAACCGCGGTCACGTGGGGTGACGCGGCGGGGAAGGATACCCCGAAGCCGCTGTCCCCGGCAGAGGCGGTAACCGCGACTCCCGGGTGGTTGTAGAACGACGTATCGGTGCTCGGGTCGGAGGAGGATTCCGAGGAGCCGTAGCTGTTCGACACGAACTTGGCGCCCAGGCTCACCGCCGAGTTCACGGCTGTTCCGAGATCGGTTGTCGTCGGAGTGTTCGCCTCAACAAGAAGGATCTTGCAGTTCGGGCAGCCCGCGGACACCATCTCGATGTCGAGAGCCTCCTCCGTCGCCCATCCGGTGGCCCCTGACGGGGCGGGCAGCGGGCTGGCGGCGCCGTTCTGGTTGACCTTGGTCAGGCAGCCGGCCCCGGTGGAGGTGTTGCAGGCGGGCAGGCTCCAGCTCGAGCGGTAGTTCGCCAGGTCCGCCGCGGCGGTCGGGTAGTCGAAGGCGTCCACGATGGCCACCGTCTGGCCCGCGCCCGCCGTGGACGACGGCAGGCTGTACGCGCTCTGCAGGCTGGCGGGCCCGTAGCCGAATCCTACCGGCGCCGCGTCGGGGCCGATCTGGGCCTGAGTCCGCTGCGGGACGTTGGTGCGGATGAGGGTCAGGCAGGTCGCGACGCCCGGACGGGCCGGCGCGGTGCAGGCGTGCCGCACGTCAGAGCCTGCCGCGGCCGGGCTGGCGGCCGCGGCAGCCGCCGAGGCTGCCGCTAGTGCTATGGAGGCAAGCAGGGTGATGCTGGCCCTGAGCGTCCGATGTCTGGATGGTTTCCGGAGTGTCATCCTGTTCCCTCCAAGGGACCGCCTGGTTCGTGGCAGGCGGGTAGGCGGCCGCACGCATGCCGCGTGAAGCCTGGCCAGAGTGGGATGTACCTAGGAGTAGCGGTACTTGACCGGGACAGTAAGCCCTCCCTGTCTATCCGTCAAGATCTGACTACTTTTAGTTATCTACACTGTAATGTGTGCACAGGTGGCTACCTGCGGCCTGTGACCGGTCAGCAGCGTGCGGCGGGCCTGGCTGGCGTCCCGCCGCGCGCTGCTACCTGGAGATGTTGATCGCGTTATCGAAGATCAGGCACCGCGGCCTCAGTTACTGGTGGAAGGCGGCGGTGCCGTTCGGCGTGCCCCAGCCGGTCGGGCCGTCGTAGCCCACCTCGCCGGTGCACAGGTAGGCGACGGTGCCCCTGCGGCAGCCGTTGCTGCCGCTCGTCACGTCGAAGAGGCTGGAGGTGTGCGCATAGGGATAGGAGTTCGGGAAGGTGCCCGCCGTGGGCGTGCCGGCCAGCGCGTAGATCGAGGCGATGAGCGGCGAGGAGACGCTGGTGCCGCCGACCTGGAGCCAGCCGCCCTGGTCGTAGGTGTCGTAGATGGCCACGCCGGTGCTCGGGTTGGCCACCGCGGCTACATCATTGTCGGTGCGCCTGGTGCAGCCCGTGTCATGCTGGAACGACGGCTTGGACTCGACTGCGGAGCAGCCGGATCCGGTGCCGCTCCACACGGTCTCGGTCCAGCCCCGGGTGTTCGACGCCCTGGTCAGCGACGTGCCGCCGACCGCAACGACGTCCGGGGCCCCGGACGGGAAGGAAACGCCGGCCCTGAAGCCGCTGTCGCCAGCCGACGCGGTGACCGCGACGCCCGCGTGCCGGTAGAACGACGCGTCGCTGCCCGGGTCGGACGACGACTCCGAGCCGCCGTAGCTGTTGGACACGAATTTGGCGCCCAGGTTCACCGCCGCGTTCACCGCGGTCCCGAGGTCAGTGATGGTCGGCTGGTTTGCCTCGACGAGGATGATCTTGCAGTTCGGGCAGGCCGCGGACACCATCTGGATGTCGAGCGCCGATTCCGTCGCCCATCCGCTGGTCCCCGACGGTGCGGGCAGCGGGCTGGTGGCGCCGTTCTCGTTGACCTTGGTCAGGCAGCCGGCCCCGGTGGAGGTGTTGCAGGCGGGCAGGCTCCAGCTCGAGCGGTAGTTTGCCAGGTCTGCCGCGGCGGTCGGGTAGTCGAAGGTGTCCACCACGGCCACCGTCTGCCCGGCGCCCGCCGTCGAAGACGGCAGCTTGTAGGCGGACTGCAGGTCAGCGGGACCGTACCCGAACCCTACTGGCGCGGCGTCGGGGCCTATCAGGGCCTGGGCCCGCTGCGCGACGTCAGTGCGGATGAGGGTCAGGCAGGACATGACTCCTGGACGGGTCGGCGCGGCGCACGCAGGCCGCACGCCAGAGGTTGCGGCGGCCGGGGTGGCGGCTGCTGGGCCGGCGGCCGCGGCAGCCGCTGAGACTGCCGCAAGGGCCACGGAGGCAAGCAGGGTGATGCTGGCCTTGAGCGTCCGATGTCTGGATGGTTTCCGGGGTGTCATCCTGTTCCTTCCAAGGGGGTGGCGCCAGGGACCGCCTGGGTGGTGGCAGTCGGGTAGCGGGCCGCGCGCGGCCTTGCCACAGTAGGAGTACCTAGGAGTGGTGGTACATGACCGGACGGTAAGTCATACCTTTCTATCCGTCAATATCCAACTACTTATAGTTATTAACGACTAAAAGAGGGCACTGGTTCAGGCGGACACAGGAGAGGCCGCGATCGGGGCCGGGCAGGAGTGAGAAGCTGGGCAGATGCCACAGAAGATCATCCTTGATTGCGACCCTGGCATCGACGATGCGCTGGCGATCGTCTTCGCCAGCGGCCATCCCGGTCTTGAAATATGCGGCATTACCACCGTGGCCGGGAACGTCAGCCTGGCGAAAACCACGGCCAACGCGCTGCGGGTCTGCGCGTTCATCGGCGCCGCGGACATACCGGTGGTGGCGGGGAGTCACGTCCCGCTGCTGCGGCCGGCCCGGGACGCGCGGGAGGTGCACGGCGACTGTGGCCTGGCCGGAGCGCGGCTCCCGGCGCCGACGGCAGCTGCGCGGGCCGGCCACGCGGTCGACTTCCTCATCGACACCATCGCGGCGGCACCCGGTGAGATCACCCTGGTCGCGGTCGGGCCGCTCACCAACATCGCGCTCGCGGTCCGCCGTGAGCCGAGGATCGTCACGCAGGTCAGGGATTTCGTGATCATGGGAGGCTCAGCGGGCCGGGGCAATGTCACGGCGGCCGCCGAGTTCAACATCTGGGCCGATCCCGAGGCCGCCGCGATCGCGTTCGGCGCCGGATGGACGGTCACCATGGCCGGGCTGGACGTCACGCTGCGGGCACGCGCCACGGCGGCGGTGCGGGACCGGATGCGGGGCCTCGGCAGGCTCGCCGACGACCTGCTGCTGCCGTGCCTCGGCCGCTACGCGGCGCCCTCTGGTGCCCCTGACCCCCCCGAGAACCCCGCTGTACATGACGTGTGCGCGGTAGCTTACGTGGCCAGCCCGGACCTGCTCGGCTGCGTCCCCGCCAGGGTCGAGATCGAGACCGCGGGACGGTGGACGTCCGGGATGACCGTCACGGACTTCCGTGTGGGAGGCGCCGACCGGAACGCCCTGGTCGCGCAGACGATCGACGCCGGCGGCTTCTGGGACCTGGTGCTCGACGCGTACTCGCGGGTCGCCGGCCGCGTGGCCACGATGGGCCCGTGACGGTGACCGCCATCGCGCTCCCGTTAGGCAGCCTTATGATCTTGCTTTTGTCTTTACAGCGCTGGTCTCAGAGGGGGATGTTGCCGTGCGCCCCGCGTACCTGCGGTGCCGCCGCGATGGCGCTGGCGATCGCCTGGCGGGTCAGGGCAGGCTCGATGATCTCGTCCACCACGCCAGCGTCGCGGGCTCGCCGCAGGCCGCCCGCCTCCTTCTCGTGCGCGGCGGCGAACTCCGCCTCCGCCTCGTGCCGCCGGTCGGCGGGCACCTCCGCCAGTTCCCGCTTGTGCAGGATCCGGACGGCGGCGACGGCGCCCATCACCGCGATTCCGGCGCCCGGCCAGGCGAACACCCTGGTGGCCCCGAGCGCGCGGGAATTCATCGCGATGTAGGCGCCGCCGTAAGCCTTGCGGGTGATCAGGGTGACCCGGGGCACGGTGGCCTCGGCGAACGCGTGCAGCAGCTTGGCGCCGCGGCGCACTACCCCGTCCCATTCCTGGCCGACGCCTGGCAGGTATCCGGGAACGTCTACGATCACCACGAGCGGGACTCCGAACGCATCGCACATCCGGACGAAGCGGGCAGCCTTCTCCGCCGAGATCGAATCCAGGCACCCGCCCAGGCGCATCGGGTTGTTGGCGATCACCCCGACCGTGCGGCCCGCAAGGCGGCCGAGTGTGGTGACCACGTTCGGCGCCCACCGGGGGTGCAACTCGATGCCGGGCTCATCGAGCAGCCCGTCGACGATCGAGTGCACGTCGTAGGCACGGCGTGGCGAGTCGGGCAGCAGCCCGGACAGGTCTGTGCCTGCCCCGGGGAACGTCCCGTTGGGCTCCGGCCGTATGGTTCCCTGGTCACCGAGCAGGACGGCAAGACGGCGTGCCTTGGCCAGCGCGTCCGCGTCGGTCTCCGTCACCAGGTGCACCACGCCGGAGCGGCGGCTGTGCGGCTCTGAGCCGCCCAGCCGGGCCATGTCGACGTCCTCGCCCGTCACGCTGCGGACCACGTCGGGCCCGGTGACGAATATCCGGCCCCGCACGGAAAGGATCACGATGTCGGTCAGCGCCGGGCCGTAGGCCGCGCCGCCCGCGGCCGGCCCGAGGACCACCGAGATCTGCGGCACCACCCCGGAAGCCCGGGTCATCGCGGCGAATACGGTCCCGACCGCGTGCAGGCTCTCCACGCCCTCGCGCAGCCGGGCGCCGCCCGAGTGCCACAACCCGATCACGGGTACCCGCCGCGCGACGGCAGCGTCGTAGGCGGCCACGATCGCCGCGCATCCAGCCGTCCCCATCGCGCCGCCCTGTACCCGGGGATCGCTGGCGAACGCCACGGCCGCCGTCCCCTGGATGCTGCCGGCGCCCGCGAGGGCACCGTCGGCATCTTCGGTGTCTTCCCTGGTCAGCGGCCGCAGCGTGCCCGGGTCGAACAGCGCTTTCAGCCTGCTCCGCGGGTTACGCGGGTCCTCTGACACCCTGCCGGTAGCCCGCTGAGCAGGCGCAGGCACGGTAGGTGACACCCCGGCGGCGATTTCGTGCCCGAGAACGGTCAAGGGACATTCTCCTTGCGAAGCGGAACGGCGAAGAAGCGCGGGCTAGGCAGCGGCGAAAACAAGGGCGACATTGTGCCCGCCGAAGCCGAATGAGTTGTTGAGCACCGCCATTGGCGCACCGCCGGGACGCAGCTCCCGTGGCTCTGTGGCGACCTCGAGGTCAAGATCATCATCGGGGTCGTCGAGGTTGATGGTGGGCGGGGCGACCCGCTCGCGCAGCGCGAGGATCGCTGCCACGGACTCGACGGCGCCGGCGCCGCCGAGCAGGTGCCCGGTCATCGACTTGGTAGCCGACACCACGACGTGATCCGCCGCGGGGCCGAGCGCCGACCTGATCGCCTGCGCCTCCACGATGTCGCCCTCGGGGGTGGACGTCGCGTGCGCGTTGACATGCGCGATGTATTCGGCGGGTATCCGGGCATCGGCGATCGCGCGGCCGACGGCGCTTGCCACGCCCGCGCCGTCCGGATCGGGCTGGGCGATGTGGTGCGCGTCCGATGAGTACCCGACCCCGGCCGCGACCGCGAGCACGTCGGCACCGCGGCGCTTCGCGTGCGCTGCCGACTCGAGCACGAGCATGCCGGCGCCCTCGCCGAGCACGAAGCCGTCCCTGCCCTTGTCGAACGGCCGGGAGGCTCGCTGCGGCTCGTCGTTGCGCGTTGACATCGCGCGCATCACCGCGAAGGCCGCGATGTTGAGCTGGATGATCGCGGCTTCCGTCCCGCCGGCCAGGACAACGTCGGCCCGGCCGGACCTGATCATCTCGATGCCGTAGCCGATAGCCTCCGCACCCGACGCGCACGCGCTGACCAGGGTGTGCGCGCCGGCCTTCGCCCCTAGCTCCACGCTGATCCAGCCCGCGGAGCCGTTCGGCATGAGCATCGGGATCGTGAACGGCGACACCCGCTGCCAGCCCTTCTCCCTGAGGGTGTCGTAAGCGGTGATCGTTGACGCTATGCCGCCGATGCCGCTTGACACCGCCACGCCGAGCCGCTCGGCATCCACTTCAGGCGTGCCGGCTGCCGCCCACGCCTCGCGGGCGGCGATCAAAGCGAACTGCTCGCAGCGGTCCATGCGGCGTGCCTGCACCCGGTCGAGCACCGCCAGCGGTTCCACCGCGGCAGGCGCGGCGATCCGCACCGGCAGGTCTTCCGCCCACGGCTGCGTCAGCTTCCGGGTACCGCTGCGCCCCGCGAGCATCGCCGACCAGGTCGATGCGACGTCACCGCCAAGCGGCGTGGTCGCGCCAAGCCCGGTGACGACGACGGCTATCTGGTCTGTGTACTCGCCCACTTTGATCGGCTCCAATGGAAACGGGTAGTTCAGGCGGTTACTGCCGCCCGCCGCACGTAGTCGACGACGTCCTGAACGGTCTTGAGGTCCTTCAGGTGATCGTCGGGGATCTCCACACCGAACTTGTCCTGTGCCGCGACCGCGATCTCGACCATGGACAGCGAGTCGATGTCCAGGTCGTCGACGAAGGTCTTGTCCGGGGTGACTTCATCGGCCGGAACGCCGGCGATCTCGTCGATGATCTCGCCGAGACCCGCCAGGATCTCCTGCTCTGTCATGGCCATCTCGTGTTCTCCTTGTTGTGGTGGGTTGCCGTGCCGCCGGGCCCTGCTACCGGGGGCGGGGCCCGGCTAGGGTACCGTGATCACCTGCGCGGCATAGCACAGGCCCGCGCCATAACCGAGAAGCAGCACGGGGGCACCAGAGCTGAGCTCGCCCCGCTCGGTCATCCCCGACAAGGCGAGCGGGATGGACGCCGACGAGGTGTTTCCCGCGTGCACGATGTCGTCGGCCACCCGGTCCCGCGGCACCCCGAGCTTGCGCGCGATCGCCTCGATGATCCGCAGGTTCGCCTGGTGCGGGACGAACGCGGCGAGATCTTCCGGTGCTATCCCCGCGAGATCGCAGGCCGCCTTCGCGACGGGGTGCAGCGCGGTGGTCGCCCACCGGAACACCGCCTGTCCCTCCTGCGCGAGGAACGAGTTCCGGTCCCTGATGTAGATCTTGCCCGCCTGGTCTCCCGCGCTGCCCCACACCACCGGCCCGATCCCTGGCCCGCTGTTGAGCCCGGTATCGGAGTCCGTCACGGGGCCGACCACCGCCGCTCCCGCCCCGTCGGCGAAGATGATGCTCGTGGACCGGTCGCGGGGGTCGACCCAGGCGGACATCTTCTCCGCGCCGATCACCAGCACGTGCCTGGCCGAGCCAGCCCGCACCGCGTCGCTCGCGCTTGCCAGCGCGTAGCAGAAGCCGGCGCACGCGGCGTTGAGGTCGTACGCCCCCGGGGAGGTGATGCCGAGCCGGTGCGCCACGGTGGCGGCCGCGTTGGGTATCGGCACCTCGGGGGTGCAGGTCGCGACGATCAGCAGGTCGATGTCGGCGGGGGCCAGGCCGCTTCCGGCCAGCGCCTTGCCGCCGGCCGCCACGGCCATGTCCGGCATGGTCTCGTCCGGCCCCGCGATACGGCGGCTGACGACGCCGACCCGGCTGCGGATCCACTCGTCGCTGGTGTCCAGCGTGGCGGCAAGGTCGTCGTTGGTGACCACATTCGCCGGCTGGTATCCGCCGAACGCGAGGATGCGCGCGCCTGCTGTCGGCTGGCTGAGTCGCATGCGGCGGCGCCTTTCACTCGGTTCCCTCAGGCTGCAGCCTGAGCAGGGGCTGCCCGACACTGACCGGATCCCCGTCCTCGACCAGCCATTCGATGATCGCGCCTGGGCAGGGCGCGACGACCGGCCGGCGGTCGCTGCGTGCTTCCACGTGACCGAGCTCGGAGGCGATGGTCACGAGCGAGCCGGGCGCGACAGGGGCCGCTCCCGGCGCGGCGGAGCGGAACGTCCCCGCGAACGGCGCCACGAGCAGGCGCCACTCGGGCGGGTGACCGTCCGCGTCGGAAACGCTGTGCTCGCTGACCATCGCCCGCGCCTTGCCCAGGTCGTCCGGGGTCTTCAGCGCGAGCCGCTGTATCCCGGGCGCTGCCCGGCGCAGCAGCGCGGTCAGGGTGCCGGCCGGCGGCAGCTCGATGACGGCCGTCACCCCGAGCGCGGACATCGTCCGCATGCACAGGTCCCAGCGGATCGGCGCGCTCACCTGGTTGACGATGCGCTCCAGCCAGTCGGCGCCCGTGCCCACGACGGCACCGTCCCTGTTCGACAGCAGCGTGATCGCCGGGTCATGGACGTCGACGGCTGCGGCGGCTGACCGGAGCGCGCCGACGGCCGGAGCCATATGGCGGGTGTGGAACGCCCCGGCGACTTCGAGCGGGCGCAGGCGTGATCCGGCCGGAGGGTCGGCCGTGAACGCCGCGAGCTGCTCAGTCGTTCCCGCGACGACAATCTGGCCCGCGCCGTTCACGTTCGCCGGGGTGAGGCCGTGCGCCTCGATCGAGGCGAGCACCTTGGCCTCGTCGCCGCCGAGAACCGCCGTCATGCCGGTTGACTCGGCTGCCGCCGCGGCGGCCATCGCCGCACCGCGCACCCGGACGAGCCGCAGCGCGTCGTCAGCGCTCAGCACCCCGGCGACGACCCCGGCGGTCAGCTCGCCAACGCTGTGGCCAGCCGCGCCATGGACATTCCGCGGCGCCTGGCCGAGGCTGCCGAGCAGCTCGCCGAAGGCGGCGATCCCGGCCGCGACGAGCAGCGGCTGCGCGATCGCGGTGTTCCTGATCTCGTCGGCGTCCGCCACGGTGCCGCACCGGATAAGGTCGCACCCGGCGAGTTCGGACCAGGAGCCGATGCGGTCGGCCACCCCGGGCAGCTCGAGCCAGGGTGCGAGGAATCCAGGGGCCTGGGCGCCCTGGCCGGGCGCGGCGATAACGAGCACACTCTTACACTGCCCTGTAGAACTTCGCCACAAGGGTGCCGGAGACCACGAAGTTCACCGGTAAGACTCTGTACCTATCCTACAAATTCACGTGTGCTTGTGCTCTAGGCGCCCGAGCACGATCGCCGCCCAGAGCGCGAACCCGTCCCGGCCGTCGGACGGCGTGTACCCGGTCAGCTCGGTCACCCTGCGCAGCCGGTACCTGACCGTATTCGGATGCACGAAAAGGAGCCGCGCCGTCCCCTCGAGCGACGATCCCTGCTCGAGGTAGGTCGTCAGGGTGTCGAGCAGCGCCGGGCCGCCGCTGAGCAGCGGCTCGTAGATCTCGCGGACGAGCTGGGCCCGCGCCTCGCTGTCGCTGTCGAGCGCCCGCTCCGGCAGCAGGTCGTCCGCGCTGACCGGCCGCGGGGCGTCCGGCCAGGCAGGCGCGGCGCGCAGCCCGGCCAGGGCGGCCCGCGCCGACCGGGTCGCCGAGCGCAGGTCGGGGACGGCCGGGCCGACGACCACCGGCCCGGCACCGAATCGCCCGGCGAACTTGTGCGCGGCGGTGAGGGGATCCTCGGTCCCGCCGATCAGCACGACAAGCTGGTGGCCCTGGACCCCGGCGAGCAGGTCGAGCCTGGCCCGCTTCGCGAGGGCGCGCAGGTCGTCGATGAGCGCCTCGGCCTCACCGCCGTCAGCGTTCCCCGCGATCACCGCGACCGGCGATGACGACCAGTTGAGCGCGGATGCCCAGGAATGCAGGCTGTCGTGCACCTCGCCGCGCACCAGCGAGTCCACCACCAGCGCCTCGAGCCGCGCGTCCCAGGCCCCCCGCGCCTCGGCGGTCCGCGCGTAGACCTGGGCGGCACCGAACGCGATCTCCCTGGTGTACCGGAGCACCGCCTCGCGCAGCTCGGCCTCGCCGCCCGGCGCGGCCAGCTCGTCGACCTGCGTCTCCACCACATCGATGATCACGCGGACCATCTCGACCGCATGCTGCAGGCTGACCGCGCGGGCGAGCTCGCGCGGCGCCGTCCCGAATACCTCGCCGCTGATCGCCGGCCGGTCCCGCTCGGGATGCTTGACCCAGTCCATGAACGCCGCGATCCCCGCCTGGGCCACCAGGCCGAGCCAGGACCTGTTCTCCGCGGACATCGCGCGGAACCAGGGCAGCCGCTTGTCCATCGAGGCCATGGCAGCGGTGCCGAGCGCGCCCATCGCGCGTTCGAGCCGCCGCACGGTCTCCGCGCGTACTTTGCCCTTCGATGCGTGTGCCGCGGCGTCCGCTGGCGGCCCTCCTGCCTTCACGTCCCCAGCCTGCCACGACGCCTATGATTCAGCCGAACGGGAGCGCGATGGCAGCTCCGCGCATGACACTCCAGCCTTCGGTCCAGAATTGCCGGGCTTGTGGCGGACTACTGGCGCTCCAGCTGAGCCCCAGTCGCGGACTTACGGGCCGCGCTGGGGGTAGTGACTGACACGGTACTTGCCGGGGCCGGGGCCGGGGAATGTGGATGGGAGATATGCCTGGTGAGGCTGGCAGGCGGGGGGTGCTCGGCCGTGCTGGCGCCACCGCCCCAGCCGGCCCACACCATCACCACCGCCGCCAGCGCCCTGATGACCATGCCTAGCCCGCTCGGCCGCACACCGTGCGGCCGCTGGCATCCGGTGCCAGAGGCTGGTGCTGACCCTGCCGCGGTAGCCGTATGTGATCGCATCCACACTCCCGGAACGTTTTCGCTGGTCTTCCGATAGCCCTGGCACAAGATCTCAGAGGCGGGCTCCCGACACCGTCTGCGGGACGCTGCGGGATGGCGATCTCCGAATATTTACCTTTTGACGCATCTCCCGCCCCTCAGGTTGCGTCGCCTGGACACGAGGTTCCATGATCGCGAAGGTTCGCCTGGCGCTCCATCGCCGGGGAACTGCTTCCAGTCTCGGTGGCGTCATGGCGGTTAGACTTCAGCCATCGCGTTGTTAATCAGGTGCCACGAGGAGCGATATGCCAGCTAGACCGGCTCGAAGCGACTGGACCGACCGCGTCTCCTCCGCACTATCGTCGACAGTCGTCAACACCGGTATCGGCATCCTCGGTCTGGCAGTGCCATTCACTGTTTGGATACTGGGAAGGGCGTCTTTAAAGACCGTTGTCTTGGCCATCGAAACGGTTCTCCTGCTTCTTGTTGTCGTCCGTCATCAGTGGCTGCGCCGTGCTTACCTCCAGTTGAGGAGGGCCAACAGCCGGGCAATGGCCGACAGTCACTACTTCGATGCGATGCGCGTGAAGCTGGAGAGTGAGCTGATCGACAGTTATGATGAGGTGGCCGACGGCCACCTGCGCGTGTTTGCCTCTGAAGTGCCACGGATCAGCATTCTGCTAATTCGCACGCTGATGGAGGTGGGGAGCGAGCCCCAGCGCGTCACTGCGACGGATCTGACTACAGATCCTCAGTTGCTGACCTCGCGCCGCGAATATCTCGCGATAAACCGGCGATTTATCGAGTCTGGGGGCTCTATCCTTCGAGTGTTTATCTGCCGTCTCGCTGATCTCACCGAGCAGGGCTTCGCCGGCGGGCTGCTGACTCTGATCGACTACCACAGGTCCCTGGGCGTCCAGTGCGGCCTGGCGCTCCGGGACTGGCTGCGCGCTGACGAGGCGGTAGATTTCGTGGTAATCTCGTTGGCAGCAGTTCTCATCGAGGACGAGCAAGGCGATATCGGATACACGAGCGGCAGAAGTAGCGTGTCATTCAAAGGCGTTGAGAAGTGGGCGGAAAAGTTCAACAGCATATGGCAGCCGCACGCCGCGCCGCCCGCGCCGCTTCGTCTGCAACGATACGAGTCCGAGGTCAGGCGCATGCTGGCCATCGGCAAATGGGACCAATCCAGCGCTAAAGAAAGTCTTGAGCACGGCATGTAAGCAGGATAACTCAGTCAATGGTTACGGGAGTAAGAGCGGCGATGGCAGTTATAGATCTGCTGAAGGTCCACGGGTCGAAGAACGACATCTTCATCATCGAAGGGTCGCCCGGGGATTCTTTCACGGCGACTGAACTGGCTGCGTTGGTCCAGCGCTTGTGCGACAGGTCTGGGCCGTTGGGTGGTGATGGCGTCTACTTTCTTGACACGTGCAGCATGCCGGCGATCGCCACGTTCTTCAATCCTGATGGCTCTGCTGCGGCATTCTGCGGCAACGGAATGCGGGCCGTTGGGCGGCTCCTGCTTGACCGTTCCGGTCTAGACTCGGCAACTGTGACGTCTGATGGGTTCGACTTTACAGTCCGGCGCGCGGACCCAACCCCAGAAGGAGTCGTTCAGATCGTAGTCGACATGCCACCAGTGGACTTTACTCCACAAACGCCCGTGGTGGCTGGCGGAATGGTGGCTAGTGGAGCGGCGCACATAGACGAGCTGATGCCAGTGCTGCATCCAAGTCGACATTACACTGCGCTGGCCGTTCCGAATTCGCACTTGGTATCGGTGTCCGACAGCTACGATGAGGCAGAGCTGATAGATGTCGGCAGACGCGTCGCCGCGAATCAGCAGATGTTCCCGATTGGCGCAAATCTTTCCCACGTTCTCCCACTCGCGGACGCGGAGGTGTTTATTCGCACCTACGAGCGAGGCGCCGGCATGACGATGTCGTGCGGCTCGGGCGTTGCGGCCTCCCGGGCGGCGTGCTCGCGGCTGGGTCTCTTCGAACTGGACGAGCACGTCACAGTGCGCAATCCAGGCGGGATCTCGCGAGCGTGGTTGCGCGAGGAGAACGGCGACTGGCTCCCCAGCCTTGAAGGCAACGCGTCATTCGTCTACCGTACGACAATCGACTCGTCGCTCTTGGCTAAAGAAGAGCCTGTCTTTTTCGAGCTGGATACGTACATCGATGAGATAGATGCCTTCGGATCGCTGGACGAGCTGAATCTCGAAGCATTGCGCTCTGCTGGTGTCGCTGTGTTAGCAGCATAGATGCGAGCGCGCAGCTTATGGATACAGATCTTCACGAAACAACCTTAAGGGCTCGCACACCGAACAAGGGGTGGAGCGATGATCATCTCAGCGTTCTTATTGCTCGGTGGTGTGGCCATCCGGCAAGTCGATCGATGGCGCTTCAGCCTCTACCGAGAAGGTCAGCAGTCGCTGCCGACGCTTTCGTTGCGCGAGATTCTTCTCCGGCAGCGGCGCAGCAGTAACAACGTGACGCCCGCGCTCCTGCTGATCGGGCACTGGCTGGAGATCGTCGGCTGGTGGGCGCTTGGCGGCTGGCTCGGTTCATGGTGCTGGCTGATCGTTGCCAGCGCCATTGCCGTGAAGCTCAGGCAGTTGCAGGAGGTATCTCACTTCGGTATCCACCGGGCGCTGTGCCGGAGCCCGCGCGTCGAAGACTGGTTGATCGAGTTCGGCGCTCACGCTCCGCTGGCCCTGGCGGCGGTACCGGTACGACGGGAGAAGCACGTTCGCCGTCATCACCCCAACGCGACAGTGCGGGACGTCGATCCGAACCTGGCAGACCTCCGCAGCGCCGGAATGTTCGTGGGGTGCAGTTTCCCAGGCTTTGTCAGAGCGGTCGTCTATCCACTCACCTTGCGAGGCATGGCCGCGACCTGTCGTGACCTTGGCCGGAACCTAACCGCGAGTGGCTCCCGGTGGTGGCGAGTGCCCGTCTGTTGTGGCGTTGTTGTCCTCAGCTACCTGGTCACTGGATGGCCCGCCGTGGTATTCGGCGTGGTTCTTCCACGCGTCTTGCTCTACCCGCAGCTCAGCTGGCTGTCGCTGCTGGCCGAGCACCGTTGGTTCGATGCCGGGGTTCCGGGGGGCGGGCATGCCGAGGTCGAGGCGGCGAGATGCCTGCGCCTCTACCCGGGCCGTCACGTTTTCGCGGCCTTGGCCAGAATCGGCTGGCTACCGTACGGTGACCTCTTTCACTTCGCCCACTCCGTGCACCCGGCCGTGCGCTGGAACTACCTTCCGGCCGTCGAGCGGATCGTCGGACTGCCGGAATTTACTCCGGCGAAGCTGCTCTTCGGACGCTCTTCTGCGATTTTGCGTCTTTACCAGTTCACGCGAAGTCCCATGACCCAGTCGAAACCATCCCGTGCTGCTGCCATCAGCACTGTGGCGGAAAGTGACCCTAGGGGGCTTGACGCGGCTAGGCGAGGGCTTCGCTTACGGGGAGGTCCAGGCGGTACCTCTCGATGGCCTGGCTGAGCAGCTCGGGCTTGATCTCGCCGCGGCGGGCGAGCTGGGTGAGGACTGCCAGGGTGACCGACTCGGCGTCCACGTGGAAGAACCGCCGCGCGGCCGCCCTGGTGTCAGAGAAGCCGTAGCCGTCAGTTCCGAGGGAGCCGAACGGTGCGGGCACCCAGCGCGCGATCTGGTCGGGCACCGCGCGGATCCAGTCGCTCACCGCCACGACGGGGCCCGGATGACCCTCGAGTGCCTGGGTGACGTAGGGGACGCGCTGCTCGGCGTCGGGGTGGAGCAGGTTCCACTCGTCGCAGGCGAGCGCGTCGCGGCGCAGCTCCGTCCAGGAGGTCGCCGACCAGGCGTCCGCCGCGACGCCCCAGTCCTGGGCGAGCAGCCGCTGTGCCCCCAGCGCCCAGCGCAGCGCCACCCCGGAGGCGAGGATCTGCGCACGGGGCCGCTGCGCCCCGGGCTCGTCGTCAGCGGCGCCGCGGACATGCCGGCCTTCGCTGGGCTGCCCATCGCGCTCCCGTTCGGTATCCATGGCATTTTCTGGGACGGGCGCGTTCTGGTACTTGTACAGGCCGCGGAGGATTCCCCGCTCGAGCGCGGCCAGCCCGCCGGGGAAGTCCGCTGGCTCGGCAGGCTGCACGTACGGCTCGTTGTAGATGGTGAGGTAATAGAAGATGTTCTCGCCGCCTGGCTGCTCCGGCGCGGACCCGTACATCCGGCGCAGCCCGTCCTTGACGATGTAGGCCAGCTCGTAGCCCCAGGCGGCGTCGTAGGCGACGCAGGCCGGGCTGACCGAGGCGAGCAGCACCGAGTGCCCGTCGTTGTGCTGGAGGCCCTCGCCGGTGAGCGTGGTCCGCCCCGCCGTGGCGCCGAGCAGGAAGCCGCGGCCCAGCTGGTCGCCGAGCGCCCACAGCTGGTCGCCGGTCCGCTGCCAGCCGAACATCGAGTAGAAGATGTACACCGGGATCATGTGCGTGCCGTGCGTGGCGTATGCGGAGCCCGCCGCGATCATCGAGCCCATCGCGCCTGACTCGCTGATGCCCTCGTGCAGGATCTGGCCCCGGGTCGACTCCTTGTAGGACAGCAGCAGGTTCCTGTCGACGGCCTCGTAGGTCTGGCCGTGCGGGGAGTAGATCTTGGCGGTCGGGAACAGCGAGTCCATGCCGAACGTGCGCGCCTCGTCGGGGATGACCGGCACGAACCTGTCGCCGACCGACGGATCCTTCATCAGCTCCTTGAGCAGCCGGACGAAGGCCATCGTGGTGGCCACCGCCTGCTTGCCCGAGCCCTTCCTCAGCTCGTCGTAGACGGGACCGGCGGGGGGCGCGAGCGGCTTGGCGCGCAGCACCCGCCTCGGCAGGAAGCCGCCGAGCGCGGCGCGGCGCTCGTGCATGTACTGGATCTCGTCGGAGTCCTCGCCCGGGTGGTAGTAGGGCGGCAGCTCGGCCTCGAGCGCGGCATCGGGGATCGGCAGGTAGAGCCGGTCGCGGAACTCCTTCAGCTCGTCCTTGGTGAGCTTCTTCATCTGGTGCGTGGCGTTGCGGGCCTCGAAGTCCTTGCCGAGCGTCCAGCCCTTGATCGTGTGGGTCAGGATCACGGTCGGCTGCCCGACGTGCTCGCGAGCCGCCTTGAACGCGGCGTAGACCTTGCGGTAGTCGTGCCCGCCGCGGGGGAGGGTGCGCAGGTCATCGTCGGACAGGTGCTCGACCATCGTGCGCAGCCGCGGGTCGTCGCCGAAGAAGTGCTCGCGGATGTACTCACCGGACTCGACGCTGTAGGTCTGGAACTGGCCGTCCGGGGTGGTATTCATCTTGTTGACGAGAACGCCGTCCACGTCCTGCGCGAGCAGCGGGTCCCAGCCGCGGCCCCAGATGACCTTGATGACGTTCCAGCCCGCGCCGCGGAAGAATGCCTCGAGCTCCTGGATGATCTTCCCGTTGCCGCGGACAGGGCCGTCGAGCCGCTGCAAGTTGCAGTTGACGACGAAGGTGAGGTTGTCGAGTTCCTCGCGGGCGGCGAGGCCGATCGCGCCGAGCGCCTCTGGCTCGTCCATCTCGCCGTCGCCGGTGAACGCCCACACGTGCGACCTGCTGGTGTCGGCGATCTGGCGGGCGAGCAGGTAGCGGTTGAACCGCGCCTGGTAGATGGCGTTGATCGGGCCGAGCCCCATGGAGACGGTGGGGAACTCCCAGAAGCCGGGCATCAGCCTCGGGTGGGGGTACGACGGCAGCCCCCCGCCCGGGTGGGAGAGCTCCTGGCGGAACCCGTTCAGCTGCTGCTCGGTCAGCCGTCCCTCGAGGAAGGCGCGGGCGTAGATCCCTGGTGCCGCGTGGCCCTGGAAGAACACCTGGTCGCCCGACTCGCCGTGGTCCTTGCCGCGGAAGAAGTGGTTGAAGCCGACCTCGTACAGGCTCGCGGCCGAGGCATAGGTGGCGATGTGGCCGCCGACGCCCATCCCTGGCCGGTTGGCCCTTGACACCATGATCGCGGCGTTCCACCTGATGTAGGCGCGGATCCGGCGCTCGACGTACTCGTCGCCAGGGAACCACGGCTCGCGCTCGGGGGGGATCGTGTTGATGTAGTCAGTGCTCCGCAGCCCGGGGACGCCAACCTGCTGCTCGCGCGCCCGCTCGAGCAGGCGGAGCATCAGGTACCTGGCGCGGGTCCTGCCGCGGGTCTGCACGACCGAGTCGAATGAGTCAACCCACTCCCGGGTCTCATCCGGGTCGATGTCGGGCAACTGGGTCGGCAGCCCGTCACTGATGATCGGGAAATGCTGGCGTCCGGAGGCCACGGGGTACCCTCGCCTTCCGCGGTGGATCGGGCGGCTGTTCGCCCGCTGGATGCGTCTGGTTGTTGTCCAGACCAATCGTCGTACGTGCGGGCGCGAAACGCATCTCTACCCCCGGGTAACTAGCTGCCGCGGGCCTTCGGCCGCCCTTCAGGTGAGACGTTCCCCGTGTAAGTCTGGGATACACCGGGAACCGAATGTGGCAAAGGAGGTAGGGACATGCGGGCAAGCGGCGGTGACCGTGGCCGGGTCGGCGGGCGGGCCGTGACCGGCCGGTGAAGACGACGGTCATCGGTGTGCGGACCGGCGGCCGCGAGACGGTGCATGACATCACCGCGCGGTGCGAGGAGTTCGCCGAAGCCTCGGCCGGCGGCGGCGACGGGCTGCTGCACGTGTTCGTTCCGCACGCGACCGCCGGGGTGGCGCTGATCGAGCTCGGCTCGGGCAGCGACCGCGACCTGCTTGCCGCGCTCGCACGGCTGCTGCCTGCCGACGACCGCTGGCAGCACGCGCACGGCAGCCGCGGTCACGGGCGCGCGCACGTGCTGCCCGCCCTCGTGCCGCCGTACGCGACGCTGCCCGTGATCGGCGGGCGGCTTGCGCTCGGCACGTGGCAGTCCGTGGCGCTAATTGATCTAAACGTGGACAATCAGGACCGACAGGTGAGGCTGTCGTTCCTCGGGTAGCCGCTTACTCCGGGATGGAGATCAATTTGTTGCGGTCGTTTTTCCCAACGGGGCCGATTGCTACTTGCGCGTGGCGCCGACCCAGTGTGAACTGTCCGAGCAAGCAGTGCCGACGCGGCCACCCGCCGCCAGCGGTCCCGGGCAGCCGAAGGTGCTCCGGGACCGTGGTGAATGGCCGGGGGCGGGTGCGATGTCGCGGGGAAGGATTCGAGGAGGGACGTCAGTGGGCGCGACCGCGGGTCAGGCGCAGGATGAGCGCGGCCTGGCCGAGCGGCTCGGCATAAGGCCGGGCCAGGTGGTGCAGGAGATCGGTTACGACGACGACTGCGACGAGGAGCTGCGCGAGGCGATTGCCGAGCTTGAAGGCGTCGAGCTGGTCGACGAGGAGGACTACGACGACGTCGTGGACGTGGTCCTGATCTGGTGGCGGGACGGGGACGGTGATCTCGTCGACGCGCTTGTCGACGCGGTGGCCCCGCTCGCCGATGGCGGCTATATCTGGCTGCTCACGCCGAAGGCGGGCAGGCCGGCGCACGTGGAGCCGAGCGACATCGGCGAGGCCGCGCCGACCTCGGGGCTGTCGCAGACGTCCACGGTGAGCGCGGGACGTGACTGGTCAGGGACCAGGCTGGTCGCGCCGAAGGCCCGCCGCTGACCCCGCGACTGAGCGGGGCCCGCGACGGAGCCAGGCCCGCGACCGGGCGCGCGGCCCGCGACGGAGCCAGGTCGGCGGCTGCGGCTGACCGGGTTGGCTCGCCCGGCGTCCGAGCGTGCCCGGCGCGCGCGGCGCGCGCGGCAGGCCGGCTTTCCCGCCGCGTTCGAAATCCTTTGATATCGAACGGGGAACACCCCGCGTGACGGTCAGGGGCAGATGGCAGACTGGAGTGCGTACCTCACGGAAAGGAACCCGGGTATGGCGGTCGAGGTAGGCGAGCAGGCTCCTGATTTCGAGCTGAAGGACCAGCACGGCACGCCCGTGAAGCTGTCGGACTTCCGCGGCTCGAAGAACGTCGTGCTCGTCTTCTACCCGCTGGCTTTCAGCGGCGTGTGCACAGGCGAGCTGTGTGCGATACGGGACGAGTTCCCCGAGATCTCGCGAGACGACGTGGAGCTGCTCACCGTGTCCGTGGACTCGACGTTCACGCACCGAGCCTGGTCGGACGCCGAGCGCTTCGGGTTCTCGCTGCTGTCCGACTTCTGGCCGCACGGCGGGGTCGCGAAGTCGTACGGTGTGTTCGACGAGAACATGGGTGTGGCGACGCGCGGCACCTTCATCATCGACAAGTCAGGCGCCGTGCGGTGGAAGGTCGTGAACCCGATCCCGCAGGCGCGCGACATCGCCGAGTACCAGAAGGTGCTCGCGAGCGTGGACTAAGCCAGCGCGGCGCGACCGCCCTCGGGGGACGGCGCAGGATCGGAACGAGCGAGGATGCCCTGCTACCGCTGTGGTGCCCGGCAGGTTGACCCGGACCGGGGACAGAGCCCGTGGAAACGCGGGGTCCGCGGCGACCGGCAGGTCCTGGTGTGCCCGGACTGCCAGGTCGCGCATGACTGGACAGCCGAGCTTGACAGGTGTCCCCGCTGCCGCGGCGCGCACCTGGTCCGGCGGCTAGGTGAGGTGGAGTGCCGGGGCTGCGGGCTGGTCCGGGCAGCCTCGGCGGAGGGCACGGAGGGCGGCGGGGGCCTGGCCGCCTCAGCCGAGCCCCCTGGTGGCTCTGTGCCCGGGCTCTCAGAAGAGGTGGCCCGCGCCCTCGACCGCGTGCTCGGCCGGAGCAGGGAGGCGGCCCTCGGCCGTACGCTCGACCCCGCGGGGATAGGCAACGGCGATCCGCCATCCGGCCCGGGCTGAGCGGGCCCCGCATTGCCCGAAGGCAGCCCGGCGCATTGGCCGCACCGGCGCTAGCCGGGGGACGGGTGGCGGGAGCGGCCCCGCCACCCGTCCCTGTCGGCTGTGGCTAGCCGACGATCTGTTTCGTTGAGGGCAGGCACAGCGAGTTCGTCGCCCTGATGGCCACCACGGCGGTGCCGAACTGGTTCTGATCCCACACCTGCGGCCTGATCGGTGTCTGGCTCACCGGGAAGCACAGCAGGTGCGTGGTCGGGTTGATGATCGGGTAGTCGACACCGCCCACGATCTTTTCCGTGGGCAGGCACAGTTCCGTCGGAACGCGGTTCACCTGGGCGGACACAGGAGAGGGGGCGAACTCGTCTTGCAATCCGACCGGCGGCGGGTTGTATGACCCGGATGCCAGCCTCACCGGGTAGCAGGTGAAGTGATTGAGGCCAGGCGGCTGGCTGGGTGTCTTACCGGGAGGGCCGGTCAGGCTCTTCCAGGAAGGCAGGCACAGGAGGTCGGGCTGGCCGGGGATGAGCGTTGCCGAGCCGAACTGGTTGGTGACTATCACCGTGGGCGTGGGCTGCGCAGGGGCAGTAATGGTAAAGCACGCCAGGTGAGCATCCGGGTTGGTGATCGGGAAAATCATGCCACTCGGCAGCGTCTTCTGCACAGGGTTGCAGTGGAGCACCATACTGGTGATCGCGGGCCTGAAGCCGTTAGGGCTGAACTGGTTCCTCAGGACAACGCCCGGCGGGATCCTGAAGCCCGAGGCGGAGGCCGTGTAACAGAGCTGGTGATCAACCGGGGGCGGCGCGGCAGGGCGGGACGCCGATGCCACGGCGGCACTGGCCACCGTGCCCGAGGCGGTCACGACGACCACCGCAGCGGCGATGACCGCCTTCCTGACGGTGGGCCGGAACGCCGGGGATAACCGTAACGACAGGGACATGAGCGCTCTTCCTTCGCCTGGCGGGCGGCTGCGCTGCAGCCCGCATTCAGTAACCGGGCGAGTTCTGCCCGGCGGCGCACGCCGACGCCACCTAAGCATCAGCCTTCATCCGGGGCGTGTCCAGCGGTACCGCATCCCCTTTGCCGCTGACCGTAGTCGCCCTCGGCGGCCATGGTGACCAGGGCGGCTGACTGCGGTCGCGTTCACGGTCACGGCGATCCTCCGTATGCTCGGCTAGAGCACCTCGTGACTGGGAAGCTAGCGGTCTAGGACCGAGGTGCTTCCCTGGTCACCGCGTCAGCAGATGCGGGCTGACGCGACGGGGACGCCCGGAACCCGTAAGCTGTCTGCGTTCTGCGTGCCAGCACGCGGGTCACGTTGCGGGGCGCATAGCTCAGCGGTAGAGCACTCGCCTTACAAGCGAGGGGTCACTGGTTCGAACCCAGTTGCGCCCACCCAGGTCACAGCGTTGCGGTATCATCCTGCTGCCTCCGGGAGCTGGCTGTGGGAGCGCAAAAATGGGAGCTGGTTTCCCGGCGGGCACCGCCAGTGGCCAGCCACTCGTCAAGCACGGGCACTGCGGATCGCGGCGCGGCGCCCCGGGACCCGTCGATCTGTGCCCGCGCGGCCACCGCCGCGCCCGGCTAGCCAGCATTCCGGTGATCATCTCGCCGTCTTCCACGGGTAGAGGTACGCCATTCGAATGGTGGCGTACCTCTACCCGGTCACGCTGCCCTGTCAGACAGGTACGGCGACGAATGTGAAGAGCGAATCTACTGTGGCCGGGCAGGCGGTGAAGAGCACTTGCCCGGTCCCAGACTTCCAGCAGTTGGTGGACCCGACATTGACGATCTGCTGCAGGGTGTTCTGGACCCACTGCTGTGCGTTCACGCTTGCACAGGTCACGACGGTCAGCGGCGAGGTCGTGGTGACGCACTTCTGCACCAGGACGTTGCGGATCGTCTGTGCGTTGCCCCCCGTTGAGTAAACCCATTCCTGACGCTGCTGCAGGAGGTTGCACGTTTCCAGGGTGACCGTGCCGTCCGAGACGGCGGCCACACACGCGTCGGCCCCGTTGCCATCGACGGTCTTGAGGCCGAAGGCGCCGCTACCGGGAAGTGCCGCGGCGGCGGGCAATGTGCTGAGGCCGACCACGGTCACCGCGGCGACCAGAACGGCCAGCACGGTGCGGTGTAACCGGCGCAGGGTGGCGGGGGCCGCGAGCAGACCCCATTGCTTGATGTTCATTTCGGCTCCGTTCCGCCCGGTCCCGAGACATCGATATGTATGACCGACCGGTCGTCACTGGGGCGGCCATAATTTCGACGGGGTAAGCGAGGTCGAGTGGCGCCCCGCCAGGACGGCGTGAGTTCACACCGTTCCGGTTGCTCATCGCCGGGTTATTGTCGTAGCAATCATTTTTGGGATAATAATTGCTATCTGCAAAAATCACCCTACGTGTCCATTTACCTTTCGTCAAGGGCTTGTTTGCCAGGGTTTGGCACCACCGAGCGAGATCATTCCCGGGTGTCGGGCTGGATGGGCGCATGCCGTCGATCACCGACGCGCCACTGGCGGGTACTGCGACCGCTGGTACGTACGCTCGTGGCTGGTTCGGCCCGGTGCTCCTTGGCCAGCCGAAGCTGGGCAACGCTTCTGACCAGCGCATCTGCGAGGCCCTGGCGTTTGGAATAAGCCTCGATAAGTCCACCCGGGCATGTGCCGGGCCTTCGCGCCGGTGCTCACCCCAGGGACTTCGGCTTGAGGGTGCTGGCGGGGCGAAGCGTGCCGTGGTCGTCGAGGTCGCTGAGCACGGCCGGCAGTCCCGCGCTGAGCATCTTCCTGCGGACAGGGCCGAGCACGAGCTTCGCGAGGAGGAACCCGCCGATGCCGGTGAAGCCGGTGTGCTCGTAGGTGAAGCGAGTGCCGCCCGCGTGCGGCTCCAGCCGGTAGGTGACGTAGGTCACGTCGCCGTTCTCTTCGCCGGTCCACGAGTAGCGGAGCAGGGATGGCTCGCGTACCTCGAAGACCTCGCAGTCGACGATCCCGCGCCAGCCTGGCTGCGGCTTCGCGACGAGCTGGAACCGCGTGCCGGCCGTGGCCGAGAAACCCACGGGTCGCCCCCCCTGGCCGGTGGAGGTCCACAGCGGGATGAGCGCCGGGTCGGTCACGGCACGCCAGACCTTCGCGGGGGGATGGGGTAGTCACGCACGATGCGGGTGTCACTCATGGGAACTCCTCGGACGGCAAGGGAACGACGGGGACAGCCGTACTCTAGCTGCTAGAAAATTATAGTAGCAGAAAAAATACACACACTGGACTATGCTGAGGACATGAGCACCCGGACGGTGGAATGGACGGCGCCGCGCCCCCCGGGGACCGGGGCGCCCGAGGCCGGAGGGCTGCGGGAGCGCAAGAAGCGCCTGATGCGCCAGCAGCTGACCGACACCGCGACGCAGATGTTCATGGAACGGGGCTTCGACGCCGTCCGCGTGACGGAGATCGCCGAGGCATGCGGGGTGTCGGAGAAGACGGTCTTCAACTACTTCCCCACCAAGGAGTCGCTGATCCTGGACCGACTGGAGGCCACGATGGCCTCGCTGCGGACCGGCCTGGCCGAGCCAGGGGTCTCACCAGTCGAGGCGGCACTGCGGATCCTGGACACAGAACTGGGCGCTATGACGTACTGGATGGCCGCCCACGACGACCCGGTCCAGGCCGCCGCCCTGATCCAGCGCTTCGGCACCCTGATCCAGACCACACCCTCACTGCGGGCCTATCAGAGCGACATGATGGATCAGTTCGTCGCCGTGACCGCCGCGATCCTGGCCGGGCGGGCAGCGATGAGCGCGGACGACCCGGAGCCGCTGATCGCGGCCACCGCCCTGCTCGGCCTGTGGCGCGTCCAGTTCCAGGGCCTGTCGAAATACCTGGACGGCACCCGCACCCCCGCACAGGTCCGCCAGGCAGTGACCGCCGACGTCCGCCGCGCAGCCGAGCTCATCAACACCGGGCTGAGCTCGTTCGCGGCCTTCACGCCCGGTACGGACGGACGACAGGACACCCCGGCCACAAAAGGGCGGCCCGGTGGATAGTCAGGCGATGAGGGAATTGATCGCCTCGATGGATTCTGCGGTGCTCTGATGCAGTACCCCGTGGATGCCCAGCTCAATGGCGGCATCGACGTTTTCCTGGACGTCGTCCAGGGAAACCAGTTCCGCATGCGCCACGCCAAGCTCGCCGCAGAGCAGCGCGTAGACCTGCTTGTCAGGCTTGGCGAAGCCGACCTCGTGTGAGTAGACGATGGTGCCGAACAGCTCCGCGAACCCGTACCTGGCCTGCTCCTCCCGCCGCGCCCCGTCCGCGGAATTACTCAGCAGGGCCGTCGAATACCGCGGCCGCAGCGCCGCGGCGAAACCGGCCAGCTCTTCGTCCAGGCTCCCCGCAATACCAGTCCCACATCCCTGCCATGAACTCCTCCGCCTGCGCGCGGGACAGGCCAAGGGCGGCTGCGTACCGCCGCCGGTACCGCGTCTCAGAAAGGCCGCCGGTCTTGATGATGTCGCCGGGGTCAACGATAGCCAGCGCCGCCCGGAACTCCGCGGCATCGATTCCGAGCCGCTCCCGCCACCCGCCCAGCCACCGATCCGGCGCCTCGACGCGCTCAAGCACGCCGCCGATATCGAACGCAACCGCCCGTACCGCCATGACACAACGATGGCACAAGCCGCTATCGACGCCCCATTTTTTCCCGAACGGGAGCGTTATGGCAGCCTCAGCCGGGCAGCACCTCGACCCCTGCATAGTTCCACTGGTCGGCCGTCGGCGCGCTGTCGTGGATGTCCACGGTTCCGGCTGCCGTGTTCGGCGCGGTGGTCGACTGGACCCAGAAGGTGTCGCCGACGACCGTGTCGACCCGCTGATGCACGATCACCTGCCCGCTGACTGGCGTGCGGGCGACCGCGTTGTCCCAGTCGTTCCCGACGGAGTAGACCCAGGAGCCGACGCCAGTATTCGGCAGGGAGAGATCGGGCGCGCCGCTCGCCGCGCCCGCCGAGGCAGCGGCACCGATTCCGGCCGCGTGAGAGAACGCGACGACGGTAAGCGAGCCGTGCAGGCCCCCGATCGCCGGCGTCGCCGTCACGGTCTGCGAGGTAAGAATCCCGCTCGCCCGCGCCCACCAGATCTCGGCATCACCGGCCCGGGCGTTGCCGCGCTTGGCCAGGGTCCACGTCAGGCCCGCGCCTGTGACCGTGAAGGTCTGTCCGCCTGCGCCGGCCGGACCGTCGGCGGAAACGAACGCGACCACCAGCTCGCCCGCCGCGGCGGTGGTGAGGCCGGGGCTCGTCATCGTGCCGGTGCCGTCCGTGAAGATCGTCTTGTCGACAGCGATGGGCCCCAGCGTGCCCGGGGTTACGGCGCTGGACGGCGCGGAGGCGGGGCCGGTGCCGATGGCGTTGGCCGCGGTCACGGTGAAGGTGTAGGCGGTGCCGTTGGTCAGCCCGGTCACGGTGGCGGCGGTTCCCGGCGGGCTGCCGGTTACCGTTACCGGTGGCTGGGCGGTCGTGCCGATGTACGGGGTCACCGTGTAGCTGGTGATCGGGCTGCCCCCGTTGCCGGGGGCCGTCCAGGTCACGCTCGCCGACCCGTTGCCCGCCGTCGCGGACACCCCGGTCGGCGCCCCCGGCGCCGACGGCGCCGTCGGCTGCGAACTGGTCACCGACACGTCGTCCAGGTACATGGAGGTGTCGTCGGCAGGGACGCTGCCGTCTTCGTGCACGTTGAACCAGAGCACGACGTTCTGGCCCGCGTACGGCGTGAGGTTGAAGCTGACCTGGGTCCAGCTCTGCGAATTCGAGTTGCTCTTGAAGACGCTCGCCAGCGTCTGGCCGGCCGCGGCGCGGATCTGGGCTTCCTGCCAGTCGTACTGGCAGCCGCTACCCGAGCAGATGGCGTCCGTCGTGGCCGGCGAGTACCAGAAACTCAGCGATGTGGTGCCCGTCGCGGGGACTGTGATCGTCTGAGCGAGGGTGCTGTCGCCGTTTGGTTCGGAACCTGACAACGTGCCGAGCAGGGCGGCGCCGCTGCCCGAGTGAGTCTTCGCGCCGCTGGCGCCCGGCGGATCCACGCCGCCGGGCGTCCACGAGGTGAGCCCGCTCTCGAATCCGCCGTTCTGATCGATTGGCGCGCTCGACGACGGCGTCACGGCGTTGGACGGCGCGGACTCGCTCCCCGTGCCGTTGGGGTTGGCGGCGGTGACCGTGAACGTGTACGTGACACCGTTAGTCAGCCCGGTCACCGTGGTGGAGGTAGGCGCCGGCATTCCGGTTACCCTGGTGGTGGCCTGTGCGACCGATCCGATGTAGGGCGTGATGGTGTAGGCCGTCGCTGGGCCGCCGGACGGCGGAGCGGTCCAGCTGACGCCCGCGGACGCGTAGCCGGCGGTCGCGCTGACGCTGCCGGCCTGGCCGGGCGGCGCCGCTGGGGAGAACATGACGTCAGCCCAGTAGTTCTCGGCGTTGGAGCCGCTCGACGGGAAGGTGCTGCTGCCGGAGTAGGAGTACACGCCGTTGGTGACGCCGTTGGTGTTGCGCAGCGCATGGAGCGGCGGGCTGTCCACGGTGCTCGTGGTGTCCGGCCTTGGCGACGGATTCGGGTAGAAGTACCCGCTGTCCTGGGCGTAATGACCCCTGGGCGCGAAGTAGGACGCGACATACGTGGTGTTCGGGTTCAGCAGGACGGGCTGCGCAAAATTGACCTGCTGCCATCCGGATGCCGATTCGCCGGTGAAGGTGGCCGTCGCGAGCAGCTGGCCGCTCGACGTCCACAGGTTGCCGACGTGGGTCCCGGTGTTGGCGGCGGCCTTGTAGAAGCGCAGTCCGCTGGCCGTGCCAAAGGTGTCCGTGGTGAACTTCACGCCCAGCTCGATCGATCCCGTGTCGCCCGAGTCGGCGACTCCGGGAGTGATACCCGTTCCCCAGATCGAGCATGGGCAGTTCACCTGCAGCGTGGTGCCGGACGCCGGCGTCTCCAGGTTGCCGCTGTCGTCGACCGCCCGGGACTCGATGGTCGCCGTGGGGTTCCCGTGCGCGACCCAGGTGTAGCTCCAGTTCGTGGTGCCGTTCGCGGGATGCCAGGTCGCGCCGCCGTTCGTCGACACCTCGACGCCGGCGACCACGCCGCCGCCCGCGTCGCTCGCGGTCCCGGTAGCCGTGACCGTGGCACCGTCCGGCACTGCGGTGCCCGGTGCGGGGGACGTGATCCTGGACGTGGGGGCGGTCGTGTCGGTCGACGCCGTCGCCGGCGTGAGCCCGGAGATCAGCGAGGAAGGCTGCGCGCCCATGTCGGCGAGGAGGTTGACGGTGGCCTGCCGCATGGTGCGATCCGTCGTGCCCGAGGGGTTCGCGCTGTCGAGGCCCCATGACCATTGGACAGTCCCGGCGCCGAACACCAGGGCGCCGCTGCGGGCGCGGTACAGCGTCAGGTGGTGGGTGGCGCTGTGTATCGCGGTGACGCTGCCGTAGTCGACGAATGTCTCCGCGTTCGGGTCGGTCGTCGATGACATGTCAAGCAGCCCGGCTGGCCGGAACCCGTTGTCGGCGTCCTCGTCCCACTCGTAGCCGAGAGTGCCGGTTCCCGGTCCGAGCGTGACGGTCTGGCCGGGCGCGAGGCTGGCCACGGCCGTGTTGCGCCAGAATCGGAGGCTGCTGTACTGAGCCGGCACCTGGATGTCCGTCGTGCCGGAGTTGACGACGAATAGCTGGCCGGTGAGCGCGTTCTGCGGCCTGCCGCCGTCCGCCGGCGGGCTGAAGCGCGGGTCCGCCCAGGCGCCCGTCCACGTGGGCGGATCCTGCGGATCGGTGACGGCGTCGTAGTGGGTCTCCTTGTAGGTAACCAGCGTACGGCCCGCGGTGCTCGAGCCGTCGATGCTGGGTTCCCACCTGGTTTTCCAGAACACCTCGTTGCCGCTGAAGAACGCGAGGTTCACCCCGGCGTCGCGCGCGGCCTCGACGTTCGCGCGCTGGTCGCCGGACCAGTACTCGTCGTGACCGACGGAGAGGAACGTCTTGTGGTTGAGCAGGAGCGGCCCTCTCGTGGCGACGTCGAGGCCGCTCATGTAGCTCACGTCGTAGCCGTTGGCCTCGAGGAAACGGATCATCGGGTATTCGCTGTACATGAACCAGGAATGGCCGTTGTCGTCAAGCGCGGTATGGAAGGGCCGGTTGTACGAGACCTTGTCGGCGCCCTTGTATGCCTCGGGGTTCCCTGGCGGGCAGTTGACGGTGCACGTATACAGGCTGTTGCCGCCGTAGCTGTTGTACGCCTGCCAGGTCTCGTCAGAGGTCTGGAACAGCAGGTCTGAGTGGCTCGCGTCGTTCCTGACGACGAAGGGCACGAGGCTCTCCCCGCCTGTGTCGTCGCGGACGAGGTGGGCGAGGTACAGGCCAGACACCGCGCTGGCCGGCACCGCCCACGACGCCGACACGCCCCAGTTGCCGCAGTCGATGAGCCCGGTGGGCGCCGTGTCGTTGCGGCAGGCCGGCTGGGACTGCGGCAGCGAGGCCGTCGGGCGCATCGCCGAGACGATCTTGCGAGCGCCGTCGCCCTGGTAGTACCCCAGGCGCAGGATGTCGATGTGGTACGAGGCAGCCGGAGTGCTGATCTTGAAGGAGACGGTGTCCCCGGCATTCACGCTCATGGCGGTGGCGAAGCCCTGGATGGTCGAATCCCCGGCACCGCTCACCTGCCAGTCGCCTGGCGGGTCACCAGGGAGCGTGTTCTCGCATGCGATCACATTGACCACCGGCGGCCCGCACGGGCCAGCCGCGGCAGCCGGCTTCGCGCCCACCACATAAAGCAAGCTGGCAAGCGCTGCGAGTGCGAGACAGATGACCGGGTGCCGCCCCCGGGCCCGTCGTACGTAAAGTCCGCTGGCCGCCATATGCCGAACCCCTTTGGTCGCTGTCATACTGACGCGCGGCTACGCAAAGCGGATGACTCACCCGGCGTCCTCCTCCAGCTATCCCGAACGGGAGCGCGATGGCTCTGCCCAGCCGATGACGCCCTTGCCGCGGACTTTTCAGACGGCCACGGGCCGGCTCCGAAGAGGCCAGCCGCCCCAGCCATGCGAGACGCGTTCTCGCGGCCTGTTCAGCACTCCACCGGCTGGATACACCCTGGGCTGCCGGGTCATCGTGTGACAAGCTGTGCTCGCACGGTCATTGGGGGTGATATGGCTCAGCCGCCTATCGGTGGTGGCGCCGCCGAGCTCGGCCTGGCGTTGTACCGGCTGCGCTTGTCGCGTGGTCTTTCCCTGCGGGTCCTCGCCCGCCGGCTCGGCATGGCAGGTCACGGCGGGCTGGCGGAGTACGAGAAGGGCCGGCGCATTCCGCCTGAGGACGTGGTGCTGGCGTGTGAGCGTGTCCTTGGCGTGCGTGATGGCCGGCTGCGGCAGCTGCGGGAGCGGGCGCTTGCCGAGCGGGCGGCCGACAGGGTCCGGGATCGCCAGGGCGCCGCGGGGCCGGCGGCTGCGGTGCCGGTTGCGCAGCTGCCGGCCGATATCGCCGATTTCGCCGGGCGGGAAGCCGAGGCGGGCGAGCTGTGCGCGCTGCCCGGGGGGATCGTGGTGATCTCCGGCAAGCCGGGGGTGGGCAAGACGGCCCTGGCCGTGCACGTGGCGCATGCGCTGACCGCCGGGTACCCGGATGCGCAGTTTTACTGTGACCTGTATGGCGTGCATGACCCGGCGGATCCGGCTGACGTGCTGGCCAGGATGCTCCGCGCGCTTGGCATGGCTGACTCGCAGCTGCCGCCGGGACTGGAGGACCGGGCCGGCTTGTACCGGTCGCTGCTGCACGGCCGGCGCGCGGTTCTTGTGCTCGACAACGCCGCCGGCGAGGCGCAGGTCCGGCCGCTGCTTCCGGGCGGTCCCGGGTGCCTGACGCTGGTCACCAGCCGGTCGGGGCTGTCCGGCCTGTCCGGGGTGCGTCGACTGGTCCTTGACGTACCCGCGCTCGAGGTAGCGGTGGGCTTACTCGCGGGGATCGCCGGCCGGGAGCGGGTAGAGGCGGAACCGGAGGCCGCGGCGGAGCTGGCGCGGGCGTGCGGGCTGCTGCCGCTGGCCGTGCGGATCGCAGGGAACCGGCTTGCTGGCTGGCCAGGATGGACGCTGGCGTACCTGGCATCGCGGCTGGCCGGCGAGCGGGACCGGCTGGCCTGGCTCAAGACCGGTGACCTGGATGTCCGGAGCGCTTTTGCGATGTCCTATGCGGCACTGGGCGCTGATTGCCAGCGACTGTTCAGGCGGCTGAGCCTGGTACCCGGGTCCGATTTCGGGCTGGAGGTGGGAGCGGTACTCGCCGAGGTGACGGTCACGGCGGCAGAGCTGCTGCTTGACGAGCTTGCCGCAGCCAGCCTGATCGAGCCGGCCCCGCTGCCCGGCCGCTACCGCCTGCATGATCTGCTGCGGCTTTATGCGGGGGAGCGTCTGGGCGCTGAGGAGGACACCCGGCCGGCGGCGGCCGCCAGGATGATCGGCTACCTGGTGGAGACCGCGGTGCAGGCGTCGGCGGCACTCGCGCCGACCGCGCAGATCGAGTCCGGGCCGGAGGCGCGGTTCGCTGGCGACCGGGTGTCGGCCCTTGACTGGCTTGATGCCGAGATCGGCAATGTGCTCGGAGCGGCAAGGCTGGCCGCCGACGGGCGGGTGCTGCAGTTGCTGAGGCACCTTGTCTGGTATCTGGATCTTCGCTGCGCGTGGCAGGAGTTGCGGGAGCTGAGCGAGCTTGCGCAGGCCGCCGTGCCGGACCTGGCGTCCGCTGCGTTCGCGTGGAATTGCCTGGGGCTGGCGTTCGCCGGGCTCAGCGAGTTCGGCCGGGCCGCGGCGTGCCACGAGCGGGCCGCGGACCTGGCCAGGTCCGCCGGGGATATCCGCGAGGAGGGCAGCGCCTACGACAAGCTCGGCGTCGCCTTGTGGAGCCTTGGCCGGTATGCGGAGGCTGTAGGGCACCACGAACGGGACGTGGAGATCTGTCGGCGGATCGGCGACCAGTGGGGAGAGGCCGCCGGCCTGAACCATCTCGGCCAGGCGCTCCGCCGCGTCGGCCGCTACGCCGAGGCCGCGGACTGCCACCGGCAGGCGGGCAGCTTGTTCGGGCAGCTTGGGGACATCCGGGGCGAGGCCATGGCGGCCAACGCGCTGGCCAGCGTCCTGTCCGATACCGGCCAGTTCACCGAGGCCAGGGAGCGTCACGAGCAGGCCCTGGCCATCTTCGAGCTGGTGCGTGACGAATGGGCCGCCGGCACCGCGCGCCATGGCCTCGGCGTCGCCCTGCACGGGCTCGGCAGGCTCGGCGCGGCTGAGGAGGAGGTCCGGCGCGCGGCTGACCGATTCCGCGCCGTGGGCGACCGGCTCTGGGAGGCCCGCGCACTGCGCACCCTGGGCAGCGTCCTGTCCAGCTCCGGCGATCACGCCAGGGCGCGGGCGTGCTGGCAGCAGTCCCTTGCCCGATTCACCGAGCTTGGCGCGCCCGAAGCCAGCGACGTCCGCCGCCTGCTCGGCGAGCCCGCTAACGGGTTCCCCTGACAATCCCGGATCTCCCGCTTTCCGTTGCCTGCCGCATGGTGCCTTCATCATTCCCCGGCTACCGTCCACCCGGCGTGCACAGATTGTCCTGCTGTACGGACCAGGTCCAGCCGGACCGGACCGAGGCAGCGGCGGCGACGATCGGTGGACACCAGACGCCCAGCGCGCGCCGCATGATGAGTGCCTCTCTCACTGACGGAGGCACCCGTGAAAGGTTCGACAACCGTCCGGCGCCTGACACCCGGAGCGCACCGGTACCGCGTTTCCCGCTCGATACCGTGCGCGCTGCTGGCCATCGCAGCCCTGATCCTCGTCTTACTCCAGCCCGCAGCGGCCTCCGCCGCGTCTGTCCCCGGCGTGCCGGGCAACGTGACCGCGACCGCGACTTCCACTAGCAGCATCCACGTAAGCTGGAGTGCCGTATCCGGCGCTACGTCATATGTCGTGAGCAACGGCAACGTCTCGAGCGCGAACCTGTCCACGACGAGCTACACCTGGGGCGGACTGGCCCCGGGCACCTACATGTGCTTCACCATCACCGCGAAAAACAGCGCAGGCCAGTCACCCTGGTCGCCGTACGCCTGCACGATAACCTTTGTGCCGGCCCCCACGAACGTGACAGCGGTGGCCACAAGTGCGGGCAACATTCACGTGACGTGGAGTGATTCAGCAGCCGGCGCGCATTTCGTCGTCAGCAACGGCAATGTCTCGGCCGCGGACACCGTCGTCGGTGCCACAAGCTACGACTGGAGCGGGCTGGCACCCGGCACCTACATGTGCTTCACTGTCGCGGCGAAGCAAGGCTACGGCCAGTCGCCCTGGTCGCTCCCGTACGCCTGCGCCACCACTCCCGGCGGTGATCCCTGGGAACAGCCGGTTGACTGGTTCGGCCATGCGACGTCAGGCGACCACGGCGACCCCATCAACGTCATCCTGACCGCTACGAGCACCGTCAGCCTCGACACCCTCTACAACGCGCTGCACAGCCTGCCCGGCCGCACCCTCTATGACCCGGTATCCAACCAGAACAAGGCGAACCAGGCGTGGTGGAAGGTGCAAATCATCATCAACAAGATCCCGACCAACACCAATTGCATCAACCCGCTGACGGCCAACGTTGACGACCTGCGACTTCCGATCGTCGACGACTACACCGAGCAGCAGTTCTCGGCGCGGGAAGGCGGGTGCCTGGCAGTTGCCTATGAGGGTGTCGACCACTTCCGCGGCTGGCAGCAGGACACCACCGGTGCCTGGTTTATCGCGGCGTCTACCGAAAATGCCTGCGTGAGTGTGATTCCCCCCTACGCCACCCATTGCGTAATCAGCTACGACAACGGCCGCGACGAGCTAGTGAGCGACATTCAGTCCGCGGCCAGCGCGAACCACTGGCCCATTTCAGTCCAGCACATCAGCGAGTACGCGGCCGGCTCGGTGTCACAGCCCGATGGCAGTTCACCGACCTACAACGGGCAGGTGGCAGTGATCAGCCTAGGCTGATCCAGCCGCACCGGCCCCGCCCCGGCATTCAGCCCGGGACCAGACCCGTGGATCGTGGACGATCGCGAGATATCTCGGGGGCAGCGATCGTCCGCGATCCACCATGCGTGCTGGGGTACGCTGGCGAAGGTGATCTTCGGGGAGGCTGAGGCTACCGCTGCGGACATCCGGATGATGGGCCGGGCGCTGGAAGAGGCGCAGGCCAGCCTGGCGGCGGGCGGTGTTCCCGTCGGGGCCGTGCTGGCGTCTGGCGATCAGGTGATCGCGGCCGGGCACAACGAGCGGGTGCAGCGCGGCGATCCGGTCGCGCACGGCGAGATCGCGTGCCTGCGGAATGCGGGGCGGCAGCCGTCCTACCAGGGCACGACCTTGTATACGACCCTCTCGCCGTGCCAGATGTGCTCCGGGGCGATCCTGCTGTTCCGGATCCCCCGGGTTGTCGTGGGCGAGGCCAGGACCTTCACCGGCGATCTCGGCTTCCTCGCGGAGCGGGGCGCGGCGATCACGCTCCTCGACGACGAGCGCTGTGTGGCCGCGATGCGGGAGTTCCAGCAGCGGTATCCGCAGATCTGGAGCGAGGACATCGGCGGCCGGTTACCGTGACCGGGCCGCGGACCGGCGCGCGGCCGCGATCCGGTGACGCGCTCGTTCTCAGCCGCGCCGGCTCGGGTCGGCGGCGAGTAGCAGGCCCCGCAGGCAGGCGTCGAGGACTAGGCCAGCGATAGCGATAGCGATGATCCCGGAGAAGACAAGGGCCGTGTTGAGGTAGTCGCCCGCCTGCATGATCAGGTACCCGAGGCCGCTGGTGGCGGCGAGCAACTCGGCGGCGACGATGCTGCTCCAGGCGCCGGCCATGGAAATCCGCATCCCGGTCAGGATGCCGGGAAGCGCCGACCGGATCTGCACATGCAGCAGCGTGTAGAGGCGGGAAGCGCCGAGCGTCCTGGCGCACAGCCGGAGGTCCTCGGGTACCTCGTCGAGCGCGGCGACGGTGGTCACGGCCATGATCGGCGTGACGCCGATGATGATCAGGACTTCCTTGGGCAGCTCGCCGATCCCGAACCAGACGATGAAGAGCGGGATGAAGGCGAGCGGCGGGAGCGGCCTGAGCACCTCGATGACCGGGTCGATCAGGTGCCGCACGACCCGGTTTGCTGACATGGCCGAGCCGAGTCCCGCGCCGCCGGCGGCGCCGATGACGAATCCCGTCAGGATCCGCCGCAGGCTGACGGCCAGGTCGTACCAGAGCGGCTTGCCCTGCGCCGGATAGGGCCGGCCGAGATAGTGCAGGAACTCGCGGATGGTCTGGGTGGCCGACGGCAGGAACACGGTATCGTGCACTATGGCGGCGGCGATCTGCCACAGCACGGCGAGGACGAGGAGCCCGGCCGCCCCGGTGGCAAGGCGGCGGGCGCGCGCACGGCGCCTTGCCCTGCGGTGCGCGGCGAGATCGGCGCGCTCGTCCGGTTCATCGCTCTCGTCCTGGCCGCCCGCGGCCGGTCCAGCCGGTCCACGCGGTGCGGTGTCGTCGACGGCGGTGCCGCCAGCCGGCAGGGAGTGCCAGCCTGCCATGATTTCACGCTCCTGTTGAGGTTCGCTGAGTCCGCCGCCCGCCTGACCCGGTCCTGGTGCCCGTGCGGGCACCAGGACCGGGTCAGGCGGCCAGTGCGGCGCGGATCCTTCGCTTGGTGACGAGAAACGCCTCGGTGTCCACGTCGAGTACGTGCCTAGGCCGGCTGAGCGGGACGTCGATGACCTCCCTGATGCCCGGCGGCCTGCCGCCCATCAGGGCCACCCTGTCGCCGAGCAGGACGGCCTCCTCGATGTCGTGCGTGACGAAGATGATCGTGATCTGGTACCGCTCCCAGATGCTCAGCAGGAATTCGTGCATGCGCAGCCGGGTGATGGCGTCGAGCGCGCCGAACGGCTCGTCCATGAGCAGCAGTGACGGCCGGGTGACCAGCGCGCGGGCGAACGCGGCCCGGTGCCGCATCCCCCCGGACAGCTCGTGCGGGAAGGCGTCGCCGAACTGCGCGAGGCCGACGGTGCCGAGTACGGCGTCCGCCTCCGCGTCGAGCTCCGGATCGTCCCGCCCATCGAGCCCGCGGGACCGCTGCGCCCGCGGCCCGAACAAGACGTTCTTCCTGGTGGTGAGCCATGGGAACAGCATCGGGCTCTGGAAGAGCATTCCCCGGTCGGGAGCCGGCCCATCGACGGGCCGGCCCGCCACGGTGACGGTGCCCTCGTCGGGCTCGAGCGCGCCGGCAACGATCCGCAGCAGCGTGGACTTCCCGCAGCCCGACGGGCCGAGGAGGCAGACCAGTTCCCCGGCGCGGACCCGCAGGTCGACTCCGGCGAGGGCCACCGTGCGCCGGCCGCCCCTGCGAAAGGTCTTCCCCACCGAGTCGATCACGACGTCGACCCCGCCGGGCCCGGCAGGGCCCGGCGCCGGTCGCGCGGCGCCGGTCACCGGCTCTGGGCTGGCTGCGGGGCCGGTGACCGGCAGGCCTGCGGCCCCGCCCGCCCTACGGGCACCCACCGGACAGCGCCTTCTTGATGAAGCTGATGTCGATGTGCGCCGCGATCTGTGCCGCTGAGGGAACGGCCGAGAGCCTGCCCTGCCCGACAAGGAACTGCCCGGTCAGCTGGTAGGCCCTGACGATGCGGCTGCCCTGGTCATGCGGGGTGGAGCCGAGCCAGTAGAGTTCCTGGCTGAGCGGGATGAACGGGTAGCTCTTCGTGGCCGGCAGGATGAGGCTGGCAGGGACGCCCTGCACCCCGGCGCTCTGGGCCAGGTACGTGTCCGCCTTCGGACCGGTCATCAGCCGGGTCCCCGTCACCTCGGCGCACACGTAGGCCTGCACGAGCGCGGAATCCTGCTGGACGACGCTGCGCGCGACAGCGATCACGCCGATGCCGGGGATGCCCAGCCTGGCGATCTGCTCGGCGTTGATGATCGGATGGCCGCCCTTCGCGGTCAGCTCGGCCTCGGGCCCGGCGTACACGTATGCGGCGGCCACCGCGCCAGCCAGGTAGGCGGCGGCCACCGCCTGCTCGCTCTCGAAGCCGACGACCTTGACCGAGCCGGTCAGGTGCCGCAGCCCCAGCCAGCCCCGCAGCTCGTAGTCTTCCGACGAGCCGACAAGGACGCCGACGGACTTGCCCGCGAGCTGGCCGGGTGAGGTTATCGACGGCGGGACGATCAGCGCGTCGGCGTCGAAGCTGGCGGCCATGACGATGTCGACCGCGGTGCCGGCGCCGATGGCCTCGGTGACCGGCGGGTTGCCGACGCCGCTGATGGCCTGGACGCTGCCGCTGCGCATCTCGGCGATGGCGGTGACGCCCGCGTCGAACGGCACGAAGTGCAGGTGCGCGGGGATGGTCTTCGCGAGCGACGGCTGGCTCTCGATGATGCTGTCGGAGCTGGCGACATTGCCCTGGCTGTTCGAGATCGTGAAACCGGGCAGCGCGGCCGTCCCTGAGCCGCCGCCCCGGGTGACCGCCCAGACGACGAGGGCGGCCACGAGGACGACGGCGACGCCGGTCCCGCCGTAGATCCGCCGCCGTCGTCGCCGCTTGTAGACGGGTACGCCCGCGCGCTTGGTGGTCGTGGTGTCAGCGGACGCGCTCATGCGGGTTCCCCTCGGGACGGATCTGGAGACGGCCGACCGGCGGCCGGGGGCTCACGCTGCCCCCGCGTAATAGGCGGACGCCTCGCCCTTGAGTGCCACGCTCGGCCGGCCGTCGACTCCGACCGGCGCGGGTCCTGCCACGGTGACCCGCTCGCCACGGCGGTGCGCGGTGCCGTAGTCGAAGATGGCGTAGTGCTGGGTGGCCCGGTTGTCCCAGATCGCGAGGTCCCCGGCTCGCCAGTGCCACCGCACGGTGTGCTCGGGACGGGTGATGTGGTCCTGCAGGATCCGGATCAGGTCCCGCGATGCCTGCGGCCCGAACCCGTCGATGGACTGTGCGAAACCGCCGAGGATCAGGGACCGTTCCCCGGTCTCCGGGTGGAGCCGGACGGCGGGGTGCTCGGTCTCGTAGACCGTCGAGACGAATTCCCTGCGCTTGGCCGCGAGCACAGGATCATCGCGCTCCGCGCGCCCGTCGACAGCGGCATAGTCATACGCGTTGGTGTGGACGATGCGCAGCCTGTCCGCCAGGTCGCGCAATTCCTCCGGCAGGCTCTCGTAAGCGGTCACCGTGTTCGCCCAGAGGGTGTCCCCGCCAACCGGCGGGATGACGACCGCCCGCAGCAGGGTGAACGCCGGCGGCCTGTCGAGGAAGGTGACGTCGGTGTGCCAGTGGTTGGCCCTGACGCCTTTGTGCGAGTCGATCTCCTCGAGCAGCGGCTGGTCCGGCGGGGACGCCAGGGTGGGATGGCCGAGCGTGAGGCTGCCGAAGCGGCGGGCGAACGCCACCTGCGCGGCGTAGTCGAGGTGCTGGTCGCGCAGGAAGACCACCTTGTGGTCGAGCAGCGCCTGGCGGACCTGGGTGAAGGCATCGTCGCTGAACGGGCCGCCGGCGTCGATGCCGGAGATCTCGGCGCCGATCTCACCGGCGAGCCGGGTGATGCCCAGGCGGACGGAAGTTTCCACGGTGTCGGTCATGATGTGGCCTCACTTGGGATGAAGACGAGAAGGGGGGCGGCGCGCATGGCCGACCGGGGCCGGGCGGGAGCGCGCTGAATCGCTACGGGCGGCGGAGCGCGGGCGTGGCGTCAGGAAGGGAGGAGTCGAGGACGACGCTGAAGGCGGCCGTCAGGCCAGGACGGAACACAGGGCGCTGGCTACGAGGACAAGATCCACGTAGCGGCGCTCCGCACCGTCGTATGACGTCATGTTCCGAGCCTGACAAGCCGCGCGATATATGTCAATAATTCCGACCAAAATTATCAGAAATACTGCCACGTCATCGTCCGCTCCCGCGGCAGGAGACCCAAGCCCTGATTGCCGAACGGAATGCCCTGCGGGGGTATTGGGGGGTCGTCCCCCCAGGACAGCACGGTGGCGGCCCAGGGACTGCGCGAGTCAAGGCGTGGTAGCGCCGGGTCCCTCGCCCGTCTCAGCCTCGGCCCGGATCACCACCTCTGCACCCACGACGCCTCCTCTCTACCGGACGGTTCCCCGGAGCCGCCTTCCGCGCCGGAGTGCGTGCCAAGCCCAACTACAGCAATGGTCCATTCACACACACCAGACTCGGTGAATGGACCATTGCTGTAGTTCCCCGAACTTGTTCAGACGAAGACGACCGTGCCCTGCCGGACGCTCGACCGGGGTTCCGGTCAGGTAAGAACCTTTGACACCTCGTTGACTGAATGTTCAGTCTAGGAGCCTGATAGGTTGAGATCGGGCATGCTGGCTCTCGCTTACCTGGAGGCCTCTGACCGGATCGGCGGAGGCTAGTGCTCACTGAGCCGGACTAGACGAGGATTGTCGACATGAGTGCGCAGGCTGGGGAGGCCGTCGGCACGGCAGATCAGCGTCGCGGGCAGATGCTGCGCGCGGCCCTGGAGGTCATCGTGGAGCGCGGCTTTCCCGAGACCAGGATCGCTGACGTCGCCGAGCGCACGGGGACAAGCCCCGCGCTGGTCATCTACTACTTCAAGACCAAGGATCAGCTGCTGACCGAGGCCATCAGGTACTCCGATGACAACTGGTACGACGTCGGGCGGCGCCGGATGGCGACGATCACCACCGCGGCCGGACGGCTCGAGGAGATTGTCGCGATGAGCTGCCTCCCTGAAGCCGGCGAGGAGCCCCCCGGCTCCTGGCTGATCCGGCTCGACTTCTGGGCACAGGCAGCACGGCACCCCGAGGTCGCGAGCGTCCGGCAGAAGTCCGACGAGCGCCGGCGGGAGACGATCCACTCACTCGTGCTCGCCGGGCAGGAAGCCGGCGAGTTCCGTGCGGTCAACGCCCTCGATTTCGCGGTGGCCCTGTCCGCGCTGCTCGACGGGCTCGCGATCCAGATCGCGCTCAGGGATCCCATCATCGGCGCCGAGCGGGCTTTCGGGCTGAGCATGCGCTTCGTGGCGGAGCAGCTGGGCTTCGACTGGGTTGCCGGCCGGCGCGGGGCGGACCATCAGGCCCGGAGCTAGCGCCGGAGCCCAGTGGAGGAGGTCTGCACGCGCGGCTAGCCTGCGGCGCGATCTGCGAGCGGGCGCCGTCGCCATGCGGTGCCGGCCAGCGCCGGGGGACGCCAGGCGCCGTCCGGGCTGTACGCGCTGGTCCCGGGCGGCACTATCTCGTCGATCCGGTCGAGGGCCGCATCATCGAGGATGAGCGAAGCGCCCTCCAGCAGCCTATCGAGCTGCTCCATGGTCCGCGGTCCGGTGATCACCGAGGTGACACCGGGATGCGCCACGGTGAAGGCCACGGCAAGCTCGGGGAGCGAGCAGCCGATGCTCGCCGCGAGCGCGGCGAGCTCTTCGACGATGTCGAGCTTGGCAGCGTTCCCTGGAATCGAGGGATCGAAGCGTTCCGGCGTGAGCGCCGCACGGCCGGCGGACAGATCGACGGGCTGGCCCTTCCGGTACCTGCCGGAGAGGAAGCCCGAGGCGAGCGGGCTCCAAGTCAGCACTCCCATCCCGTAGCGCAGGCAGACCGGGAGCACGGAGGACTCGATCCCCCGGGCAAGGAGCGAGTAGGGCGGCTGCTCAGTCCTGAACCGCCCGAGGCCGCGGCGCTCGGCGACGTAATACGCCTCGACGATCTGCTCAGCAGGGAAGGTCGAGCAGCCGAAGGCGCGGATCTTCCCCTGGCGTACGAGGTCGCTCAGCACGGAGAGCGTCTCCTCGATGTCGGTCGTATGGTCAGGGCGGTGGACCTGGTAGAGGTCGATCCAGTCGGTCTGCAGGCGCTGCAGGCTCGCCTCGACCGCTGTGAGTATCCAGCGCCGTGAGTTGCCGCTGCGGTTGACGCCCTCGCCCATCGCGAAGTGCACCTTGGTGGCGAGCACGACGTCGTCGCGGCGGCCCCGGAGCGCCTTTCCCACGATCTCCTCGGACTCACCCGCGGAGTACATGTCCGCGGTGTCGACGAAGTTGATCCCCATGTCGAGGGCGGCGTGGATGATGCGGGCACAGTCGTCGTGGTCGGTGTTGCCGACAGCGCCGAACATCATGGTCCCGAGACAGTGCACGCTCACCTCGATGCCGGTGCCGCCGAGGATGCGGTAGCGCATGGTCAGGCTCCCCCTTGCTTCGTTGTCATGGCATGCATTCGCCGCATCCTAGGATCTAGAGTCGACTCTAGGTCAAGCCCGTATCCTGGACGGCATGCATGAGGTCGCACCGGGTCTGAGCATCGGGCAGGTCGCCGAGCGCACTGGCCTGAGCGTTCACGCGCTGCGCTTCTACGAGCGCGAAGGCATCCTCGCTGATCCCGTGCAACGCGGACCCAACGGGCGCCGCGTCTACACCGAGGATCACGTGGAGTGGCTGACCGTCTGCATCATTCTCCGCGCCTCCGGCATGCCCCTGCCCGCGATCCGCCGGTACACCGGCCTCGTCCGGCAGGGAGCCGGCAACGAGGAAGAGCGGCTCACCCTGCTGCGCCAGCACCAGAAACAGGTGACCACACAGATCAGCCAGCTCACCCAGTGCCTGGACCTGATCAGCTACAAGGTCAGCGTGTACGAAGACCTCCTCGCCCAGGGCACCGCCTGCCACCCGTCAGGTTCCGGTGTGGGTGTGTGCAGCCCGTAGCGTGGGGCGGCTGGGTACCGGTCGCGGAGTCGCCGGGTGGCGTGGTGCAGGGCACAGGCGGCGAGGCTGGTGTCGGGCGGGGTGGTGCCGTGGTGGGTGAGGCGAGTGTAGAAGTCGCGGGCGAGGCGACGGGCGGTGATGTCGCTGATGGGCCAGAGGGTGCCGATGACGTGCGACCTGCGGCAGCAACCCGACGGCTGCCTCAACCGCGGCGAGCGCATCCTGCGGAGTTCCGCCCGCCTGGCCCGCGAGCCCCGCCGCCTGGCGGTAAGCGCGGATCCGCGCCATTGCCGGTGCGCCACTGATCGCCGTCGCCCGCGTGAAACACCGCCCCCCCTCCACCACGGCACGGGTGTCCCCGGTGCGTCCTAGCGCGTTCCCGAGAGCGCTCAGGTACGGGGTGCGGCGGGGGTGGTTGTCGGGGGTGGCTGCGACGGTGTCCCGGCTGGCTTGCGCGGCTTCCGCCAACGTGGTGGTGTCTCCGGTGCCCTCGTACATCTCGTACAGAGTGGCCCCGAGATTGCAGGTACGTGGAGGGGTCAGCGCATGTCCACTCCACATCAGCCGGGAGCAACCGGGTGTTCCGGGATCGGGCTTACCGTTCATTGAACCTGGCGATCGCCGCCGGGAGCCCGTCGCAGTACGGGATCCGCGCTGTGCTCAGCGTCCGGGGGGTCCGGATGGGGGATCCAGAGCCAGGCGCGTTCGTTGAACTCCTTCACGGCGACGTCCACGGGGCGGAACTCGGCAATCGGCAGCCCGGGATAGCCGGGCCGGATGATGTAGGAGTAGACGTGGTCGGAGACTAGGACCACCAGGTCGGCGTCCGGATGCTCGACGACGGCCGAGCGCAGCAGTGCGCTGTCGACCAGGCGGTTGATATCCACGATCATGGAGCCGGCGAAACCGATGGCGCTCTGGCCGACGATGCCGGCGCCCACGGCCATCCGCAGCCGGATCCGGTCGTCGCTCCCTCGATTCTCCGCTGCCAGGTGGTGGGTGATGGACCGGATCAGATCCGGCAGCGCCGTAGTCGGGTCGATGTCGCTGGGCAGGACCACGTTGACCCCGTCCCCTGTCCACTGGAGATTCACCGTGCCGGAGGCCGCACCGCAGCCCCGGAGCGCCTGGTCGACGAGCAGCGGCAACCGGTCCTGGACCGACTCCTGGCTGAGTGCTGGCCGTGCCCCATAGCCGACCACGTCGAGGACGAACCCCATTCGCAGCTTCTTCCAGGGGGGAACGTGCGGCGCCTGTCGCTGGGCGATGGCCTCGGCCGGGCGAGGCGTCAAGGCCGATGCCGTGGGCGGCGGCAAGGCCGATGCCATGGCTGGCTCCGGATTCGCTGCCCGCACCCACCGGCCATCCGCGAAGAACGCTTCGCACGCCGCCAGCTCGACGTCGGTGTAGGCAAGGAAGAACACGGTCGTAATGCGAGTCCGGGGAGTGGTACCGAAGTAGTCGGCCGCCGCGCCCACCAGGGAACTGATCGTCGGTTTGAGCTCACCCCCGCCCTGCCCCGTGCCAAGCAGCGGAAACAGGATGGTCTCGGGAGCAGGCCGGGCATCGATGGTGTCGACCTCCGCCATCACGCTGGTGACGCAGCGGCCCACCTCGCGGGCCTGCCGGAAACCCGCCCCTGGCTCGCCCTGCACGGCGGCCACATGCACGATATGGCGGACGTTACTGCGGCTCAGTGCGCCCGATCCGGTGGTGATGGCCGTCCCGGGGGGCACGGGTCGGCGGCCCGCGACCTTCCGCGCCAGTTCCTCGGCGATGCAGTCGTCGACCACCCGGCCGACGTCATCGCGCCGGGCGCCCTCGTACCGGATGATGCTGGAAACCGAGAACTCGTCGAAGCGTGCCATCAGCATCTCGGTGTTCTCTGAATTGACCCAGACGTCCGCGCAGCGCACCCGGCGCAGGTCTCCGCAGACGATCCCGACATACCGGTTCGGTGGCCCGGCGAGCCCGGTCACCTGATAAAGCTGTATCTCGCTCGAATCCAGTGCGCGGGGACGCGGGCTGGTGACTGCCGGCCTCGCCGGATCGACCTTGAGGACCGTATGGCCGCCCGCCCGCTTCTGCAAGCCAGACAGGGTCCGGAGGTGCACACGATGAGCCGCCCGCACCGCCGCCCAGCTGAATGCGGCGAGCGCCGCAGTACCCACGAGAAGGGCAAACAGGTTCTCGATCATGACGGTCCCTCGCGTCCCCGCGTGGGCGGGCACTCGGCGAGCAGCGCTCGCGTATAGGCGGCGGCGGCCAGGGACGCGTAGCCGCGCCACACGCGGCTGGCGCGGTGGTCGCCATAGTCGCTGATGCCGCGGATGACGAGCCACTCCACGCCGACGGAGAACCCGGTGTTCCCGATGCCCTTGCCCTCCATCTCTATGGCGAGCACGTCATGAGCGGCGGCTAGCTCGTCGCGCTTGCGGGCGCTGCGCAGGGACCTGTCGCCGCTGCCGATCACGCCGTAGTGCACCTTCGGCCACCCCGGCCGGTGCCCGCTCAGCGCCGCGTCCGGGTGCGGAACCGGCTGCTCCGCGTCATCGGAGGCGTAGAGCACGTCGCTGCCAGCGGGCGGCCGCCCGAACATGGGGAACGCACCCGTCGCGTATACAAGCCATTCCTCCCACGGCCGCCTGCCTTCCAGCTCGTTCGCCTCCAGCATCTTGGCGTGACGCCCGAGCATGGAGGACGGCGAGGGGAACGTCCGCCTCGATACCGGTCCGCCGGCCTCGTCGGTCACGCTGTCGTACTCGGCGATGCCCCACGTGGCCACCACGACGTCGCCGAGCCGCACGTGCCGGTCCGGCCGCCGCGGATCAGGCACGCCCGCGGCGATGCCCACCATCAGCACGTACCCGACCGAGCCGAAGCTGCGGACGAGGCTGGCGCAGGCATTGGCGGCCGCGTCGTTGCCTGTCTCGCCGAGCATGGTCAGCACGACCCGGTGGGGCCGGCCCGGATCACGGCTGGGCACCGTCCCGAGAACGTAATCGGCCCTGTCGCCGTCGACGGTCAGCTGTTCCCTGTCGCTGATCAGCGTCCGCATCGCGGTGAACTCCTCGGCCAGAGCCGTAATGATCCCGAACGCCGGCCCTGGCGGGGGGAGTCCTCGCTGCCGCTCATGAGCAACGTCAGCGGCGATCTCGGTCACCTGGCGGGCACCGGCGAGCGACGCCTCCAGATAGGTGAGGTCGTCGTCGAGCTGCTGGCCGAACCACCTCGCCAGGGCGCGGTCGTCGCCGATGAGCTGGTTCCCGGTGCCGTCCGGCACGTCACTGCCAAGCGCGGTGACCCCGTTTGCCTCAGCGGTCTCGACTGTGCGCGCCATCGCCTTGAGGGTGGTGCTCATCTCGGCCAGCCGGACACGGTCGGCCTGGAGTCCGGCGAGCCGACCGGTGAGGGCGTCGCGCTGATCTCCGCCAGCCGGCCAGGGCTTCGCCGTTACGGCGCTGACCAGGGCCCGTATGTCCGCGATGGAGTCGTCGGCGCGCTGGCACAGCTGCGCCACCGGCGGGAAACGGTCGCGTACCCGCAGCTCATAGCGGATCTTGGCGGCGTGCATGAGATAGCGGGCGAACGGCGGCATCAGGGCATCCCCGCGGGACCAGGTCCACGCGCTCAGCTCCGGGTCGCGGTCAGAGGGTGCCACCGCGACGAACCGGCGCTCGGCGCGGGTGTCCTGCCGGGCCGAGATCTCCCATACGGCCAGCCCCGCCGCCGTAGTGAGCCCCCGGTGCCACCACCCGGTCTCCTGCGGGGCCGATGGCAGCAGGGCGCTTAACGCGGAGCCGAGCCGCGCAGAGGCGACCACCTGCCGCGTGTCAGCGCCGGCGTCGGTCACCTTCGCCAGGTAAAGGAGTGCCACGCCGATCAGCGTGTCGCTGCGGTCCCCGAGGACCGTGTCCAGCAGCCGATCGAATTCCGTCCATAGCGGCGGTGACTGCCCCGTTTCGTCCGTCCGGGCGAGCAGCACGGACAGGTTGAGCACGTCGTGCTCGCGCCGCAGCACCGCCTGGAAGCCGATGCCCGGGCTCTGCTGTGCGGCGATCGCGGCGGACTCCGGCACGCCCCCGAAGTCACCGGGCAGCCGGCTCGTAAGGCCAGCCGCCCGAATCGGCTCGGTCATACCGAGGCTGCCGCGGCACCGCGACCACATGAGCCGGATCTGGCTGTGCGCCTCACCGGCCAGCGGGCCGTCGACGGGAGCGAAGACGTGCGCCACGAGCTCCTGCTCCACCGCGAGGGGAACGCCAGCCGTCATTTCTGCTCAGCCCCCGGCCGGAATCGAGGTCGCCCAGCTCCGGGCCGCGAGATCACCCACTGGGCTCAATCATCGTAACCGGTGCCGGCCTGTACAGTCGGCGTCATGCACACGCACGACCCTGGTGCCCGGGGCAGGGAACCGGGCGATGCCGACCGGGAGGCGAAGGCTGAGGCGCTCGACGTCCTCGCCGAGGTCCTGGACTGGCAGCTGACACCTGACCGGTGGGCGGACCTAGGGCAGATCATCAGCTCGATGGCCTCGGCAGCGGCCGACGGCGACGCGGATACCCTGCGGCGAGCCACCACCAGACTAGAACTGGAAGGCGCAAGCTCGACGCGGATCATCAGGATCGGCACGGTGGACGAGTCCCTGCTCGACTTCCCGCCCGAGCCGGTGCGGGAACGGGTAAACCGGCTCATCCACGCACTCGGCGCAGCGGCCCAGCCCGAGCGCGTCAGGAGCACGCGTCAGGCTGACAGCCACGACGACGGAAGCCGCGACCGCCCGTAGCCTCCAGTTTGCCTGGCACTGCCACGGCGCTCCCGTTAGAGATAAAGATCTTTAATATGCCGAACGGGAGTGGGGTGGCGCTGTAAGCGCCGGCCAGGACACCACCGGCCCGCTGCCCCCGCGGACGATCCGCGGCAGATGCTCCCTCACGCTGGCATGACGCCAGGTTCGACGGCATGCGCGTACCAAGGAATTCGCGGGATCCCGTACTGCAACGGGGTAGCCGCCTCGGATCCCGGTGAAAGTGGGGTGTGCCGGAAGACCGGCGTGACGCGGCCAGGTTCCTGGGGGGTGCACGGGCATGAAGCGGATAAAGCATCTCTATGACCGTGGCTGCCGACACTCGGACAGTTGGCAGGAAACTCATTCGGCAGCCGATCTGGACTCGGCGATAGCGTGCTTCAGCGAACTCTATGGCACCCTCCCCGAGGAAGCCGCGCTCCGTCCTAGTGTCGAAGGCCACCTCGGCTTCTGCCTCGCTTTCCGGCACGTGCTTACCGGGTCGATCCAGGATCGCGATGAGGCGATCTGCAGTTTCATGCGGCTGACCGCCCGGCCCGACCCTGACGGAGACTGGGATAGCTGCCGCAAGCTCCTCGGGGAGCTGCTCGGGTCGCGCGCGACGGGTGGTCAGCCGCCGGATGGGTCGGCCGAGGCGGCGGCCTCCGGCCAGCCGGGGCAGGCGACGAACGAGCAGATCCTCGGGGACCTGGCGACCGCGGTCGGCATGCTCGCGGTCGCGGTCACGTCAAGGACGCTCGACGCGGGCCAGCGCGCCGAAGCGGAACGGCTGCGTGTCCACCTGACCGCATTAGTGACGCTTGGGCGGTCCTGGGAGACCCGCGAGGCGGGGGGCCTGCCCGACATCGAGGAACTCCGCGCGGCCCGGCGGGACCTTCCGGCCGATGACCCGAGCTCGCCTCAGCTGCTGCTGGAGCTGGGCCTGGCCCTGGGCTTCCTGGCCACGCGTGACGAGTCGCCCGACGACAAGCGGCAGGCGGTCGAGTGTCTCACGGAGGCGCTCGAGCGGATCGGCCCGGCGGATCCGCAGCGCGGTCACGCGACGGTGCGCCTTGCCCTGCTCCTGCTCAGCAACGCGACGACCGAACCGGACGCGGTGCCGATGGACCGGATCCTGAGGATGGCGGACGAGGCATTGTCCGCCCCCGGCCTCGACAAGGAGCAAGCCGCGATGCTCCACCTCATGGCCGGGATGGCCTATAGCAATCGCGCCCTGCGGGAGGGATCACGAGACGGCGACGAAAAAGCCCTGGCCCACCTCAACCAGGCAAAGGACCTCGTTCCCGAGGATCATCTGCTGAGGCCCGCGGTGGTCGGGTCTGTCGGCAACCTCCTCAGCGCACGGTTCATGGCGGCCCGCACAATTGACGATCACGACGCCTCGGGCGCTTATACGCATGGGATGCAGGAACTGATCGACGAGCGAGGGCTGCTCCGGGAGGAAACTGCGAACCCCGCCGAGCTGCGCGGGCTGGGGCAGGTCGCGCATCCCGGCGTGAGGCGAGGGCTCGCCGCCACAAAGCGGCTGATGGATGCGGTCTTCCGCCGGGACCAGGGGTCTGCCGACCAGGCGCTCGCGGACCTGGGCCAGGCGCTCGCCGGCCTGCCGCCGGACAACGAGTGGCGGCAGCTGGTCATGGCCATGCTTGGCGACGGCTGGCTGGCCCGCGCCACCCTCTCCGCCGACCGCAATGACGTCATACGTGGCCACCGCCTGCTCATGGAGGCTGGTGAGCAGGCGGCTGAGGACACTCCCCTGCACCGGTGGCTGAGTCGGCGGGCCGAGGTCGCACAGGCGGAACTCGGGCGGCTGACCAGGAACCGGGGCCTCATCGACGACGCCATCCGCCGCCTCTCCGCGACGGGCGGGGGCTCATGCCTGCTGCACGGAGAGCAGGCCAAAGCGATGTGGGAACTCGGCATGGCACTTATCGGACGGTACAGCCTGACCGATGATCCGCGTGATCTTAACAACGGCATCGTCAAGCTGGAGGATGCCCGCCGTGCCGCCGACTCAGCGCAGGCCCCTGCGGACTCTGCGCTGCTGCAGAACCTGTCAGCGGCGTACCGCGATCGCGGTGACCGGCACCGCCGCGACCCGCAGCGCGCCATCGACACCGCGATGCTCGGGCTGCGGGATCGGGCCGCGGAGGTGCTGCTGCAGACCGGCGCGCAGCGAAGCGTGTGGACGGCAAGCCAGGCCGCGTCGATCCTGACCGCGCAGCTCGTGTCCTGGTGCCTGGCTGACGGGCGCAGGGACCAGGCGGTGGAAGCGCTCGAGCTGGGCCGCGCGCTTGTCCTGCACGCGACGACGATCGCGGCCGACGTCCCCGGGCTGCTGCGGGCGGCCGGACAGGACGGGCTCGCCGCCAGATGGCAGCAAGAAGTGTCGCAGTCTAAGCGCGCCCCGTCCCCATGGGACAGCCCGCTCGCTGCCTCGGGAGGCGACACGCTCCTGCCGCACCTGGTGCGGGAGCAGTTCGTGGTCCCCGCCGACATCCGCCGTCAGGTGCTTGCCGCGTTGCGCGGCACTCCGGCCGACGCCGGATGGCTGACCCCGCCGGACATCGGAGAACTGACGGCGGCTCTGGGCCAGGCCGGCTGTGACGCGTTCGTCTACCTGATCCCTCCCCATGGGTCGCGGCCCGGATGCGCCCTGGTGCTCCGCGCGGACGGCGTGCTCGACGAGATCCCGCTCCCCGGCCTGACGGACGGCCCGGTCGCCGCCTACGACGCGGCGCACCAGGCGTGGCTCGGGGGACCGGAAGACGACTCCGCGCTCCGGCGCTGGCACAGCGCCCTGGCGAACTTGTGCGACTGGGCGTGGGAGGCCGTGACCGGGCCGGTCCTGCGTCACGTGGCGCGGTGGCCGCTGACCCGGCCGCCGAGGCTGGTCCTCATCCCGGCCGGGAACCTCGGCGCCGTTCCCTGGCACGCCGCCCGCACGACGCGAGCTGACGGCAGTCCACGTTATGCCATCGAGGATGCCGTGTTCAGCTACGCCGCGTCGGCACGCCAGCTGGCCGACGCGGCCCGCCGCCCGGCCCGGCCGTGGGGCGACGCGGCGGTGCTCGTCGCCAACCCGACCGGTGACCTGCCCATGGCGGGGCTCGAGGCGCGGGAGCTGCTTCGCCGCTATTACCCGGGGGCACTGCTCCTCGGGCGGCCGAAACGGCTAGCGAGCGGCGCTGGCACGCCCGATGAGGTGCTTGCCAGCCTGCCCGGCGGTACCGCGCCGCAGGCGTCCCTGCTGCATTGCGGCTGCCACGCCACGGTGGCGGGCTCACTCTCGGCCTCCTACCTGCTGCTGGCGGACAAGCAGCAGCTGACGATCGCCCAGATCGTCGCGCAGGCACAGCGCCGAATCCCCGGGGGCCGTGACTCCCGCGCACCCGGTTTCCTCGCCGTTCTCGGTGCCTGTATGAGCGACCTCGCGGACGTTGATCACGACGAGGCGCTGACGCTGGCGTCCGCGCTGCTCGCCGCGGGCGCGTCCGGGGTGGTCGGCGCGCGCTGGCCGACCGATGACCTGGCGACGGCGCTGCTGATGGTGATGTTCCACCACTTTCTGAATAGCGGCCGCACCAGGCCGGCCGACGCCCTGCGCGCCGCCCAGATCTGGATGCTCGACCCGGGCCGGCGTGGCCTGGAAGACCTGTCACTCGTGCTGGCGGACGCGACGACCGATTCAGGCCTCGGCGAGATCCAGGCATGGGCTGCCTTCACCTACCAGGGAACCTAGGAAGGACGAAATGAACGAAGACGGGCTCTCAGCAGAGGGCGCGATCACGGTCGCCGAAGCCGCCGTGTCCGTCGAGGATCTGAGCAAGCGGCTTGGCGCGGTCGAGGAGCAGCTCGGCGAGTTCCACCGGCGAGCCGCGCATCGGGAGCAGATCATCGACCGGTTGCACGAGGAGAACCAGCGGCTCAGGCAGGGCGAGCACCGGGTCGTTCTCGAGCCTGTGGTGGCCGATCTCATCCGGCTGCACGATCAGCTGTCCCGCGAGGCCCGCCGGGCCGGGGCGGACGACGGGCTGGTCGGCTCGTTCGCCGAGGAGGTCGCGGAGATTCTCGACCGGTGCGGGATCGAGGTCTTTGCCGCCGCGCCGGGCGAGTCCTACCAGAGCGACCGGCACCGGCCGCTCGCCGTCGTTCCGACTTCCGATCCTGAGCTGCACAACACCGTCGCGGAGGCTGTCGCGGCGGGTTTCTACGACCGGGAGACCAGCCGGGTACGCCGGCCGGCCCAGGCGCGCTTCCACCAGTACCGCGCAGAAGGGGAGAACTGACGTGGCTGCTTACGGCATCGATCTCGGCACGACGTATTCCTGCGTCGCCAAGGTCGACGACACCGGCCGGGCGGTGGTGCTGAAGAACGCGGTCGGCGAGGACACCACTCCGTCGGTGGTTTATTTCGAGTCGCCGGACAGCGTGGTGGTCGGCCGGGCCGCCAAGGACTCGGCGCTGATCGCTCCCGACCTGGTGGCGGCCCTGGTGAAGCGGGACATGGGCGACGGTGACGTGCACTGGGAGTACCACGGCAAGCAGGAGACTCCCGAGTCCGTCTCCGCGCTCATCCTCAGGGAGCTGGCCCGGGCCGCGGCGGAGCAGTCCGGCGAGCAGGTGCATGACGTGGTGATCACCGTGCCCGCCTATTTCGGGCTCGCCGAGCGCGAGGCCACCAAGCGTGCCGGGAAGATGGCCGGGCTCGAGGTGCTTGACGTGCTCGCCGAGCCGGTCGCGGCGGCGCTGCACTACCAGGCGCTGAACGACACCGGCGGCATACGCCATCTGCTGGTGTACGACCTGGGCGGCGGCACCTTCGACACCACCGTGATCCGGCTGTCCGGCGATGACGTCGAGGTCGTCTGCACCGACGGCGACCACAAGCTGGGCGGCGCGGACTGGGACGCCAGGATCATCGATTTCCTGCTTGAAGCCTTCGCGGAGCAGCAGCCTGACATCGACCCGGGCGCCGACGAGCAGGATATGCAGGCACTGGCCGGCGACGTGGAGAAGCTGAAGAAGGATCTCAGCCAGACCCAGTCCCGCAAGGTCCTGCTGCGTTTCGGCGGCAAGGCTGTGCCGGTCGAGCTGAGCCGGTCCCGGCTGGAGGAACTCACCGGAGTGCTGCTCGAACGCACCATGGACATCACCGGCCGGACCATCGAGACCGCGCGGGAGAAGGGCGTCGAGCGGTTCGACGACGTCCTGCTCGTCGGCGGCATGACCCGGATGCCGGTCATCGCGACAACGCTCAGCGAGCGGTTCGGGCTGGAGCCCAGGTTGCATGAGCCGGATCTGGCGGTGGCCAAGGGGGCGGCGCTCTTCGCCGTGGTCAAGCAGGTCAAGGTGCGGATGCCCGCTGACGCCTCCCCGGCGCAGGCACACCAGGCAGCCCTGCAGGTCGCCGACCAGCTCGGGCTGAGCGTCGAGCAGGTCGAGGAGCTGGCAGCCAAGCGGGTCGCCACCGTGGTGCCCCGCGCGTTCGGGATCAAGGTCATAGACCGCAGTGATCCGCTGGCCCGGACCGATCCGGCCAGCGCCAGGGAAATGATCGCGCACCTCCTGACTGCCAATACTCCGCTGCCCGTCGACACGGGGCCGCGGCCCTTCTACACCGTGGTCGACAACCAGCGCCAGGTCTGCCTGGAGGTGTGGGAGCAGGCCGGGTCGATTGCCTCAGAGGACCTGGCCAACAACACGCACATCGGCGAGGGCATGCTCACCGACCTGCCGCCGCGGCCCGCCGGGGCGCCATTCGACGTCACCTTCTACATGACGGAGACGGGCCTGCTTAATGTGCACGCGGAGGAGAAGGATTCCGGCAGTGAGGTCCGCTTCGAGATCCAGATCGGCGGGCTCACCGACGATCAGGTCCGCGAGGCCGGGGAAGCGGTGGCCCGCTACGCGGTCAGCGGCTGATCCCGATGGCCTGGGATCGTGAGAGGTACCGGCGGGAGGTCCTTGGCCCGGCCCGCCGGTCCGGCCCGCCGGCCGATCTCTTCGTCCGGTATGGCTTCACCGGTCAACTGCCCGCCGGTGCGGCCTTCCGTACCCAGATCGACGAGGTCGTCGGCCTGTGGAAGACGCTCAAGTCCAAACCCGGCTGGGGCAAGCTGATCGAGGGGCTGCTCACCCAGCACGCCGCGCTCGGCGAGCAGGAATTAACTCCGGCGGCCTTCCAGGCCCTCCGCGGCAAAGAGCAGGCGGAGGCGGCCCGGCGGCTGGACAAGCTGGTCAAAGGGGAGACCGCCACGCACGTGGGCCCGGCGGTAGTCGCACGGCTGCGCGACGCGGCGGGTGCCGGGGTGGACGACGCGCAGGTCCGGCGGGCGCTCGCCGCCGTCAGCATCAAGGTGATCGACCGGCTGCCGGAACTCCCGGTCAGCCCGCCGCCCAAATACGAGGACCTCAGTCCCGCATTGCGGACCCTCGGGCTGAAGCTGTCCGCGGAGGTCATCTTCGGGCCGCAGGCGGTCCAGGCCGGCTTCCGGGTGCTTGGCGGGTTCGTGCTCACCGACGGGCGGCGGCTGAACGAGCCGGCCTGGACGGCCACTGCCAGGCGGTCCTCGGAAATGGCACACGCTGATTCCCGCAAGACGCCCACCGAGACCGTGCTCACCGTCATCAAGAGCGCATCCCGCGATGGCACGCTCGACAAGCTGCTGCTGTGGGAGGTCATGGGGCTCATCCGCCAGCAGGCCGCTGACGGGTTCGGGCAGAAGGTGATCGCGGATGAGGCGGCCGAGTCCGGCCTGGACAGGGACGAGGCGGGCATCCTCGCCGCCGCGATGCTCGCCGAGGGAGCCGACGCAGGCTTGCGCCGCCTGATCGAGGAGGACCTCACCGCGGGCCGGCTGCGCTCGGCCGCGCTCCAGGCCGGCCGCCTGCCCGGCGGCGACGAGCTGCGCACCCGGGTGGACGCCAGGACCGCCGAGGTGGCGGGCCTGGTCGCCGGAGCGGACGCCGAGCTGTCCGCCGGGCGCCCGGAATCAGCCGCGCGGCTGCTCGCCGACGCCGCCCGTGTCACCGACGACCCGGATCTCGCGGAACGGCTTGCCGGGCTTGCGCCGCCGCCGCCAGGCACCCCCAGGGCGGTGGTGGACGGTGACCGGGTGCTTGTCAGCTGGCAGGCCAGCGCGACCCAGGCGGGCCAGGTGCGATACCGGGTTACTCGCGGCGTCGGCCGGGCTCCCGGATCACCCGCCGAGGGCGTCGTGATCGCCGCGGAGACAGGGGAGCTGCACGCCGCCGACCAGAGCGCCCCGCCCGGCGCGGACCTCCGCTACGCCGTCTTCGCCGGGCGCGGCGGCCCGCAATGGTCGCCGCCGGCTTGCAGCGCCAAGGTGGTCTTCGCCCCGGAGGTCACAGAGGTGAAGCTCAGCGTGGGCGCGGATGCGGTGAGCGCGGTCTGGCGGACGCCGCAGGGTGCCTCGGAGGTCCGGACCGTGCGTGTCGCCGCCGGCTGTGAGAGGAGGATCGAGTCCGACCTGACCGGGTTCACCGACACGGGGCTGACCGCTGGTACCGAGTACCTCTACCGGATCACCGTGGTCTACCGGGCCGACGATGGCTCGGCGCGTGCGACGCCGGGGGTGGCTGTCCGGGCCGCCCCGGCCCTGGCCCCGGTCCCTGTCGGGGCGCTGTATATCCAGGCCAGGCCATCGGCCGTCGAGGTGAGCTGGGCGCCGCCGCCGTTCGGCCGGGTCGACCTGCTGGTCGGCCAGAGCCGGCCGCCGTGGTCTCCCGGGGCCGAGCCAGGCCAGGCGGAGCTTGCCGCGTTCGGCCATCCGGTGCCCGGCACCCCGCGGCCCGCCGCCCCGGGACGGGTGTCGGTGGAGCTGGCCCCGCCGCAAGGCCGCCGCTACCTGCTCGCGGTGACCCGGGTCGGCCCGCGGGCCGTCGCAGGCGCCTGGGCCGAGCTCGGCGTGGCCGAGCCTGTCAGCGGGCTCGGCGCGCAGCGGCTGCTCGACGAAGCACAGCTCAGCTGGATCTGGCCGGCCGGCGCGGTCGATTCGATCATCGCCTGGCCGGGCGGGGAGCGCCGCTGCTCCCGGCGCGTGTACGACGACGAGGGCGGGGTGACCATCCCGGTGGGGCCGGACGAGATGGTCGTCACGGTCAGCGCGGTCCATCCGGACCAGACTGCGGATCTGGTCGCTTTCGCGGTCCCGGTAACTATCCAGGCGCGCAAGGCAAAGGTCCAGTACCGCTGGCTGAAAGCCGGTGCGCTGCAGCCGGGGCGGCGGCTGCTCGAGCTGACCACCGACCGGGCGTGTGAGCTGCCCGAGCTGGTGGTCGTGCGGTCCACCGCGGCGTTCCCGCCAGACGAGCCCGGCGATGGCGTCGAGGTGACCCGGCTGCCCCCGGCCTCGATCACCCCGGGAACCCCGCTGAAAGTCCCTGTGGACCTGCCCCGGCGGGCAACCGGGTTCCTGGCCTGCTTCACCACTGCCAGTTGCGATCCCGGGCCGCTGCTGTTCCCGCCGCCGCCAAGCGAGATGAGGATCCGGTGAAGGCCGCACTCTACTGTCCGTACTGTTACTCGCCGTTCGCCGCGCGGCAGATCAAGTTCCGCTGCACCGGCCGGCCAAGCAGGCTCGGCCAGCACTGTGACCCCCTAGTCGATGAGCTGCTGCGCAGCCGGACCGGGGACGGGAGGGCGCTGGCTCCGGTATTCGGCGCCGATGGCAGGTCGGGCAAGGCTGAATGCCCCACGTGCAAGGGCGAGACCACCACCCGGGTGTGCCCGGTCTGCCACAGCACGCTCCCTGTGCATTTCGGCAAGGTGGGCAGCCGCCTGATCGCGCTGGTCGGGGCGAAGGAGACCGGCAAGACGGTGTTCATGACCGTCCTGGTACACGAGCTGATGAACCGGGTCGGGAGCCGGTTCGACGCGGCCATGAGCGGTGCCGACGACAAGACAAGGGAGCGGTTCGCCGGGAACTACGAAGGCCCGCTCTACCGGGAGTCGAGGCTGCTCGGCACCACCACCACGGCCGGCCGGACCGGCCGGGAACCGCTGGTGTTCCGGTTCACCACGGAAGAACGCCGGCTGATCGGTGCCGCGGGACCCCAGCACACCCTGCTGTCGTTCTTCGACACCGCGGGGGAGGACCTCACCAGCCAGGGCAGCGTGGAGGAGAACGTCCGTTACCTGTCCGCCGCCGACGGGATCGTGCTGCTGCTCGACCCGCTGCAGATGCGCGGCGCCCGCAAGCTGGCGAGGCCGGGCACCCGGCTGCCGACCGAGGGCGGCATCGCCGACGATCCGGCCAACGTGCTCGAACGGGTCACCGACCTGGTCATGACCGTGGACGGCGGGCCGAAGAAGAAGATCAGCAAACCGCTCGCCATCGCGTTCACCAAGCTCGACACGCTTACCCACGATCTCAAGGAGACCAGCCCGCTGCGCCGCCCGCCGCCGCAGACGCCGTTCTTTGACGAGACCGACAGCCAGGAGGTGCACGCGGAGATCCTGCGGCTGCTTACCCGGTGGGACGGCGCCAGGATCGACCAGATCGCCAGCAAGCACTACGGGCGGTTCCGCTACTTCGGGCTGTCCGCGCTCGGCGAGACCCCGACCCCGGACAACAAGGTCTCCCCGCGCGGCATCCGGCCCTACCGGGTGGCCGACCCCTTCCTGTGGGCGCTCAGCGGATTCGGCGCGATCAAGGTGAAGAAGGGTTCATGACCATGGCATTCCAGCAGCTCTACTACACCTCGTGTGAGCACGGCCTGCTCGGTTACGGCGGCTTCCAGTTCAATGCCGCAACCGCCGGGGTCTCCCCGGCGGTGATGCGTGAGGTCGAGGACCTCACCTCCTATGAGCCGCCGCGCTCGATGCCCGGCGACCCGGGCCCGGACCAGCTGGCCGGTTATCCGGTGGCGTTCTCGCACTCGCTTGGCAGCGCCGGGACTTCCATCACGGCCCAGGTCGTGTTCGCCGGAGCCGACTATTCGGGGCGGCCTGGCAACTATTTCGCGCATGCCCTGGTGACCGGATCAGCGACGGACTTCGGGCCGCTGCTGCCGGTGGAACTCTGGCAGGCGCCGCTGTGGCGGACGAAGCCGGCCGAAGTGCGCGAGCTGCCGCCGCTGCAAGGCCCGCCGCCGCGCGGTCGGCTGGACCGGGCCGGGGTGCAGGCGTTCCTCGGCTCCTGCGATCCCCGCGTCCTGCCGGTGCTGCTCAGCGCGGTCGGCCGGGCGATGGCGGGGGACCGGCCGGTGCTGCTGGCCGGCCCGGACTGCGGCGCCAATGTCCGCTGGATCGCCGCCGTGTCGTACCTGCTCGGCGAGGGGCTGGCACGCCGGATGTCGTTCACCACCTACAGCCACCGGCCGGCCTACTCCCGGCATCACGTGATCGGGGTGGTGTCCGGCGGCGAGACGGTGCCCGCGGACCAGAGCTTTCACGTGTACGACGCGGCGACAGGGCGGCTGCCCGAGGTTCCGGTCCATCCGCTCGCCGCGCTGCTCGCCCGGGTCGGGGTGCTGCAAGCCGGCTCGCTCTGGCAGCAGGCGGCGGCGCTGGCCAGGCCCGCGGCGGAGGGGTTTGACGACTGGCATCCGGTGGTGGCCGCGGCGGCCGCGCTGCGCGGGGTGCGGCTGGAGCCGCTGGACCTGGAGGCCATCGTGACCTGGCTCGGCACCGATGCGGATCTTCCGCCTGATGCCGGGCTGGTGCTCGAAAGGCTGCTTGACCGGCAGTACGAGCCCTTCTCCGATCGTCGGATCACCGACCTGCACGCACTGGCCGCACGGCTCCGGTCTGCGGCAGTCACGGAACGGCTTGAACTCGTCCTGGTGGAGCGCGCGTACGCCCGCCTGGAGCGCGCCGAGCCCACCGGAGACCCGATCCGACTAACCAGGAATTCAGCGAAGGACGCAGCGGCGCGCCGGTGTGTCCATGCGTTGCAGAATGTGCCTCCTGAGCAGGTTCCTGAGGTGCTTCGGTGGACGGCGGACGCCGGGATCGTCCTGCCGCGCGGAGAACTCCGCCAATACGGGGAGTGTTATCTCAGTCCGTTTATCGACCCCAGCCTGCTCGCCACAATTCTGGACGGACAGCCGGAGATCGTCAAAGGCCTGGTCCTCATGCTCGCCGGGAAACCGCCAAGGATGGCACGCGAACTGTTCGCCAGCACTGACGTGATCAGTCGCGAGGACCTGGGCGGCCAGCCGGGGCTGACCGAGCTGTGGCTGCTCGACGCCAGAGCACGGGGCAAGCTGGCCGCGATTGACGCCTTCAGCGACATCAGGAAACTGCGGCTGGGCAACGGGGGCGTCCTCGACGTTGACCTGCTCAATGAGCTCTGGCCGGACGAGTGCCCGTCCGATGACCTGTGCAGCCTGCTCCCGGCGGCGATCGAGGCGGGGCTGCAGGGCTGGCTCGCCGCGCCGATCACCAAAGTGTTGAAGACCGACTCCGACGACGGCCGCCTGAGACTGGCGAAGGCACTGCAGCGGTATCCGGTCATCTGCGACCTGTTGCCCGCCGATCTTCTCAAGAGCGCGGAGGGCCTATCGAAGGTCGACGTACTGCTCAATGGCGCTGCTACCAAGGTCGCGCGCGGGGACACGAAGGTCTTCGAGCGGCTGTACGAGTCGTTCCAGGATGGCGATGAGCAGGCCAGGAAGCTACTCAGAAAGAGGATTCCAAGGCTCCTGTGTGAAGCGGAACGGCTGGATCTGGCCTTGCGCAAAGCCCCCCCCGCGCAGGTCTGGAAGGAGTTCTGCCTGGAGATTCAAGATCGGCTGACACCGTTGAGAGGCGAGCCGGAACTGGCCGCGCGCGTCTTTCTCGCGATGCTCGACCTGGACAGCCGACGTAGGCCGGACCACGCGCAGGATCTTGACAATGAGCTTAAGAAGCAGGTTCTGAAATGGCCTCGCGGCCAGCGGAAATTGCTGCAAAAAGCGCTGGGGAAGGACGCCGTGGAGTTCGACCAGTGGTGGGAGGACAACCACGGCGGGGCGATGGTCAAGATTCGCGGCCTGCTGCGTACGCGTAAGGACGGTAGCCGGTCATGATCCTCATCTACCTGATCCTGCTCGGGCCGTACCTCTTCTGCTGCTATTTCGCCGTCCCCACGACGGTGACTCTCGCCACCGTCGGCTACGCGGTCGCGATCCCGGGCTGCTACATCGTCGGCCTGTTCCAGGTGCTTGCCCTCCGGCCGCAGACGCTGTCGAAGCCGCGCTGGTTCCCGCGGCCTCCGGAGGACGGTGAGCCCGCGGAGCTCGGCTACTTCCACGGCTTCAAGAGCCCGGCGCTCGCCGAGGTAGAGCATGTCGCGAGGGTAGCGTTCACTCTTGCCCGCGGGCTGAGGGAAAAGGGCTGGAGCGCGGTGAGGTACGCGTTCCGGCCCGGCGGCAGGGGCTCGTTCAGGCACAAGAGGCTGGTCACGGTCCCGCTGGGCATCGGCGGGGCCATCGGGATGGTGCCGGGGATCGCCTTCGGAGCGCTCGGTTTCGCGGCCATCGCGGTGGTGCACACGGTGGTCGTGGCGGTGCTGTTCGCTGGAATGCGGGTCATCGGTGCCGCGCTGCGCGTCATCGATACAGGGCTGCTGCGGATCAAGAACATCCGGATGACCTGCCCGCACTGCTTCGAGCGGGTGCCCTACCCGACCTACAAGTGTCCCGGCGACGACTGCGCCCGGATGCACAGGGACGTCAGGCCGGGCCGCTACGGGATCTTCCGGCGCCACTGCCTGTGCGGGGCCATGCTGCCCACCCTGCTGATGCTCGGCTCCACCCGGCTTGACGCCTACTGCCCACATCTGGGCTGCGGGCGGTCTATGGAGCACCGGCCAGGTGAGGCCCAGGAAATCGTGCTGCCTTTCTTCGGTGCGTCAGGCGCGGGAAAGACCCGGCTGATGTACGGAATCGTGACGCTGCTGCGCTCGACGCCAGGGTTAGAGGCCGAGTTCGCCGACTCCGCTACCGGGCTGGAGCTGGCGGAGGTCAGGCTTCTCCTGGCGCCAGGCAAGGCGCCGTCCAGGACCGCCGTGGCCCTTCCGCGCGGCCAGGTCCTCCGGGTCAAGTCCAGCGGCGGGACCCGCCTGCTGCAGCTGTTCGACGGCGCGGGGGAGCGGTTCTACCGTTCAGACACCACCCAGGAACTCGGCTACCTGAACAAGGCGCGCACCTTCGTCCTTGTCATCGACCCGCTCTCGATCGACCATCTGTGGACCGGCTTGCCCGCGGAACGCCAGGCGGAACTCGCCTCGGTCAAGTCCGATGCGCCGTCGCCGGATCTGGCGTACCAGCAGACCCATCAGCAGATGGAGGCGATGGGCGTGCGGCTGAAGAAGGCCCGGCTGGCCGTGGTGTTCAGCCGCGCGGATCTGCTGGAACAGCCCAATGGCCAGCAGGTCGGAGAGTGGGCACGGGACACGCTGGGCCTCGGCAACCTGCTCCGCTCGGTCCGGCACGAGTTCGGCGAGATCGCGTTCTTCCGTACCGCGAGCGTGCTCGAGGACGGCGGGGACCTGCACCCGTCGATGCTGGAACTCACCCGGTGGCTGCTGACGAGCGATGGGATCGCGCTGCCTGACCATCCGAACGGGAGGATCTCATGAACGACTTCTACCTCTGGCCGCGCCGCTGGGTGCTGGCCCTCACCCTGCTGGCCCTGGCCGTCGCCGTTATCGTCCTCTGGAGTTCAGGACGCTGACGCGGGCGCGGTGATCCCTCCGCGAAAGCAAGATAGCCGGAATGTCTCGTATTTGATCCTTTGTTACATGGTGGTCATCACTGCTCATTGGCGAAGTGATGGAGATCCGTAACAGCGGTATCGGTCGGCACGATCTATCCTACGATCAGTCCGTACCGGCGAACCTTACGGCGCAGCATCTCGGGAGGGATCATGCGAATCGACGAGCCGCGGCTGTCGGGCGCGTCGATGCTCGCCAGGCGCCTGCTACGGAATCGGGTGCTCGGTGCGCGACCCCGCCCGCAGCCTGTGGCCGTGTTACTGGGTCCGGTCGGAGCGGGTAAGACTCAGGCACTCAGGTCGATATCCGAAGATTGTGCCGCAGGGGTAGTTCATGCCCTCTTCGACTTCGAACGTGCCGAGCCTGCCACAACAGTGGAGACACTGGCGCAGATCGCCTTTGACTTGTCCCGCAAGTGGAAGGCTCGTCCCACGGCACGGTTCACTCGCTTCACCCTTGGGCTTATCGCCGTTCAGGCGCCGCTGGACGGGATGTCCCGCGAGCAGGCAAAGGGAAAGCTGCGCGCCTCGATCGAGGACTTCGCTCGCAACCCCAGGGCCGAGAGAGTCGCTGCGGGAATTCGCGCTCTGGCCGAGTCCGCGAAGAGCGCGAATATCCTTACCGCCCCGGTCGCGGAGACCATCAAGGTGGTGCTCCCACCGCTGATCCAAACCATCAGCGGCAAGCCGCTGAATGAGGCCAAGCACTGGCACGCCGATATCCCCGAGGCCGAGGGTGCCTCGCCACTTGACGCGCTTGTCTCGCTTAACCAGCGCGCGCATGCCCAACCCGCTGAAATGACGGCCTGGCTGACCGCGGCGTTCCTCGCCGACGTCCGCGAAAACCATCCACGGATGGCCGTGCCCGACCCGAAAAGTCCGTGCGCCTGTGACAATCCCGACAAGCTCCGCCACTGGCACAATTGGGTGCTTCTGCTTGATAATATCGACAATGAGGTCGGCAAGAGGTTTGTGACAGACCTGCTGGCTGCCCGGCAGCGTCACCTCCGTCGACGTCCGGACGACCACGACGCCCTCCTGATCATCGCGGCCAGTGGCCGGTGGAACCCGGACTGGGAGTCAGGGTGGCGTGCCCCCTGGAAACCATCGCCGGGCGGACCCGATAGTGCGCGAACGGTGCCGCAATGCCGTGGAGCCAGCTACGAGCATTGGGCCAGCGGCCCGGCATCCGAACTCCCACAGCCGATGCACTATCCGGTGCTGCTCGAGCCACTCAGCATCGATGAGACGGCGCAGATCATGGGTACCAGCCAGTACGCCTCAGAGAGCGAGCTGGCGCAACGTGCTACCGGCGGTCTTCCCGGCGCAGTCCACCTGCTTGCCAGGTTAGTGCGTGACAGAAGGCTCCGGCCCGGTTCCCGCGATGTTCTCAGGCCATCCGATCCATCGAAACCCGGGGCAGATCTGTGGCGTGACCGCCTGGATGACGCGCGCATTGCCCAGCATCTCCCGGATATCGGTATCGACGAGTTCGTCACCGCCGCCCCTTTTGCGACCGCGCCGTGGCTAGTACCTGCCGAGGCAGCCAGCCTTATCTCGCGTCCCCATGTCGGGCGCATCCTTACCGAGCTGCGCACCGCCCTGTGGGTCACGGCGCCGACACATGGCGGCGGCACTCCGGACTACGCCGAACTGCACCCCTGGATCGCCAGGACCCTCGTATGCGCTCTCGCCGCCAGGGATGCGGCGCCAAACGGTCCCTCTTACACAGCTCAGTTCGAGGCGCTACTCAACGACCCGGACACCCTTGGCGACCCGTCACGCAATGCCTATTGCCAGCTGGCGCTCGGACAGATCAGCGAGGTAGTGAATTCCTTCGAAGCCAGCTTCGATCGAGGCCCGCACCAGGAGTGGATCGACCGGCTCAAATTAGTGGCCCGCGCCCCCGACAATAAGCCGCTCGACCAAGACTGCGCCGAACTCTACAGAGAGCTGGTCAACGCGGACATCAGCAATACGCCGCAAGGCCGGACTCCAGTCGGCAACATCTTCACCCGGCTTGTCGCGGCCAGTTGGCTGGCAGCCAACCCCTTCGCCATGCCCGACCCGGACCAAAAGGTCATCATCGTGCACGCGTACGGTGAATTGCCTCCGTTATCACGGCGGCCAGATGTCGCGGCACTCTATATGGCCGCCCAGCTCGCTGCTGGCACGCTGCTCTGATGCACAGAACGGACTCGATCATGCGCATATTCGGCGGTTTGCTCGCTCGCCTAACCTCGCTGACGCGCCCACAGCGGCATCCTCGGTCTCCTCTGGTAGGGCCCAGGAATTGGCTGCGGCGCCACTGGATCGTCAGCTCACTCGTGGTGCTTGCTCTCCTCGCTGGCTCGCTCGCGTGGTGGCGTCCATGGCAGACCGCGTCGCCATGTGGGCGAGGACTGACCGCAGTCGGATCACCTCATGTGTGCGTGGGCCTCGATCTGGAGACGACGGCCTTCAAGAGTATCGACCCACTGTCTGGACTGGAGACCGGGCTCGCGAGCCAGAATTCGAAGATCACTAGCCAGTATGCCACCGTCGTGTTGCTTGACGACATGACCCCAAACCCGGAGACCGACAGCGTCGCTTTCCAGGCACTGAAGTATCGGATCGAGGGCGCGCTGACCGCCGCCTGGCGAGCGAACAATCAGGCAGTCGCCGACGGTACTCTCCCAACGATCAAATTGCTGCTCGCCAACTTCGGCAGCGGAGCTGCGTTCTGGCGGCAGGCGGTGGACGCGATCGAGCGGGCGAGCACAAGCGAGCACATCATCGCGGTCACGGGAATCGGGCAGAGTCTCGACGCGACCCGGGAGGCAGTCGCAGCCCTGTCCGCCGCGAATATCGCAACCGTGGGCTCGGTCGTCACCGCCGACAGCATGAATGAGGATCTCACCGGAAAGCACATCCAGAACTTCTTCCGGGTCGCCCCGCTCAACACCGACGAGGCAAAGGCGGCATTGACGTACATCACAAAGCACGCCTATAAGAAGATCCTCCTGGCTCAGGACAGGAATCAGCAAGACAGCTATGCGCAGACCCTCGCCTCAGCCTTCGCCTCCACTTTCGAGTCACGGAGCGGAGTCAAGGTGAGATACACGGAGTCTTACCAGTCTCCGTCAGTACCGCTGAACGGCGCAACCCGAGACCAGTACATGACGAACCAGTTCGCCGGGATGCACAGCGACATCTGCGCGGACCAGCCTGATCTGATCTACTTCGCCGGCCGCGGGACCGATCTCGGATCCTTCCTGACGGCACTATCTCAGGGTGGCGCGTGCTCGCTAGGGCCGCTGGACGTGATGAGCGGTGATGACGCGTCCACCCTCGTCGGTATGCGAATGCCTTCTTCCGGAGATCTGAAAATCAGGGTCTTCTACACTGGCCTGGCGCACAGCGATGAATGGAACGCCTTCCCGCCAGGCTCCGACAATGTCAAGAACTACCAGCAATTCACGGATGCATTCGCCGTAAATGGATTCGCCACCGCAGATCTGGCAGATGGTGATGCGATGATGACTCACGACGCGGTACTCTCCGCTGCCACGGCAGCCCGGATCGACCAGCTGGCCGTAACCGATCCGGGCACGGTCGCGGCTTACTTTCTCCGCTTTCGCTGCACCAAGTTCATTCCCGGCGCTAGCGGTGAAATTGCGTTTGACCAGAGCGGCAACCCAATCGACAAGGCCATGCCGATCATCCAGATCCAGCCCGACGGCTCGGTAACACAGGAAGACCTAGCCTGGCCAACCGGAAAACCCTTAGACACCTCGGCCACGTGTTGAGCCCTGATCATCTACACGGATGAGCGGCTGGCGCTGGGCGGTGGCTGAGTCGCAAATGACATCGCGGCGTGGATCTTCCTCGATGCGCTCGTCATAGGGGTCCCCGTTCGTGGAGGTTTTCCTCATGCGGGGCGGAGGTTTGGCTATGTCCTGGCGACAGGGCGATACCTCGTGCCTGAGGGAGCGGCACTGTACCCGGTGCCGCACCAGCGAGACCGACACGCGCCACCTGCTCGAGCGGAAGTACGTCGAGAGGCCGCTTCCTGGGGAGGCCGCTACTCGCCGAAGGACTGCGGTCCCGGGCTGGCCGTGTGCGGGGCGCCGACGTGGTAGCGGCCCGTTATCCTGCTCCAGTCCAGGTTGCCGCGGGTCCAGGCGGCCAGTCCGGTGAGGTAGGCGTCGACTCGCGGGTCGCAGCCCTGTTCCCGTTCGCGTCCGGCCAGCTCCAGGAAGGTCCTGGTCTCCTCGGCGTGCATCCTGGCGGCAAGGCCGAGCGCTTCCTGGTGGGTGCATCCGTGCTCGCGGGCCAGGACGGTGATCAGGTTGATGGCGCCCGGCCACCTCAGCTCGCGGATCCCGGACAGGATGTCGTTGGTCCAGCCGTTCAGCCGCGCGGCTGAACGGGCTATTCGCTGGATCCGCGGCTGGCTGAACAACTGACCGGGCAGCGGGCTGAGTGCTGTCATCTCCGTGACGACGAAGCAGACGGATCGCAGCCCGATCGCGGCTTCACGCATGCTGGTGTACTCAGCCAGCGACGGCATGGCCTTCAGGCTGCGGAAGATCACCTCAGCGCCGGATGCGGCGAGGTATTCCGCGATGCCGTCGACCAGGCGCAGCACCTGTTCGCCTGGCGCGAGCCGGGACCAGCGCCTGCGCAGGTCCCGGAGCGCGAGAGCGTGATGAGTCTCGCCCGCGGGGATGCCGGCGGGCAGCTCGCCGGGGTCACGCAGGATGTGCGTGCTGCGCAGCACGTGCCGGGCGTAGTCAAGCTGGCGCTGCTGCTCGACGGCGCGTTCCACGTACTCGTCGTCGGTCAGGAACAGCCAGATCATCAGGTCACAGCCGAACGCGGCGACCTCGAAGGGCCCGCGAGGGTAGACGCGGGCGGCCAGCGTGCCGAACTGGGCGCCGCGCGCCGCCAGTTCCTGCCTCGCGCTCGTGATGTAGCCGAAGCGGGTCATCCAGTCGATAGCGTGGTCCTCAAGCGCCGCTGCCTGGGGGTGAACCGCGGGCGGTATCGGGCACCACAGGCCGGGAATCTGAAGCTGGCCTGGCGGCCGGAGATAGGCCGCAGAGGTCCCCATTCCCCGGGGCTTCTGCCACGACAGCTGACCGGCGCTGGCACCTGCGTCAACAGACACGGGCTCTCCCCTCCACTTCCCGAACGCCCACTACGCTTTTGCAGACTAAGGGTAGATATCGCCGTTTGCTGATCAGTCAGATGGAGCCGCGGTGAAGCCGCCGGGCCACGTGCACGACGCGGGACTGCGTGTAGAAGCCGAGGCTGTGCCTGCCGCCCTCACGCCCGAGACCGCTCGCCTTGACCCCGCCGAACGGCGTGCGCAGGCCCCTGATGTTATGCGAGTTCAGCCAGAGCATCCCCGCGTCGACCTGCTGGGCCATCCGGTGCCCCCGGGTCAGGTCCGACGTCTCCTCCTGGAAGATCCGCATCTCCGGCCGCACGTCGGCGAATACCGTCGCCGCGAGGTAATTGCCGCCCTGGAGATGGTCTGGCCGCCGCCCGCCGGCCACCAGCCTGGCCCCCTCCTCGACCCCCGCCCGGACGTAGGACATCACCCGACGGTGACTTGCCGCCCAGTTCCATCGAGAGGCCCTTGAGGTGGGAAGCGGGGTGATCAGCCCGGCGACCCCGGCTGGCTTGCGCAGGGTCCGCGACGGCGAACGTGGCGCCGTCCGCGCTCGCGGCGCTGGCCCCGCCGGTGTAGTGCCCGATCCGGCGGGGGATGCCTGGCGGGGCGGCAGCGGTCCCGCCCAGGATGTCAGTCACGGCTGGCCCTCCCTCCGAAGATCAAAATCAGCAGGATGCCTAACGGGAGCGTCGTGGCGGTCCTGCGCACGCTGACTCCAACTACAGCAGTGGTCCATCCACCCACACCTGACTCGGTGAATGGACCACTGCTGTAGTTCCGCTTTCACTGTGCTAGGTCACCAGGGTGCTTACCGGCGGGCCGAGAACCGGGGCGCCGTCGCGCAGCAGCTGCCTGATCCGGGCGCGCGCACCGTCCGCTGGCATGGTCAGCGGCGGCCTGACGTACTCGGAGCCGATCAGCCCGGCCTGTTCGAGCACCCACTTGGCGGGGGCGGGGCTGGTCTCGGTGAAGATCAGGTCGACGAGGGGGTGCAGCCCGTAGTGCAGGTCCCTCGCCTTGTCGTGCTCGCCGGCGACCCAGCGCTCGTACATCTGGGCCACCGCCGCCGACGCGATGTTGGCGACGGCGCTGACGAACCCGGTGCCGCCGAGCGCGAGCAGCGGCAGGCACAGCAGCTCGATGCCCGACCACACCAGGGTGTCCCGCCCGCACAGGTGCAGCACCCGGGAGAAGTGCTCGAAGTCCTTCGTCGTCTCCTTGACCCCCACGATGTTGCCGAACCGCCGCCGCAGCCTGGCGACCGTCTCGGGCGCGATGTCGAAAGCCGTGCGGGAAGGCACGTTGTACATGACGATCGGAAGCCCCGGGTTCTCCGCGGCGACCGTCGCGTACCACTGGTACAGGCCGTCCTGGGTGGGACGTGCGTAGTACGGGGTGATGACGAGGGCGGCGTCCGCGCCGAGCTCGGCCGCGGCGGCGGTAAGGCGAAGCGTCTCGTCGAGCCGGGCCGAGCCCGTGCCCGGCAGGAACGGCACCTTGTCAGCGATCTGCCCGGCGGCGGCGGCCATGGCGGAGATCCGCTCGTCGGTCGCCTGCGCGCTCGGCTCACCGGTCGAGCCGCCAAGGGATATCCCGTGCGAGCCGCACTCGAGCTGCCAGCGGATCAGGTCCCGCAGGCCGGGCAGGTCGACCTCGCCCCCGGCGGTGAACGGCGTGACGACGGGCACGATCGACCCGCGGATGGCCGCCGGGTTGCCGCGGGATCTCATCCTGGCGGCCTCTCTGGTTCCTGCGCGGCGCGCCATTGCTGGAACGCCTCGACCGTCCGCATCCTGTGCTCACGGGTGAACGTCTCGACGCTGGCGGCGGGCGCTCCCGCCTCGATCATCCCGAGCCGCGCGCGCGGCTCGGGACGAAGGCGAAGGTGAAGCGGCGGATGGCGCTGAGGCGCTCCCATTCCCGCGAGCCGGACGCTGTCCCTGATGCCGCCGTCGGTCACGATCCCGGCGGCGCCGCGCACCTGGGCGCGCAAGCCGAGGATGTCCCCGATCGTGCCGTTCCGCCTCCGTGGCCATCGGCATGGCGCCAGGGGGATCCAGCCGGTAGTCCGCCGCGACGACGGGACTGCGCAGCCGCCCGGTGGTCGCGTCACTGGCGGTGACCTCTACCTCGACCACGTCGCCCGGCTCGACGACGGAGGAGCCGGTGGGGGTCCCGGTGGGGGTCCCGGTGAGGATCACATCGCCGGGCTCGAGCGTCATCAGCCGCGACACGTCAGCGATGATCTCGTCAAAGCCGAAAAGCAGCTCGTCGCCCACGCTCGCGTCCTGGGCGAGCTCGCCGTTGACCCAGGAGCGCAGCCGCAGCCCGGCAGGGTCTACGGCCCGCGCGTCAAGCAGCCGGGGGCCGAGCGGAGTGAAGCCGTCGACTCCCTTGGACCGGACGTTGGATCCGCGGTCGGCATGGCGGAGGTCGTACACGCCGAAGTCGTTGGCCGCGGTGACCCAGGCCACATGCTCCCAGGCACGCCCGCGCTCGATGCGGCCGCCCCTGCGGCCGAGGACAAGGGCAACCTCGCCTTCGAAGGCGAGCAGCTCGCACCCGGGCGGGCGGCCCCCCGTGATTCCTCCAGCGCGGTCAGGAGACCTCGGAGAGGGTGCCCTTCTGGACGGAGTAGATGAAGCCGCGGACCTGATCACGGTGCGGGATGAACGGGCTTGCCTTGATCCGGACGATCGACTGGCGCACGTCGTCCTCCGGGTCCGTGAACGCCTCCGCGGCCCACGGCGGCCGGATCCCGGTGTCGGCGGCGACCTGCGCCTTGAACGCGTCGTCCGTGAACGTCTGCATGCCGCAGTCGGTGTGGTGGATAAGCATGATCTCGCGGGTGCCGAGCAGCCGCTGGCTGATGGTCAGGGACCTGATGACGTCGTCGGTGACGGCGCCGCCCGCGTTCCTGATGACATGGCTGTCCCCCTCGGCGAGCCCGAGGACGCCGTAGACGTTGAGGCGGGCGTCCATGCAGGCGACGACGGCCACATGGGTGCCGGGCGGGAGGGGCAGCGCCCCCTTGTCGAAGCTGGCCGCGTACTGCTGTGCGTTGCTCAGGAGCTGGTCGGTGCTGCTCATCGGTGACCTCCAGGCGTGCGGGGCTGGTGAACAGTGCGGACGACGAGGCCGAGCCTCGCACGGCCGCGGGGCCTGGTCAACGGCAGCACCACGCGGCTCACCTCTTGCGGCCGATGCCTCCCCACACGGTCGCGGGGTTGGCGGCTTCGAGATCCGAGCCGGGCCGCCACTCCGGGATCCGGACGACTCCCGGTTCCACCAGGTCAAGCCCGCTGAAGAACCGGGAGACCTCGTGGTGGCGGCGGAAGGTGACCTTCTGGCCCATCTGCCGGGTGAGTATCAGCTCGATCCCGGCGGCCTTCTCCGGCTCGATGTCTATGGCCGGCTGGCAGAGCGTCAGGTAGCTGCCCGACGGCACGGCTTCCATGAGCTTGGCAGCGATTCCGTACGGGTCGTCCGAATCCGGGATGCAGTGCATGATGCCAATCAGCATGACCGCGACCGGCTCGCCGAAGTCCAGCGTGTCGGCCGCGGCGCCGAGGATCTTCCCCGTGTCCCGCAGATCAGCGTCTACGTAGGCAGTGTGGCCCGTGCTACTCGTCAGCAGCGCACGGGCGTGCGTGAGCACGACAGGATCGTTGTCCACGTACACGACCCGGGCCTGCGGGGTCACCCGCTGCGCGACCTCGTGCGTGTTGTTCACCGTCGGGATTCCCGTGCCGATGTCAAGGAACTGCCGGATCCCGGCCTCCGCCGCCAGGTAGCGCACCGTCCGGCCGAGGAACGCCCGATGCCCGCGCACGCCCTGCACGAGGTTGGGGTCCGCGGCGAGCGCCTGATCGCCCGCCTTGCGGTCAGCCTCGAAGTTGTCCTTGCCGCCCAGCCAGTAGTCGTAGATGCGAGCGATGTGCGGGCGGCGGGTGTCGAACTCGGGCACCTGACCTCCTCACCTCTTCCGAAGACCATGCCCTACGACACTACGGCCTCACGAGGCCTCGCCGGCCCGCGTCCAAGCGAGCGGCGGCGGCGTCACCGCGCTTCCGTTCGGCATACTCTGCTTTTTTCCTGCGGTAATGCGCGGTCCCTGTCGCACGTGCCGGATAATGGAGAGGTGACCTGCGACGATACCGGCGGTTCCGGCGACTGGGCCCGTTACTGGTGGTGCTACGGCATCACTCCCGGCGCCTACCGCGACGCCATCCGGGCCGCATAGCGGACGGACGGCCCCCGCCGCTGCCCGATGCTGGGGAGATCCGTCCAGTTAGCGACACATGGACGTAATGGGGGGTGATTCGCTATTCTACGTGACCAGTTGGCTACGCTTGTTGTATCTGTGACGGGATGGATTGCTGTGGGAGCTGATCTCTATGTCACCAGTGCGCTGATCGACGAGCTGCGCGGCACGCTGACGTCGGTCACGGGACGGTTAGACGGTGCGCGCCGCGCGTTAGGGTCGGTGGACCCCGCCGTGGTGGGCGCGGCACCGCTGACCGGGCAGGTGCACGATTATGCGGGGTCGTGGCAGTACGGGGTCAGCCAGTTAGGCCAGCACGCTCAGCAGTGCGCGCAGATGCTCGCCAGGGTCGGCGCGGCGTTTGACCAGGTGGATGCCCAGCTCAGCAGCGAGCTGCGCGGCGCGGGCAGCAGGCAGCCCGGCAGCAGGCAGCCCAGTAACAGGCAGCACTGAGGCGGGGCGCCCGGGTGTGAAAGGAGACCTCGGCGGCAATCCCGGCATCCAGTCCGCGGTGATCACGTCAGGGCAGTTCCGGCTGCGGGCCGAGGTGCCAGACGACCTGTTCAGCCTCGCGGTGGAGGACGACGACGAGGCCGCCGGGATCGCGCACGCGGCGTTCGTGGACCGCTGGCTGCCCGAGGACGCGCCGCCAGGCACCAGGGAGCGGATGCTCGCCCAGCTCGCTGTCGCCCGCCGCGCCTTAGCCGAAGGGGGCGTCAGCTACCTCGGCCTGGCTACCGCCGAGCTCGGCGGCCGCGGGGTGCTGCTCCTCCTTGGCATCGCCGTCACCGCGTTCGATCCGCCTGACCGCGTGGCGCCCGGCAGCCTGCTCGCCGCCATGCTGCGCGCGCGGTACCCGGCCGGTACCGCCCTTGTCGAGGAGTTCGAGACCCCGCACGGCCCCGCCGTGGGAATGCGCCGCACCGACGTGCTCGACGTCCCCGCGCCAGGTCCCGGTGCAGGGCCGCTGCGTCTCGACACGGGCGTGTCCCAGGGGATGGTCGTCTTCCCTGACGCGGACGCGCTCGGCGTGGTCACCGGATTCTGCTTCAACCCCGCTGACATCGACCTGGCCACGATCCTCGTGGCCGCCGTCGCCTGCCGCATGAAGATCACCCGTATCGCCAGCCCGGCGGAATAATCAGATTCGCTCGGCTCCGGGGGAATTGAATAACATTCGCCCTTCTCAGCAGTGTCTATGTGCGTCGCTAGCTAATCCTCGTGGGGCAGCACGCGCAGGGTCCGATAGCTCGACCTGCCCAGGCGGCTAGTTATTTCTAGTAAAGCGCAAGATCCTTTGTTAACTACTGGCTTCCTGCTGCCGATTATATATGACAACCTGTCCGGTCGGCCCGCACCGCCGATTGCCGTGTCTCTGGACGGCCGGGCCGTTACATGGGAAGGAGGGGGTAAATTGTCTTGCTTACACTCTGATCGTGTCCTGAACACGATCGAGGCGTGGTTTGCCGGGGAATCTCCGGGGACGGCCCTCCGTGTTGACGGGACCAGGGTCGGCCATGGCCTTCCCCCGCGCTCGCTCGCACTGCCGGAGGTCCGCGGCATCGTGCTTGACCGCGATGCGGACCTGGCCGTTCGCGACGCGATCTGGAGAGAACTCGTCAGACTCGCCCGGACCTACGGCCACGACTGGCAGCTCGTGGCGATCTGGATGATGCTACCTGGCCTTCGAAAGGTGTCCAGCGACTTGTCGGCGGGCGCCGCCGGTGAGTCCAGGGACGTCGAGGCCGAAATCGTGGCGGGGTTCCTCGAGACTCTGCAGACCATGGATCTCGAGGGGGAGGCGCTCGACGCGGAACTGTGGCGGACGGCGTACCGGCATGGCCGCCGCGCCCGTGCACAGCTCAGCCACGCGCGGGAGCTGCCGTTCGGGGACCTCGAACTCGTGGGCGGCATCCGCGATGGGGTGGACCAGCCGGACGCGCTGCTCAGCGAGGCTGTTCACAGCGGCGTCCTTACCATCCCCGAGGCAGACCTGATCAACCGCACCAGGCTCGAGGGGGAGCGCCTTGGCGCGGTGGCGCAGCAGATGGGGCTGCGGTACCACGCCTGTCGGCAGCGCCGCGCCCGCGCCGAGGGGCGACTCGCTGGTTACGTCGTCCTGAATGGGCGGGGGCATGGCGCGGCATGACCGGAAGGAGGCACCTACCGATGATTCTGGAATCCCGGGGTTCCGTGGCCGCTGCTTCTGACAGACACCACGTTCAGGTCCTGACGTTTCCTGAGCTCTTCCGGCTGCCGACAGTCGTCGACCTGACCACCGCCGGGCTCGCCGTCGGAGTCAGCATCGGGACGGCATACAAGCTGGTAAAACATGGCCGGTTCCCGTGCGAGGTGATGAGGCTCGGCTGGCGATACCAGGTCCCGACGATGCTGCTCATGAAGGCCCTGGGCGTCGACAGCATGCCGGTCTACGCCGATGACGTTGACAAGGGCGCGGCCTTCGCCCAGCGGCTCGGTTCGGCTGAGCGTCCAGTTTGATCAGCGCTTCGGAACGTACGGGAACACCCACTGTGGGGGCTTTGCTCCTGCCCCGGTGCTTTCAGCCCAGGGCAGGAGCAAAGCCTGCGGAGAGGAGGAATGCGTGATGGCTAAGCCTGATCGTGGGAATATCAACAGGATGCTTTATACGGCAGAGGATGCCGCCGGACTACTCGGCGTGGACGCTCCGTGGCTGAGGCGCAAGGCGACGACGGGGGCAATCCCCTGCACCTTTCTCGGCACGCACCTCCGGTTCTCCGATACTGATCTAGAGGCGATCGCCCGGCCGCAGCGTCCATACGCAGGGCACGCGGCGGAATATATGTGCGATGACCTTGGCGTCGCCGCAGTGGCCCGTCGCATCGAACGGCGGGACGAGCGCCGCGCACGCGCCCAGTGGCGGGAAGCCGTCGCGCGAGCCGAGATCACGACTCGTCCGGTCAGAAGCCGCAACGTGCGTCGGCCGTCAGCCCGGACCTCTGACATCGGGTGAGGCTCACCCTGCGTCACATGTAGACGCGATAGCGATCAATTCGTTAGCCTATAGGGCACTTTGGTAACGCAGTTGCGGCTCTGCGGGGTGGTTTGCAGTGGAAGCTGATTTACAAGTCACCGGCGCGGCGCTCGACAGGCCGCGCTGATGGCAGCCCTACCGGGAAGATCGTTTCCCGCGCTCGGCTTCGACCCCGCGCCTGGTGACGCGGCGCTGACCCAGGCGCTTGCCCGCCGGGTCGGGGTAATGGCCCGCGAACTCGGCACCGCGATGACCGAACTGTCCGGCGCGGAGTCCGCCGACTGGAAGGGCCAGGCAGCGGACGCGTTCCGCGCGCATCTGCGGGAGGACGTGCTCCCGTTACTCGGCAAGGCACGCGACTCGTTCTCGGGTGCGTCCACCGCACTCGGGCAGTGGGGCGGCCAGCTGACCGGGTTCCAGGCCGACGCGGCGGCGCTCGAGCGGCAGGCCGAGTCCGCCCAGGGCGGCCTGCAGGCCGCCACGACCGCGCTGCAAGGCTACAAGTCGACACAAGGGACCGGCGTGCCCGTGCCCGGCTCGCCGCTGGCCGGGCCGCGGCAGGCCAGGCTGCAGGACGCGGTGAGCCAGGCCAGCGCCGCGGTGGCGGCGATCCAGCGCTCTGCCCAGGACCTGAACGCACGGTATCTCGCCGCTGCCGGACGGATCGGCGCCGAGTTGCAGAACGCGGGCAACATGGCCCCGCACCCGCCCGGCTTGTTCGCCTCGCTCTGGCACGACGTGGAGTCGAACTGGGACACGATTACCGAGGCGCTCGGCGAGTTCGTCCACGACAAGGCGCTGCTGGAGTTCATCTCCGGCGTGGCCAACATTATTGCGACGGTTGCCGGGCTGCTCGCGCTGATCCCGCCGCTCAGCCTGGTCTTCGGACCGATCGCGCTGACCGCAGTCGGCGTAGCCATGGTGATGGATGCCCTGCTGGCGGGTTTCGATCACGGGAGCTGGGCCGCGGTGGCACTTGATGCGATCGCGGCTGCATCGGACACTGGCTGGATGAAGGCCGCCAGCAAGCTGGCGGGCATCTACGAGACCAGCGGGATCGAGATGAGGTCGGCGCGGACGCTGACCGGCCTGGCGACCGGCAAGAAGCTGGACGTCGCCCCTGGCATGTTCCGGATGATCGCAGACTCGGTCAATTCCGCGTTCGGCGAGGCAGACAAGACAGCGGAAGAGCTAGGCCGGGTCAGGGATCTCGGGGGGTACGGGAAATGGCGCGCCCTCGACATCACCGGCAGCCAGCTCAGCTGGGCGGCGAGCAGCGGCGCGATCGCGGCCGTCCCCGGCCAGGTACGTGATTGGATCGCCAAGGTCGCCACCGGCAAGGAGCCGTGGCAGGAGTCAGCCGACAAGTCGACCGGGCTGTGAACGGGAGCATGCATGGTACACAGGCGTGAGCTGCTGCCACCGGAGGAATCGGTATCTCTGGACGAGTTCATGGCCCGCAGCTCGATGGAGCAGGTCCAGCTCCGGGGGAGCACGGGCAGCTGGAACAAGATCGGCCTATCACTTCTCTCCAGCGTCCTCGCCGTTGCCGCGATTGCCTTCTGGTTCGTCGTCGCGCACACCGCCGGTGGAGCTCGCTGGATGGCATTAGTGATCGCGCTCATCATTACCGGGCTGCTTGTCTGGGCGTTCGGCTCGGTGATGGGTCCAGGAGTTCGCGGGTCCCGCCGATACTACGAGCTGGATCGGCTCCGCAAGGAGTGGCAGGCTCGCGCCCAGCGGGGGGAGATCCCGGCGACCACCCCAGACGGGCCGCGCGTGTGGCGGTATGAGGACGGCACTCCCGGGCAGTGACCGGCTATGGCGGACTCGGCGCGGGCGCAGAGTCCGCAGGTCAGCGATTCCCGGCGCCGAGCGTGGCACGGATCTGCTCGACGATCTGGTCCGCCTCGTCCTGGCTGATCTCGGGAAACTCGTGGGCGAGGTCGCCGCGTTCGGCCGAATACAGCAAGGATGTGGCCTTCCAGCCCAGTTCACCGCTGAAGTTGTCCCGGCAGAACGCCTCGTCTTGTTCACCTTGCGGGGAGACGGTGCGGCGCACGACACCGGCCGGGTGCTGACGGCTGCTGAAGTCATCGACGATCGCGTAGTGCGTGACCATATCTCCGGTCCCGCCACGCGGGTACAGGGGCGGGTGTTCCACGCTGATCAAGGTCAGGCCGGGAATGGCGGCCGCCGTCTCGGCGACGCCTGGCATGCCGGGCAGGTCGGCGAGGCGGGGGACACCGGCGGGAACGTCAGTCGTGCCAGGCCCGCCGGAACCGGTGCCAGGGACGTCTCGTGCGGGCGGGTAGTCCGGGATGCCGAGCGCGCCGGGCGGGATCGGCACCGCCGCCATGACCTCGCGCACGAATGCGCGCAGCTCCTTCTTCTCCTCCGGCGAGGTCCGCGAGTCACGCTGCCGCTCGTAGCCGCGGAAGGTCAGTTCCCTTGCGTGCAGGCTCTCCTCGATGTGGTACTGCTGCTCGAACAGGCGGGAGTCATCCTGCATGCGCCACACCGAGCTGATTCCCCTGAACTCCGGGCTGCCCCAGAAGTTCCTCAGCCTGTCAAGCGCGTATCCGCGCGACGTCATCGACTCGACCGTGTGCGGGACCCCCGGGGCGTACGCGTCCTGCGGAAACACCCAGGTGTAGCGGATCGCGTCGCATATCGTCGCGATCACCTGCTCGACGCTCTGCCCAGGCTTCGCCTCCAGGTACCTGGCGACCTTCCCCTTGAAGGAGTCCTCATCCTTCAGGTGGCTGCCGCCGTCCCGTTCCGCGTCTGCTGGCATGGTCTGTCCCTCCGTTTGAATGTGGTCAGCTGAATGTGGTCAGCTGAATGTGGTCAGCTGAATGTGGTCAGCTCGTCGTGCGAGTGCGGGACCCGCCGAAGCCGAACGGGGTCGGCGCGCGGGCCAGCCGGACAGCGGATTCGTCCACCCGGGGTGGCACTCCAGGGGCACCCGCCTGACCGCCGCCGAGGGCCGGGATGGCGTGCACGCCGCCTGGCAGGGCGAGCACGTGCGGGCCGTGCCGCGCCGTGGCGGCCGCGGTGGCGAGCAGGTGCAGCAGGATGGCCGGGCTGGCGAGCCGCACGCCCAGGCCGGGCAGGTGCGCCCATGCGGCCTGGCCGCCGTCACCGGTGCGGCCGGGCCCGATGGACGGCGCGGGGATCCTGCTGCCCTGGCTGTGCCATCGGATGGCCGCCGCATCGATGGCGCTTCCTGCCACGGCCGTAGTGCTGGGATCCCCGGCCCGCCATGGGCAGGTGCCGGCTAGCGCGAGGAAGAAGTAGCGGTCACCTGCCGCGATCACGGCCATGGCATGGCGCGGGTCGGGCAGCGAGGGCAGGCCACGGGCCTTGTCCGGCTGACCCTCGCTGTACAGCCACCACGAAACCGCCAGCACCCCCGCGGCCCGCGGGACTTCGAGCGCGTCGATCACGCCGCCGGTGACCAGTTCCAGCCGGCCATCGTGCTCCGCCACGGTCCAGCCAAGCCGGAGGTAGTCGGCCATGGCCGCTTGCAGGTCCGAGGTCATGCCGGAATCTCGCACCAGGTGGTCGTCCTGCCGCAATCGGTGTAGCAATCCCAGCGAGCGGCCAGTGCGTCGACCAGCTGCAATCCGCGCCCGCCCTCAGCGCTGCTGTCGGCGGGGGACAGCGTCGGCAGCCCGTCGGCGCCGTCGTCGGTCACCTCCACGCGCACCGGCCCGTCGGCCTGACTGAGCGTGATGGTAACGCTCCCGCCTACCAGGGACGAGGCACTGTGCAACACCGAATTCGCCACTAGCTCCCTGTTTACTGAACTACCTGATGGGTTTCCACAGCTCAGAGGACATGCCGATAGTTTCGGCGTGCGTGACTTTTACTTGCGTGCTGGCTACGTTCTGTTGCCATGTTCGAGGATGCTGAAGTTCCCCGTGACC
>WNFD01000088.1_pt1 | contig 104158 bp, 160 predicted proteins | sample 5400491 | NCBI WGS metagenome assembly WNFD01 (sample SAMN13153343, study PRJNA577476) | soil metagenome | isolation source: 120 cm saprolite under Douglas fir tree site 2 hole 2 replicate 2 | place: USA:California | collected 2015-04-18 | reverse complement strand
CTTCGCCTAACTTGCCACCGGGTAATGCCCAACAGCCTTGATACGGTGGTTTACGTCGCTGGATGAGCAACAACATGCCGCGCCACACTACAAGGATATCAGCGGTCATGATGACTTGTTCTGTCTCGATTGACATACATCCTCCACTCTGGTTATACAATCCTACCTATCACGCACTACATTATTACCATTGTCCCTAATCGGCGTCTATAATGATGATGGAATCCGCGCTTTGCATAGCCCTTGCGAGGGTCGCCGTGATCGAATCATGGCGCTGCCGATTTTTCTCTAGCGTCCGAATACGTCCCCAGACAGAGAGTGCCCAAGACATCCATATTGCGGTGACTAACTCAGTTGGATAGCCGAATGTTTCCTCCATTCCCTTGTAGAACGCCTCTAAATCATGGTAGAGACAGGCTTTGTCGTGCGCATCAATGAGCGCCTCTAGTTCTGGGACAGCCCCTACGGTAAACTGCACTTTCAGTTTCTCGGCAGTTGCCTCTTTGTCTGCCAACCATTCATCATGGAGTTCCTGCAAATTCCCCGCAGAGGGATAACCGGGTTGATTGATGCTCATATAATCCCTTTCGTTTCTTGTCGTTTTTCTGACTCATCGAACGCATTATGAGACGGTTAACTCTGGCATTTCACCGAAGAGTGAAACTACTTTTGAATGACCGTTTCGTGTCGTCTCAGTAGCAGGTATTCCGCCAGTTATCGGCTCGTCAATGTCATTGTTATGATCACCCTGAAAGGCGTTATTAACATCATTGTTATCAGCCTCTTGACGCCTCGGTAATGGTGCGATTTTCAGCCACTCAATCACTGAGTCAACACGGAATTTATTCGGGTTTTTCGTCTTCGCAAAAGTACCGTCTTTTATGCGGTTTAGGACCATTTTGCGAGAGTGCCCAGTAGCCTCTATGATCTCCTCTAAGGTCAGACTCCTCACGCCTCTGGTGAGGTACTGCGCCAAAATGACATAGCTCTTGAGCACTTCCTGAACCTCTGGATTATGAAGTAACTCATTTTCCTGTTGACCTCCCTGTGACCGAGGCTTTTTTGGCACATCTTCACTCTCACTATAAGTGGTGTTGACTGCTCCCTTATCGGCGTCTTGATAGACATGTTTAGACTCTGTTTTGACCTGCTCAAGACGAGTTATAAACTGCTGGATATCTTCGCGTCGATCTTGCTGTAAACTAGCGAATACTTGCAGGTTATGCTGCTGCATATCCGTCATTTTCTGGAGCGCTATAGTGAGTTGTTGTTGAGTCGTTTCTTGCTGTTTTGCCATCACTTCAAGTTGCGATTCATACGCCTTTTGTAGTTCTTCTGTCACCTGTGCAACCACATAATCCATGTCTATCGACTTCCGACGCAGAAGCCAACTTACCAGGAAAAACTCGCGTTCGTTCTCTTTGAGATGCTGCGCATTCATGGCATCCATCTCCTGCTCAATCGTCATACGACTTCTGAGCATATCCCGCTGGATCTCTAGAAGCTTGAGCCGCTTCTCCTCCTGTAGTTTATAATTCCCCGGATCAAGTTTTGAACTGGTTTGATCAGCCGTATAATCCGCCGTAAAACTCAAAAAGATGATGAGCAACGGAAAGGCCATACCTGTCCAGGGAGCCATATGCACCATCAACGCAGGGATCAGCGTACCCGTTGGCTCGTGGTAGTGTTGGAGTGCGGTGTACGTATTCGCGAACGCCGACAGACTGGCGCACGCAACCACACCAAGCAGGTAGAGACGCGAGACGGCGTAACCCAGTACACCGAACAGCGAGACGGCACCGAGAAGCTCATTGAAGTAGTTGCCACTCTCACAGACGGACACCAGCAAGAAGATAGCAATAACCAGCCACATCGAACTGCCATCCTGCTTGCGCCACGTCGCAAATGACTGCCACCCAAGACGGCACCAGGAAGCAATCGCCTTGAAAAACGTCAGCACAAACCACCCGACAAGCAGGCTCCCAATCAGCGCAGGGCCAGCCAAAAGCGCATAGGGTTTATCGAGATTATTGGTGATAATATCAAGGTGCTGGACGAGCCAGACACCGCCGATGAGCAGCAGAATAGCCAATAAGATATACGGCTTGTTGATCAGCGCGACGAATCCACCATCACTACGTTGCCGCCTCACTTTTTGCGGTGGTAGTGGCTGCTGTGTCGGTGCCTCCTGAATGGTTTCCGTGTTTGCCATGCCTACAATTCTCCTATCTATTTCGACGAGAGACTATGCTCCCTTGTGAACCTGCACATATTTTCGCAACGCATCAGTGATCTCAGCATTTGCCCGTTGGTACTTCTCCCCGCCAGTCACACCAGGCCACAACTCCCTCATAATGACATTGATGCCCTGACCTTCATCAAAAAACAGGGCGGCTATGCGTTGCTCACGCTCAGAAAGAACTACACTCTCCGCTTCGCCCACTTCGGAGCGTCGCATGTCACTTCGCCCCGCTTCTTTCGTCACTTCACGACCATTAACGACACGAAAATTAGCCCGGCGATCTGAAGCGGCAGACGAAGTGGGAACACTGCTTGCTTGTGAAGTGGGAACCGAAGCGGAATGCAGCAACCCACGCCGTTGTAACTCCTGCCAGATCGCTCGTATCTTCGCACCATCCGCAGTGGTGCTATACCCTAGCGCCCGACCCAGATCCCTATAGGTCATGCCCGGCTCGTAGGCAACCAGCGCCACCTGGAGATCATCGGCGAGACGTTTGGTGACAGTGGATACCGGCTCGTCCAATACACTCGTTTTCGGCGTCTGGCTTTCATGTGTGGCTCCCATATGTAGCCATTCAATAGTCGGCGTTTCCGAAAGATCTCGCGATTCTTTCAGATCGAACTGGATCACAATTGGCTCTTCGGTGAAACCTGAAAGCACTCCAACGCCTTTAGGGAATGTCTTGAATTGAGCACGTGTCGCCACGTCATTGTCAATAATATCCTCGCACATATCCAGTGCGTTCTTCTCTACATGCCGCCCAAACACCTGAATAGCGCAACTCTTGATCAGTGCTTTTGCAATAAAGGTCAAGCTCTGTGTAGCAAAGCCTACCGTGTATCCAGCGGAACGCCCATTCGTTGCCAGCGCGAAAAAGGAATTCTTCAACTCGCCCTGCACCTCTTTATTAGCTTGCGCTTCAGGAGGTAAGTAGGTCGCATCTTGTGGTATATACAGTTGAGCCTCATCCAGCAGAACGAGGCAGGGCATGACTCGTTGCCGCTGGCGACGTTTCTCCTCGGCATAATTCATCAGTTCACGACCAACCGCAGAAACAATCGCCGCACGCTCAATCCACCTCATGCCATACGAGGGAAGATTGATGATCGCCTGGTGCCGATTATCCATGACCAACTGCACAAACGCACCAGCATTCTCTGCCGTCAATTGAAAGTCAGCGCGATCATCGGCCCCTGCGCGTAATCCGTTGATACCCGGTAATTCCGTAATGGTTTCATGCTCGCCTTTGTGGTCAAAAAGCACCACCATCATGCCACACCTACCGCACTGCTCAACGATGCGTCCCACTAACTGAGATTTCCCCCATCCTTGCATTGCCGTGACAATAAGTCCCTGTCCCAGTATGCCATTGACATGCGGATCAAATCGCTGCCCCGTTGCCTGTACGCGGCCCAGATGGAGCGTTACATTCTCCCGATACACCGGGAAAATAGCCGCCACAGGCTGGACTGAGGGAGGATACGCCCTCATCGGTAAATCCTCCATACGTACCGTAATCAATGGCTCAGTCTCCACAGCATTTTGCTGAGTATCAGCATCTTCTCTCAAATCAGGGTGCCGATCCAAGAGTTTGTCCATAACTGAGCGTTTGCCCGGTTCTCGCTCATTCAATTGGCGAATGAGATCGACAGGAAGGATATCGCGAAGCGCTTCAAGCATAGGTGCTGACTGACTGCCCAGAATAGTAGCAGCAGCAAGTCCAAAGAGCGCACCCTCCCATCCACCATGCGCAATCAGGCTAATGGCTTCGGCGGTGATAACGCTACCACCAATGATCTTCGCTTGCGTTTTCCAATTCATGGGCTGCTGCTGCTTATCTTCCATTTTGTTTGCCCTCTATCAGTCTTTCATCTTGTTGAATCCGGCGACCAGGTTCATAATGCCCCAATTGCCAAAGTAGAAGGTTGTGAGGAAGGTAACACTCACAAAGAACAGGTGTTGCCAGAAACCCACACCACCCGCGAAGTTCCAATCCGTGATGCTATCCACCAGAATGATGAGCCAGGCCATGATATTCCATACGTTCACCCGGATTCTCGCTTCACGCTGAACGCCCTCGGTGTGATGTACAGCAGTCCCATGCTTTTGTGCAGAATTCGCTTGCACGAAGCTGGTCCCGATCTTGCTTGTCATCAGAATGATTTGCGCACCCCAGGATGAGATAAAGGCGACAACCTCAAGTGGTGACATGCCGCCACCCAGGAATTGAGGCCACTGTGACCAGATATTGAGATTGAGATGCCAGTCAGCTTTCCCACCCAGGAACCATGCCTGGGTAGATTGGATCTGCATCATATTGCCAGCGATGTTGCCGACGAGTAGGACGATCCCCCAGATAAGATGCACAAGAGGGGGGAAGGCCAAAATGCCGATTTCCGTACGTTTGGCCGGTGCGGTTGATGACATAAAGAAACTCCTTTACTTTCCCATACATGCCTATGTATGAACTCACGAATGACCAAACAGCCAGACCGCTGTTGTTTGAACCTGCATCACCACAGCGAACATCAAGTACACCAGAAGCAACACTACCACCCCGATAATAATCCATTGTCCTCTTTTCATCGCCTGTTTCCTTTCAACTTTGCCCTGATGATGCTATACACACAGAACACCATACCCGCCAGCAAGAGCAGCGCCAACCCTGTCTCCATCACGCCACCTCTTGCCCTCTCGCGCCGTCGCCGCACCACTGTTGCAGTGTGCGCCCCGTCAGCGTGTCATACGCCGTCACCAGCGCATCACACCACAAGATAAACACGCCGATAAAGACACCCTCATCATAGAGCACTGGGAGTGCATCAATCTTGCCACTATCGGCATACCGCATCAACAACACAAATGCCTCCTTGCTCGTCACCGTGTACGTAGGCGTACCGCGCATCGACACGCACGATACCCGCGTCTCCATACCGCCTACACGCCGTCCTGCGGCTATCATCGTGCTCATGATGTACCCACGCGTCGGAGCACGCAGCCGCTAACCGACACGCACTGCCAATGGTTCTGGAACTGCACGGCCTTCATCGAGTCCAGGTGTTGCACCGCATAACTCCACACCCGATCCTCGTACTCAGCTTGCGCAAGTGGACTGATAGCCGATCCGCCACTCACGGAGTACACCAGCACGCTAAAGGCTATTGCCGACCGCGCAATCACCGTGAGCGTGCCATCAGCATTGACGATGCTCTCCGTCGTGATCGCAGCGTCCGCTAATGACAGCGTTTCTTGTATAATTTCATTAGCCATCTGGAAGTTCACCCTTCCTCTTGGTGAGCCTCTCCTACTCGGCGGGAACTGCGTAGGAGAGGCGTCCAAACTACAAAATGCCTCGATTTTACTACGCTTCGCACTACTTCTGCGGATGTGACAATTTGCTCAACCGCTCAATAAACGCTTGCACCTTCTCCTGATCCGTCTCTAGCACCCATCCATGTTCATCGGCCAGCGTCTGTAGGTGCGCTGCAAGCTCTTGTGTTGTCCCTACGAACGATAACTCCTCGATCACCAATCCACTCGTCGCTGGTGCCTTCGGACGAAGCCAACCAAAGATATCCATGTGTCTGCCTTCCCTGAAAATGCCTCAAAATCCCTACGCTGGACACTTTTAACTGGTAGTCCAAAGAGCCTCAGCAAGAATAGTCCTGCCTTCAATTTTTACGCGCCCGATCTCCGATCCCTGAAACACAATGTATGTCCACTCATCCCTTTCCTTGACGGAAAGAGCGTCTTCCACGCCACGCCACGTGGGATGAGCCGTGAGAAATGCGCGAATAGCCTCTGCTGCTGTCATTGTTGCTCCTTTCCTGCGAAATGCGCCCCTTTTACTGCGCTTCGCACCATATCCGGTGGTCTTGCTTCGTCCTGCAATAACGCCTCCCAGTCCGTCTTCGCCTCGCTATCTGGCAAGTACCCCAACGCATTGCGCAGGTGACTCTGTGTATCCGCCATGTGCTGCGTAATCTCCTCCCACAACGCTCGATCGAACTCCAAACCCGAAAGCAGCGTCAGCAACTTGTTCGTGGCTGCCTCATTGCCCTGAGCCGCCCATTTGATGCGACGACGCACATTGCCAAGATGCTCCATATCCACATACTCACTTTCAAAAATGGTCGGATTTCCCTACGCTCGACACTTTATTTCGCTATGCCTCACTAACAGAACTCGCTCAGGTTTCACCCAACGCTCGGCAGCATCCTTTCGACCATTGAGCATTTTGATGCCGCACCTCAACACCAGTGCAGAACCGTCATCCTCCACACGAGAATACAAAGCGAACACTTGCGCACGTTTCCCACGAAAGTCTACAATGTCATGCACTTCCAACGGCTCAGCGTTCATGAACGTTCCTTTCTCCTACACCTGGCTATAGGCATTGCTATCAGCACGTTCCTGCCACCGCGCCGTGTAGCGTAGCGGCCCGAAACCAGCCAAGACTCGTGTCTCACCAATGAATCCAGCCGTGTTACGCTCCTGCACCACTGCTGCGCTCCCAATGTGACTGGCACACCGGAAAGAGTGGAGGAACCGTCCGCTCATCGTGACCCGAACGGTGGCGATGCGCTGGCACCCTGGATGGATACACAGCAGTTTGCCAGACGGTGACATTTTGTTGTCGCAACGTTTGCCGAGCGGATTGGTCGCCATGTGTGTGCTCCCTTTCTCTGAAAAATGGTCGCGTTTCCCTACGGTTGACACTTTTAACTCACGCTCCTCCACTCTGGGATATCATCTGCCTCAACTTCTCGACCTAGCGCTTTACTTAATGCCTTGAGTAGTGCATATGCCTTGAGAGGCTGGACCCGTTCACCACGAATAGCCTTTCGCGCCGTCTTCGGATCAACATTGGCGGCTCGTGACCAACCACCGAGAGAAAGATTTGCCTCTAACAAAAGGTGCTGAAACGTGGTATTACTCATCCATATCTCTCCTAAACACGTTTTAATACTTTCAATGTTTCGTACCATTTTTAGTATGCCTGAAAAACATTGATGTGTCAAGGGAAATCAAGGCAAAATACAGGAAATTTCATGGCGTTGTAATTATTCGATGCTTCAATGTATTGTCATTGTGTAAAATTTCGCATACAATAATGATGTCTATACATCAGAGAAAGCGAGATACTATGATAGTGCAAAGAGGACATCCACCAATAGGCTATTGTACTGCGACCACTGCCAAGAGAAGACTTGGTAACATCAGTGATGGAAAGTTGCGTTACTACGTCCAGCAAGGCAAGGTTGAGCGTCTTGTTCCACCTGGGATGGGGCAGGGTTTCTATAAACGCGAAGATGTAGATAACCTTGTAAAAGTTATCGATGAATTTTACACAGAACCAGGAGAGCCAGGACCAAGATTTATGGTAGCAACAGAACAGGATATACGCGAAACTGTCAACCTCCTTATCGGGGTGTTTGGTGGTGGCGATACAGTTGAGAGGCGCATGGAATGGATACAGCGTAATCCAGAAGTAGCCTTTATTGAGAGGAACAAAGTCGGAGGTAAAATTGTCGGATGCGTGTTTGCTCCCCCACTCACTGAGGAGAAGATTTATCAACTCTTTGATGATCCGACACCATCCACAAGACTTGTCAATGGCGACGATATTCAGCAATACAGACCTGGACAGCCTGCCTGCATATTCATTATGGGAATGGCGGTTCGATCACAAACCGGATTTAAGATTAAACGAGCGAGAGGATCAACGCTGATTCGTGGCATCCTTCGATTTCTGGTTAACTTAGGACAGAGAGGTATCGAGATTAAACTTCTCGCAGCCAGGAGCGATACCCGTGATGGCATTAATCTATTGAAGCGTCTGGGCTTCACTGAAATTGTATCGACAACAAATGAGAGAAACTTCATTATCGATGTAGAACAATCAGGTATCCCGTTAATCCAACCATACAAAGCCGCACTAGCTAAATGGAAAGTCTATAACAATTAAAAGCAACGCCCTCCGATGTTGGAGGGCGTTAAATATTGCGTATAAAATACCGTGATTTCCCTTGACATCTATTCCTCGGCTACGTATAATAGTTACGAAACATTGAAAGCATTTAACCATATACAATGTATTCTACTATTAACAAGAAAAGCCGCCCTTTCGGACGGCCCATTCCGGCTACACTGCTTCGCCTCGAAAACCAATCAGTGTAGCACAAGGGAGATTTTAGCATAATGATTACCCCTACGCAACTTGAGCAAATGCCCATCGCGGAACTCCGTGACAACCTCGCCTCCATCATGAGCGGCGTGTGCGCTGCATATGGCGACGACATGCCTCTTTACCTGTTGTTTCGTAATGGCCGTCCCTGTAAGCTTCCCTGGTCGGAGCTAGACGAGGTAGAGCGTGAGCAGCAACGTGTAGCAGCAAAACGCGCTGCTTATGTCCAGAACTTCTCACCCAATGGGGAGGAATAGCCGTGATTCCTCCCACAGACGGACAACGCGATCCGCTGCAATCCATCATTGATGGTTATTTGCTGGCTGAAGTCGCTAGCCTCACACTTGAAGTGGGTGTTGTTATTGAGCGTGATAACGTAGGGCGCTTCTTGGTGCATCCGATACTCGATGAAGACCCAGTCATCGCAGAGGCCCACGAGTTACGTTCAATCGTGGGCAGGCTCATCACCGAGTACGTTCAAACTCCTCAGTTCGCACGCGACCAACTACGTCGCGTAGGTCTGATACTGTAATCATAGAACGTTCATCTCTGTAACTGTTCATAATGCGTGCAGAGATGAACGCAATCTGTTATACTTTGTTCCTCGTGAGATGAGAAAGAGAAATGTGTCATGGTTGTAGTGAGGTTCTTATCAAAAAGTCAGGCGTAGCAGGTCGCTTTTAGCGGCTTACTACGCCTTTGTTATTTTTCAATTAAATAAAAGTGATAGCCAGCTACTCCCACTAAGGTTTGCTGGCTATCGTAGAAAGGTATTCTTATGCCCTGTTGCATTATAGCACGCTGGCCGAAGCCGCGCATCTACATATCTGATGATACCACAGGTGATACACAAACGTCAATGCTTGCATTCGGTGACTGCGAGGTGGCGCGATGACAATATCTTCTGTCACCAACAAGCAACGCTTCCTCACGGCAAGTTCGCGATGCCCCATATGTCAAGGCTTCGATCACACAAAGCGCGGTATAGGCGAACGATGTAGCGGGTTCATGAGTGATGATCACGAGTACGCTCTCTGCACACGAGAAGAGCATGCGGGTTCGCTGGAGTTAGCATCAACATCACCAGAAGGTTACTGGCATAAACTAAAAGGCCCATGTAAATGCGGCGCACAACACGGTGCAACAATCACCCCTCTCAATCCTCCGAAAACTACAGCAGTTAAGAAGCGAAGCGAAACATCCGCCCGTCGAGAGTTAGTAGCCACCTACTCCTATCAGGATGAAAGAGGAAGACTCGCCTATCAAGTGATGCGCTATGCTGACAAAGGTTTTAACCAGCGCAGACCCGTAAATGGCGAATGGGTATACAAGTTAGATGGTGTTACACGTATACCATACCGTCTACCTGAGTTGCTTAGAGCATCACTTGATACCACTGTCTACATTGTTGAGGGCGAAAAAGACGCTGACAATCTTTCCAATAAGGGACTCATCGCTACAACCAGTTCAGGAGGAGCGGGCAATTGGCAAGAGAGTTGCAATCCCTACTTTCAGGGGCGGCGTGTGGTGATCCTACCTGATAACGACGAGAAGGGGAAAGAACACGGAGAGGATGTAGCCAAACATCTTCAGGAGATCACGAAAGAGGTTCGTATTATCAATCTGCCAAACTTGCCCGATAAAGGTGATGTGTCTGACTGGTTAGCCGCTGGAGGGACACGTGAACAATTAGAGCGGATGACCATGCCACATAAACGCAAGTTCCTCTACGCCTCTGAGGTCGAAATAGAACCTGTGGAGTGGCTATGGCAAAGACGCATTGCACGGGGTATGGGTACACTTCTCATTGGTGATCCAGGTCTAGGGAAGTCGATGGCACTTACCAAGATAGCCTCTGCCGTGACGACAGGTGGGATGCTACCAGACAACCATAAGATCGAGCCTGGTGGCGTCATCATCATGTCACCCGAAGAGAGCGATTCCCACACGATTGTACCGCGTTTAGTTGCAGCGGGAGCGGACCTCTCAAAAGTGATTCTATTGAGCAAAGTCACCGAACGTGACAAGGATGGGAACGAATACGAGCGTCCTATCTCATTTCCAGATGATGCATCCATATTGGAAGAGGCTATGATTGACTGTAAAGCATCGCTCGCCATTATCGATCCCGTTCTTTCCATGATTGACGGCAAGTATGACACACATAAAGATCAAGCAGTCCGGCTGGCGTTAATGCGAGTAATGACAGTGGCGGAAAAACAAAATTGTGCCATTGTTGGAGTTATGCATCTCAATAAAACATCAGCAGGCAATCCTCTCTATCGAAGTGGGGCATCGATTGCATTTATCGCATTGTTTCGTATTGGTTTGTTTGTGGTTCCTGACCCCGACAATGAAATGGGTGGCGTTATTGTGAATCATAAAAACAATCTTGCATCAAAAGTGAAGACCGCAAGCCTGCGCTATTCTTTCCATGAGAATCCAAGTGAGATAGGGTATATCGAATGGGAAGGTGCCAGCCCTTACACACAAGACCAATTGCTTAATCAAGCAACTCCAACCAATAACCCAAAATCTGAGCAGGAAACAGAACTCATCGAGGTATTGAAAGAGAACGGAATGGCAATGACACCCGTTGAGGTCTATGAAAAGCTGAACACAGGGCAATCGCTCAATGCTTTGGAGCAGATGTTGAAGCGGAAGTTAGAACAGGGTATTCTCATACGTCCCAGTAGAGGACTTTATACCTATAACGGCAATTCTCTTTACACTCCAAAACCGAAAGAGTCTATATCCGATGTCAGTAATGTCAGTAATGTCAGTTCGCAAAGTCCTATCAGTAATGTCAGAACCAGCTATATAGCCGATACTGACATGTCAGTTTTGGGAGATGACTCTAACACCGCTCCAGATGTAGCGTTAGAACAAACTGACATTACTGACATGGTTTTTGATGTCAGTTTCACTGATGAAACCGCTCAAAATGGCATGAGTCAGCCTCCATGTGGACTTGACGGCGAAGAAATACCTCATTGCTCCACATCGTTTGACTACACGATGAGTGGTAATCACCAACAAAATACCGACGATATAGGTAACTACGACAATGGCGGTAACTACTGGTGTGCTGACTGTATCGTACATTACCACTTCATGATGCAGGGCGATATGCTAGGATATCCTGCGCTTTATGATGAACTTGTACGCCGCCCTGTCGTTGAGGCTGGCGCGGACAAGTGGTGGAAGTATGCACGTACAATGGGGCATGATAAAGTGGGCAAGGCGCTAAAGTACGCTCAATCTGCGAAAGAGAGGTAAGCATGAAACGGAAACTCGCCTCGGATATCGTGATGTCCGAACTCCTGTGGTGTGGCGGCGAACAGAAGTCGCGCAAGGACATCTTCGACGAGTTGATTGCCGAAGGATTTGAGCGACGCTATGTAGATTGGTACTTGTTCTGTCTGAGCAACCATCAGCCAGCAGCAGAGCAGCCCAATGAGGATGACGCGGCGCAACAGTTAACGATGTTCTGAGCCGAGGTAGCCAAGCCATCCAGCACATTCTAGAGGGCTTGGCATTTTATCGATAAACCTCAGTACGTGACAACCGCCTCTTGATGCGCATCAAACGTGCCGATATCGAGCGTCAGCGTATACTTCAACCCGCTAGCATTCGGATCGGTGTTCGCGCCACCACTGGCATCAGTGACATCGAAGTGGATTAAGCCTGCGGTGTAGACATCGTTCGATTCCGACTGCTGATGGTAAACCAAGATGAGCGATCCGCAGGGACTGTCGAGTTGCCCTGCGTAGAAATAGGCCAGCAAGTCCTGCGCAAGCTGCTGTCCTGTAATGGACGGATCAACGGTAACGAACCTCTTGGGCTGCGGACAGATTGCCACGAGGCCCGTGCTCTCGCTGTGAAATCCGACGATAGCGCTGGCGTCACCTTTGGCAGCCAGAGCATGCAAATCAGCGACGGTGACGGGTGGATAGCGTACTGGCTGCGGCGTTGGTTTGGCGGTAGGCGTCGTAGTAGCCTGGCTCGTGGGTGTAGCAGTAGTGGTAGATGTGCCGTTCTTTGCGGTTGAGGTGGCAATTGAGACGTACGCAAAGAGAGAGAAGAGCACAACAGCGCCAACGATCCAGAGCCACACATTCGGCTTCTTACGCGGTTTCTGAGGCGGGTAGGATGGTGGATAGCGCTGTGGCGGTGGATACGGGCCATTGGGTGGCTGATAATAGGGTTGTCCCTGCTGCGGTGGTTGGTACATACAAATCACACTTTCTTTGCTATTTATCGATATTTACAAATATAGGATATAGTAGAGACTCTTACAATGCGAGTCAACAAGCAAGCGCGAAAGAACTACAACGATACACGTTGATTTGAGATAGCGGTATAATGGTAATGCTCATCACACGTTCATAGATGAGCAATTATGCTGTGTGGAGGTGGTAGTGGAATTCCACGAAGTTGCAAATCTCTTTCCCCTCATCGAAGGCCAAGCGTTTGACGAATTGGTTACAGATATCCGTGAACATGGGCTACAGCAGCCGATATGGACGTACCAGGACAAGATTATTGATGGACGTAATCGGTATCGTGCGTGTCTAGAGGCGAATGTCGAGCCACGCTATCAGGAGTGGGACTGCAAAGGCTCACTTATCTCCTTTGCGGTAAGCATGAATATTAGGCGTCGGCACTTAGATAGTAGTCAAAGAGCGATGATTGCGGTACGTAGTTTACCTCTCTATGAAGCTGAATCGGCCAAAAGGCATGGAGGCGACCATAAAAGCGAAGAATATCAAGATGGAAAAAATTCCATCTTGATATCTGGCGCATCGGTCGGTTTAGCCGCTAAAGACTTTGGGACCAACGAGAAGTATGTACAGCACGCCAAAGATATTATGAAGCATGCACCTGAATTAGAAGAGCATATAGCGAATGGAACGATTACGCTCCCAGATGCAAAGGCCATAGCCAATCTACCAAAAGAAAGTCAATCTGCCATTGTTGAGCAGGCGACTAAGAAAAAAGAGCAAACTGGTAGACGTGTAAGTAAACCCATCAAGGATGCGATAAAAGAAGAGAAGACGAAGGTTAAAAAAGAACAAATCACGGAACAGGCAAAGACCATTATCCTGCCAAATAGCATTCAACTGCTTCCTCCTGGGGACTTCATGGAAATCGGTACGTGCATTCAGGATAATTCCGTATCGCTTATTTTTACCGATCCTCCTTACCAAGAGGAACAACTCCTGCTCTGGACGCATCTCTCCTCTTTTGCGCAGCGAGTGCTCACGCCTGGGGGCATCCTTCTCGCCTATAGCGGCCAACTCTTTCTTCCAAAGGTACTCGACGCTCTTACACAGCATTTAGAGTATTGCTGGCTTCTGGGTGTGCAGCACACTGGCGGACACATTCAGATATGGAAGCATACCTTATGGAATGACTGGAAGCCGATTGTCATGTTCAGTAAAGGCGAGCCTCTTGCGCATGATTGGTTGATGGATCTCTATCGCGGTGACAAGGGTGATAAAGCTGTACACGAATGGTCACAGGGTGAAGGCGAAGCTGCCTATTTCATTGAGAAGTTGACGAAGCCTGGTCAACTTATTGTCGATCCCATGTGTGGATCGGGAACAATCTTGCGTGCTGCACACAAGCTTCATCGGCACTCTATTGGAATAGAAGTCGATCAGGATCGGCACGCATCTGCATTGGGTGGAATGAAGGGATTAAGTGGGGTAGGGGAAGTGCAGCATGACAAGGTCACGTCGAGATGAGAAGGACACACCGTTTAGCAAATGGCTTCGGAGCCATCCAGAAATACCCTCAATCTACGGTTACGACGGCGAAGATATTGATGGAACTCAACGATTTGTCTGGCATCAATACCGTTATGGGTACCTCAGATTCTTAGAAATCAAAACATATAACGCAGTACCATCCTATGCACAAAGAGATACGCAGTCCGTTGTTGACCAGGCACTGCGTTTTGCCTTTACACATCCAGATTTCTCCTTGAGGCGCGAAAATGCCAAGCGACCAACAAAGATCAAGTATCTTGGCTACGCTCTTCTTCAATTTGAACACACCTGTCCTGACGATGGAGGCATTCGCATTGATGGAAAATCAGTGACAAAAGAGGAATTCCTGAGCTTTCTTAAATTTGAGGATAGAAGACAGATTGACCAGCAAGAGTACATCTGTTCTATGCTTGAGGATATAAGCAATGCTCTCGATGAACAATCGAGATGGGAAGAAAGGGAGCGATGGTAGGTGATGCGATCATGAGTAGGATAGATGAAGCACGACGCCACTGGGGAGATTGTTTTAGCGCTTTCAGAATCGCGTGCGAATGGGATAACTCAGCATGGTATCAGGCAGAAGATAAGCAAGCTTGGAAGGAAGAGTTGACGCGAAGACTACATGCTATTAGTGAACAGGCGCTAAAAAAGGCAGATGAATGGGAGAAAAGGGGTACGCCATGACCACCACCTGCGCTATCTGTGGAATGCCCTTCGAGGCACGGACCACCTATGGCATCTGTCCGCTCTGCTACCATCGCGATACGCTGAGAGAATTTGACAGGCTAGAGAGTGAGAAGCGCCGCGCCATTCGCGCCAAACTACCTGCTACGCTCACGTTGGTTGAATGGCTCTCCGTCGTCTCGGATTTCAATGCACTGTGTGCCTACTGCCTCGTGACGCCATTTAGCGCCATTGATACGGTAGTACCACTTACAGGACTCACACGAGAGAACGTTGTCCCTGCATGTCGAAGTTGCGTTGTCCATAAGAGGCAGGGCTTTGACCAGGCGACGCAACGGGTGAAATCCTATCTTGCCGGTGAAGTGAGGTTTCGCTTTGATGATGATACACTGGACGAACTGCCAGCACAGATACTTTGAAGAAAGTGGGTAGACGATGACCAATAACGACGAAAAACCGCCACGCAAGAAGCGTATCCGCAAGCCACCTGAGCGTAAGCGCATGTCTGAGGAGCAGATTGTCAGCATGGGAAGCATCTTTCCCGGCTTCGCTGAATGGTATCGGGCAAATCACGATGAAGCCGGGAATCCGACGTTTACCATACCAGGATTGCGGACACCGCCAGAGCCACAAGCATGAGTCATCCACTCATTTCGGTGGCGGTGGTAGTCGTGTCGATAGCAACTCAGCGAGAAGCTGGTTGCTCTGATGAATCACCTCTAACTGCCGTTCTATCGCGGTGAGCCGCGTGTCAACACCGACAAAGCGATGATCCATATCGGTGCGCAGTCTATCTATGGCGTTCACCAATGCGATGATAGCACTGGTGTTCTGCGCCATCTGATGCTCTAGCGTATCGACCCTTGCTGGAATGGGCGGCGCTATGGGATGGTCGCCGTAGGATGCAGGCTGTTCGCTCATGATTTTCCCTCTCTCTTCACTATCACCGTGTTAGCAGCAGCTTCTACGGGAAAGCCGCTACCTGTATCGACAACATAGGTCAAGCCCTTGCCAGGGACGTTGTAGGACCAGATTACTGTGCCTACGTAGTGTCGGGTCGCAATCTGGTCCTCAATGGCATACTCGCCAGGAACATAAGACCCGTACGCGCTCGTATACTGTTGCTTTATGTATTCATCCATCCGTGTTTCCTCGTCTCTTAATAAGGTGAGTCATCCAGATCGCCCCAATCGACAGGGACGGGAACCGGACGCTCACCGATCTGACGAGTCTGTGGGTTAAACCACTCGTCAGGCAAGATGATGTAGTTATCTGGCACATTGCAGAACTCTGGCGAGTCACCGTCGGCATTGCCGTAGTCCAGGGTGATCCCTGTAGAAGCTTCCTGAACCTCTCCAGTATTCCAGAATGCTACACCACAATGATACTCTTGACGACCTTTGCTCCACGTCCAGGAGCCAGCCGGGTCAAAGGCTATTGCTACGGCTATCATGGGCGGATCGCTATGCAGGCTGACCACTTGGCCGCCAGCTTCTGTAATCCACGCCTGCGCTCCTGGCAATACGTAGCCGACGACGAGCCAGTGCAGTGCTAAGACTTTTCGTATTTCCTGTGTATCACTCATGTTATAATTCCTTCTAGGTAGTAATGGTGAGCAGCGCGAAGTTGTCGAGGCTGATGCACTGCTCACCGGACTATGCTGCTGGATCTTCTTCTGTGCGTACTTCCACCTTCTGTCCATCTATCTTTCCATCGCCATAGCGTCCCACCAATACATTAAAGCCGATAACATTATCAGTGGTGAGTGTTACATCATAGATCGCTGAGAACGTTGCGAGCAGCTTGTTGATGGTGTGAAGTCTTGCAGTTTTACCATCGCGTATCTTTGCTGCCGTTACCTCGCTAACTTGGCTTCTGCGTGCTAGCTCTGAGAGAGAGACCGGTAATCTCTTGTACAGTTCTTCTACTGTATATACTTTTTCGTTCATAAATGCCTCCTTTTGTTTTTGCCTGTCGGTCTGATATAGGAATATTATACCAATTTCAAAGATATGTCAATACTTACGCTTAAAAGTATTGACAGTTGAGCCATTATATGGCATACTATAAGAGTACCAATGAGGTACGCGAAAATTCAGTAAGACGTTAGAGGAGCACAAAACAATGATCGTAGCCGCTAAAAACATCGATACCAGCACAGTCACTCTTGAGCAGATCACCCATTGTCAGAAGGTCGAACATGCAGACGGAAATTTCTACATGGTCGAGTCTGAGTCTGGCAACTTGGTCGAGTACAAAGTCACCTGGAATCGCAAACAGGGCTTTCAATGCACTTGTGAGGCTGGTCAAAGCGGTTTCGCGCATTGCCGCAAAAATGGCGTATGTAAACATGTTGTGTGGAGTGTAGCGGCGGCTCGTGAGGATCGCCCGTTTGAAGTCGTCGACCGTTTCGAGAACAAAGGTCGCGTCTCCTTCACGTTGAAGAAGTACGATACATACCAGATAGTCACAAAGCATGCCGACGGCGTGTACACCTGCTCGTGTGTACAGACTGGCGAATTCCCAGAGCTAACCAGCGACTGCGAACACTGCCAGACGGCTGAGAGAGAGGAGGAATTATTTCACGCTGAGATGATCGAACATGCCCACTTCTGCGCGGGGAACCGCTAGAACGGGCCGCGCTAGCCCTGAAATCACCAGGGCTAGCGCTTTTTTGAGTAAGACGTTCGTTCACCCAGGAGAGTATACCATGAAATTAAAGGAGAAAATCATGGAAACGTATTCGGAACTTGTGGTTACACAACTTGCAAAAATCACTGGCATCCAGACGCGCATTGTCTCTGAGGAGACAATGCGCGTCTGGATGCTCTGCCGTCCATGTCAGCGCAAATCGCATGTTGATTATACCGTTGCGGATTTAGAAATGCACCACAATGGGCGAGTCCTTCGTCGCGGAATGGTTTTCCGTCTGGAGGGTACAGTACTCATCCTCCAGAGCCACGAGGTCAATTCTTACACAAAATGCCCAACGTGTGGAGAAACTATGGCGTCCTGGGCAGAGTAGAATGTCTGGAGAGGTTAGCAAGCATATGTCTGAAGAAAGGGAAGATTTATGAAGTGCTGGTGTATAGGATGCAGCGAAAGGGCTGTCTGCATTGTACGGTTAAGCACTGGTAAGGTCGTGAATGTCTGCTCAAGATGTCGCGATGCTATCAGACAAATACGACAAGGTAGATGAGGGAATACTGTAGCATTTCTACATTGTTCCTCTCTCACCGGCACTTCTCTGAGCAGAATCCACGTCTATGCTTGTGTTGGAACCTACAATGGAAGTATTGCCGGTGTCTATACGGTGAGCAAAGCCAATTTATCGGCGGGATATTTTAAGGATTTCTCGCCCGATGATCGAGCGCGGCGTAGCCCATGTAGCACGAGTTCGTATTGGGGTTGGGATGGCCTTCATGCAGATCCACTCAAAGATATCGCATCCTTCGCTGGCGAAGAAGGATGGGAACCTCGCTAACTTCTAGAATGTCAGGAGAAAGTCTATGAACGAAGCCAACCTTGATGCCCTGCTCGCACAACGGGGATATCGGAGAATACACTATCCCTCTGATCCTTCACTTTGGGTCGCCCCAATACGAGCGGGAGCGATGGCAACAAAGTTACTGTATGTCTGGGATGGGCTTGAGGAGGATGGTTTGCATTTCCTCCTCGACCATTACGTCGAGTTGAAAGCAGAGGGCTACACCAATGAGCAGAGAGCAGAACATGTTCTCTGCATGAGCCTGAACGCGAAGCCGTATCCTGATGAATACAAGAAAGAAGCGTCTCGTTAGGTTTCCCGTCGAGACGCTTCTTTCTTGCATTGCCACATTGCTCCCTACTTGCTTGTGCTATGAGCAATGTGTGGTACACTGCATTTTAACAAAATAAGAATGGGTGAAGATGGAAGACGAGTTCGGCCCACTACTTACTAGTGAACAACTCTATCGACGGGATGTAGACTACTACCGCGAAGTGATCCATCCTGGCACCTCTGTCGAGTATCTGGAGCGCCTCCAACGCGGCGACACATCCGCAAAGGATGGGTTTCTTTGCTCGCTGCTGCCGGTGATTAGAGGCTACGCAACACACTTGCAAACAACTGATGTTCCCATGTTGGAACTGATATGCGCGAGCAACTTCATCATCGTTGAAAAGTTAGAGGAGGCGCTCCTACATCCTGCACCTATCGGCTATCTCCTTACGTTCGCACGCCGATACATGTTTGCCTGTTCTCGCCATTTCAGGAGTGTCATCACGCTACCGTCTGGGCCGTCGCTTCCGCCATACGAACTGCTCCCACTATCGGATGAGTTCGACATTGAAGAGACAGCCACCAACGAAGAGGAACAAGATGATGCGACACCGCTCTATCAGGCTCTTGACGCAATCCCTAGTCAGAGAGGCAAGGCACTTATCGCACGCCTCTTTGGATTGCAGGATCAAGATGCTGAGACAATGCAGGAGATCACGGGTGGTAACTCGACGACGAAAGGATATCAAGCTGCGAGAAATATGAAATCGGTGTATCTCAAATGGATACGCAACTACCTTACCACGCATGCTCCTGAATATGTAGCGAGACACTCCAGGCAAGCACCAACGACCAGCCTCCAACAAACGTACTATGAGACACTACGCATTCCAGAACGTACGCAACGCAAGTTAGAGACAGCCATGAGAGCTTTGCAGGAGCGTGGCGAAACGCTGTCGATGAATAAACTGCGCGATGAGGCTGGTGTCTACAGTACCCATGCATCGGCATATCTCTGGCGACTTCGGAATACGTCGGTTGAAAGCCGCCATTGACAGAGAGATTGAGGCAACTCATGTATACTATACGTGAGAGCGCTCATACGGTGTGCAAGGATGTTATCATACGAGCGCTCTCACCGATAGCAAAAAAAGACGTAAGGGAAGCCAATTGCTAGATCCACACTGGGAAGAACGGACACGAGCACGGATGCGTGCCCACTTGCAAGCAACCGTCCCTCCACGCATTCGGCACCTTCTCTGGAAAGGCGGACCAAACGCTCAGGATTACCAGCATGCTCAGGAGTTCGCCCTTACCCTCGGCACCCTGGGTGATACGCTCATGTTTCCGCCTGAGCGACCACAGGAAAAGAAAAAGCGTCTCATAGCTGAAAGCCGGGAAGCCATGCGAAGTCTCAGCGAGGGTGTCGCTATTCTGTCCTTCTGCGCTGGTGGCATCACCGTGTTCGGGTTACACTTTGACGCGAACACCTTCAAAGCGGAAGAGGAACAGCGAGACGAAGACGAGAGAGAAGACGCACTCGCCACCACCATGTCGGACTTCGATGCTATCCTGCAAGCGGGGATGAGTCCGCCAACGAAGGATACCCGTTGGTGAGCGATCCATTGGGGCCACTGCTCACCAGCGAACAGCTTTACCAACGTGATATCCAGTACTACCGCAAAGATCTCTACGCTGGTACTTCTGCTGAGTATCTAGAACGTCTTCAAGCTGGCGACAGATCAGCAAAGGATGGGTTTCTTTGCTCGCTGCTGCCGGTGATTAGAGGCTACGCCATGCGTCTACAAAAGCTGGACATGCCGATGCTAGAGTTAGTCAATGTTGGCAACCATATTATCGTGGAGAAGCTTGAAGAATCGCTTCTCCATCCGAATCCGATAGGCTACCTCCTCAAGTTCGCGCACCGACATATGCTGGACTATTGTTGCCACTTCCGATATATCATCACCCTCCCATCTGGACCAGAACACCAGCCATATGAGTTCTTGCCGCTCCTGGATGAATTCGACACGGACGAGTTTGACATCGAAGAGAAAGTCATGATCGAGGAAATCGAGCAAGACACCACACCACTCTATCAGGCGCTAGAGTCCATACCAGGACATACCGCGACAGGGCTTATGACGCGTCTCTATGGAATGCAAGGCCAGAACACAGAAACCATGCATGAGATTGCAGGTGGTGACTCGACCACGAAGAAGTATCAGGCGGTGAAGGGGAACAAGATGCGCTATCTCAGGTGCATGCGTGAGTATCTCACCGCCTATGCACCTGAGTATGTTCAGATTCATACAAGATGTATACCACAGACGAGTCTACAAGAGGCAAAATATGGAAATGTGTGTATCCCAGAAGTCACGCAACGCAAGTTAGAAGTGGCAATAAACGTATTGCAGGAACGCGGTGAAACGCTATCGATGAAGAAATTGCGTGAAGAGTCTGGTGTACATACCACCTATGCCTCGGCATTTCTCTGGCGGCTTCGGAATACAGCAACCACACAACGTCAATGATACTTCCCGCAAAAGACGACAAATCGGCTGACTGACAATGGATCAGGTTGCAAGCTCGTGTGTCACCACTACGCAATAGTACACAAGAACGCTACGTAGCGGCATTACGTAATTCACGGGTTGCATTGTGGCTCGTTCTCTTCTATGCTCATATAATGATCTATGATGTACATAGTATGAGCAGAAAGCAGGGCAATAATGAGTCAACAACCAGAGAACGTGGTAGTCGCGGTGGCGATAGATGCGCCAATGACACCAGAGCAATCAGTATCGTTTCTCATGAACGCGATCCAACAGCAGTGTAAGCAATATCGAGAGAGAGACGTTCGTGAGATTATCGGCACGCTGGCATACGAACTGGACTACCGGCTTGAAGAGGATCGATGGACAAGCGAGCCAGGTGATGTCCTGCAACGCAAGCGACGCCTCTTGTAGGGGCGTGATGTATGGACCATCCTCGACGAGCAATGCACGCTCTATGAGCAATCGAGTAGCGTTGTGTTCAATGGTGCTATCATAGCAAAAACGTAGCGAGGGAGAGATGGACACTATGCATACGACACGACAGCGTGACTCAAAAGCTGTGCTGATTTGCCCATACTGCGGCGCATATCGATACGTTAATCAGGAGTACCTCGATTTCCTCACCAACATGGAAGCACAACGAGGACCGGACTTTCAGGTAGCGGCGGCGTTACCACGACATAAACCCTGCAATGCCATTATGTCCATAACGCTCTTTCCGAAAGATATCCCAGATCCAATCACGGTCAACGATCTGGCCCGCGTCTTCATTCGTGCGCAGGATAGCGCAGGGCTGTGGGAATCCATCGATGTCCAAGTTTGCACGGACGAACAGTTCGATACATGGGCAAGGACACGTATTGAGATCAAAGGCGACGCGACACCCTGGAGTCTAGCGGAACGGGCCGATTTCTGCGATAGGCTGTACATGCTTGGCGGACTGCATATTCTCAAGAAGAATAGTGAGGAACCGGAAGAAGACGATCCGGTAGCAGAGGCAACGAGAAAGCCAACGAGTGACATCCTGGCTGAAGCGCTGGAGGAAGTCGGTGCGCCACCGGAGATGATCACACGTGCGAGGGATGGATATTACGATGACTTCCGCTCACCGCTTGACATGCCCATTACCGCGCTTGTCCAGGATGCCAGAACGCACGGACTAGAGAGCATTGCAACACGTGCCAGACATGGCGAGTTTGATGAACAGGATAGCCAAAATGAGTGAGGCGATGTATCAGTTCTATTTCATCCTTGACGAACGCAATAATTCCATACCTGAACTTGATGCCATCAAATGGGCGCGATGGATGGAGGATGCGCGAAAATCACGGCGCACGGTTGTTGGACAACAGACATTCAAGATACGAGGGCATGAGATGCTCGTGTCTACTGTTTTTTTGGGTGCAAACCATAACTTTCTTCGAGACGAAGAGGAGCCAATCCTCTACGAAACAATGGTACTCGGTAACGAGGACATCATCAAGGAATTGGCAAAGATGTCAGAGCAAGTGGAAAGTAGCATCATTGCCATGTTCACAGGTACCATAGACATTCAACGACGATATAACAGCAGGACAGCGGCCATCAAGGGACATGACCAGATGGTGCATTTTGTCGAGGTGTGTAGTGTGCAGTTGAATTTGAGCCAAGAAGTGTAATGTGGAAAGGAACAGTATGGACATCGAAGACATCATTGAACATGTCAAAGAGAGCATCCTCAAGCACGGCGAGTACATGCCGACACTCTTTATCGAGATAGCGGCCACACCAGAGGCGCAGGCTGAACTGATCCTCTGTGGAGTTATGTTGCCAAACACTGCCGATGAGAGATCCGCTATGCTTTTCGGCGCAGGACGACAGATAGGGCAAAGTCACCAGAGGCGCAAGTTGGCGCGGGTGACGTTTGTATGTGAGATGTGGATGAGCGAGTACCGAGTGAAAGATGGGAAGCCAGTCAAGCGCGTGTCACCATCGAAAGATCCAAAGCGTAAGGAGATCGTCATGATCTACACGGCGCACAACACAGGCGGCACCATGAGCCATGAGATGCATTCCTATGAGATGATTCGTACACGTGATGGTAGCCTCATCGACTTGCTGTCCTACGGTGAGATTACCGTAACGCAGGATGGACTGCTTACCAGTTTCCTGGCTGGATGGGATAGCGCCAAACTAAGTGACAAGAAGTTCGCCCAGATGCTGGTAGGTAAAGCAGGATGGAACTAACATGAGAGATCCCAAACGTTACGCAGAACGCATCCTGCCCGATGGACGCAAAGTTATCGTCTACCCACTTATCGGCGGACGAGCGCGACTGAGCATCTGCAATCGTTACGATGAAATGTCCGTCGATGTCTCCTACTGATTTGCGAACCACGAAGCTGCCGTGAGCAGCCTGAACGCGTGGGATAGCGAAAAGGACGAGGAGCCGCAGGGATGGTTTCGCAGTCCAGAGACAGGACGACGACGGCCTGATGGGGACGATAAGAGAGAATACATCTACTGGTAGTAACAACCTGCTACGTAGCAAGTTATCATCGTCTTACAACGTTCTCTACATCTCTTCTTGCTTATGTAGATATTTAAGCTCAATTCCAAACAGTAATGCTGAAGTGGTCACAAACTCTTACTAACTTGCTCATAAGTAGGAGAGAAGATCAGCATGAAGTCTTCTCTATCTTCTCATAAGGTAAGCACAAGCACTTCACAAGATGGTAACAAGGCTCTCTAGAGGTGCTTATGAAGGTGAAATGAGCAGAAGATAAGCGAAAGATAAGCGAAAGATGAATGGCTACTGAGCGGCTTGTGAGGAGTTTATAAGCAAGATGGGAGCATCTCAGTTGTGGGTTATGAGCGACTCATGCTAACAAGCCGCTCATAACTGGTTCATGATCTTGGTACATCATCCCAGGAGAAGGGACGCTCAAGCAATCGTGGATCGACAGGATAGCCAGCTTCGACGAGCACCTTGAGCAGCACTTCGTTGATGACAGACACGCGGCTATTGCCACGAGAGACAAGATCGTAGAAATAGGGCAGTAGCCGACGATCTACCTGGATATTCTCTTTTTTATACCGTTGCTCAAACGGCACCTTGCTGCGGCGATCATGTGACATCGGTTGACCAGGCGGCAGGAATGACGATGGTGCCATCACCGAATACTGCGCAGGTGCAGGCGGTAGAACTGGCGGCACCATTGTAGGCTTTACCTCTGGCTCTGGTGGTAGCTGCGCAGTGGACTCCTCTTTCTCACCGCCTCCATTCTCAAGCTTTCCCGTATCGGAAAGTAACTCTCTTTTGGGACTGGGACGGCGTGCTAATGGATCAGGCATGAGTCACTTCCTCCTGCTTCTGTAGTGGCAAACCGGCACGGCGCAAGAATTCGTCAGCAAGGCTTGCATACGCTTTGGCACCAGGACTATTTGGGGCAAATTGCATCAGAGGTAATTGCACATCGGCAGCCTCCTCCACTTTCTCATTTTGCGGGATAATCGTTTGAAAGACGGCCTTACGAAAGAATTGGCGAACTTGTACAATGCGTTTTCTGGCATTCTTCGTTCGTTTCACGTCAGCACAGATAACCCCAAATATCGGCAGAGGTATTTCCAGTGCAGTGCGTAATTCGAGAAATGCACCAAGTAGTGTGCGAATGCCCAGAACCGAATAGGCTTGAGGCGAAATGGCGATAACGATGCCATTCGTCCGTTTCACCAGATTTCCCGCTGCAAAAAAAGCGTTCACTGGGGCAAGTCCTAGTGTCGGCGGTGTATCAATAAGGATGATGTCATAGTCGTTAGTAATTGTGTCAATGGCACGTTTCAAGATCTTCTCACGTCCATTCGTGGCCGCTAATTTGATATCCATATCCGAGAGGGCGATTGATCCTTTTGCAAGATAAAGGTTCGGCTGCTGCGGCACTGCCACAATCACTTCGTCAATAGGCCGTTTTTTGCGAGGTTCTCCATTTATGCCAAGAATAACATCATAGAGCGTCGGCACACCAAACCCTGGATAGACAGGCTCCTCACTGCTCTCGTCATCATCTAGATGCATTTCCGCCTCATCTAACTCATACTCATCCTCGAATTGCGCAAACTCCTGCTGAAATGCGGCAAGGTCGTCATCACTCAATTCCTCTTCATCCTCGACGTATCCAAGCAAGGTGTAGTCGATGTTGCATTGTGGATCTAAACTCACCAGCAACGTCTTGTACCCTCGATTGGCGAACTGATAGCCGAGTTGAATAGTATTGGTAGTCTTCTTCACGCCACCCTTCTGATTGGTGACTACGTAAATATGCGCCATCCTGTCAGTGTCCTTCCTTTCACAAACTTGCTACCTAGCAAGTTACTATCCACTTATGAATGCATTATTGATTACGCAGGATGGCGAGTCAACGAATTTCTGTTCGCTTCCCTCAACTGGTACGCAAGTCCCGCTCACTCGCCACAAGTCACACAATGCAGTAATCTTGAGCCAAACACGAATGGAGGACACAATGCAACGACTCACCCCAGACGCTTTACCCAATGGCGTTACGACCACCGCAACCAATCGGGCTGATGGCTCCCGTGTCTATCTCTTCACACACCGCACGCTAGGGCCACTCGGCAACTTTGTCATCAAAGGACATGGTGCCAGCCAAACGCAGATCAGCGCCGAAATTGCACCCGGCGATCCCGATGCACCCGATTGGGACAAGAAGTTCTCTTTGTTCAATGAGTGCGTCACCATCTGCGCCAACGCGTTGCCAGGAGGCGGTACAGGTGAGCCACTCTTGCCGCCAATTGAGTACGTCAGAGAACGCAAACGGCTCTTTCTGCGCTTCATCGAAACAGGCAATAGCGTCGAGATGTTTGGGCTGGCAAAGGCTTTGAGTGATGATGAGTACACGAAGTTGCAAGAGGTGATCACGGCAGCGCTGGTAACGGCAGACGGGATGGATGCACGAGGTATACGACAGCGACAGAAGGAGTTAGCGTTCTATTGGCAAGACCTCAAGGACAGACCAACAATCTGAGCGTGAGTATCACTATCATTTTGCACTGATCCATCAGGTGAACCCGTAGAGGCGCGATTTATCGTAATCCTGAGCAAGGAGGGAGAACTACACCATGATTATTCGTTTATCGATATTCAGTCCAGTGACGAAGAGATGATCGATATTGAGATGATGCTTGCGCACATGGCGAACGCCTCACGTCTCCAGCGCAAAACCATGATTGCCGAACTGGAGGCGCAGGGCTTCACCATCTCTTGGTATGCTGGCTGCTACCGTGCTAAGCGTGGCGAAGAGTCCTATAGCGCTCCTCGCCGACCATGCGAACGGTGCCGCAAAACCGTCCTCCTCTCTGAGTTGCTTTGTCGGCAAGATTCGTCGTTTATCTCGCCCTGGTGTGTGGACTGTCGGCGAGACGACCCCAAAGGCGCAAAGCGTGCTGGTGATCGGTCCTATCAACACTGGCGCTACGAGAAGATGCGCCATGATGACCCGGAAAGGCTACGCAAGACCTGGGAGAAACAACGCCAAGCCAAGCAGAGGAAGCGCCTCCTAAAGCGTTTGGAGTCCCAGGAATAACGGTGCGCAAGACCAATTTTGCGATTTGTGGGAGATGCGTGAATAGGTGACAAAATTGCTTGACTTTGTCGTACAATTGTCGTACAATGGGAATGTACTAAGTGAGTACAAACAAAGAAGCGGGAAAAGGAGTCAATACATGTACGAATATAGCCAGTATCCATTCGGGCTATTCGGAAATATGCGTGGAATCGCTCTAAATATTCACATGATATAAATGGCACAGCTTACGTGGAATTTCTGAGAGAGGAAAAGATAGTCTGATGAAGCGAGAGTATTGTAAGGCATGTGGAAAATTGCTTCAGATTCAACAAGGACGAGGCAGGCACAAACAGCATTGTAATGATGCCTGCCGACAAAATGCTTGCCGGATGAGGAATGGCGAAAAACGTGACAATTTGTCACGAAATTCTCATTGTCTTGACCTCATTTACTGTGCTGGCGACAATGAGCGATTGACGCGGATTGCTCATGAGGCAGGCTTTTTGATCGGCATTCGTTCGGGGCGTGCTGCTCATGGGTTTCCGGTGAAGTTTGTTGATATCGAATATCGCAAGCCCAACTTTGCAAAGCATATGCTTTCGGTACGTCGGCATTGGCCTAAATACGCGACGGTTCTAGACCTCTCTGAGGAGGAGGTTTCTCTGCAAGATGTTGAGCGTGCTCTCACTCAGTACAGGGAGATGGCAGTGTACTGCGAGGTTCCGCTCATTGTCCCGAAGTTACCCGGCCAGGTTGCGATGCTCCCCAATGATATCGCCATTGGCTACTCCATTCCCACATCATACGGTGGGGCAAGGTATCCACTGTGGGAGTTGGAAGGACGCCGTATTCATCTCCTGGGTGGTAGCCCACATGAACAAATGGACGTGTACAAGACGCTCTCTCCCTGTGCTCAAGTGATCAGTGCGGATGGGAATATGGCTCAGAAGATGGCAACACAGTTTGCGAAGTTCTGGCAAAATGGCGTGTGGGTAGCACATCCTGAGCGTCACACTAACACGCCGGATTTGTATCTGGAATGCTGGCATCGATCTTGTCTGTATATTCGGGATGCATGGGCACGCCTGACAGAACTTCCAGGGGTAGAACATCAGCGTGAAGAGGTGAACTATGCTCAAGTGTAACCATGCCCCGCTTGTCGTAGCGAGGTCTGTCCTGCTTGCGAAGGCCATTGGTCAACAGGACTTTAGCACGGATGACCTCGAAGCTAAAGCCCCTTCCCTCGCGTGCCAGGAGCTTCATGAGGCCGTTCAGACTCTCGGTGTATCCAGCGGTGTAACGGTAAGTGAAGTAATTGAAGATAGCATGGCTATTCGGAACCTACGTACCTCCTATCGTCAATGAGCAAGCAGAGCCAACCTGGAACCCGATGAAGGACCGCTATGAGTTCCATACCCCTCAAGGTGTGCTCTGCGTGGATGGCGATGTCTATGCAGAAGCACAAGAGGCAGAAGTCAAAGAAACATGGCAATCAGGCAAGAGTTCGGATATGCTCAACGACTGGACCACCTGGGACAATGTCGTAGATGGCGAAACTATCTATTATCTGTAGTGAGGTTTTCTAATGCCTGATGGTAACATGTACCCCCGTATCCAGTTCCGGTCAAGCGAAATCCTTGACCGCGAACTGGCTGCAAGATCCGATGAGAGCCTGAGCGTCCATACGGTTGCCAAGCGTGACCTTGAGCGCTACTATGAGATGTTACAGCGATCATTGCCCTCCTTTACGCAAGGTGAGGCTATGCTCTTGGTGGATGTGCTCAATGGCACTCTACATCTGTCCTATAGCATGCACCTTATCTGGGCAGAAGTCAGCGATGCACTCAAAGAGGGCTATGCTGAAAAATGGGAAGTTGACGGGACTGCACTTGTCGAGAAATTGCGCGAACTTACACCGTTTGAGTGTATGGCGGTGGCAGATGCGGTAGAGCGTGCATGGAATAGCACAACCTACCAAGTCAGCAATTTGGAAGAGAAAGTTCGTCAGATCGGACTTATACAAAAGTAATGATAGTTTCCTCTGAGGATTTTCATAGCCTCAGAGGAAGACATCCAGCGATTGTGCTGGTATGTTGGAAGCAAAGCAGTCCGCGTGATGAGCGCGGGGAAGGAAACAGGCAATGAATACAACCATTTATACTGTCGAACAAATTGGCCGACGAGCCTTCCACTTAGAAAGCATTGAGTTTTTAAGTGGCGAGTGCCACCTCCAGATTATCCTGTCTGAAGACAACAGCCAGGAAGAGGCTACAGTCATATACGAGTATCCGCCAGAGTTTGCGGAAGTGGTCGAGGCATTAGCAGAAGCGTGCCCGATCCATATGGTTGGATTTCAAGACGGGCTACTGGCTGATGCTAAGTCTGTGTGGGGCTATGTCTGCCCCTGTAACTTATAGCGTTAATCCCTAGAAGCAAAGCAATCGGGCTGATGCCCAGAAAGAAGAAAGCAGAATGGCTATCCAACACAACAATGAGATTCTTCCGCTCAATCCAGCGGCGGCTCTGGATGCCCTACTAAAGAATGGCGAATGGTGTGGAAGATGCAAGTGCAGCATTGATCTCTGCGTTTGTAATCCCTATGACGGCGAGAGCGGCAAGCTTCAAACCCGCGAAGAGATTGCCCAGGAAATGGGGCGCAACCAGCAACAGGAGCGGCGGACCGATTGGCACAATGAGGAATTTGGCGATGCACAATTCGGCAATGGGACGCCACACGTCCCCGGACCTGAACTTCTGCGTCAACGCGCAGGGCGCAGGGTGCCGCAAGAAGAGCGACCTCCACGTCGCAGGTAAAGAAAGCGAAGTCACATGACAATTGTCGAGCAGGCGTTCTTGCTGGCGTCCGATTTACACGCCAGCCAGCGACGTAAAGCCTCCATCATCCCAGGAGGCACGCCATACCTCTCGCATCTCATGGAAGTTGCGGGTATGGTGATGGCCTGTGGTGGTGACGACGCGACGGTAGCGGCTGCACTCCTCCATGACGCAGTGGAGGATCAGGGTGCTCACACCATTGTCCGCATCAGTGCCATCAGCGAGGACGTTGCCAGCCTTGTCCTCGCTTGCACTGAGGTTGGTACTGGGACCGGAACAAAATCAGCGTGGTGGGTGCGCAAGGAAGCATACGCCGCTCACATCGCCGATGTGCCAGCCAACGTGCTACTGATCATCGTAGCCGACAAGTTGCAATCCGTACGAGAGTTGCGTCGCTCTCTTCGCAAATATGGTGATGTGGCCTGGAGCAAACTACACGGACCGAAATCAGAGCAGCGATGGTGGCATGAAACACTGGTTGCTACCATGATGTCCAGATTACAGACGTTGCAGTCTACCAGCCATGATGCGTTGCTGATTGGTGTCGAGGCACTGGTTGAAGAGTTCCACAGTGTGGTTGAGGGTATCTTCGAGTCATAAGTTGTAATTCCACGAGGCAGGTGCGCTCTACCCCTAGACGCGCCTCCTCAACTCAATGAACATGAGCAACGACTGATACCGCCGCAGTATATCTAATGCTCGCAGTAAAGTCAATGAATTTAAATCGGTGTTTTCTTGTGTTACGCGCTCTCTTCGCATACATCCCGCTTGAGCCATCCACCATCGAATTGCCCGGTTCCCCATCGTCCATGCGCGAACACCATACCCTTTGCCGTCATCTCTTCCACTGTCATGCAACGCCGAGTGCTTAGTGTATGCCCGATAACCTTATTGTGCTTGCTATTGGTGTAGATCGCATCACCATAACTACCCGTGCGATGCTTGTCGAAAGATACGACGCTGGTGAAAATCTGGCTACACTTGCCGCAGGTTGACTTTGCCATCCTGACTCCTCCCTCACCACATTACTACAATGCCCTTTTCTCGCCCACCGTTGGCGATTTCCGGCGTTTTTCCAAGTTCGACAAGGGATTTTATCTCTCGCTGAAAAAACGCCGCTATGCCGATTACACGAGGCTGCCTTGCGCCACTGTCTCGCCATAGTGTATCACGCAGGGACACAGCCACAAACCACGCATCGTATCGAACACAAACGCTGTGATGGATCGGTGGCACCGCGCACATCCTGAATGCGAAGTACAGTAGGCGCTACCACCAGGAGAAGCAACGGTAGCATCGCCACTACATCGGATACAAACGCCAATAACGATGCTTGGCAAGATGCCATTTGACGGCATGGCATTATTTGGCGCTGAGACGCTATTCTGACGTGGCAATTTCGAGATATCCTGAGTATCGTTTTCAAATAATGCGGGCTGTGTTTGCTCACGGTACGTGCGAATAATGGCATTGTGGTGAGGATGACGCTGCTTCATAGCGCCACATCCTCTACAAACACATTCACCTGCGCTAGTCTCGTCACCTCCAGCAAGAGCCACCACCGCGCATAGGTATCCATCGGTCCATCCAGCACACAGAGCAACTCATCACGCACTGTGCCTGTCCGCATCCAGTCGAGGTGGCGATGCATGAACGCACGGAAATCGTCATCGCTGACCTCGCACACTTCCATGACACGGCTGTCAGCGAGACAGAGCCGTATGTGCTTCGATTGGCTCAAGCTCAGTTTGGGATAGCCCGTTTGACGGGATTGCAGAGGATCGCGCACGTCAGGCTCTACGATGGCTTGCATGTGTCCGATGGTGAGCGCTTGGATTGCTGTACTCGTACTCATATGGCAACCTCCGCGTCCCACAGCGACTTTGTGACATTTGCTGGCGCGTAATTGGTGAGCAGCAATTCGGGTGCCTTGTCCCTCGTAGGTTTCGTACGCTGGCTATGCTTAATCGTCTCAAATCGCACGCGCCGCCACTTTTCGGCAGGATAGAGTTCATCAAGCCAGGGATGCTCGTAATACGAGAGCGTCACCAATGCTGGCGTTTCGTTGAGAACACAGGCAAGACGCTGATGAAATGCTGTGTAGTTGGCGTCTTTCGAGGGTTTGTAATAGTGCTCCGAGTTGATGTAGGGTGGATCACAATAGAGCAATGTGCGCAAATCCTCTACCTGCTGATACTGTTTAATAACTGCTTCAAAATCTCGGCAATCAATATTCACATGCTGAAAACGTTCAGCAATAGCATGGAAGTCAAGATTGCGATAAGTTTTCGCGCTAAGGGTGAGCTTGTCCTTGACGCTCCCATTCCATCCGTTAGGAAACGCAGATACTTCCGCTCGAAAACTACTACGTAATACATAAAACCATCGTACAGCACGTTCAAGTGGATCGAGTAGTGTGCCATCAACAAGGCTCTTGTGATAGGCGTAATAGAGCGAACGAGCATAGGGCAAGGACTGTAAGCGCTCCTGCATCTGAGCAGGCTCGTCTCGCAGATGCATCCAGCAATTCACTAAATCATCATTGATGTCATTGTAGATTTCCAAATGACTCGATACGGCTTTGTTGAGCAAGATATTTGCGCCACCGCCAAATACATCAACAAAGATACCGTACTGACTTGATGTAGGCAACTGACTCAAAATGAATTGAGCGCTATAATGTTTGCCGCATTGCCAGGGAAGCGGTGACCTCAACTGGTTCATCATTGCCATTATACTGCCTCCTTGCCTAAACGAAACGCCTCATATGCCGCGCAAATCTCAGCATCAGACGCCTCGATACTATACTGCAACCAGTATCGCAGGTTGCTCGTCGAGACTACCGTGCAACCGCCTGACTGCACAAATCGCGGCCAACAGAGCGCGATGAATTCATCGCGCCAGTAGCGTTCTGCAAATTTGATGAGTGCGTGACGCCGCCAGCAGCCAGCACAGAACCAATAGCCTGACGCGGTACCGTAACATGAGCCAGGCACCCGTAGCGCCATGACGCACTGTGCTATGAGGCATGCTGGCACGTTGCACCAGAGCAGTTGCAGCAGTGCGATGGCTTTGTTGCGCACCGTGATACGGCAGTGACAACAGGGTATGAGCGTGAGCGGTTGCCTCCAGGTGGCGGCACGCTGGCTGATTACCAAAGGCATCACTTTACCCCCACTGGCGCATTGCACGGCTCCATCTGTACGGCATCCATCGGAATCAGCACCACACCATACTGCGGTGTCTCCACATGCAAATGCCCATCGATAATCTGCGGATCGCGCAAAGGGAACGATGTACCAGCACGCAATCTGCCACCACTCAGCACGACATGACGCTTAATAGTGATGCGATGCCAAGCAAAGCGATAGATGCGAATTGGCATTGGCGACTCCATGCGCTCAACTACCAAGCCAGTGCGACGACAATGTAATGCACCGCTTTTCTCATAGATCTCCTCCTCGAAGTGAGGTTTGCCGCAATGACGACATGCGGCAATGAGGTATTTGGTTTCGACTGCTGAAGGGGTTATTGTTTGCATCATGCACCTCTACTTTTCACTCTGCTTGCTTGTCGATATGACTTCGTAATGAGTCGTTGTCTGTAATTCCATGTGCTTCAACCTCTCAGATGCGTAGCGGTATCGATAGTTCGTAGTTGCTGATAGATCCCTACCATCTGATACTGTAATTGCCGTAGTTTCTCGTTGTCGCCAGACTCAGAGGCTTCTCGGATAAGACGTTTGATCTCCTCATTTGATCGCAAGAGGCGTTGACGTTTGAGACGGGTAGCACATTGGATGATGTTTTCAATGTCTTTCACATCATTTTTCGGTGGTCTTGCATCCATTATGGCGTTTGCCCTGGAGACAGCATGCGCTAACTCAGAGGGAATGTTTTGTGGATCAAGTTTGGACGTGGGATAGGTTACCCTTATTAACTGGTAGAGTGCTTTAGTATCCTTACTTGTAAAATCATCTTCATTGAGTATTCCGCAAACATGTGGACAAAGGTCAGGTCGCTGGAGAAGAAGCCCGATAAGGTAATCTTCCCACTTTTGTTCATCTTTTCGTTTTCGTTCTTCTCTCAGTGCCGGGTCAAGGGGCGGTGTGTAGGTTCTCGTCAGGATTTCATCTTGACTTATCTTCTGATGAAAGTGCTCATGGCAAGGACCGCAAAGCGTCGTCAAATCGTTCAGATCCTCATGCCCACGACGTGCATAGGTGCGGTGATGGACCTGTAGTGCTTCATCACTATTGCAAGCCCTACATCGGTGATCGTCACGCTCTAGAGCCTGTTCCCGTTTTTCCGCCCACTCTGGCGTTTTGAGATACGCCTCATAAGGCATCGTTTTTAGCCGCATGATACGCTGCTTATCCATTTTGCGCTCCTTGCATAGACGCTGGATCTACCAACGTATTCCATTGTTCGATACGCATGATTACTGCCTCTTTCTCTACTTTTGCACACACGCACATTGCATTCAGCCAGGATGAGTGACCAGCCCTGACCACATACCCATCAGCCACCAGTTGCGGAAAGTGCCAGTGTTCCGCCCATGTCAGGATTTGCTCATCATTCACAGTCCTATTCCTCCGAAGGGCTTACCATCATGTTATAAAATTTCGTTTTACTTGGGACGAAATGTAATCGTATTTCACCCGTAGGGCCGCTCCGGTTTTTTAAGATAATGAGATCTGCTGCGTTTGGATTCTCGGTTGCAGGGTTGTAAACAATGTCGCGATACAGCCCAATAACACAATCGGCATCGGCCTCGATACTTCCACTTTCCCGTAGATCTGATAATTGCGGAATCTTCGACGCTCGGTACTCAACGGCACGCGATAACTGCGCAAGCGCAAGCACAGGCACGTCCAACTCTTTTGCAATCATCTTTAGATTGCGGCTAATCTCGCTAATCTCCTGTACACGGTTCTCAATAGGGCGACCATCCTTCTTCGCATTAAGCAGTTGCAGGTAATCCACAATGATGAAGTCTAGCCCCTGCTTCGCTTGTATCTGTCGCACTCGGCTACGTAGCATCGCGATGGAGAGTCCGCCCGTCTCGTCAATCACCATTTGACTTTCAGAGATGCGCGTCATGGCATCCTCAACCTTCGGCCAGTCCTCATCCTCGATCCATCCATCCTGCAATCTGCGACTTTCCACACCCGATTCCATCGAGATCAGTCTAAACGCTAATTCTTCATCACCCATTTCCAAAGAGAAGAATGCGACCTTATAGCCATTGGTTGCCGCATGATAACCAATATTGAGCGCGAGAGCACTTTTCCCCTGTGCAGGGCGAGCAGCCAGGATATAGAGAGCTTTCCTACGTAGCCCTCCCAACATTCTGTCGAGATCGACGTACCCAGTTGGTACACCAATGATTGATCCGCGCTTCTGACTTACCATCTCCATCTTGCTCATACATCGGGATACCACATCAGCGATTGGCGCGTAGGTAGCAGTATGCTGACGTTGTGAGATAGCAAAGATGGCTTCTTCTGCGTGCAGGATCGCCTCTTCCGCCGTGTCATTTTGTGCAGATGCGGCTATTGTGCCAGCCGCATGCAGGAGACGACGCAGGATGGCTTTCTCGACGATCATATGCGCATACATCTCGGCATTCCCACTGGTGGGAATACAATTGACGAGCGATTGCAGGTAAAAGAAGTTGTCACGCTTCAAATCGAGATGGACATTACGGCGTCCTAGTTCATCGGAAACGGAGATAATATCAGCAGGTTCTTGTCGCTCAAGTAGATAGTGCATGACCTCATAGATGGAGCGGTGCGCATCACGGTAAAAGTCCTCGGCATTCAAGAAGTCACTGACCAGGACGAGCGCGTCAGGATCAATGAGAATGCTACCGAGCACAGCTTGTTCTGCCTCGATAGAGCTAGGTAACATAGGCTCTAAGTGGTTGCTCATGGTTTCTTTCCTCTCTGCAACGAAACTACTTTGCCACTGACTCCTGAGTGACTGAAACCGGACGGCGTAAGGTTAAACGCCGTGTCGATGGACGTATGGGGGTTGCATCAATCCTCGGTTGTGATACTTGTGGCATGATGGTATAGGGCAATGGTTTTGCTTGCTCTTGCTCTTGCTCTTGCTCACCCGGCAACTCTGGCTGATAGGTGTAGTTGCGTTGACCGCTAATCGACTGGAAATTAGCGCGTTTTTCCTGCTTCATGCGCTTTAACTCATCCACCATCTGATGAATGCGGTCCTTTTCCACCAATTGGTGTGGCGTGATATGCCCATTCGTCTCAAGCCACCAGTTCTCTTTGCGTGTCTCCTGGCGAATGATAATCTTGAGCAAGCGTCTTCGATTCTCAGCAGTGTTATCGCTCTCCCAAATGTCGGTCATCAGCAACATGTCTTCCGACGCAGCAAGCTCTTTGTCACGTACACGATTAGCAGCACGCTTCGCCCCATTGGGGTAACGGCGTCCTTGATGCGCCTCATGGATCTGCACGATTGTCTCTGCATTCCAAACGGCATCATCACCCGGCAACTCTGGAGGACCAACAGGCACCGCCACGACTTTCTTGCTAGTGCGTATTGTCGGTTTTACCTTTTCCGCTACTGACTTAACAGGCTCAACATGAGGCGTCACACTAGATAACTCTGCTTGCTTGCTTATAGCCACTGCGACTACACCATTTTGCGCATCTTGCACGGAACCCTGGTGTGGTGTCGGCTCAGAAGAGGCATCATTTCGTGTATCCATTGGGGCTATATGAACGCTTGCTTCATCCGGTATCATCGGCTCTACAATACCCCGACCCTGGGTGGGTAATGCGCCAGTACGGTCCTCGTCGGGGGTGTACTCGTCCACATGCTGGCGTGGGGGTGTAGCGTGCTCATCGGTGCTCACGGCGGATACAGAGTTGTGCATGGATGTGAGTTGCGCGATCATCGCTTTGAGTTGCGCGTTCTCGTCTTGTAGCATTGCGAGGATTCGTTGTGTGTGAGAGGCGTCTGAGTCGCTAGACGAAGACAAGGTTGCGGATGGTGACGCGTTGGGCGAATCGTTCTCTTGTTCTGTAATCTTACTAGAATCTGTAATCTTATCTTGTAATCTTACTATTGTACCGGAATCAGAACAGGTTTGTTCGGAATCAGAACAGGTTTTGACTTTCCCGTTCTGTTTTAGAACAGGTTTGTTCGGAATCAGAACAGGTTTTGACTCTTCTTCTGTAGCCTGTTCTGATTCCGAACGGGTTGCGCCGTTATAGAAAGCATAGTTGAGCGCCCACGTATCGGTGATGGTGATGTGATACTGTGCATTCTTTTCCTCGTCGCCGTCGTTGGTGATCCGACGTTTGATCTCAGCGTGAATAAGTCCAGCATCATGTAACCGTTTGATCATGCCTGGCTTCCCGTCTTTTTTGTTGTCGCTGAGAACACTAGGAGAGAAGCCGGTACGTTTTGAGATATAGCGCAGTGAGAGGTAGCGGTTCTTCTCCTTGCCACACAGCCGGTCAAGGCAGACAAATAGCCATTTATCCTGTGGGTGCAATTCGGTGTAGCCATCAACAAGCATATTGGCTACACGAGTGTAGTTATTAATAGCGTGCGCCGCCTCTTTTTGATCGAGAACATCATTGGTCGTCGGTGTAGTGCTACTCATGCCACATCCTCATTCCCACTATAGTGTGTATACATATCAAGATGACCAAGCGCAGCTAGTCCACGACTGACCACCTCTAGCGCTGCTGCTGGTGTCACCGCAAGCCCTAACTGACGTTTGCGCTCCGTCACATTACAGGCGAACCTGAAAGACTCAGGGAGTCCCATCAAACGCTGATATTCGTACCAAGTAAACATGCGATACCCACACTGATTGACATCAGGAGCCGCCTCACCCGGATTCCAACTGGTAGGCAGAGAGATGAGCGCATGCCTATCTCTCGTGGTGACGGTGCCTGCTACCCCGTCTACATTGCGTAAGACGGCATTTTTGTAATAGCTCAACATGAACGTTTTTCGTGCCTGCTGGTCTGGAGTGAGCGAGGTGTACCATCGCAGTCCCTTGTGTATTTTGAGCATGGTTTCCTCGCACAATGGTCGGGTGCGATCCCCAATCGGCGGCGTAGGTAAATCCCAATCGATGACCGTGTAAGCAGGTGTAGACGTTGGCACCACTTCCGTATTGCAATTTGGGCAACGGTAGTCATATTGGTCGCCATAGTCGCCAAATGGTACATTTTGGGCGGTTTTGCGCCAGCACTGGATGGCTTCGACTTCTCCCTGACAGAAACGGCAATGAGCAGCCGGGCGAATAGCGATATCAGGGATTGGAAGGCCATGACGGGTGAGCACGATATAGCAGCGATCCCGACTCTGAGGTACGGGTACCGGAAAGGGACGAGCAAACATGCTATTGAAGGATATCGTCTGAGCATGATAGCCAAGCTTTTCCATGTTGGCATACCAGCCATTCAACCCACTCCAATGATAGATATCCGTCACATTCTCTAGGAAAATGACTTTGAATGGATTTCCTTGCAAGGCTTTAATTTCAGCCCAACGATGCACGCCATTCATCGTTTCTCTGGAGAGCGTGACGAAGGGATCATCAGAGCGATCCGTCCAGATACCGGGCAGACGTAACTGATTCTGCGAGAGCAATCGTACGCCTTTGGAATGGCTATGGTTGGTGCATTCCGGGCTGGCGCACAACAGATCCGCATCTGGGATCAGTGCAGGATCGCACTGCATGATATCGAGATGGATTTGCTCGGTATCGGGGAAGTTCAACCGATTGGTAGCAAGTGAGGGTTGGCTATGATTGGCAGCCATGATCACCTGGATACCAAGCGTTGATAACGCCACATTCCACCCGCCAATGCCGGTAAAGATATCTATGGCTTTCACTGCACTGCCTCACTATTCTCCACTAGCCTGTACTTCTCATTGAGAACGATACCCAGTCCTACTGCATTCTCCTCTTCGTGAAGGACTTCCACCAGTTGGTGTGTCCTGTCGCTTCGGAAGTACTCGCCGCGCCCTAACTTGGCATTGCCATTCCAAAGGTCGACAGTGAACTCATCGTTGACAGGCATGAGCAGGATCTGGGCAACGAGCGCATCCAGATCAGTAACTTCGTCGCCATGACTTACCTCATAGGCGATGCCATGTCTCTCCAACTCCTGGAATGGCAGTGTAGGAGCATAGCGATCTCTTACTTTCCCCTGTCTATCTCGTGTGAGTTTCCAGAAGCTGGCGAGGTCGCTCGGTTTGGGTTGAGGTTTCTTCTTTGCTTTTGGCATGAGCACACACTTTCTAATATGCACCCATGTCTCTATACTACTTGTATAACTGCTGCCAAGTAGTGTATACTTAGAGACATGAAGGTAGCACATTCCTAAGCCATTCACCTTCCGGGTCGTAATCGTCAGGTAAATGGTTGGCTACTAAGTTTTTCAATCGCCGCCAGTAATTGGCGGCTTTTATTTTATTTTGAGCAAGACTAGTTTTTCTAGTACTTGTTCTTCCGTCATTAGCTCCGCCCTGGTTTGAGGAGCAAAGTATTTTTGCTTGACTTTCCCCCCATCCCTCCACGCTGCATACACATATTTTAGCCCCTTGCGGCGTGTATGCATGTGAATGGTAAAGCCTTCGTTTTTGAATAAATCCCGCAATCGGCTCATATTCATCCAGTTCCTCAATGTTGATGTTGCGCAACAGATACAGTATAGAGCGTTGCGCAACAAATGTCAACCCCCTGGCAATACATCGCAAGGCTTTGCGCGATAAACCCATAATCTCGTTAATAAGTGAAATATTATGATCACTAGTTATTGGAAATAACATCCCTTCCACCTCTTCCGTTTCCAATGAGCGGCTACCTACCTGCGATGCAAGTAAGTAGCCAGATTATAATTATACCCTATTGCTGATCTTGACTGAGCACGCCGTCAAGATAGCCCATCACGAATCCCACATGATGGATGATCGGGAGTGTTTCGTCTCCCGTTGCTATGTCGAGGCTTCTCTCGCGCTTGCGCATCTGGAAGGAAATCTCTTTGCGTATGAAGCGGATAATGTCGGACTCGTCCCACTGTCGATCATCGCCATACGCGTTTTCCTGACATGCGAGGCGTCCATCGGTGAAGCCCTCTAGGAAACTAGGATCTTGAAGTAACAATAAAGTTGGTGTTGTTGCTGTTTGTGCCTGTGCTTGGTCTAACATAATGCTCCTCTTTCTGCTTGCATTGCCCAGGCCAAGCACGTAGAATGTGCTACAGCCTAAGCAGTACGCTAATTACTGGTTAGGTTAGTCTCTACTGCATGTTCGCAGCATGCAGTAGAGACGACTAAATAATGTGTGTGACTACGTGTTCGGAACGTTCGCAACGAATTGACCGAACGTTCCGAACATGGTATACTCCTCTAATAAACCTGTCAAAATACAACGATAGCATTTGTGATCTTCTCAGTCGTTCCGTCCAATCGTTGCGAACGGCTTGCTAATTTCAATAGTACATGACACTACATCATTTCGTCAAGGCATTTTGAATGCAAAGGGAACATCAATGACCCCAGACAGTAAAGTTGAAGCACTCGTGAACGTGCTACGTCAACAGATCAAAAAAAGCGATTTTGGTACGAAAGGGCGATTGCCGTCCCTCGCTCAGATGGCAAAGATCTATCAAACAGGGAAATCAACGGTATATCAAGCCTTGCAACGCCTGCAAGCCGAGGGGATCGTTGTTGCGAGAGACAAGAACTACTATGTTAACTACCCACTTATGCGCATCCCCGGATCACCCCTGTTTGACAAATTTCTCCTTCAGCAAGGGCTGGTGCCTGTCACTGACAATCTTGTCGAACCGAGTGTTGTTCCTGCGCCTGCTGATATCGCTGTAATCTTCGGACTAGCAGAAGGTGCACACGTTGTTCATCGGATGCGTAAGCAAGGAACGGCTGAAGTCCCATATCGTCTGCATGAAAATTGGTATCCCGGTGATCTTGCCACGCCATTTCTCAGTGAGATGAAACAAGATCCCAACATGAACGTTGCTGGCAGAATCAGAGAGGCAACTGGGATTGCCATAGCGAACATTCATGATGACGTTTTCACCCGGCTCCCTACGCCTGATGAGATGTCTCTGTTGAGTATCGTTCGCACTACCCCGGTACTGGAGGTAAGAAAGCATTTTCTCACACAAGAGGGTAGGACGATTATGTTTGTCCGCTCAACGCTCGTCGGCGCGTACTTTCAATTGAGTTATGATTATCCTCATCGGCGTTGATGCCATGCCGTCTGGTATAGATCCATCTGAGTAATGTTGCTTAGATGGCTTATTTTCTTCATTTGTCACGCCGTATTGCTTCAACCTACGAGAGGCATACGCCGCTTCGTTGCTTCGCTTCATCACTCACTCAATATGATTTGATGCCCTCTTGTCGCAATTCGCACGTCTTGCCAGCCATGCTCGCTCCATGTCGTGGCAATGCTGCCCACAGAAGAAACGATGCTCACTGGTGGACATGCCACCGAAGAGACAGAAGATGCCACAAAACTGACACGTCTTTGCCTGCATAGCGGCGTGCAGGCTGTGTGTGAGGTGTCTCCAGCGTTGAGATAGCCATTGCATCATGATATCTTTCCTCAATTCGTCGGCCAGATCGTGACGCAATTCACTGCGCCAGCATCCAAGTCGCCAACATCCTCTTCGGTGTACCCTTCTTGCACCAGTTCTGGCGTCAATTCTCGTAGCAGCACGGTACCACTCCATGTACTCTCTGCCACGTACCTACCTTCAGTAATCTCTGACATTGGAGAGAAGTCGTTGCCTTCGGAGTCTTTGGCGAGGATTACAGTGTCCTCTGGGTTGCAGTCCTGTAATTGTTCGAGAAGTTCTTTGACGGTCATGATTGCCTCCTCGCTAACTCTTCTAGCGTGCTCTGCTGCTCTTGCAACCATACCAGCAGTGAAAGCGCTTGTGCCGGATCAATGAGCACCTGATTGCTCTCGCAGTCGCCATACCCGCCACTTACGACAACAACTTGGCTGCCATCGCACGCACTCCAATTCGTTTGCACCTCAACGGAAGCATGGTAATAATTGCGTGGATCTCGCTTATCCAACATGCCATCGTGCTTCGGCGCAGGATGACCGAGGCACAAACGGTATTCAGTCGTGCGAGTATCCCTAATAGTTATAGGTGGATGGTAAACTTCTGCGTTCACGTGTTGAGCCATGTCAAAGGAAATAATAGCGCCTCTATACGTCACGCCGATAACGCCACCACATTCCTTGCAGAGTGTTAGATCATTCATGCTTCCTCACTTCCTCTTGCTCCCTCGCCAATGTCTCTAGTCTCTCCCGGTTTCGCTGTAGCCAAGTAAGCAACTCCAGTGCCTCCTGCGGCCATAACAGACAGGTGCCACTGGATGAGAAGCTCATCTGGTCAAAGATGGCAACATTTCGACCGTCGAACTCAGCCTCTCGCCACTCAACCACGTATTCGTGATGGTCAAGTCGATCCTCGTTCGTAGTCAGGATGCCATCATGATGCTCCTGTGCAAGCTCACGATGCCCAGGGCAAAGCCTGATTGGTCGATCAGGTTCGTTGTCCAGATTTAAACGTATCTCGTGTGGGCTGCATTGCTCAAAAACAATCGTGTACTCAAGTCGTAGAATGCCGCCACATTGTGCGCAAATGTTATCGTTGTTCATGCTTTCCTGCCTTGTTGACGCCCGTTGGCTTTTTTGTCCACATTTTTTGTCCACATCCGATAAAGGGTTGGATTCACACGTTTGAGCCAACGCCTGCGTTCATGGAACTTTCTCTGTTTATCGAGATATGCGTCTGTAATCCGCATATAACCGTCTACCTGAATCCGGTCATCGGGCAGATAGGAAAATTCTAGATCAATGATCTCAGTGAGATGCACCATCGTTTTCTGATGTTCTGGGTGCTGCTCTACGTCGAGTTCGGTTTCGTGATACCATGCCTGAGTAATCAAACCCTCGTGGCACGTCACTGTAATCGCCTGCATGATAGCGCCAATGGGAACAACTGGCTCAACGATGTACCCGCCACCCTTCACGAACTTTATCTTCGGCTCAAGAACGTGGCCGCGCCCACTCGTGCCAGGATCTGACACCTGTTCACTCCAACTTTTGTTACTCATATCTCATCACCAACCTCTAACAACCGCTCTAAATAGACGCCCAACTCACTTGCCAGCGCACGAGAGAGCCTGATTCCTGAACCTGGAAAGCAAAGATCTACCGTGAGCATGTCGCTCTTGAGCGTACGCGCCTCAAAGCGCACATGGGGCCAATGATCCGCCATGTACGCACGGATTACCTGTATTTTGAGATTTGCCGCCTCCAAAGCCTGCATGTGAAGTTGCTGTTGAGCACGCACATACGCTCGTTCAATCTCACTCATCACTTTTCTTTCAACATTTGTTGTGCCATCCCATATTCAACGAATTCCAGTATCCTCAGCGCATGCTCACGGTAAATCGGCGATCCGTAGCGATCCTTGCGCCCATCAACAAGTGGATGATAGAGATGTACCCAGAATGGCAGTGGCAAATCGTCCATCTCGTCTGCACCGAGCACATTGTAGTTGTCTTGCCAGATCTCGTACTCCTTGCCCGTTTCATATTCAAGCCAACGTGCAATCGGCGACCCGTCTGGAAACCATGTATAGCCTACCTCTACGCCGCTAGGCTGGCATAGAAGCCATGCCCGAAAGAGCCACCAATTCGCTATCATCCCGGCCACTCGGTCATGTCTGGCACATTAGGTAGCATACTATCAACATCGATATGATTGACATCGGACATCATCGCAGACTCTTGATCATTACAGGAGTCGATCACATGGTATGCCAAGTCGTAGGCTCGTTGGGTGATAATACGTTTCACCTCTTCGTAGTCAAGATCGACATTCACCAGTGGGAGCATCCTGTTCCCAAGATCCAGAAGTCCATGAGTCTTTAGCTCCTCGGCAAGCAATTCCGCAAACTTTGTAAACTGTGCGTCACGGGCGTTTGTTGGATGTGTCATGGTTGCGCATCGTCATTGATAATCGTTATCATCTTTTGCAGCAAGCCTATTCTTGCGCGTTTCTCCGCAATCATGGTGGCGAAATCACTCACAATTGGTGTCACATCAAGTACGCCTTTAATTTGCTTGATGGCATTGATGGTATCCTGCGCATCGTCATCTCGAATGTTGTCCTCCAGGATGACGACATAGCCGCTATAGCGATCTGTCATGCTGATGTATCCTCGCTTTTTGTCGAACGTACATAGACGGCCTGGCTAAACGTGGCGTAGAGTGTAGGAAATACCTGCAACCGGTTCGGTGATTGCAGCGTCCAGACCAGCAAGGTCGTCAGGATTTGCTTACGGTGCTGGTAGTCACGGTGTGCTGCATGTGCCTTTGCCTTGTGCTGTGTGTAGTATCGTTCATTGTGCAGCTTGTTTTTCAACTTCTGCTCAGGGGTGTCTCTGCGCTCACCATAATAGCGTCTTGATCGTTCTCTTGCCTCGTCCCGATGCTCTTCTTTGTGTCTGTGGTACATTTCTAGCGCTTTTGTCTGTCTATAGGCACGTTGCTCAGGTGAGAGTGCTGCGACGCGTGTACGCTGTCTTATGGCATCTGCGTTGCGCACTCGATAGAGGCTGGTTCGCTCATGTTCGCACTGGCGGCAATAGAAGCCCAAACCGTCAGGCATGCTCTTGTTCTTGTTAAACGCCGTGAGTGGATGAGTGGCTTCGCGTCCCATATCGGCACAGCGTTTGCAGTATTTGATGGTAGCTTGCTCAATCATGCTTTTGCCCCCGTGCGAAGATAGTTGACGAGACGGTGGTCAGCGCTGATTGCCTTTTTCATCCACATTGCGGCTTGTAGCATCCACACGGTATTCGACTCGCTCATACCCATGTCCACCGTTCCTCCTCCGAATCTTATCGCTTCGCGGCTCATATCTTGATAGGCTATCTCAGCCTGCATCTTGAGAGCGTACGTGAATGCTTTGTCTAGCACAAAGGCTGGCGGACAGTCCATGTCACAAAGGCTTCGGATAAATGCAGTAATGTGCGCGATAATTGGCTCATCGGCTTCGTCGGATACCGTCTCGTCTTCGCGTACCCATCGCCATCCATCTTCTGTTGATACCCGCCTGTAGGTTCCAATTGCCATACACCCTGTATCGATGGCTATCTGGAGGACGATGAGTGTGCTATCGTGCATTCGTCTCATCTGGTCCTCTTGGTCAGCCGTGAAACTGTCTTCGTCGCCTTCTGGTTTGATGTGCAGGATCGCCGCTATGTCGCTGTAGATCCCAACTGAGTTGCCGTATGGACACTTGGGATCAATGCCCGGTGCGCCAAATTCCCCATCATTCCATCGAAGAACGGCGTTGCGCAGAAGATCAAGGTGGTGTTGCGTGATAGTGAAGGTTTCTTTGCTCATGTCCTCTCCTATTCTCGCCTCAACTCTGGTGTTACCGTTACTCGCTGATGAGCGAACGGCATGAGTTTCGCAACCAGCGCCTGCGCAAATGCCGTGTCACCGTACGCCGCCATCTGGCTACCGTCTTCTACTGGTTGCTCACGGATTCCGACAACGGCCATGTGTTGGTAAAGCGTCAGGATCAGGTAGTCTGTTTCCTCACGTGAGAGTCCGACAGAAGCGGTGTTGTGTACGGTAGCGAGATGGACAATGGGCAGGCAGGGCATCGCGCTATTGCCGTGACAGACGGTTTGGCCGCGCATCCGCTGCTCACGATGAGCAAATGATGAGATGGTGGCATTGCCGCAATTGGGACAAATCGTGTGCTTTGTCATACTGCCTCCTGCTCTCGCCAGTACTGTCGTATTTTTGCGCGATCCTTGTATGCTCTGAGCCACACCAGCACGCTCACCAGCACGCTCGTAGCCGCTCCAATGATGAGCATGGCGACGGAGAAGGTCATAGATGTGTGGTATACAAGGTCGCCGATGACCCCGATCACCACAATGAGTATCGCTACGCACTGAAGATAGATTGGCAGTGTATATGGTTTCACTGCTGCACCTCCTCTTCCTCGTCTTGATAGGGAAAGGCACCACTGACGCTTTGCGTCGGCTCATCCCGCTGTTGTGGCTTTACCGGCGGCTGGTAGCCTTGTCGTCGCGGTTGTAGCGGCTCTAGCAAGGTGATGATGCACCAGGCGACGAGCAGCCAGGATACCACGTTTGTCGGGATTACCTGGAAGATCCAAGCAACGAGGATCACGAAAAGGGCGAAGCTTGTACTCAAGATCGCACCTCCTTTGCTGGTTGGGCGAACGTGGCTGCACACCAGATGATGATGGCTGCCGTAGTCCACGAGGCAGGCACGAGACGAAAGAGCACATCAGCAAGCAGGAAAGGCAAGATGAGAAGGATAATCATACCGCTTGCTCCTCCTCTGCCACCGTGTACCCGGTGAGTGCCAGCATCTCAGCCGTTTCCATCACGCCCACCATGCTATCGCCGCATACCTCGTCGAGTTCAAAGATCTTGGCAGCGTAGAACTCTTCATTGGTGGCATTTTCGCTGTACGGGCAATGCACCGTGAGATTGTCAAAGCGATAGCGGATATACACGTCCTCACCTCGCTCATTGACGGCTTCCCACTGCGCAGGATTGCACTCGCAGGTCTTCGTGAGGTTGCGTAACACCATTGGCGGTGGTTGCTTCACTTCAGTGGCTTGGATCATGGCAATGTGCGCTTGTGTCGCGATGAAGGTGTTGTTGAGCACGTTCATGGCTAATTGGACACGCATTAACCGCGCTTTCTCAAGATCCATAGTAGTCCCCCATTATTGGTGAAAGGTTTTGATCAAAGCTCAGGCGATAATTGCCGCACTGGACATAGCCATTGCCGCCATCGACGATGTAGGGAACACTAGCCCCATTTACGAACCTCTCGACACCACTGTGGGACATGAGGACAGCACCCATGCGCCTGATCACTTCCCCTTTGCTGACGGTCATGTGCCGAGAGATCGGCCACTTGACAAACTTCATGAGTGCAAACCGGGTTGCAGAGCGTAGTTTTTCGGGATATTCAACTCTCATTCTTGCGTGTTCCTCTGATGATGGTGTTGCAGGAGGATGGAGAAATCTGTTTGTGCGAGGTGCAGATTCGAACTCGTGTCCGAGTTCCCCAACTCCACCTGCCATGATGTCAACGAGCCAGAGCCAATCTGCCCGACGCGGATCGATTTCTTCAGGATGCTCCTTAATGAACTGATAAATAGCGAAATCGCTAAAATACCACGTATCGTCAACTGCCCGCTCAGTCTGTCGGCGAGATCCTTTGAGCCAGCCATTCGAGATCCAACGTTTGATTTTGCGATGATTGCAACCTAAACCTGCGCAAAGACCACGCTGAGTATAGCCTTCTTGGTCGCATTTATTGACGCCCAGTCGCTTGGCTTTCAGTTTGACCGCAGTGTCCGTGCGTCCGAGATGGTCGGCGATATCTTGCACACTTTCTCTGTGGAGATTACGCTCCAAGTAGTTCTCATCCTCTTTCGTCCATCTGGGATCACGAGATCTCGCAAGTCCTAGTTCGACTGCCCATTGACGCATTTTCCACCGAGGGACACCGTGAAAGAGATGGTGTCGTGCAAGCATCTCAATCCGTTCGGTGGTACCGTCGTAGAGTTCTAGCAGAAAAAACTTCTGCTGTTCACTCAAAACATATTTTTGCTGCACCATGCTCTCTCCTCTTGTGGTAATCTGTGCATCAATGATGATACTAAATGGATCGCTACTCATGATAGTATCTAACCGCATGCATGCTATGGAGGAGGATGTTCGTCGTGTGTACAAATATGAGCGTTGATGCACCGCGCATCCTCCCTACTACCTACCTACCTACCTACCAATAGATTGATTTCCTTGACTCTCGTTGCGTGAGAAGGTAAAATGAGACAAAGCTGCTGTGACGTGGCGGCATACAGAAGCAAATAAAAGACAGGATCGCTCGTTTCCAGGCAGGCGGTCCTCTTTTGTTGTCTAGTGCTTCATGCGAATTCTCTTCCCTCTAATTTTCCACTCTACATCGCCCCTCGCAAGCGGATTTAGGTTCTGTTCACGCCTGAAACTGTTCAGAGCGTCTAAGAGCGCATGGAGTGTTGTGAGTTGGATGAATCCACCTCGCTCACATTGCCATACCGTTGTTATCGAGAGCCTTGCACGTTCTGCGAGCACTCTCTGTGGGACGCGTAATTGCGCTCTAGCATCTTGTAAACTTATTTTTGTTGCAGGCTGTTGTATCATCACTCCTCCTCACGTTGGTTCTCTCTCGGTCCATTACATGCTATATCAGCGATGACCTGAATTCAACAAGCAAGCGTCCATTATGAGCAAATTGTAATTTTTGACCGTGATGTGAGCAATGGTACCATTACTGCGTGTTTGGTGGTCAAGCGAAGTCAGTAAGCGTATCTTGCAATTCGTGTTATGATGCCCCAAACAATAAGAGGAGAATACTATGACGTGTATTGTCGCGCTCGTTGAAAACGGGATTGCCTATTTTGCTGGCGATTCGTTTGTGGGGAGTGTTCCGAGTCAGTACCATTCAGGCGTCAGTCAAACGGTAAGACGCGAACCGAAGGTCTGGGCAAAGGATGGCATGTTATTCGGTGCAAACGGAGCGGTGAGAATGCTCCAGCTTTTGCGCTATGAGCATGTAACGCCCAAATATACTACTGGTCAAGATAAAGTGAGGTATCTTGTTTCTGAGTTTGTCCCATCGCTGCAAGCTTGCTTTAAGAAAAATGAATATCCCAGTGATGAGTTAGATGGGAGTATTCTGCTAGCGCTGGATGGTGAACTCTTTACGATTGGTAAGGAGTTCAATATATGCAATACCGCAGATGATTATGATTCTGTAGGCAAGGGAGGCGAAGTTGCAATAGGTTCATTGCATACAACGAATTATTTAGGTTTGGCACCGCTAAAGAGTTTATATTGCGCTTTAAGTGCGGCAGAGCGGCATACCTGTATCGTGAGTTCGCCTTTTATGTACATCACAAGTGAGATGGATCAGGCTGAAGTTCTCCCAGGATAAGCAAGCATTGGCATACCTTCTTGCCTCTGTTGCTGTTTGGAGCCGCCAAGCTGGATTTGAACCGGCGTTTCCTCATATCTGGCATCGCTCACCCTTGTAGCTATCGAGGATGGGTTGATGTCTCGGCATATGCACACTATCCGAGAAGGATACGGGCGTACTGAGCCTCTATACTATCGGCGACATGGCTGGCATTGTGTATAAAAGCGACCGACTCGAAAATGCCCAATCCGAGTCGGTCTTTTGCTATTGCATACAGGAATTGGACCTGTACTCCCTATTCGGGTCTAGTTGTTGAAACTAGTGCCTTTACCATTCGGCTAATGCTAGCAATTGCTGCTTGTTCCATTCCAACGTTGTTGTAGGCGGTTGTTGATGCTCGTCCACTCTGCCACTGAGCGTATCTCCCGATGTTGGACGGGAGAGATGGATTCGAACCATCGACTACGAGGTTAACGCCTGTGCTGCGTCTTTCTGGAAGGCAGCAGAGTTAAGTCTGGAGTAAGAATCTGCTACTCTGTCTCAGTCTCAAATTCAGGCTTAATCTGTACTCCGTCGTGCATATTACACGTTGTTCTCGTCCTTGTCAATCGGCGGTTGCCGCATAGATGACTGGGAAACTAATTGCTGGCTGAGTGGTGAGATCGTAGGTGGTATTACCTCCATTGTGCTCATCGACTGGTAGGTTCCCCCATTCAATCCATCCGTGCTTCTCAGCAAGTGCCTTGTCCTCATCGCGCCAGGGGCTATAGTCCTTCAACGCCTCCAGTGCCGCATCTTGCGGATCGTCGCCATCTTCGCTAGTTTCACCTGGGATGTTGCCAAATTTGCCTTGATCATCCAAAAAGTGAGAGTGTGTCCAGAATAGGAGTTTCAAGTCAAATTCGAGTTCGTCACCTTTGGCGTCATAGGCAGTAATGTGGCTCACACTGTAATTAGTGCCACCCTCATCGTTATACTCTCCATCGGTTTCGGTTTCAACTTTGGCGGCTTTTCCTTCACCATACACCTGTGCGCAGAAATCACGGATAATCATCCAGTCTTCAAGTGCTTGATACTCCTTCGTCAGTTGTACTAGTTGTTGCCGGGTTAGTGTTGTCTGCTTCATCATCCTCACTCCAATCCTCTTGCGATAAAGGCAGCGCTTTGCGAAATTGCCAGTTCTCTATAGGCACATTCGCAAAACACTGCTCTAATGATGGAATACAACGCAAATCCTCAAGAACATGTTGCTCCAGGATTGCGCGAGTTGGTACTGCCTGTCCATCGGATGTACGTGTCCAGACAGCACCAAAGATACGTTCTACCAGATAGATACCCCAAGTGTTATGCAGTAACAGGCGGTGGCGGTTATCGCCGATATGAGCTTTCGTATGGTCCATGTACTCATGAAGTTCCATGTAATCGGTGTAGACGCCGCCAAACCGCCTGGCACTACTTCTGGCATGATAATATGCGTGTGCCATGATGGTTATCCGAAGACATAGGTCAACACCGTTTCGCCAACGTGCTGCTGTAATGCCTCGTGGCGATTGGCGTCCTCACGTGCAAACTTGATGGCCTTCTGCAACTTCTCGATACGGGCGATCATGGCATTGTGATCATTAGCCTGTATTGCACCACTGTACTTCACGGTTCGCCAGCGTCCAGCCGGGATGTCTTCAGCGTACACCTGTACCTGTGCTGGATGATGTGGCGTGGCCTCAGAGAGCGTATGGTTGCGCATCACCTTGCGAGAGCGGATCGTCTCAACATGTGGCGTTGCCCAATAGTCCTGTGTGGTATCGTATCGCCAGTCTTCAGCAGCGTCCAGAACTGGTATGGTTTTTACAAATGCCAGTAACTCTGCTACCTGCTTCTCCAGAAAGAGGATGTAGGTAGCTGGCACATCCGAGAGCAGGACTTTGCCATCGACAACAATATTGGCTTTAGCGACGCAGTTGGTATAGTCTTTGGTTGCCACCACATCGAAGAGGGCTACGAGACTTTCTTGTGCATCTTTGAGGACGGAGGCAACTTTGTGCTGGACGCGGTTGGACTCAGGCGGCAACTGCTCACCATCCTCCTCTTTTGGGGTGTAGGTGCGTGCCAGGCCGGAAAAGAGATTGCGATTGCCGAAAATGTTGCGGGTGTGGGTGAGGTGTTGAGCGGCTTTCTCTTTGGTGTCCTTCTCAACTGCAATAACTTGGGCTAGATGACTCATGAATTACGTCTTCCCTTCAATCTTCCGAATTAGGTAGTGCTGATTCTATCATAGATGTCTAGATGCGCTTTGTCACTTTCCACCGAGCGAGGCAAGTACCGGGTTCGCGTTGCCGTTGGTATTGAGATATTGCGGCAACTTCCCGTCCCACTTCTGCGCGATGAGGTAGTTGATGTACTCTGGCGACTTCGCCAATTGCGCGTTGATGATGGCTATGGACTGCGCATCACCATTGGCTTTTGCTACCTCTGCATCAGCTTGATATTGTGCCTGCTGCTTCAAGTACGCACTCTTCTGTGCCTCATTACGTGCATTGAGCACCGCCTGTATCGTCGCGTCCGGTCTACGCTCGTTCAGAAACACCTGATTGACGACGATGCCATCTGGCGTAAGGTCGCTTTGTAATGCCTTGAAGAGCCTGGCTTTGAGTTGGTCGCTATTCGACGGACCGGTGCCATCTCCCAGGACATCTTGCCAGGTGTAGCGTGTGCAGAGATCCAGCAAGTCACTACGCACCGCGCCATAGACGATGGTGGTGTTGATGTCATTGTTGAGTGACGAGGTGAGTGGTACATTCGGCTTTTTCAGATAAAGTGTCTCAGGGTGCTGGCTATTCACTTGCCAATTGATCGTCAGCCCGATGTTGAGTACGCCGCCACCGCTCATCTGACAGGCAATGGTAGAATCGCCTGATAATTCGCCTTCTGCGCTATTGGAGGAGAGCACCAGTTGTTGTTGTGCAATCGGGTACTCGATCAACGTGCTGCCCGAAAATGGCGGAATGAACACGTATTGTCCCGTTGCAAGCGGCTGGATTTCCGGTTTGCCTGCACTACTGCCAGCGGCATAATTGACGAGGATTCCCGCATTGCCTGGATCAATGCGCTTGTAACTGGAGGCAAAGCCCCCGACGAGGATAGCCACAACAATAACAACCATGATGGTTGCAAGGCAGCCCACCGTATGCTCCTCGAAATAATCTCCCATACTACCTGTCTTCTTCTTTCTTTTCTAATCCTTGATGATATTCTTGTATAACATCCCGTTTATCTGTAGATAACCTTTGTTTTGCGTATCCAACAAAGCGTGCGATAGGTATGCGTAGCAGATAAAGCGTGAATACAACGATAATCAGCCAGAATAGTGCCTGACCTAGTGGATATAACATCTTCCACCCTCCTCTGTCCTAAGTTGACGCAATCGTGGCGATGGCATCAAATCAAGACCACCCGAAATGGTTCTGGCTACGCTTGCCGAATTCGCGTGTGATATCCTGCCACTCCTCGCTTTCCCGCTCCTGTACGTCTTGCTGGCGGTCTTGTACGATGCCATCCACCATCTGCTCTACGATGGTCGTCGTGCGCGTGATGATCGTCACCTGCTTGTACACGAGCATGGCTGCCTTCGCCGTAAAGAGTGTGGCAAGCTCTGGCGATTGCATGGCTATCCATCCCCGTGCTTGTATTTCCTCTTCGTCTTTGGCTTCCATGTCTCTGATGGAAAACTTGAGATGTCCGCCCCAGACATCCATATCGTTCAGATCCAACGCCTCAAAGTCGCCTATGACTTCGATGCATGGCGTCATATCGCCAGTACCCAGTATGTCCTCCTCTTTCTCTGTCATCACGCCGTTTTTGACTAATCGTGTTACCATGATCTCGATAGTTTTTCTGTAAGGTGATGGTTACCACTGCATAACTCCTCCTTGCTTTGCTTTACTGCTCGTATTATGTGCGATAGCTACAATGAGATATAGATAGAAGTTTACTTACCTGTCCAAAGGAGGCGGTTCACTATGGCTTCAGAGTTATTCGAGTGGTCCCCGTCGCGCGTCCCTCTACCCACAACCGATGCGCATCTACGCGCCATTCATCATGAAGAGCCACCACACAGGCCACCGCAAGAAAGAGCGTGTGCTGAACAGAGACACACATTCGAGATCCAGTCGGTGTACCATCTCGGTGTCTATTTCGACGGCAATCCTCTCCATGACTACCTTGCACCGGCGAAACGATGGGTGCAAGCGCAACTCAGAAGACTCCTACAACGATAATATCAGGCGTATCTTCTGGTTTGTGCAGGAGTGGATGGGTGTCCAGGCGCATAGCGGGCACAATACGTTATACCTGCTACCGCCTCCACCACGTCCCTGATCGCGAAGGGGATGTAGAAAATAGGAGCGTCAATCTCTTGAGCGAGAAAGTAATCCTTACTCTCAAAGCAGGAGAGCATCACAATTGGGATATGTTGCTCGTGCCAATCTCTAATCTGATCATCTTGGCTGCGATTAGAATTGGGATGAATGATAATGAGGGCAACCTCTTGTAACGCCGTCTGCTCATCGATACCAATAGAGGCGAAGTTACTGAGAAGAAGCGCATCTCTCAAGAGTCCGTGCAATCCAGAATGCAATTCCACAATGCCTATTTTCATATATCAACCTCAACTACTTCTTGTACAACAATTGCACTTTAAGCATGATGTAATTAAGTGTAGCGAAATTGAGGAAAAATGCAATGGAACAAGTGTACACAGTATGAGCGCATCTGCTCGTAGAGTGAGCAGTAAAGAGGACAGAAGGAGGCTATGGCAATGCGGAGGTAACCCAAAATAGGACTAATGGATGCTATATTGGCTCAGGTATTTTCCCGTTGCTCTTCCCATTTTCCTGAAACGGAATGGCAACTGTTACGGTTATACGTCCCAATTCCTCGTGTTTGATGTGGTAGACGTGCTCATGGTTCTCTGGTGGTTGGATCACCTGATCGATACGATATTTCTTCACCTGATCAATCGCCCAAGAGTCCTTGTGCGTGGTGTTGGCACGTTTATCTGCTGTGATCGCCTCTTTGCTAATCAGTGAATACAATTGCTTTCCAATATTGCCAGCAGATTGTCCGCTTAGTGTCGCGAACTCACGCGTCGGTATATTGCCTCCGCCGCTCTCTGTGAGCCAGCAAATGAGCGCGATTACCGTGTATCTCTCGGTGAGACTGAGATCTCTATCCTGGAAGACTTTTCTCAGGTCGTATCCATTGAGTTCATAAGGATTTGGATTTCCCATGTGCCGCCACCTTCCCTCAAGTCGAGTAGCGTTGCAGGACAGCACAGAACAAAGCGTTGACAATTCTCATCAATGCTCGTATGATGTGCGCAACGCACTATATGATGTACGCAGGCCGCACTATCAATTACAACCTACGTACGTCTTGTTTCTGGAGAGCAGGTCTTCGGCACTACACCGCCGAGGGTTTGCTCTCTTTTTTATTTTAAATAGCATGGTAACAGTACCATACTACCACAGCCTTTTGCAATGAATATCACACAAATGTCAGAAAATCTTTAAAAAATTGTGACATTTTGACAGCACCGCTATACTTGAAAGCAGAGAAATCCTGTTTACGTGTGAGAAAGGCGGTGATGTTATGCATACTTGGAGAGCGGTATTGGCTGGTTTGGCAACGAATACCAGACGGAGGCTCGTGCTGAGTCTGGATGTCAATGAACGCACATTTCGGCGTTGGATTGACGGACAAACGACGCCTCATGATGCCACCTTTCGGCGTCTGCTGATGACCTTGCCGCTTGTGGAGCGTGCTCAGATGTTCTACGCGTTGCGTGATGACGAGGTAATGCAGCACTATACAGATGAGTGTGAGGAGGCGCTTACCATACCGCCCGCCTTTCGTGAGAATGTGATACAAGCCGCTACGACTTCGCCTCCTGAATTGCGCTTTCCGACCGCAACGCAACTGGCACTGATACAGATGCGCGGACTCCTCGACTCGATGCAGCAAGGCGTCTGTATTATCCTCTTCTGCTGCTTTCCCTCCTCTGATAAGCAGGTAAGAAGTTTGTTACTTCGTTGTGGGATTGGCTCACGTCCCTGGCTCTCCACTATCTGGAGTGAACGTCGCTTTGTGGGATGTGAGTCCTTTATTGGCCGCTCCGTGATGGAACAAAAATCGCTTTACATCCCTGATATGCGCTGCACTCTCTTCACAAGTCCGCCTATTAATGGTGCCTTGAGCATGGCAACCGGCATTATACGACGAGGCACCGCTATTGCAGGTGGTATCATGGTGGCAAGCACGCAGTTAGACTCCTTCTCAGCGTCCCACCGCTCGTATCTTGATCAATATTGTGATCTCCTCGGATGTGTATTTCATGCGAACGAGTGGTATGCACCTGAGCAGATTGCGCTCCTCGCATACCCACCCTTTCATGAGCAGGATCATGTGGCGCATTATCGTCAGAGGATGACGGAGTGTCTTCAGCAGATGCCCTTTGCTTCACGCCAGCAGCGAGAGTGGGAGGTGTTACATCAAATGGAGCAAGACTTGCTACGACTTCCTTGCTACGATTGAGTAGAGGTCGGTATAGCCTCGAAAGGTTGGCAATGCTAGATCCACAAGCATATCCTGGTAGTGTTGTTCTAACTCTGCGAGAGGTGTGCCTGTGCGTTTTGAGAGGAATGGCATTACCAGTTTATAGCCGACACTCCAATCTTCATAGGTGGCTTGATGCCCATTCGTTCCAGCCGAGAAGTCAATGAGATAGGGATAGAGTTGCACATTCTCATAACCAGCCTCGCTTACCAGTTGTGCAAGCTGCGCCATAACGCCGATTGTCGGACTCAGTGGCGTCAGTCCGCGTCCAGCTTTTTGCAGTGCCTCGATAAAGAGATTGACGGCCCGGTGGAAAGCGGGTGAGTTCGTGATACCAGAGAGTTCCGTGCCGACCAAGCGGATTATGCCACTTGGCCTGGTGATCCTATAGCACTCACGCAGGAGATCCGGCCACTGATCCCCGCGAAGGAAACTAATGAGGTGCCGTCCGTTGACAAGATCAAAAGATCCATCGGCGAAGGAGAGCGGTTGTGTTGCGTCCATGAGAGCAAAGGATGTATTGCTGAGTCCATGTGCCTGTGCTTGTGCCTGTGCATACGTAATCATCATCTGGCTGATGTCGATGCCTACCACACTCACCGATGGTTGTGTGGCTGCAATATCGAGGAGCCACCCGGCAGGACCACAACCGATATCGAGAACCTTATGGATCGCTGAGAAGTCGTTGCCGCGCTCTGGCAGCCCGCCCATGTGAGCATTCAACAGGCTCTCCTGCACCAACAACCGTGCCATCTCTGCCTGATGTTCTACGTCGATAAAGTAGTGATTGTCTTCCATCATCCACATCCTTGCCTTGCTGCTTGCTTTTTGTCTGAGCTAAGATTGCCATATCGCAGTGCAAAATGCAAGAGGCTAGAATCGAATGTGTTCCTCAGCGTTGCCACCATTGGATCGCCGCCATACTTTGTGGATCTTCATCGTTCTACGCGTATCGCTATCATCGTCAAATAGCCCCTCATCGGCGAGTGGGAGCGGTGCCGTGATTTGTGGCATTGCTATCGTGTCGGCAGTCTCGATGGTACGTGTCTCTAACGCCTGCTGCGTGTGCTCCAGGATAGCGGCGTGTGCAATACCGCATCGCTGGCACTGATCCAGCAGAAACGCGTCTCGGAGCGCTATAAGGCGTATGCGGTGAAAGATGGATCGTAGGAACAAATACATGGTAGTTCAACCTCCTCAATGTGTTCTTCTTTCCATTGTACGTGAGGCGTGCATAAACGAGCGTTCATGTGAGGAATGTGCTGGTGAGGAATGAAGCGAGGAGAGCAAAGAAAAGACGCTACTCTCATCGGTAGCGTCTGAATGAATTGTCATTAAATGCGGTTCGAGTTATGAATCTCCTCCCAGGTTTCGCCGTCGCTATGCACAGTCACACGCTCTCGTCCATGCGTAGCCGTCGCTATGATGAGAGTCCATGTATCCACTCCGTCAAAGGTAGTGGACTCGAAGACTGGGTCGCCGTCTTGTCCATCGTCCAGACGCAGGTGATACCAACCTGCGACATGGGCCTGGATACGCTGCTCTTTTTGCTGTAGTGTCGTCATTGTTTCGCCTCCTGTTTATTGATGATGTTCAGCACACCGATAATGGCGCGGCTCAGACTCTTGTATGACTTCACATTGCCATGCGTGAAGCCACCATAGTAATCCCATCCATACTTGGAATGTTGCCGTAACGTGTACTCTAAGACGCACTCATCGTATTCTAGACGATATCCCTTGTATCCCTCCTCAGAGAGTAGGGACTTCTTGATCATGTGGGCTTCAATAGACGCCTGTAAGCCTCTGTAGGTAATGACCTGTGCCTCGTTCTCATCTTTGATGAACTCATTCAATCGCGCTGTGATCGCCGTGTGTAGTGCCTTGAGTTCTGGCAATGATTTGCTCTGAAACAGTGTGTCATTCTTACTTTGTCTTGCCATTTTCTCTATCTCCTATCGCTAAATAACTTTTGCTTACAAGAGACATATTATCATCATTATGATGAATTGTCAAGCATTTGTTTATCAGTTCTTGGGAGCATTGGCTTTTCATCACTTAGCATCTTGCGTCCTCGCTTCGATCCTTCTGCAACAGCTTTCTCTACTTCATCGCGCCAGAAGTAAAGAGCGCTTCTATTTTGCCCCATAGGGGTAATGCGCCCCTTTTTCTTTGCTTGTAATGGTGCAGTACGCGTATAGGTTTCGCCTGTTTTTTGATGCCAGATAGCGGGTATCATAGAGGTTGAGACAACTTTCGCCCCAAGTGCCAGTAATTCATCATCAGAAAGTGCCCTTATTTCCTCTTTTATTCTCGGCATGCCCATGCTCCTTTTGTTTGTGTAATGATCATGCATAAGTAATAACCCATTATGATGAATTTGTCAATTCCGCTAAAATTGGCGCAAAAATGTGTTGACAATTCATCGTTATGATGATAAACTACTTGTGTTGAGAGAAATAAAGAAATCGCCCTCCACCTGGCCCGTCAAGACACAGAGGAAGCGGCGATTAGTCGAGAGGATTGTAGCACAATGAACATCGTAGTAAAAGATAGCCGCAAAAAAGATCGCACCATTGTCGTTGAGCATGGTTTTACAAAGCCGAGCGGCATCAAATGCGCTCGTATCTGCAATGACAGAGGTCAGGTCTATTTCACTCAGGTAAAGCCTGATGGCTCCGGTTCCTGTACTTGTGAGTCACGCAAACCATGCTATCACATGACCGCATTGTTGAGCATTGATCTCCCCACGTATGATGAGACACTATCACAACGCATCGGCACGATTTCCGTACAGAACGCTATCAAAGATGCTATCGATGCGCTTGAGACGAACGAATACAATTCGCTCGCGTCTACAAAGCGGGTGTCGCACGGCTACGGCTGTTGCGGACACATCGTCAAATTAGAGCATGACGGACAGCTGTGCGGGGCTTGTCTGTGCAAGTAGTCCGCAGTTTGTTGGGAGGTGTAGGCAACACTACACCTCCCTGGTGGAATGATAAGTTAGACGAGGAATGCCACATCCTCGATAGCGTTGCGAACGGTGATTTTGAAACAAAAAGAGACACAACAGGAGAAGCTATGACCCAGTATCGGATTGTCATTGTTGATCTTCACGTGATTGCCCAGTGGCATGACGGTAGAAAATGGTGGACATGTAGTAAGGCGAACAATAATGATGAGAATGACTTCGCCATCTTTTTTGCTGGAACTGAGGAGGCGAGCATGGCAAAAGCCAAGAAGCTCGTTGGTGATGCCCCAGTCGTGCGCACGGATCGCAAGCCTCTCCAGCGTGGTAGCACCTGGCATATCGGGCCAGACGTGAAGGAATGGTATGCAAGTGCCGAAGATCAGACGCCAAAGGCATATAACGAGGCGCTACGAGAATTGGCGAGGACGCTGTAAAAGGTGTGAGATGACAAAAGACTATCAACAGCTTTTTGAGAACAGCGTGAAAGGGACTCCTGAGCACGCAGCGTACTATTGCATCATCAATGCGCTGAAGTCTCAGAACGTCATCGAGGAGTTGAGCCGCCTCATCGAAAAGGCACAAGCGTCAATCGGTGAGCACGACCAGCAAGTGTGGAATAGCCGCGAAGGATATCGTGGCTACTACGACACGAAGATAACCCTCTACAGAGAAGCTATCGATGCTTTGGGCAGTACGCACCCCTATCGCGAAGAATGCCCATGCGATGCGTGTGTAGCGATCTACTACGCAATGACAGGCGAAATGTAGTTATGATGGCGGTGGCTTCGGTTGCCGCCACTAATCGATAAATTTTAAGGAGTAAGGTTATGGCGTTTTCATTCAAACCAGCAGTAAAGCACGAGAGCAAGGCACGTATCGCTATTGCAGGCCCATCGGGATCGGGGAAGACCTACACTTCACTGCTACTTGCCAGTGCTCTTGCCGGTGACGGTGGTGTGGCCGTCCTCGACACTGAGCGCGGTAGTGCCTCAAAATATGCGGATCTCTTCAATTTCAGCGTGATCGAACTCGATAATTTCCATCCTAACAATTTTATTGACATCATCCACGAGGCTGAGCGTGCTGGCTTCGGCGTGCTGGTGATCGATTCGCTCAGTCACGCGTGGAGCGGTACAGGAGGCTTATTAGAAATCGTTGAGAGCGTCGCCAAGCGCTCAAAATCTGCAAACACCTTCACTGCATGGAGCGAGGCAACTCCCATTCAGAATCGCCTCATAGACGCAATAACACGTGCTCATCTCCACGTCATCTGTACGATGCGTTCTAAGCAGGAGTATTCTCTTGAGCGTGATGAACGCACCGGTAGAAATATTCCTCGCAAGGTTGGCATGGCTCCAGTACAACGCAATGACGTTGAGTATGAGTTTGATTGTTTCTTCGAGATGGATTACAGCAACACTCTCATTGTCCAGAAAAGCCGTTGCAGTGCGCTTGCCAATCAAGTCATCGAGAAGCCTGATGGACGTTTGGCTGATACGCTCAAAGCATGGCTTGATGGTGCTCCGATGCCAGTGCGCAAAGCATCACGCGATCAACTCAATGTTCTCTTTTCGCAGGGCAAGGAGAAGGGACTGTTTGCTGATCGTGTCGGCATGGCGGTTTACATTACTGAGGTAGTTGAGCGTCAGGTGACCGCTGATGAGATTGCCGATATCACGAATGACGAGGCGATTCGTGTCGATTATGCTATCGCCGCCGCAAAGGGCGCGGCTTAGTTATTCAGCGAGGTTGGCTGGCTACCTCACACAAAGCCAGCCAGGAGGATACATGGAAGGCAAGGAAATGTGTCCATTTTGCCCAATGTTTTTGGATGACGTGAGCATGTGGCAACCTATCGGGCGAGACTTCTTTGGCGACTCTGCCACTATCGGCAACATACCGGCATGTGGCGATTGCGCATCAATCGTTACGGATGAGAGGAGCGAACAGCAGTTGGTTGCGATGCTCCATAGAAATGAGTCGTCTCATGCTCGGTAGATTAATCCCATTTGGCTATAGCGCTCCAGGTGCCTCTACGCGCCTGGATGCGCTCTTGCAAGATGAGTATGTGTATCTCATCGATACGCGCTATAGTCCGCGCTCGCGCCGTCCTGAGTGGCAACAATCGGCATTGCAAGCGAGGTACGGTAAACGCTATCTTTGGCTCGGTCGATCACTGGGTAACATCAACTATAAGAATGGCGGCGTGATCCAGCTTGCCAACGCTGAGCCAGGTCTAGCACGCCTGGTCAACGGATTGCTGCAAGGCTACTCGATGGTGTTGCTCTGTGCCTGCAAAGAATATGAGCAGTGTCATCGACGGGTAATTGTCGAGATGCTACGGGAACGATTGCCAGACATTGAGCAGGAGAAGGAATGATATGGAATCAGTAGGTGAGATACTAGGCAAGGCAGTTCGTGATGCGTGGATCGCCTGCAAATTAGAGGAGATTGAGCAAGGTGGTAAAGATGTCCCCGATGATCATCTTCTATCATGGGGCGATCTGGACGAGCGCAACAAAGAGATTGATCGACGGATTGGTCTAGCTGTAGCAGCGTCAATACCGCATCACACGGCAACTATGCAACGAGACTTCATCATGACTGAGGGCGACCTGCGCGGACACCTAGAGACGACAGTGCGCAAACGCCTGATTACTGGGAAAGCACACTGTATCCAGATCCGTGCTATAGGCGTGGTTATTCAGTCAGTGGACGGTACGGTTGAAGTGCTCTCTCCTGAGATGATCGCCGATATGCGCGACAAAGGGCAACTTGATTTCTCGTTGCCAGAAGGAGAGTAGTATGAACATGGCTAGGGCGATAGCTCACAGTACTGGCAACAAAGCCAGCGCCATCAGTGAGAGTGGCGGAACGATCATCGTACAGGAACGCTACAGCGGTGTAGGGCGTTCCTGGCTTCACATATGGCGTCTCGATTGGCAAGGAGATGTATGGGAAACAGACTTGCCGGTGGAGCGCTTAGACGAATTGAATGCACTGTACGGCGTTAATCCACAAGGGGATTGCTGGCTATCGGTATGAAGCAATGTAGGCATACAAAGCAGCCTACTGGCTATTTAGCATGGCATGCGTGGGCTGCGAGGATGGCGAAGACACACAAGCAGGTAATGTGTCCTGAGTGTAGATTATGGGCAATATGGAGGAGAAAGTAAGTGGCAAAGAAAGAAAAGGTTCAAAAGGTCCAGCCGCAGTATAAGATACTAAAGGTAAGGGTAGAGGGGAATGATGGACAGTATAGAACGTTGCATGAAGCAAACGAGCCTCTTGGTTGCAACCGTTGTAGCCGTAAGATTGGTGCTGGCGAACAGTTTACCAGAAGAGAGCATATCGCCTCTATCATGGTAACAAGTCGCCCTTCTATTGAGTATGATCCTGCACGCTATCCGGTGTGTCGGATATGTGAACCCTGGAAAGATGTCAGCACTCTCAACGTGAAAGGCAAAAGTAATGGGGTATGACATCTATATTGGCAACACTGAGATGGAACTCATCGATGTTTATGATGACGATGAAGAGGAGTATGTTACACCCTATTCACGCGTGATCGATGGGAAGGTTCGTTACTATAAACCGGTGGTACGAAGCATACGGCAACCCGACGCTCCGACCTTCCCTGGTGATGGGATGACCAGCAATGGCAACGACCGTCATCCTGGCTATGGGCAGTGGAGTAGCTTTCTTGCAATGGCGGGTTTGCATAGCCTGTTTTTCAATAAAAAACATGGACTTATGCGTGAACACCCTGGACACGCAGAACTCAAATCATGGCATGCTGAAGAGATTGCCCGCGCCCTCTCTTCATTCAAAGAGCGCTATCCACACGCGACTCCACACTTCGACGATGGGGCTATGCCAGAGGACGCTAACTTGGCACGCCTGATCTGGCTAGATTGGTGGGTGAAGTGGGCATTGGAACACTGCGAGCATGCAGGCATCTACAACTTTTAACATGGGGATAGATGCCCGTTATGCCTGTATACTGCTACTGATTAGCAACAAAAACCAGTAGCTAGCGGTAAGCACGTTAAATAAAGAGAAGTACGACAGTAAGTTATCGTACTTCTCTTTTTTGTTTGTGTGTATTTCTATATGAAAATGTGTTGACTTGCATTGGTGAGGTATGGTAGAATAGAGTCAATCTGATGTCTTTAAATTTGCATTTAACGTCACGATACAAGGAGGTTGGCAGTATGGGTAAGTTTCAGGCATTTCAAGATCTCCTTCCTGAGATGGGAGAGCAAAAAGCCAGTGTCAGTCAGAAAAGCTATGATAGCATTTTCTATTACTGGCGGCTTCAGGGCAAATTTGCTTTTGATCCAGAAACAGAATCTATCATCTGGCGTTCTCGCGGACGCCGCAAATCAGGTAGCAAAGGGAGGCGGTATACCGTTCATATTCCTGGCGAATTGCGGGTGAATGATATAAATGGAACAGGAAAAGAGTATCAAGGGGTATACAGTTTTATAGCTGACAATGATGATGAGGCTATCAGGAAGGCAAATATGCTCTTCCCAAAGAACTATGAACGCTTTGTTCAGCAACGAGAGGTGGGTACAAGGTGACAATGACAGACCTTATCTCTTGCGATCTGTCAGCATCCATTGCCGACGCTACAGGTCAACTCATGCCTCGCTCAAAGCCAGTATATGAGCACGATGCGCGTGTACTGGCGGAATGGATGCTAGATCAAGCTCTTGTGCCTGGAAAATTCACGCGCTCCAATGCCATAATGTACCTGTCATGGCTTAATGAAAAACATGCAGGTGCGACAGTAAAGCGCATGATCTCAGTCGCTAAAAATATCTTTAGAGAGCAGGTTAACGCCGGTATACGGACCTCCAACCCATTTGAAGGCATGAGAGGAATACCTAAAGCGAACAATGAGACGCCACACACCGCGCTCACGAAACAGCAGGCAAAAGACTTGCTAGCATCCATCGATCAGTCAAGGCATCGAGGCAAACGTGATTATGCACTGATCTCATTCTTACTGAGAACGGGCATACGTCGATCAGAGTGTGCCGCGCTCAACATCGGTGATTTGATGATGGATCAAGGACACCATGTTGCTATCATTCGGCACGGCAAGGGAGATAAGCGACGTAAGGCAAAGGTGCCTGTCGATGTCTTCCGCTCCATCCAGGAGTACATTGAAGATACGCAGAGGTCCACTGCACCACCTGGCGATCCGCTCTTCGTGGGCTTTGATCGATGGGACCGTCCGACCACAATCAGAGTGAGCGATAAGCTCATTGAGAGGACGGTGAAGGTGTATGGTGAGAAGAACGGCGTGTACACGCTTACTCCTCACGGACTGCGTGCCACGTTCATTACATTAGCATTAGAGGGCGGTGCTACGTTGATGCAGGTTCAGTACGCAGCAGGACATGATGATCCGCGTACCACTGAGCGATACCAGAAGCGTAAATTGAACCTTGACAATAACGCGGTAGACTTTGTATATCTAGATTGATTTGGAATAGTAAACTTTCAGGAGGTGTCGCGATGCACAGATGTAATCAGGGCAGTTTAAGGTGTGATGAAAACCAGCCGGTACAGACCAATGGCGTTGAGCATCAGGTTATGGTGCATTGTATTCATGGCGTCAAAGGCTATAGCACCTTGTTTGGTTATGTACGAGAGGAGTCTGAAAGACTCCAGGTACGCTTATTAGCAGGAAATACGATATGGGAGGGATATGAGGGGTTAGGGTTGGAACGATCTCATTACATTGAACATGGTAGTAAGCCATAATGAGCGATCTCATTAGGAAGTTGCACTAGTATGTTATACAGGAAATATGGTATTCTATGATACATCCCTGTATATATGGAAAGCGAGGAACTTATGACCAATATGGTTAGCGAGGAGACACGACAGCAGATAGTGGATCTTCTCGTGTGGCGTTCTGGCTATTCAAAAGTGGAGATCTTGGCAGTCAAACCGATAGACTACCAGGGACGATGGGCGTCACAGGTGAAGGATGGCGAGACGTACGAAGTTTTCTACCGTTTTGAGCGTCCTCTACCGGACCATCAACGGGAGCTAGGCCGACGCCGCGCGAAGGTTGGGCGCAGCCTAAAAATGTCGCATCTTATGGGGGAGTTAGACGATTGGGAGGATGGACCTGTTACTGTGCTGCAAGATCCTGTGTTAGACGATGGATTAGGAGATTTAGAGGCAATTCCATTTTAGTGAAGTAGTAAGTAGCCAGTACAAGAGAGGCGAGTTAGCATTTAACTCGCCTCTCTTGCTGAAATCAGACACAGGAACCCAACTGACCTGGAAATCTTGCCAATTTTCAGTATACCAACATCGCGAACAGGCATATGCACATGTGGTGAGCAATCTCTGCGCTCTTTGTTTTGCCAATTTTCAGCGGTATCCTATAATTCGTTGTATTTTTTACCAAAACCGCTTGACATTCTAACAGATATCCGTTAGAATACTAACAGGTGATGTGAGTACATCCAAATATGAAGGAGATTAAGATTATGACAATCGGTGCATTTCAGTACAAAGGTAGTGGCATTTATGTTGGTGTTATTTTACGCGACGGCGAAAAGCAGGCAGTTGCGTATGGCGAAGGTGAAGAAGAGACGCTTCGCCAGAGTTTGCCAGTGGCATTTCCTGGCATCTCCATCTTTGATGAGATTTTTGCATTTCGGATGGAATGCAAACGACGCGGTGCCAATGCGTGGCCTGCCATCAAGCGCGAAGAGCCTGCCGTGCAAAAATTCGCGCAATGGGAGCGTGTTTTGTGGGGAGAATATCGCTTCGTTGTAGTTGAGAATGCAAGTCTTGTAGCAGGCTCCTGGGTATATCAAATTATTGACGAATATGATCACACGCATGTCGTTGTCGAATCCAAATTGAGTAAAGCTGAGCAACTTTCTCCAGAAGAAAATGTCACCATTGACGCCTCTTATGAGGTTGGTAAAATCGTCTCATGGCGCGGCAATCGCTATATAGTTGTCGGAAATCACTACCTCTCTTCATCGGACGCCACCGACTTAGAGGATGCAAATGACGTGTTCGATGCGGCTGGCTACCACTGTCAATTGCGCCTGATCCATGAGGAGCAATAATGGCAGGGAAAGGAGCGCCAGAAGGCAACCGGTACGCGGCCAAAGGAGATACAGGTCGCACTATTAGCCTGTATCTCAAGGCGGAAGATGTGGCGTTGTTGCGGCTGGTGCTAGAACAGAACGGCAAGAAGCCTACAGACCAGAATTGTGTGGAGTTGGCGAAGAGAGCCGCGCTTGCTGGCATTAATCGACTGCTCTTGCCATTAAAAGATGTTGAGATATAACAAGAAAGTGAGTAAGAGATGATCGTCACCCCCTGGTATCAAAAGCTTTACGATTTATGCGAGGAAGCAATCAGAGATCTTAATATTGATAAGTTAGAAGCCAACTACTCAAGCGAACTGGTGATCGGTTACTTCGCCGATCATGGGTATAACTATGATCGCATCGATATCAATCGTACGGTTGATGGCATTGCGCAAAAAGCTAATCACGAGAAACGCTGGAAAGAAAATGTCTTGCGTGGTGCAACCTTATTGGACGAAATCAAACCAGATTGGGAAGAAAAAATAGATCTTGCCACCCTGAACTTTGGGTATTATGAAAGAACCCTGCTCGCTCAAGTTTTTGAAGTTGACAATTATCAGAAAGTCCTTCCTCTGGTTTTTGCAGGGAAAGGGCTGCAAAATGTGAGAGGATATCGCCGCCAGCCAGGTCCGCCACCGCCTGTCGGTCCTGTTGGAGAGACAACGGTAACGGAAGGTCTATGGAAATACGAAGTGACGACAGGCCATTATGCTGCCTGTGCTTGTCATGGATTTAGCACAGGTCGCGGCGGGATTAGCAACGATGAACTAGTGCTCATCTGGGCAGAGTTGCTCATCATTCGTGGAATCGCACGGTTGCAGGAGGAGTAGACTGCAACTATTTTGCAGTCTGATCTGATAACATAAGAACAAAAGGAGGAGAGATGAAAACACCTGAACAGTATCAGAATGAAGACGGCTCGTATGATTGCGACCAAGTTATTTTGGATGCATTCGATGAAGATATGACAAAATTTGAAGCATTTTTGAATAAAAAGCAAAATCATATGCTCTGGGGCATGTCCGCTCCAGAGTTGCCAGAACCATATGAAGCGCTCTACCAGCAAGTGTACGCATTGGAATTGGGATGGATGGAGGCACACACACCAAAGATCCTGTGGACGAAGCGTCCATACCAACCGCCTGCCGATCCCTACATTGACGGAAGATGGTAAGCAGTAAAGAAGCTCTGAGTTGACCGCTCAGAGCTTCTTTGTATGTTGTTTACTTTCCTCCATCTGTCGGCGTATCTGTCCGTCGTAGTGGTAGCGTAATCGGTGGTGGCACTACGACGTTCTGCGTGCTCCCCGATGTCGCCACCTGCGTCGTGTCACCCGGCAAGATAATCGGCTGCTGTGTCGGCATAACAAACAACGGTTCACCAGTAGTGGGGTTGTCTAGCTCCACATGATCCCCATGTATGACGAGAAAGTTGCTTTGTAGAAACAGCGACCACCGTTTCAGCGTGCCTAAACTCTGTGCAAGATAGGCCGTGAGCAGTCCAGATGGCACGATGGTAAACAGTGCGAAGTCGGCACTCGCACGAGCCATGACATAGACATCACTGGCGACTGCAATCAATATGAAGCCATCAGCGATCCCCTCATTAATGTAGTCAGGCCAATGATCTTGCGCGATGAAACCCGCCAGCGTCCTTGCGAAAAACGCTGAGAGAACAGGCACTAAGACTGCGAGAACGATAAGAACGTTCATTGCGTCAGGCATAAATAAATAAGACCTTTCTGAATTATGGTTTGCTTTGCAATAGCTTTCTGAGCGCTAGAAGCTCCTGACCGATCCATGCCACAAAGACGCCGCGTGCTGCTGTCCACTCTAATGCACTGTAGCGGAAAATCTGCTGTGTGCCAGTGCCGAGGCTAGGATTGCTTAACTCTAATGGATTACGCGCCTCTTCTGGCTGTAGCGGCCAATTATTGACATCCCATGATGGATTGCTGAGAATATAAGATCTGAAGCCCTTAACCACAGGCACACCGTTTGGAGCGGTTAATGTTGCACCATCATCGTGCCATCCCTTCGGTACTCCCACTGTGCTCTGCAAAAAGCTGAATAAGTCCTGCCAGGGGTACGGGCCTGGACAAGCTGCGCGGGACACAGGATCGAGACTATAGTGTCCAGTGATTCCACCGTTGGCATCAGCACGCTGTTTCGGGATACCATGACGTTCGCAGATGTGTTTTACTAACGCGAATGACGCCGATTTCTGAGCGTCAGTAAGCAGGTTGGAATTATCGATGGAGGGCTTCACATGCTCTATCGATATGGTAATGAGGTTAGGGTTGATCGCCATGCTCCAGAAATCATCGTGGCCTGGTGTGAGTACGCCGTTACCATAAGCGCCGTCTGCCTCGTTCACACACTGAGCCACCATGCCGTCTTGTCCGATGACGTAATGTGACGACACCGGGTTAGCAGTGCCTTGCGTTGATGCGAAGTATTGAGCAATGGCAATCGCGCTTGCGCCACCAGCAGTACCATGTAGAATAATATATTTCGGTTTCAGTCCATCCCTACCTGGGAAGAAATTGGTATTAGGTATGGAAATCACGCTCGGTTCATCTGGCATCTGTTTTCCCCGATCCTCCACATTGCTCGTACTACGTTCATTGTACCAGCGCTCAAAATTACACAAGAATGGCGTTTTGCCAGATCGATCACCGCAATATAAACAGGACGAGGATGATCATGATTGCCAGCCCGATGAACACTATTGCGGCGCTGGTATCGTTGAGCCACCGTTTGATTGCGGCGCTCTTGCCGACGCTTCTTCTAGCGCTTTGATGTGTAATCGTAATCCCTCGCTTTCCCGGCGGCTTTCTCGCTCAGCCGGTAGCACCACGCCAAGTACCTCGTAGCCAACAACCAGCAGGGAAACCACATAGATGCTGATCTCCAGGATCTGTACAACCCGTACCGATGCGTCAGCTTGCTGTGTCAGTTCGGTGTAGGTCGCATAGACACCTTGCAAGTATTTTTGCTCATGCACGAAGATTACCGCGATCTGTGCAACCATATCCTTCGTATTCTTCGCCGTGTAGTCGGACAATTCTTTCTGTCCAGCGCTCTCCATGAGTACAAAGTCTGGTTGCAGTACCTTGATCTGGGTAGCAATATCGACTGGTGTGCCATCCCCTATCAGTTGGCGATTCGTTGCCTCCTCGAAGGCGAGATCGCTCTTGAGTTGGCTCGCTGGATCGATGTGTAGCGGATTCACCGTTGTGTTATTTGGCGCAAGCAGAAGTAGCGAATTACGTAATAGTCGCTGTGACCGTAACTCTTGCAATGACATAAGTGTCGCAAGATTACGCGTTCCTGTCTCCTGTGAGAGCGTCAACTGAATGGCAATTTGAGAGCAGGTGATCAGAAACACGATGATCACCACCGCGCTCAAGTAGGCAAAACCTGATCTTGTCTTGAAAACGTTCATGAGGCTCTCCTAATGATGAAATGACTGTACAATGACAGGGATAATGTAGGAGAGGAACGCCACCAGAATAGAGCCTAAGATAAAACCCTGCAATGCAATCGTTTGCCGGAACCTTTTCCGCTGATCTTCAAGGATGTTTTCCTGAACTTCCGTAATCTGCTTCGACAATTCACTATTATCTTTCTCCACGATGGCGACACGCTCCTCCATCTTCACGAGCCTGCTGCTGAGCAGGTCAACAATTCGCCGTAGCTCCTCCTGGTTGGACTGCATGTGCTCAAGCGTTTTGCTAATCGGGCCATTGACTAACTCGATGATGGCTTTGATTTCGGCAAAATCTGGTGGCATTAGCTCATCCTCCTCTAACGTGGAATCGCTGACACCTTGAGTGATATCGATGCTCATCATCTTGTGCTCAAATGACTAATACCGGTGGAAGCCAAGCCAGAAGAGCAGCACAAAGAAGATGACCGCAGCGACCGCCGTTATTTGTTGTCCATGCTCTTTCCAGATACGTCTAATCAACAATCGCCTCCCACTCCATCCGGACAATATCAACCGTTGTTTGTTCACCTAAAATCCAGAGCACCGGCGCTATCGCAAGGATGTTGAGCAGGGAAATGTAGGCGATGAAGTACAACATCAATCCGGGATCGACACGCAATCCCATGTCCCACGATCTATAAAATAATGAGACGGTTTCATGAAACATTGATTTTCCTCAATTCCTCTGGACTGTATTGCACTTTTGCATCATCTCCCCATTCAGGGACAGGTCCAAAGGGTATATCTAATATCCAGTTGAACAGGGTAAGAAACCACTTCATAGCAAACCTGCTTTCTTGAGGGCTGCGAAGAAATCAAGTACCGCCTGTCCTATGGCTGTTGCCGTATCTGTTACAGGTGGCGGTGTAGGTATTGGTGTCGGCGTAGGCACAGGTGTAGGAGTTGGGACGGCACCGCTCATATAATGCTGTATCCGCTCAACCATTGCCTGATACTGTCCACTGGGATTAGGTTGAAACGTACTCGTAGAGATCAGATCCACCGCTCCACTAGCAGCCTGTGAGCCTGCGTCCCATTGGCAAGCCATAGCAAGACCAGCGCTTACCATTGAGTCGAGCGCCTGCTTCGTCCAATTGGTGACAAAGGTGGCGTCCTTCGCAAAAACATGCACTGGGTTATTTGCATCGATGTTCCACTCTGTTAGGCATTGAGGAAGATCATATCCAAGTATGCCCGTAACTGCCACCGTAACCTTTTTTGCAGCATCCTGAAACGAGGTTGCACGAGGCGCACATGATGAGACATCCCACTGGTTACCGGTGCAGGGGTAAATATGGTAACTCACCGCATTAGGGAGCACGCCAGTTGCTTTGCATCCTTGCAGCCAGGGTACAAAGTAGGAGTTCAGGTTATCAAAGACTCCGAGTACTGGCCCTATATACGCCGCATTGGAATTAATCGCCCTCATTGCTGGAATATGCTGGTTCCACAAGCTCAGATATTGCGACCAGGGGATAGGGGGATTCGCAATATCTGGCTCATTCGAGAATTCATAGAGATTGCAATGAATTCCCAGACGCGTGACCAAATGCTGATTCCATGCGAGGTCGCCATGATTGAGGATCACGAGCATTGCACAGCCCATATTTACACAAGCTTGCACCGTCTGGTCAATAAAGGTGTCAGAAGATCCTTGCACGATAGAACAGCGCATGAGCGTAAAGCCGCCAGCCTTTATCTGCGCCTGCATCTGTGGCGTATTGCGAACGGTATGGGTGGCCCAACCCTCTTGTGCCATATTGCTACCAAATATGTAGTTGGAGCAACCACTCGCCGTAAGCGTTTGTCCCGGTAGTAGTGCCATGATGTCTTCTCCTCCTCACTTTCATCACATCTCTTTTCGCTCGTACTATGAGCAGTATAGTTGTTCATCGAAACCGTTAGAATTCTAGCCACTTGAAGGTTGCAGCCCAGTTGCCAGCGCCAGCAATGTTTAGGTAGAGGGTAACACTTCGACTGAACCCTGCTGGTAAATAGAGGATCGTATCGCTCTCAAACGGCGAATAGACCGCGTTCGCTGGACTGACAAATGCGTCCAGCGCCGTTCCTGCAACCGTTTGTGTCGAACTGCTGTAGGTAACTGAGCCAGTTGAGCCAGAGAGAGACGTGGACGCACCTCCTAACTTGAGATTACTCACCGTTGCGGCAGTCAGCGCAAGATTCGAGGTGCTGGTGCGCAGTTCGTGAGTACTCGTTCCATTCCCGCCGAAAAACTTGATGTCATAGATGAGAATATCGTGGGTATTGGTTGCGTCCGTGTAGAGGCTGAACGCTGCGTCGGTGGCGGCCCCACTGGTGGATACATTGCCCGTCGTACCGATGTACCCTTGCGCATTGAGGACTCCACCCCAGATCCGGCTCTGTTCGGTAAGGCTTCCGTCTGGATGGACCGCCATGCCTTGCGTCCGCAGGTTGTAGTCCACGATGGAGAGTTGCGTGATATTGTTGGTAAGCAAGAGCGAGGATGGTCCCTGCTTTTTGAGCACGAAGCTCCCCGTTGCGGTCCCACTGGTGTACCCAGACATCTGCACCGCGAAGAAGTCACCACGCACTGGACCACCGAAGTAGACGCTTGTCTCGCTCGTCTCTCCGTCTGTTGAGTATCTGCCATCTAGATTACCAAGTCGGTAGAGCGTGCATGGCACCCAGGGTCCGCTGATGGTTGGCCCTTGCAGGAAAGCCAGCGTACCGATATAGGCATTTGCATCAATAAAGAGGCTCATCCAGCCGTAATTCGATACATCCATTGGTGGCACCAGATAGGCATTGAGCACGCCTGCTGAAAGATTTTGCAGGAGTATGCGATCATTCTGGTCAACGCTTGTGCCTGTTGGCATACCTCACCTCATTTCCCTACTATCGAAACACTTGTCGTGAAACTGGGCGTTGTACCACCGGTAACCCACCGAATTTGCATGGATGAGCCAAACGACTGATTGATCACAAAGCCGCTGCCGATGGATGTGCTGGTTTGTCCTGTTGCTGAGATCGCTGCGGATGCATAGATGTTGTAGGCGACGTTATCAGCCCCGATCCGGTCGATGAAAAACTGAATGGTTGGCGAGGTTCCACTCCTGGCCGTAATATTGATGTCAAGCGCTAGCTCTGCAAACGGCCCGACGTTGAAAGGACCATGCGTTGCGCCGGTCGTGATTGCAGCCGAGGCGAATAGATATACGGTGCTCGCACTGTGATGGAACACGACAGGAGTCGACGTATTCCCGTTGCCATCGGTGGTGGTGATAGGACTGCCTTGTATCACTACCGGCGTGATGGTGTTTGGCACCAATGCGCTACTCTGTGGAATATTGTCCGTTCCCCTCGGTGTGCTTCCAATTGCCATCGTTCACCTCTCCTATGCCGCCGTTATGGTATAGTCGTTGAAGATATTTATAGAACTTGTTTTTACATAGGAATACAGCACGTGTGCCATGAGCACACCGCTGCCTGGGGTACTTGTGGCATTGTTGCCAAATACGCCAGCGTTCGTGTACGCACCATTCGCCTGACTGGTAGAAAAAGACGTGCTGATCGTGACCGCATTTCCCACCACGCTGAAGGAGGCGGGAATCGCCCGAAACAGTTCTGATGCAAGCGAGGCATCGCCAGTATTGATGGAGTAGACGGTTCCGGTGCCTACTGCATAGTATTGAGCAAAGGCATTCGTACTTCCACTTGCGCCGATGAAGGAGAGAATTTGTGTGCGTCCGGCGCTCATGATCATGTTATGCGCTTCGACCACCAGCCTGCCTTCACGCTCCTTCTCTTTGAGCGTGAGACGCCGCCACTGCTTGCCGTCAAGCAGATCGTCAGGTATCTCGTATATTCGCAATAGGCCGCTCATTGTCAGCGTGTCGCTCATATTCTTCCTATGTGTGGATATTCAAGCTATCGGTAATGTTCAGTGTGTCTAGTTGCAGCAGATTGGTTTGCTGTATAACCGTGTTCGGATCATGGTCCGGCCTATTGATCGCCTTCTGGGTGTTTCTGAAGAAATCCAGAAAGTCATCAACATACGTCCCCGCCTGCACTGCATATTCGTTGATCTGTCCGAATACCGGGTCGAAGCCCAAGTCTTTGATGTCCACTTTTTGCACCACATAGTGCTGTTTGGTTACCGGTGTGCCGTCAAGGATGAGGGTGCCGCCAAAGGTACGGAGCACATAGGTCGATGTGAGTGGATAACTGTCGAGTGTACTCGTAAATTCGATAATTTGTCCGGGTGTGAGCAGCTTCCAGGTCTTGAAGTTGATGGTGATCCTGTCGTCCGAATATTCTTCTAGTTCCGCCTCTCCTCGTGCGACTGCACTTGCATTCGACGCCAAATTCGTGTCATTGATCTTGCCATAGAAGGGCCGTCCATACTTCGCGATGCTGTCAGGCGCTTGCACTTCGACATAGGCTAGCGGATCATAGGTATACGTGACGCTGATTGAGGTGCCAGCATTGATCCCTGTCGCGATCCCGATGTGGGTATTGGTGTACTGGATCAGCGTTTGCGAGGTGCCGAAACCGACGCCAGTATCGAGGGCGGTGCTTTGTAGCGTTCCCCCGAATGTGACCTGCGGAATGGCAAGTGCCCCTGCCGATGTGTAGGTAAGATAGAATCCGGCTGTCTTGTTGCCGGTCACAATGAACTGATTATGGCTACCGTCACCAGCAGTGAAATTCTCGGTAATTTGTACTTCATAGGTCGTCCCTGCTACCTTTATATCGTTTTGCAGTTGCGTACCGTCATACTCCTTTTCGTAGTCATAATACGAGAAGGTCGTGATGTTATCGGGATTGTCACTGAATCCGTATGGTGCAAGGTTGGTGAAGGGAGGGAAGTAGTAGACATTGTAGTAGTTGTCCACGCCCGCTAGGAATCCAGTCATGTTGACTAGCGAGTTGAGCACCTCCCTAAGCGTCGCGTCTGCGTACTGAATAGAATCAATGGAAATACCCGCTACGCATACCGGTACATTGCGATAGGCGAGTGCGAGTGGCGTACTCACGACAAGATTGGGATCGCTTGCGAAGAGATAACGTGGAGAGAGTGCATTGACAATACCCGTGATGATGTCGTGATCGGTGATACTCGTGTAACTGGCATTTACCAGCGTGACATTTTCCAGCATGCCGTCTAGCCCCGTTGCTTCTACTTCCCAATAACGCGTTGTGCCTCCATATGATGCCTTGCGGTGTGTGATCGATCCGGTGAATATGCGGTCAAGCCGCGTTGCCGTCCCGTCGGGGAGCGTAATGCAATCCGACTGCAAAAAGTCACAGATCGGCGACGGATAACTATAGAGATTCGGGAACCACACCGGTTCAAATTGCACCGCCGTCCAGGAAACCGCGCCACTATTGGTACCGGCGACATTACTTTCTATACCAATGCCTATCTCGATAGAGACGGTATTGGCTGGTGCTGTCCCGGTGATGCTCACCCGTTGGTAGCCGTTGGTGAGCGCCGTGTAGAACTGTTGAGATGTTCCCAGGAACGTATTGTTCACATCGAGATAGGTGAGGTAGAGGAAGGTGTCGGCGTTCACAAAAGCAGTGGTAATGTTCATCATGGCCGAAAAACAGTATTTCTGACCGATGACAGTGTAGCGACCGGGGATAATCTGGACAACAACGCTGGCATCAACGGTCACGGCGTTACTGACGGAAAGGCTGAGTTTTGCCCCTGGTCCAAAAGTCAGGACAGGGGGGAAGGTGACAGTGCCAATAGGTGCCGAGGTACCCCATCCAGAGTTGCCATAGACAAAATCATTGTTCGTGACATAATTGTGCGCTGGCACCGATTTCACGAGCGTTGGCACATCATTACTGCTTGCTGAGAACGCCGTGTAAATACTGGAAGAGTGTCCGCTACTGGTATCATTGCGTAGTCCGACCTGCCCACTGCCAAGTGGCGAAGTACTATCCGTATAGGTGAGCACCTGAATACCATCAAAGCTCACCGCAATCACCATATTGCCGCTACCGTCGTTGGTGGTGGTAACGCTGATGGTATGGCTGGTGCCACGCGTAAAGCTAATGGACGGAGAGGAGCCAATAGCACTCCCTGTCCCTGCCACCGTCTTAAAAAGCTGAAGGCTGTTTGGCACAGGTGAAGAGGCGTCGCGTACGGCTAGCTGGTAGTAGTTGCTCGTATCGACGACGTTGAACGCCAATCCTCCAAAGTCAGAGGTTGTCATGGTCGCGCTGATCGTCGCATATTGCGCGGTCCAGGTACTCAGTAAGAGGAGCGCCGATACCCCCGCGCTGGCGGTAATATTGCCAATAACGACAGGAGCACCGTAACCAGGCGAGACAATTTGTGTATTGGTGTCTCCTGTCAGTCCAGAGGTATCGGCGCTCAGGCGATTCATTCTCACCCGCTGACCCGCCCCACTGGTATTGGCCGTGATATTAGCCCAATAGTCAATGTAGAGCTTGTCACCGGCTGCGAAGGCAAGAGCAGAGGCGGCTGTGGACGGCAAGGCGACGGTGTTAATCGTCGTGGTCCAACTCTGCGCATTAAGTACCCAGGACGTGATAAGGGTGTAGGTAGTCGTGCCTGGATGATACCTATAAACCCGTACCGTCAAATTGGCCGTGATCGTTCCTGTCCCATTAGCGCTAATGCGGACATTGCCAGACCAGTTGCCTGCTGCAATACTCTTGCCATCAAGGATAGTGGTATCCATGAAGAATCCCTTGCCCGACGGATTCCCAATGGCACCGAGGGCAGGCCACGCTGTAGCACTGCTTTGTGAGACGATTTCACCCCATCCAGTGCTACCGTTGCAGGTGACCAGTGCATTGACGGTGGTTGGTGTGCCAGCGGTGATATAGAGCTTATCCGCAGTCGCTATAGTGGAGCTAGCGGCACTGGCGGCATAGGTTGTGAGTGATGTGGTACCACCACCACTTTGCAAGTTTTGCGTCCAGGTAGCGGGTGATCCTGCTGGATTATTCGTGGAGGCGTAGTTGCTCGTCGTGCTTGCCGCATCAGTTAGATAATTGTCCGAGAAGGGGCTAGGCACGATAAAACTCGGAGTCAGGGCAACGTTCTCATCGAATACGATGACTTCTTGCTGGCTAGCAAGCTGAATCTGACTCCCTGGATCTTCCAGGGTAAAACTCAATTTCCCTATTGGGTCGCCCTGCACCTGGCTAATGCCAATCGAGGCGCGAGGAATGCTGTCTGTTCTATCAATTCTTTGGATGAGCGTTAACATCAGTGGCTCCCTCCTGACGTGTAACGTGGTGCATTCCCCTGTCCTCGGAGCGCTTTCGCCATACGCTTCTGAATCTCATCGGCTGCTTGCTTGCCGTGCTGCTGTGGATCTTTGCTATCTGTCTGTATCGTCACATGGTAGTGATGATGCACGGTGCCGGTACTTTGCGCTGGTGCCTGTTGTACCACTGGCGCATTCTGCGCATAGCCCGTGCCTGTGGCATAATCTGGGAGTGCCACCCCCAGAGCCGAAGGTAAAGCGCCCGTGTCACCAGGACATTGCTGCGACGTGAGTTGCGTTGTCGATTGCTGAATAGTCGCCACAAGTGCTTTGTGGTTTGAAGCGTTCTGAGCAAGTTTGGTCGCCTGCGCCGCCAGCGTCGCAGCATGGCGGGCCGCAGCATCCGCTAAGACTTGCGCGTGCTTCTTCTGGGAAGCGCTAGCTTTCGCAGCTTTCGCGGCGAGGGACGCGGCGGCTTTTGCTGCTGTTTTAGCCGCATTTGCCGCTTTCGTGGCCGCCGCCTTTTGCTGATTGGCGAGGGTAGCCGCTTTGCCAGCGTCGTACGCGGCAAGTGATGTATTGCCTTGTGCTGCTGCTTGTTTGCTTGCATCGACGAGCGCTTGCACCTGTGATGATCCCGATGTAGCAATGGCTTTACTTTGCGTATCGGCTAATTTCATTGCCGCCACTTGAGCCGCCTGTTGTTGCTTGAGTGATTGAGCGGTTGCGGTGTTCGATGCCGCCGCGACCGCGTTCGTCGTGGGCGTATTGGTCGAGGCAAGAATTTGGCTCATGTTTTGTTGCTGCTGCTGTTGAGCCGCCTGTTGCTGGTTTGTCAGTGCTATCTGCTGTTTTCGTTGATCGGTCCAAGCTTGCACCTGTGCTTTGGCCGCATCTAATTGTGCCTGTGCTGCCTGTTGCTGTGCTTTGGCAACTGCCGATTGCACCGTCGATTGTGCTGCACTGGTGGCCGTCTTGGTCGTCGCAGGAGCCTGATAAGGTTGGAAGGTAGCCGCGCCTCCTACTTGAGTCGAGATATGGAGCGTTGGTATTTTACCGATGGTGATGGGAGCCTGATGCGCGGCATTGAGCAGCGCATTGATTGGTCCGAGAGCCGCCTGGGTAAACCCATTGAGGAACCCAATGATCATGTTCACTCCGGCCTCGCTGATTCCAGCTATCACATTCCAGGCACCCTGCACCATTCTCACGATTCCGCCCCAGATAACCCCCAGATCCGAGCCGAGCTTATCCCAATCACCCGTAACGAAATCATGGAAGAAGGCAACGATTCCCATAACCGTCTGGATCGCGCCTGATATAAACTGCACGATCCCGCCTATGGCGCGAATGGCCCCTGCCCAGAATCCTGCCAGTGCGCCGAGAGTGCCACCGATCACGCCTATCCAGAAGATGAAATCGGCAACCAGCACACCACCAATGATCTGCCCTAATTGTTGTAACATTGGCATCATGGGCTTGATCTGCGTCATGAAATCCGTCCAAGCGGGTTTGAGTTGGGTATTAAACGTATCGACAAGTTGTTGCCAGACGGGTTGGAAGGTGGTTTGTAGAAATTGCCCTATTTGCTGCAATGCGTTCCATAAGGTGGTCCACAGCGTTTGGTTGGAGCCTATGGAGTTAAACATTTGGCCAAACCAACCCACCACATTCTGAATAACTGGCACCAGTGGTTTTAGGAAGTTGCCGGTATTGTTTATCCATGTGCCTAGCGTTTGTATGGAGTTTTGTAGCACATTCGATTTCGTGAACCAATCGGCAAATCCGGTAACGATGGGAGTCAACCATCCCATGAACCGAGAGAGGATAGGAAGCAATTGGTCACCGATGGCGATCTTCACTTTATCGAAGGCCGCACCCATTTGTTGCATATGGAAGTTATAGGTATCGCTGGCATTCTTAAAGACGGCTGCGGTCTTGCCTTGTGAGTTGTTGAGGAGGTCCAAGTCAGTCTTGTAATCTTTTGCTCCCCCTGAGAGCGCGTTGAATGCTTTGAGTGCGAGTGTGCTCCCGCCTAGCATTTTTAGGATTTCTGCTTGATTGCCGCCAGTGGCTTTGTTCAAATAATCAATCTTGTCAGTAAGATTCATAGCTGAGAATTTTGCAGCATCGAAGCCCTGTAATCCTAATTGCTGCGCGTGTTTTTGTAGTGCATCGGTTTTGACACCAACTTGTGTAAAAAGATTGCCGAGAGAGTTACTCGCCTGTGCGACAGATGGAAAACCATGCGTCGTAAGCACATCAAGCGCTGCATTCATATCCACGAACGGCACATGCGCAGAGTTCGCCGAAAGCGAGAGCTTGCCGATCACCTTTGAGAGTTCAGGGAAGGTGGTTTTTGCGTTGGCGACCGATTGGTTTAAGACATCCATCACTGCCCCCGCATCTTTTGCCGGAAAGTTAAAGGCTTTGAGTACCGTTGTTAAGCCATCGGCAACCGTTGTGGTATCAGCGCCACTGGCCGCCGCCGTCTGTGCTGAGAGTTTCAGGATATTCAGCGCATCAGACGCTTGATAGCCGGCACTCACAATCGGATAGAGTGCATCAGCTAGCGCCTTTGGCGATTGCCCAACCTGTGTAGACATATCCAGCAAACTTTGCTTCATTTGGTCAAGAGCTTTGCCTGAAAGTCCAGCATAGGAGGCGATTTTAGTGGTGGATGCCTGAAAATCGGCAGCCGCCTGCACTGATACCGTGCCAATGCCAACAAGAGCAGCGCCAGCAGCAGCAGCAGCGACGGCAACCGCACCTAACACATTACCGGACGCAAGATTTTTAATGACGTTTCCTGCTGCGGTCACCGCTGATGACATGCTCGTATCCGAAGCGGTCAGCAAAATATTTAAGGAAAGATCAGTCAAACCACACGCCCCCCTCTTCCACTTCAGTTAGACAAAATCCCTAAATTCCTCTTGTTCAACGTGCGTTGCTAATCGCGCCCGCAAGACCTCAATCTGCTCCTGGATCTCCCACCCAGGAGTGCGAAAACGGTATGCCTCCCACCCGAAAAGTCTGATCATGAAGTAATCAATGATTGGTTCAGGTAGGCGTCGTGTCCGTCCTGAGAGCCAATCGGCGCAGTCAGTGAAGACGGTTTTTTTTCCTCTTCGCTCATGGGCTGACTGAGATCACCGATCTCGGTAAAAATGAAATTACGATCTTCGGGAAACACGTGCTCAAGGCTCTTCTCCCGAATCTGATAGATAGCCACGTTATCCGCTTCCCTCATCGAGAGTGGAGGCCAGGGAAGCGGTTGGTTATTTGCATCGGTGAACGTCCACGATTCGATGCATCTGATCAGCGTCAGTTTCTGGGTAGTACCTCCCAGAATTTGCATGTTCATCTGACCAGCAGTCATCACGGTGCTTTTGTCCTGTACCCATTCTTCATCATAGCCAGTTTTTGAGCGGATAATCACAATTTCATGGTTATCCCAATTTGGCGCCTGTATTTGTTTGGTTTGTATTTGTTTACGTCTTGCCATTGTTTTACCTTTTATCTAAGTTAGTGCATAATTTGGGGCCGCTTGGTTGATTATCGTTAGCAACGCTGCGTACCCTAGTGTTGGTTCATACTCACAAATGCCGCTTATCTTCGCTTCAACTTTTTCTTTGGAGCGGTCACGTTCAAACATCTCGTATTTTGTTGGCATGGTGATTTGCCATGACTTGTAGTTGAGCGTCCCTGATGTATTGCCAATGTAGCCAGTTTGCTGATTTATGAATTTGACGCCGATTAACTGCTTGACATTCTGTCGCCATAACTCGTATTGGATGAGATCGGTGAAATCGACTAATGCGTCGAACTTCACTTTAATCATGCTACCGTCCTGATAAGCGCGACTGTACAACTGCGAATTGGTGGCCGTGTAGGTTGGCTTCCATCCTGTCGGCACGGCTATCTTGATCGTCTGGAGGTCGTTGTACGCGGTAGTGAACGCCGTCCCTGAGAGCGAGTCAATGTAGATTAGGCTTTGCCAGCCAACAGTCGGCATATCGAATGGCTGACCAAGTGTCGGCATTCGAGACGATGACAGGAGCGTGGTTGCGCGGTTGCCGAGTGGGATCATGTCCTGAGACGTACATTTACAGATGAGCTTGATGTCTTTGGACGCATCCATTTCCAGATCGGCACTATCGACAAAACCGTAGGGATAGACCGCCGAATCGGTGCCACTGAAGATCCCAAATGCCAGTGTGTTGAGCGTGGCCGTGCCAATTTTGAATACCCACTTGGTGCCGAATATACCGTTGATCGCCAGTGATCCGCCAGTGAGTCCGGTGATCGTTACCGCTGTTGCGTTGACTGCTGAGTAGATGTTGGCAGAGTAGTAGGTGCCAGCGCCAGCATAAGCAACCACAGTTTCGGTTGCTGCCTGGTTAAACTGATTGACGCCAGTAATGCCGATAGTGCCATAGACAGCAGTTCCCGTCACGACCAATTGCAACATCTCTCCAGGTGCAGCCGGTTGCGTGGTGAGCGAGAATGGCGCACTGGTTACAGCGGTAGCCGCCATCTTTACGGTTGGTGTGGCTGGTATGGTCGTGATCGTTGGGTTGTTGTCCCACACCGAGTAGCCATACCACAAGTCTGAGTCAGGATAGAAGCTCTCCGTGTCGAACTTATCAAGCGTGACGTGCTTGATTTCCTGCGCCATCCTGGTCGTGCCATACATCAATCCACGTTGGTCTTTGGGGTCAACGTAGTCAAACTTTTCTTTTGTCTCGTAACTACACGGCACCAGTTTCGTGCCTGCGAAGCATTGATCGTGTTATACGTGCCGCTTGTGCAGTACTCCGATTGTGGCTGTGTTGGCGTTGCTACTGCAATAGTGGGCGTCGTCTCGGCAACAGCGGTGCTGCCATCGCTCTTCTTGCCGGTGATGGTGACGGTGCCTGTCGCCGTTGCCCCTTTGACGATAATGAGCAGGTGCATATGGACGCCTGCAAGAATAGTGTTTGGCTGCGTGGTGATTGAGAGCGTGCCTATGGCCGTTTCAGGTAATAATACCTGTCGCCCCTGGTTCGCTGCTGGCTCTACGAAGAGTGCTAGCGTTCCTCTCTGTGTCGCGCCCATATCCTATACCTCCTCCTCTACTTGTGTGAATTGCGTTGATCCACTCGTCTCAGGTGGCAACTCATCACGAAACAATCCCCCAGGTGGCACCACTTCAAGGATTTCCCCATTGTCATCAAATTTGATTCGACAGGGAGCGGTTGCCACCGAAGCGGCTATCCCTGGAATAAAACCGCTCCCGCTATACTCTTCAATCCACATAGAACCTCCTACACACTGCCAACCGTGATGTTGTATTCATGCACCGCGCTGACCGGAAGGTGATGAACGCGGTATATGCGGCCATTCGGATACAACTTGTATCTCGCCTCATCATCCGTATCAAGCATTGTCAGATAGACGCCGGGAGTGCTATTGAGCGAGATCTGAGCGGCGTAGATAGGCAAAAGCACATCACGCGTGGTCATCAAGTTTTGCTCCGCTATGGTTGCATCGCTCATCTCAAATCCGCTCTCTATCATGAAGTCCGAATGTGCTTTTACGCGCCATCCTACGGCTTTGCGCTCTGTCTTGCCCTTGTCAAAGGTAACTGAGCAGTATGTCGTCACGTCCGTTGGATCAGTGACCGCGCCGACTTTGACCAGCGTATAGGTGAGCACACCACTACCAATCGTCCATGATCCGCCAGTAGCCGCATGATTTTTTGTAAAGATTGCGCTAAACGTTGATCCTGAAACCGCTGTGATCACCACATTCTCAGGATTGGTCACGTCCACATTGAGCGTCATTCCAATGCTTAATCCGATAGTGCTGGAAACCGTAACTACCTGTGGGCTGGCACTAGCGGTGATAGGCGTTGTAGCCCATGTCAGCAACTTTGACGGCATGCCCTGTTGCATGAGTGCGATACCGCCTGCGATGGCATTGGAATCGGGGGCGTTGGGGTAACTCATGCTATACTATCCAATCCATGATTCCGTTAGCACTACCCGTGCCTGTCACCTCATTGATTGCTGCATAAACTTCACTTTCAAATGCTGCTCGTATAATCCCCTTATTGTTGCTGAGTGACTTGCGCATGTAATGTGAGCCGGGATAATCAGGGAAATACCGACCTAAGCTATCTGTCATCCCTGTGTAACCTTCCTCTTGCCGAAAACTATAGGGAAGATCAGAGTAAACCATCGCTTTGAACGATGAGAAATAATATTGCTGGATGCTGTCGTGTAAATCTCCAGATAGGTACGGTGCATAACTCTGTGCGTCCGACTGCAACCCCATGATGCCGAATTTCATCGCCTGTAATACGTGTTTTTCCAACACGGGAGGCCAGTTCTGCATCGTGCGTGCAACATTGAGTATTGGATCGAAGTTGATTTTCATGTTGCTCATGGCGTCTTCATCATCACTTTCTCAACCATTACCTCCAGATGATCTGAGTCAAACTGTTCTGGATTCCCCGATACGCGGTACTGATCAGAAGAGGCGGTGTCGAGCAGCAAATCGCCTTGTGCGATATCTGGCACACCCAATGCGTACAGCGTGTAACTGTTATAAGGAATAGCACCGCCTGATCCTGCGATCACGCTCAGGCTGATGTTGTCTAGCCTGACAAACGCATTCGTCAGATGCGCTACTTGATGGCGTTGCGTATTTACCAGTAGATCTCTCGACATCTACATTAGCCTCCCTTCTACCCAATCACGATATATTCCACGCTATAGGTGCCTGCTGACTGGCTTGCGGTCGGCGCAACTGCTGCCGAAATATTGAATCCCGTTGTAGTAATACTTGCTGCATACACCGTAAGCAGTGCCGTTGCCCCATTATTGGCGGTAATCACGACGATTGGCGCTGAAGCGTAGGCGTTAGCAAAGGTCACGCTGATCTGTGACCCGGTAGCTGGTGATCCGCCAGAGCCAAATTGCACATTGCCTCGCGTGTCGTTACCGGTGCTCGTCGGCGTGGGTGGTGAGGTGCCGTTGGAACCGAGAGCAGCGACAGCAGGAACCGACCCACCACTGGTGACCAGATGCGAGAGCGCATAGATCTGCGTGCCGCCTGGTACCCAGAGGTTTGTGCCGCCGTCCCATTTATAGATGCGCCCCTGGTTTGGCCCGATCACATCAAGCGTGCCACTCGACACATTACTTGTGCCTGAGACGGCCATTGTGATGCTGAATGCGCTCTCATTAGCAACCCAGACCTCTTGCCCATTGATCTGCCCTGCTTGCATGATGATGCTGGTCACATTAGCAGTTGGTGCTACTCTGGCAACGCCGATAGAGTTCGTGGTGATGGTGCCAGAAGAGGCGATCACTGCCGCACTCGTGCTCACGCCCGTACACCATGCTCCGCTATTTTTGAGCACGCCCGCCGCCCGCCACTGGATATTGGTATCAGCAGCGTGCCAGTAAATCGTGCCATTCGCGTCGTTGTTGAGTCGCAATACCTCAGTCGCATAGTTATCGGTATATTGATAGAGTGCAGAGGTATTGGCTAACGACACCTTCTTATTCGTCGTATTGACGTTAAAAATGTCGTTGGCGCGGTCGGTCACACGGAGCGCATTAATAGAGTTGATGCTGTGCTGAACGCCACCACCTTTGGCGACTGTCCCATCTGGCGTCAGGTTGTTGTTTGGCGAAAAGCGGAACTGGGTAAGTGGGTTGATGGTGCCGCTACAGTAGGCTCCAGCCGTCAAGTAGGCATTAATGTGGACATCGTTGTTCCCTGCATCGTTTACAAACCAAATGGCCCCATTTGGACCCTCGCACCGTGAAATCATCGTATCGATCAATGATCCCGCTGCAATGGCCGCTGTCGCCACGCCTGCACTCTGGCAGGTTGATCCGCTGTAGGGCAACGCTAGACCGTTCACATTGATGCTTGCGCTGGTAAGTCCGGTATAGGTAATGGTTGGCGTCCCTGCATAAGCATTCGTCGTCGTGTAGGTTCCATTCCCCGATGGAGAGAGTGTTTCATTGATGCTTCCACCAGCAAAATTGACGCCTGACACGCTGATAACACCACTTGCCGATGCGCTTGTTATCACGAATTGCAAGTAACAGGCCGCCGCGATGGTCGTAGGTGCTGTAGTCAGTGTGATCGGGCTACTGGTTGCCGCGCTCTTGAGTGTTGCACTCGCCACCTGACCAAGCTGAATGGCAGTAGAGGCATACGATGATACGACTGCCATATAGATGTGACCACCTGACCATGCGAAGGTTGAAGCTAGGAGCGCAATCTGGACACAATCAGCACCCTCGGCAACGGATGAAGAGAATTGACAATAACCGGCTTCTACCAGCAGGTTCACGGAATTGGTTGCGGTCTTCGGTCCAAAGAAATGGCAGTTGCTTCCCAACACGCCCGGCGCATTCGGCCCGATAAGCATATTATGCGAGTCGTTGAAAAACAGGATGCAATTGGACATTTGCGAGTCATGCGGACCCCCAAGCTGTAGCCCGATGCCACCATTATTGTGAACTTGGCAATTACTCCACTTGCCCTCAGTACCCGAAATTGGTGCAACCCCTTGCTGGAATATCGATGACCCACCATTCCAATCTAGAATAGCCCCGCCGCTATAGCCGTTCCTGATATCCACATTGTCGAAAATGTAGCCGTACCCGTAGGCACGCATCACATACGAGGTGCTACTCTGATTTCCTCGGTTCCCATCTAAACTCATATCTTTGAAGGTAAAGGTATTCACGCCACCGGTCACACCGGTACCACTTGGCGAGCCGATATCAATCAATTTTGTTGATCCGGTATATCCGTTCTGACCATTGACATATCCGTTCACCGTGCCAACAAAAAGATCAGTACCGGCATTGTCTACTAGCTCAATGACCGTGCTATTGATCCCCGCTCCAAAATGACCCACATTGCTGTAGAGAGGGAGATTTTTCGCCCGATAGTTCCCAGTGGGATAGAACACGGTCCCACCGCCCCCGCTTGCTGCACTAATGGCTGCTAATATCGCATTCGTAAAGTCATTGGTTCCGTCTGGAATAAGCCCACCCGCAAAATCCAGCACATTATACATAAGCCGGTTGCGCTGCTGTATAGCCGTGATGCCCATTATAGCGCTCCCCTCACGATCAGTCCGTTTGCTGCATTCAGTGGTACAGCCACAGACGTGTAAATGTGTGACACTGTGCATTTTTTAGGATAACTCAGCAGCATGCCGGGTAGAAGCGCAAACGAGGATGTGCTACTTACTTGATCAAAGTCAAAGTAGATCGTTGCGCTATAGTTATTCTGCAAAATGATGCGGTTGACTTGGCTGCTGAAGGTGAGTGCGGTATCACTGCCAGTGCTCGTATTCACCGGAGGAGAAACCAGTGCAATATAACCCGCCTGCTCAATATCCTGTATTCCCAACGGATTGCCATTGGTCGCCTGATTTGATGCAAGCGTCACCGGTAGGCTGTTCGCCATTGTATTTTGTCCGAGTGCAAGTGTCGATCCTCCCACCTGAGCAATGTTCTCAGGGACCGGATTTGTGGTACTAATCGGATTGCCGCTAATCATCAAGAGCGTGTTCAGAATGACGGTACTGAGCGTGGTAGCAATTTCAACAGGTATGGCCGTACTTGCAGTGAGTTGATTGCCATTTGCATCGGTAACATTTACTTGTTGTACTGTCATAAGCACTCCTGCGAGATATTCTGGTGTCGGTAGAACTACAATGGTATCCGGGTCAAACTCCCTTGATCCGACTTCACCGGGCATCTGTATAGACACCCAGAAGGTAATCATTTTTGGCTGCGCAAGATCATCAAGCTTCCACTGATACTGCGCAATGCCTTGTGCCGCGTTCACGATGCTCCACGTACCAGCAAGCAGGGTTTCCGCTCCTGTCTCACTGTTGATGACATACGCCGTGAAATTAGCGGTAGCTAACCCGGTCAAATTGAGTGGTAGCCCCGTGTTTCGGTCGGAAAAGACCTTGCGATAGGGCGGCGACGTTTTGCCGGTATAAGCAATGACAAAAGCCACTAAGAATAGCCTCCACTCACCAGCGCAAGGATTGTGATTAAGAAATTGATATCATTTAAAGTCCCTGCCGTATTGGGTAATACTGTCAAGTTGGTGGCACTGGTCTTATACTGCGGACCTAGTCCCGACAGTGAGGATTGCCGATTTGCGACGGAATCTCCAACCGTATCACAAAACGCTAACCAATAGTTGCCAGGAGCCAAGAGCAAATTAGCGGTCAGACTCTTGGTAAACATGGATGTGACCGCCGCATTTGCGCCCGTGTGTCCCAATAGGTTATTCGGTGCTCCATTGGTAGCAGTACTGTCATAGATCCCCATATCGCAGTTCCCGGTTGGGCTACCGCTGAAGTAACAGCGCATCTGCGTGACGGTCACCGGAGCTAGAAGCTGAAAGAGCGTAAAATACCCAACACCAGCGGTTATCGCCGCGATCTGGCTCGCGTTCTCTATGCCAGGAGTGTAGAGAATCAACGGTGCGGGCAATGGTGCAAACAGTGGCATTTTCTTCTCCTTACGACAACTCGGTGATTCTGACATTGCCATTGGCGGCTGACCATATTCCAAAAACGGCTCCGGTGAATATTGGATACGACGGTATTTCAAAGAAACCATTAGCAGGTATCTGCACCGTGTATGCAGTCGTACTTGCGCTCGTGGCGAGCGCAAGGTATAAGATAGCCGTGCTGTCGTTGTAGAAGTAGGCACCTTTGCGACTCGCATTCGAGGCAAGCAACTGCGTTGAGGATGCGGCACTCACCACAGAAGTAATCGTGCCAGTTGCCGAGGTCGAGAACGTCACCGCCCCGATGCTATTGGTGCCAGTCGGAATCGCAGAAGAGATAATGGTTTGCAAGCGATGACCAGAATCGACGCCAGCAACGTTTGTGCCAGCCTGATCCACAAGCTGGATTTGTAACGCTCCATTGGCGTTCACTGCTAGCGCTACGTCGCCTGCGGTTGAGGACTTGCCATAGTTAGATACCCGTAACTCGCTGTTCGATTGGTCAGCGGCAAGTGCTGTCCCTGCTACGGCTTGAGCGACAACGCTACCCAACGCCCCTTGATTGCTTGCTATAGCTACAGGCAACGAATTTGCCATCGTTGCCTGTCCCTTGACGGGGATATTTGCGGTGTTGGTCGCGATGCTAGCGAGATTCCCGCCAGTTTCTTTGGCAAAACTTCCATCATTCGTGAGCAAACCGCCAATCCCAAGAGGCGCAGTTGTCCCAACAATTCGCACAGCCACATTATCCAATGCCATAAATGCACTTGCGCGTACGCGTAGCTGCTGATAGCCTGCCGCTGAACCGCGAATGATAAATGGCCCTGGACCTGATACTGAGGTGATTGGTGATGGATTGACAATAGCCGTGTTATAACCAACGGCAGGGAACCAGTTGATAGTGGTTCCACTATCATCCGTTCCTTCAAATTGCACGGTTGTTCCACTCGAAAAGGTTCCAGTGAGTTGCACCTCAAACGTGGATTGTCCATCACCCAGAGTAATCGATACGGTCCCTCCCGCAACAACCGTTCCAACGGTCGCCTGTGCAATAGTGAGATTTCCGGTTGCGATTGTGTCCGCTATGGTTGAACTATCGACGATAACATGTCCGATGACAGCAGAACTAGCATCAAGAACGGCATGGAGATTACTGCCCGTTGCTTGCACAACAGTAAAACTACCGGTACCGGCATTCGCGGTAACGGTGCCACTTATCGGCTGCGTGACCCCTGAACCGTCCACCTTGAGTGCATTCGCGCCGGTAACCGTCGCCTCATTTGTGCCGCTATAGATGCCTGCTCGTAAGTTCCTGTTCGACGAGGACTCCACGAGCAATTGCTGTAAATTGGTGCCATCTGAGGCACCAATGAGGGTGGAGGAGGTTGGGATTGCCGACCCATCCGTACCGACCGAAGGATTGGTGGCGCTGATCGTGCCGCTAATTGGCAATGCCGTACCACCGGCGACACCCTGAATGCTGATCACACCGCCTGCTGGTGTCCCCGCTACACCCTGTCCTGCGACCTGGAGGCTACCACCCGCATTGACGCCAGCCTTTTGTGAGGTAGTGGTTGGATCGTTGATTGCCAGTGAGGAGGCACTAAAGGAGGCGTTGACGTTCATCACACCGTATTTCTGCCCGGTCTGAGTATCAGTGGCAACCGAGACAGCCTGCGCCGTGACGACCTGATGCCCTGCACTATCCCACAGTCCAGTCAGTTCACGGTTATTGTCATCCTGGATGATCTGCCCGTCTCCCATTTACTTCCTCCTCCTCACTTCCACATTTTCCGTACTAGACGGCGGGTTGAGCGATGCAAACCCACAACCCGAACAACACCAACACTCAATATGACATCGCTCTCACCGTCCTGCTGCCGTCGTCTAGCCATCATCAGGTAAACCGTCGATATTCTGCAAGTATTGCTTCTGCCATTTCCACATTCGGTGATAATTTGTCTTGCTTGTACTTCATACGCCGCTTGCCGAGCGTCTCTTCAATCACGCCAAATGGATTGGTAAACCTCACTAACTCATCAGCCAGATAATAAGAGGTGGCTTGCTTAATATCGTCATTCACCGTAGCGAAACCCGCCTGATACGTGGTCCTGACGTTTCCATAAGGAAATACCACCGTTGCCAGTCGAAACCGATAAATACCATTACTAGGTTGAATAGATACCGTCGTCGGATCGATGCTATAGTATTGATTATTATATGAATAACTATGTTCTATACTCAGAATATTGATAATCGGGTAACATCTTAGAAATACGTCGCGTGTCAACGGAACCTTGAGTGATGGCATATGTGCAATGGCTATCTGTGACTGCTGTTCTAGCAAGAGTGCCTCACTGTAGGGATCTGCGCTTGCTGTCCCTTGCGACTCCGTGACCTCCTGATAGGCATATTGCACTGGCGACCCGCTACTATGCCCGAACGCCGTTGGCGTCACAAGTGTGATGGTGCCGGGATAGGGCGCAACATAGGATGTCACGGTCACCCCGCCAGACAAGATCGGTATGGTTTCCTGTGAGCCACCACTGCCGATGATGGCAACCTGCTCATCCATGTTATCGAGTGTTAAAGTACTGGCTACCGAAAGGGTGCTCGTGCCTGAGCCATAGGTGCTTGTAAGCGTTGTACTTCCCGGTGCTTGCAAGCGCTTATGACAGTAGGCATCGCATCTCACAGACGCCCTCATAAGTAATTTGTCTAGTACACCCGTGCCAAGTTGACCGAGAAGCATCTGCACTTGTGGCGCGATGCCAATAGGCATTTCGGCGAGTTCAAGGGGCGATAGATAGACTCTAGCCACCTGATACCCCCTTACCTACTCCACTCGTAGATGGAGAGGTACGTGCAACCTCTCCATCCATGAGCGGGAAACAAACAAACCCAGAACCCAAGCAAGCGGAAGGGAGGAGATGAAGTAGTCTTGTGTCCATCATGCCTCCACACCACCTCGTTAGCTATAGAGCACCGTACAGACCGGCGTACTGGCCGCACCAGCAGCATAGATGCCATTGACTGCTGGTGCCTGGACATCATAGATCGTGCCGACAGCAGCAGAGGCAGCCGTAGCAAACAGAATGGTCCCTGATGCTGCACTTGCGTTGTCGTAGAAGACCTGTGAGCCAGAACCAAGCGTCGTGATGATAATCCTACAGAGCCGTCCCGCGCTAGCCTTGACCGCGCCCGGTGTCGCCGATGCGACGGAAACCGCCGTAGTGCCACCAGACGTAACAAGCAGCGTGTGTACAACATCCACACCAGCTTTGTTCGTGCCAGCGCTATCGACAAGTTGCATAACAGCAGGGCCGTAGGTAAATCCAGTTGTGCTATCGGTCCCAGTAGGACCACCTTGCGCAACGACAAGACCGGAACCAGGGGTACACACTACGTTTTGAATTGGCTGATAATTGCCATCTCGTGGCTCTGTGCTACTGCCCGCCATTGTCTTCCTCCACCACCGCTACATTGCCCATCTTCTCGACAAGCCTGCTGCTTTTTCGTTTTGCTTTTTGATACTCAGTCTGCTCAATTGGCAGTGCGAGACGATACCCAGGCAACCGACAGATTTCTTCGGCGTCCTGTTGTGCCACCTCATTGATGCCAGTGCCATCGACTTCAACCCAATGGTTCACAATGTCATACACACGTGCAGGAGCCTGTCTACCTTCTGCAATAGTAGGTTGCATTCCAATTTGTCCAGAGATGCCATTGGCGTAAATCAAGATCATGTGCCACCTCTAGACCGTGCGTACTCTACCGAGCTTCGCCGCAAATGCTGGAGCACGCAGAGCAAGCGCCATATCAGCAGTGATAGCAAACTGTCTTGTTCGGGCATTCACTGGTGCCAACATCTGTGTTTTGGCTTCGTTGACCACCGCAACCGTCGCGTACTCAGGATGGCGCGGGAACAGGTAGATGTCCTCGACGTTCTGTCCGGTCGCCTGTACACGCGGGAAGGTAACAGTATCAGGAATGGCTGCACTACCCGATGAGTTGACAGTGGTGTACAGGCTCGTACTGATGCTTGGGATACCGGTGTCACTGAAGGACGTTACCGCAACGTCACTTGCATCAAACGCCGGTACCACTGCGTAGAGGCTCTCGGTCCCTATCGCCGATGAGGACGCGTTAGAACGAAAAATGCGATACGCTAATACGTCGATGGTGTTGCCAAATGCATCCGTAACTGCCGGTGTGGTCCACGAGACCGTCACATTGTGACCAGCGGTTGGTGTGACTGTGACCTCATTGGAGGCAGTCGTTAGACCGTAGCGCGTTAAGCACTCGACAACATAGTAGTACGCCTGGTTCGCAAGCTGAGAGCCGGAGCCGCCAGCGTCACTTGCGGAAACGGTGGTCATTGCACCAACACTGCTCATAAAGGTGCTCAGGACGAACGGGATCGACCGGTACGTCGCAACTTCGACGCCAGCGTCAATCAGCGAATCGGCTACATCCGCGCCGGGAATTCCATAGTCATCACGGGAGAAGATCTTGGTCATACCCGCGTTAAAGCGCTGTTGATTGACGAACAACCCGTTCAGCTTGCTCATCATCTTTGGACTCATCACGAAGAACCAGTCGGTACCAAGTTCCTGCGCGGCTACACCCTTAATGCTATCGATACAGGCATCAAGCATGCTCAGGCTCAGCGTTTGTGTCGCAGCATCAATCTTGTTGCCAGACGCAATCAGCATATCCATGCCGTCCCATTGTGGGCGTTTGGTATTCGCAGTCGCTCCTGCACTTCCCCACATGTGCAGCGTCTCTTCGAGGTATGCAAGAGATTTTGCAGCACCCGCCAATTCCAGATCGTAGAGGTTACCGTTGACCGCCGCCACCTGTGCGCTGAAAGTGGAAATGTCGATCTGAGTCTGTAAGTGTTTGATCGGGTAATTGACCTGATTGTAGGTCGACGTTGTGGCCGCTACGTCAGTTGTGCTAGGTGCCTCTGTAGTCACCTGAGACTTCGGTAGCGCTGTTCGCTGGTTGAAGTAGTAGGTATTGGTACCCCACGTCTTGCGCGGTAATGCCCTGCGCAGTGGTGCGTACTTGCGCACATATTCCAGGAGCAACCTATCAATGATTTTAGGAACAAGGTTGGTTGCTCCCGTTGTGCTTAACGAAAACGTTGCTTCGCGAAGCTCCTCAAGGCTTATTGGCATGTCTTCATCCTCACATCACATCCACACAGCCGCCATGCCGTGTCACTTACCGTTACTACACTAATCCGTATTTGTCGTCGTACATCCCCAGAAGCGGCAATTTCATCTCTTCTAACAAGCGCTCCACGTTAACACCGTCGGGCAGGGGAAAAGAGCGGTCGGCGAGATAGTCAAGCGGAATTTCCTTGAGTTGCTCCTTGAGGTAATCGCCATTCTTACGCGCCGATGGGCGCTGATGTGCAGGCTTCGTACCCGTCGTGGTTGCACCTTCCACCAGGCTTTTGCGTTGTGGGGTTGGCTCACTCTTTGCGGCGATAGTGGCGAACTGCTCAGAGAGTGCAGTAAGTTTGGCATCCATAGCCACCTGCATTGCGGCTTGCTGTGCCTCAAGTTTACGGTCGAACGCTTCTTGTAATACTTCCTCACGAGTTTTCGGACGCTCAATTTTGAAGCCATGAGACTCCAGCAACTTCAATGCGTCGTCAGTGGTGATTTTTGCTTCCATTGGCTTCTTAGCCTCCATATTGTTCGTGTTATCATCAGGTTGCGCAGCCATCGGTTGTTTGTTCTGTGCAGATTCGCACTCCATACCGAGTGCATGGGCAATGTTGTCATGTGCGGCGTCGAGATGCTTGTCATTCTTGCCTGAGATCATGCGTCCAGCTTCCTCAAGCGTCTTGCGTTTTGTGCTCTCCATGCCACCAGCACAACTTCGTCCCTGCACAGCAGCGAGGTGATCGTGGGCTTCACGCAGGTAACTCTGCATCTGATCGGTGACATCGCCTGACAACATTGGCGGTATCTCGTAGTTGTTCTTGTGGTAATCGTCATCGGTAGGATCGCTCGTCATGCCGACAGTGTTGCCGCTCGTGGTAGAGGGAATGACTTCTTCACGGATGTCCATGTGTTTCTCCTGTGTCTCGATCAGAATAGACTCTGGCGTAAGGTCAAATACCTCACAGATGCCAGCGCGGTCCGCCGACTCTAGCAAAACTTGTTGGATGCGGGCTTGCGGTATGCCGGGACTGGCAGTAAAATCGATGCCTTGCAAGGTTAAGTTGCTACCTGAAACCTGTGGAATGCCTCTTTGCTTGTCTAGTTTCATCTCGGCCCCGCTAGCACGCAGGCTCATCGTGTTGAGATAGCGGTTAGAGGTGAGCACTGCAACATCCCGTCCTGCATGGGTATCAGGGATGTCCACATTCGCCATTGCATTGACACCTTCACGCCAGAGTTGTGTTACCCGCCCTGTCATCTTGATGCTGTTGTCCTGGTCAGCCATGTCATGAGAGATGTAGCAAGTAAGTGGGAGTCCATCAGGTTGTGAGAGTGCCAGTTGACCGGATTGTATGAGCTTATCCACTGCCTCACGGGGATATTGGCGCCCGTTGAGGGATATCGCATCATCATAGAGCCAGAGCACCTTGATGCGTGCTACACGCGACTTCATGGAGGCGGTTGGTGATATTGTGGCGTTAGTACTCTCTATGCTCTCAGTGGCTTCTTGCCAACTCTTCGGCAGTGTTAGCCCTTTGCGTTTTGCTATAGCGATTAAGCGGCTTTTGACAGCAGCAGGATCGCCTGCATGTCCAATAAGTCGCGCCGCATTATCGAGATCTTGCTGTGAATTCACAGGGAATGACATCCCAGGTCCGGCAAAATCTGAGGCATCGAGTTTCTTACGATCATCCTGCGAGAAATACCGTTCGTATTCTTCTTGCGCCGCTTCATCGGCATTATTGAGGTGTTGCCGAATCTCCTCGGCTACTGCTACATCCACACTTGCCACCCCACGAGTTAAAAGACAAACAAAAAGAGCCGCTGACCACACTCGGCGGCTCAGCGGCTCATATGCCATGTTTTATCTTGCTATTGTCAATCTACCATACAGTATACACGCTGTGCAAGAGTTTGGCTACTGCACAGTCACATCCGCCCCCAACTCAGTAACCGTCTTATTAATCGCACTGTGCGCAAAGCGATGCTCTTGGTAGCACCCTCGCTCACGACAAAACAGATAGATGCCATCCTTGTCGATGTAGGCTAGCACTTTGTTGGTGCGAGGACAGAGGATCGGCACACGCTTGTCTTGCTCAGATTGCTCTACCACTACATCACCTCCACAATCTTGATATGATGCACCGCCAGCATGAGCTTGCGTTTCAGAATATATACTTGTGTAACAGTTGCCTCAGATTTTACGTCCTCCGTCACGCGTTGATTGGTCGTGCAGTCCACATACTCGAAGTCGCCAATGTAGTTGCAGATATGCTCACCATTGATGCGGATCGGGTAGCACGGTTGCAGCGTGAGGTTGCGGATCTTGCCAGCGAGCGCCAGAAGTTTCAACTCACCGTATCGATGAGCTTCTGCCAAGCTGTGAAAACGGTGGTTATCGATCACCGTGATGCGATTATTGTACTTCGATCTCGCTGTCATAATGGAGCCATCCTGTATCCTCGATCAATCAGCCAATTACGCCACGCTTCGACGAACTCTCGATACGCCACTCTATCACCACAGGTACACCAATACCACCCGACGAATTCTTGAGGTATCTCATCGCTGCGTTCTGGCGGCACATGATGGACGCCGTGACACTGCTTGCACCGCCAACGCAGCAGGTTGCGATGCTTGATCCTGGCAATGCGTTGTTGTGCAATGTAACGCTGCTTGCTCAATCGATGAACTCCACCGTTACATTACCCCACGCGCCTAACACATCCTCTAACTCGCCCATGCCGATAAATCCCTTGCGCTCCAAATCAGTATCGATGACACATCTACCACTCGTAAATAAACAGCCCTCGCTTGTTCGTATCTGGATCGGGAATCGCCCGTGAACTTTTGCGTTGTCATGCACGACGAGGAACCGACGTATACCGCGCAATATGGTTGGATTTGGTGTTGTTGGCAGTTTCGGCATGAGTTTACGTCGAGCATTAATCATGCGGCGTGTCTCTTGGTGACAGAAACGGTCCGGTGTCTGACCTCAGCAACATCTCGATGATCCTGTTGTTTTGTTCGACGAGTGTCTCGATATCGGCGTAGATCTTCGTTGTCGTATCGAATTCCTCATTAGCCTGCACCTCCTGATGTCTTCCCAGTTGTGCCGTTCCTACTGCGAGGATAGGTAGCATGACAAGTTGCAAGAAGGTACCGCTGAACCACTGGACATATTGCGGTAGCGTTGCCGGGAAGCCTGGGAAGCCGATGATGGCTATGGTAATGAAGAGGTAACCACAGGCCATAGTGCCAACGATCCGCGTTACGCGCAGCGCTAGACGTTGATTGAAGCTACCCGTCATCCGCTCCAGTCGAAGGAGATAGTTCACGTTTGCCGGTATGTGTGGGTGCGGCGTACGACGGAATAACGATGAGTGCTCAGTCACTTATACACCTCTCCCTACCATAAATGCCGCTATAGCTAGTACTGCGACATGCGCCACTTGATCCGTCCAGATTGCCACATGGACAGCCATCGGGCCCTCCGTCGTCTGCCTGAACGTCTTGCGCCACCACTGCAACGGCACCCTGGTATCGATGAGCAGATGCGTGGTAGCGATGATGAGCGCGATAGGTGCAGGGAACACCAAGAGCAACCCGATGAGATGAATGCCGCTATGCACCCAGGATGCAGGATGATGTAGTGATGATTTGTTATCAGCCATCCACTGATTCTGAAACAGCCAATCAACAATTAAGTGGAGCACAAATCCCCATACAAATAGGTCTGTTGACTTCACTTGCGCTCCTTATTGCCAACAATCGTTGCGCACGATATATCCCCACAACTTTTTCAAATGAAGAGCGTCACTAAGAGCGTTATGTAATCCCTCTTCTTGTTCTGGCAATTCATCGTCAGAGATACCGCGACCGTCTAGCACTTGCTGAAAATCATTGATAAAGTGCGGCCAGCCATCGGGGAGATCCATCATGGTGCCGAAGAGTTGACAGAGCGCAACCCAGTCGTATCCCGAACACCAGCCGTGTAACTCTGGTTTGCCATATTCCTCAACATCCATAAAGGCTAGGATTTCGGCTTTGATCTGCTGGCGTGTTCGCCAATGGCAACTTTGTAAAAAGCCTGTAGGATAGTCAAGGCATTGACCACTCATTCTGTGTAAGGCCGTATGTGAAGAGATAGGGCGACCGTAATTAGGGCATGGATCTAAACATGCAATCACCTTCTTTTGTACCCACTCACTTGCCTTGCGAGGCTCAAACTCACAGGATTGCGCATAGTACTCTCTACCGTCTTCCGCAACGATCCCAATGCTGATCAAGTCGATAGTCAGTCCGTCATCAATGAACTCGGTGTCTATGAAGTAGCGAATGGGTCACCTCCATATGTATATCGTGTCCGCTCATGTCTGAGAAAGCGGTGTATCTTCCGCATGTGGCACTTACGCAACTTACGACGTGGTAGCGGTCGCAACTTGCCGAGATGAGCAAGGGTACGTACGCGTCGGTACATCCTGGGTGACATCGTGAAGAACGGTGCATTCTCGCTGCTACTCTGATGCACATGGTCTATCATGATGTCCATATCGGCAAGAGTGACCATGCCGGTTTGGTCACTACTCGGCGTGGTAATCATCTGCAATAGCACATAGTCAATGGCTGAAATCGTCTCAGGGAAAGTATCGTTCGCTTGCTTTACTTGAGATGCGAATCTACTGAGATCCATCATTCTCCGGGTTCCTCACTCTTCACCGACTGATCAAACCATTGCAAGTGTTCTCTACCGTAGTACATCTCGATATCTTGCACGGTGCCTCTGATAATCGCCTGTAACTGCTCATCGATGCCAAACCGCTCTTTGTTGATCTCCAGGCTCTTGTGAATATCGCCATCCTTAACACGCTTCACGGCTGCCATCCAATCGCACACCATCTCGATAATGTCAATGAGGCTCATGCCGTTGATGCCATGAGAGTAGTATTCTGGATGGTGTCTATTGACGAGGTAGTGATGCTCCAGTGCAGGCTTGATATGCTTCAACGCTTGCCGGTACTCATCTGAGCCATACGTCAGGTGTTTGAGTTGCGGTGTCGCCTCGACAAACGCATCGAACTCCTCTGGTGAGAACTTTGAGTTATCATGCACAGCGGATCGCATGAAAAGCTCAGAGGCGATGTGTGCCATGTAGGAGGCTACGAGCTTCTTGTGCTCAAGTACGCCGTCGATATGCTCGTTGATGGCTTTATCCATTATGCTCCTCGCTACCCCATGCCAACGCTACATATCGCTTACTTACGGATTCTATGGTGTCGCAAGTCTCAATAACCTCACCATTCCGTGTAATAGTGTATTTGTCCTCGTACAGATAGATGTCATAGCCTTTGATGCCATGCCACGTACGAAGCCCATGCTCAGTGATGCTCATTCGCCTCCAAAACCACGTCTCTTCCACAGCAGGGACAAATATGCTTGATCTGGGCATCCGCGATAACGTCAAAGATCGCATCGGCAATGGTAATCTCGGCATACGGGAATGGGTGAGCAGCAGGATCATTGATATCGCCGATCACCACTTTGGTCACGCCGTAAAACTCACGCCCAGTCTCTACATCCGTCACCTTCGTCTGACGTGACAGATGCCCATCATTCTGTATGCGAACGCGGATGTAGCCTTTCTCCTCGCTCATAGAATGCCTCGATTGCTTGATGCTTGAGTGCGTAGCCGCTTCGCTAATTCGAGAGTCGCTTGCTGCACCATCTCTTCTCGCGCCTTCGCCAACTCCTCGCTGATCACACGACGCGTCACCTCTTCGATTTGCGCAAGTTGGGTTGCGCTGAAGGCAAGGTCAGCACTGGAAACCACTGGATAGGGGAGGTGAACCGCATCGAAAAATGACGGTGTAATGGTGGTATCACTGCTCAGTGTGCTGCTGGTCATCGTGTAACTGTTGGGCATAGGTCCGGTAAATTCGTTATCGCTCATATCTTGCTTTCTATCTTCGCTGGAGAGAGTAGGGAGATCGCCAGAGGATTGCACTGTGCCATCACTAAGCATCGCCACCTCTGCTACTGCCACCACTTCATCAGTGCTCATGTTTGCACGCAATAGAGACAGTATACACGAGATTTCGACACTCTCAAAAATTGGTAGCAAAAACGCTTGCAATTTTGTCGCGTATGATGTACAATTAAATCAGTTAAGAGAGTACAATAATAAAGCATAAAGGAGAAACACCAATGTTCATACATACATTAAACTTCAAAAACAACGAGGGCATGTCCTATGCCGCTTACCGTGTTGATTGCTTCGTGAAAGATGCGGAAGCCGTCACGGAGAATGAGTTTAGCTTTTCCGGTGAGGCGGATAACGAGGTGACATTCACCACCACCAAACAAATTTCACAAACCGCTATCAAAAAGATGGTGAAGGAATTTGATCCCAAATCAGGCTTCACCTTCAACAAGGTGGCATGATGGATTTCACCACCAACGAGGCTGCATCTCTTCTGGGAATGCAGCCTCGTTCCATCACACGATACATTGAGCGCGGGATAATTGCGGCAACGAAGCATGGACGTGATTATCTCATTAATGAAGAGGAAATTGAACGCTTCAAGCGAGAGCGTCGAGGGCAAGGTAGACCGAAAAACAAAGATAAGTAGAGATGTGGCACTCAGGCAGTGCCACATCCTCATTCTCCCTCTTCGCTAGCCTTCAACTGTTTATAATCGCCATCTACTCCAGTCCATGCATATTTCTTCCCCGTGTTATCGATCCAAGCGCATTCACAGTGATCGTGCTCTGGTGGAAGATACGAGCCATTCCTGAAGCGTGATCCTGCTTTTACCGTCTGCTTGTCGTTTTCAAGGCATTCCTCGCAAGCACCTTTGCCAGCTTCCCATGTGATCGTCTGCACACCCTGAGATTTTAGCTCCTTGAGCAGCTTTTGAACGGCGTCATCCGTGTCCTGCCAGTGCAATAATGTCGCTGACTCTTTAGCATTCTGGGGCGGTCCCTGTCTTGATAGCGGATGTGGTGCCTGTCCTTGATTGGCTTGATTAGGTGGTGGTGCAGCAGGTGCCTCTAACTGTTTTTGCTGTGCCTGCAATTGTACCTTCTTGGTCGCAAGGTCAACCTCATTGGTCGCGCGGGCGTTATCTGCAATGTCCTCCAACGTCTGGAGAGCAAGGATCTCCTTGCCAGCAACGATGATCGGTGTATCACCATACCCGGTATACGGCTGCTTGCCAGTAGATTGACGCTCCTCGTTCGGCGTAGACAATCCATTTTTGATCTGCGTATCCTGTATCTTTACAATGTCTAGATCTGATCTGAAATCACCATAGCGTGTCGCAAAAACATAGTCTTGCACGTTAAACCCGATATTAACAATTCTATAGTTAATCTTCTCTAATATTATTTGCTTTATCGGATCGCAGGTATTCAGTTGCATTACCTTTGCCGCGCTTTCTCCCGATCCTGAACCAAGATGCGCCGTCTCCTGTATCCCGATCATCGAGAGCGGCACTCCATAGCCAGCCAGGATCTCATCCCGCGCGATGGAGCGTCCTGCCTTGAAATCCACATCTACCGCGCCTCTACCAACCTCTTTCAGCGTCGCTCCTGAGTACAGCACCATCGGCACATGCGCGTTGTGTGCTCCTGTGTAATTCTCCCTCATCCACTGCACAAACCGTGCCGCCTCCTTCTCCGAGCCTGGGAACTCAATCCAAAAGGGCGGGCGTGCGCCTTTTTTGAAAAATGTGTTAACCCATCCTGCCATGCTCTGATCGGCGTAGACCGGGTTAAGGATGCGCTCAATAGGTGACAATCCTACTTTGCTAGCACGAGGAGACGGCAACCACCAGCGAATGATCTCTTCTGGCTCAAAATGTATCTCATCCTGTGAACTGCGAAGACGCTGCGTGTAGCCCGTGACCTGACCATGCGGATCTAGCTCATACGTAATCGTCTGGCAGTCGATCTTGTGAAGTTGATAAGGCACACCACCTTTTTGCAGCACTTCAATGTAGGCTTCACCATAGATCAATAAATCAGTGATAATTGCCCGTAGTAACTGCAAACAATCTTCATCATCGTTGACATAGGCAAATAACGCTTTTAGCTTAGCGACATTCTTCTTGTTCCCTTTGCCCTGCACAATCGGCTCTATCTCCCACCCGCCGCTCGTGATGCGCTTAGCAATGACATCGATGCATGCGCTAATCCACACATTGGAGACATAGGTATCGTAGAGTGTCTCTTTGCGCTCCTGCTCAGACAGCGCCGAATTCTGTGTCCTGCGCATATCCGATGAGATGCCAAACGCTTCGTTTTCGTCCCATGCCAGTGAATAGTTACGTGGTGCCGATGACTTGTTCGCTGCCATCTCTGAAAGCCGGTGGAATGGGATGTCGCGCTGGAGATGCGACTCGAAGGCATGCGAGGTATATGGTGCTGGTGACGCTGTGTGAGATGCAGAGGCACGAGGGAACGCGATCACCGGCTTCGACTCCGACGACGCTGCATTCTGCGTACGACGCGGTTCCGATTGCGCCAACATTTGCGCGTATGATTTCGCCATGACCACCACCTCACATCACTACTACAAGATTACGAGACTACCAGAACGGGCTTGCTTCGGTTACATCGGTATCGTTGAAGAGCAGCATGCCGCCACTACTCCTACCAGCCGCATGATTGACTAAACCAAGAGAGATCACCGTATCATCATGCAGACCAGGCGGGGCCGAATACTGAATATTCCGACTGGGCGTTAGCGTGTACTCCATCGTACGCAATTCGCCAATAAGCATCGGCAAGTCAGGGAAGGTAACGCCCACCTGCTCAATACTCACCACCAACTCTTCGATCAGCAGCTTCTTACTGAGATTGGTAAAGAGATAGCCTTCAACGGTTAAGCCGCGCATCTTCAACTGCTCTTGAAGTGGATCACCTACGCCACTAACATCCATGATGACTGGCGCATTGTTGTAGAGCGTAGCCATGCTATGCACTCGATCCAGTTGCACGGTGTAATCCACGATGTTCATGCGTTCCCAGGCATCCACATGCATCGTATGGGCGTTGAGGACCGTCATCACGCTAAAATCCTGGTGTTTGGCCGGGTCCCAACCAAGAACATAGTCATACTGAGATTCGGGACCACACAACTCCCCCTGTACACACGCATCAATATTGCGAAAAACACCCGCGCTCTCCTCCAGGAAAGCGGCGCAATATTCCTGCAAGTAGGAATTCGCTGGTAATTCACGCTTTACAGCAACGAGTTCTTCTGGCGGAATATAGGGATTTGACGAGGTTGGCGCGGTAAACGACTCCCAATCAGGGTACATCGGATCTTGCCCACGCAGGAATAAGCGATAGAAGAAATTGCGCCCTTTGGGTGTGCCAATAAAAATAGCCTTGCCGCGTGTATCACTCAAACACGGACGTAGCACCTCAGTCCATGCCTGTTCTGCCACATCTGCGCATTCGTCGATGATAATGAGATGTAACCCGTTCCCGCGTAAGGCATCGTAGTTGTCGGATGAGCAGAACATCATCACAGAACCTTGCGGAAGTTCAATGCGTAGTTCAGAATCCGACGTGTGTGCGATGATATCCTTGAGTGCGGCTTTGATGAGGCGATAGGCAATCTTACTCTGGCGATAAGTTGGCGCGATCCAGGCACAGAGGGTATTGGGCCGTTCACAAGCAAATTTCACTATTTCATTGCAGCATGCTAGCGTTTTTCCCCAACGACGACCACAGGCGACCACGCGAAACCGCGCCTGCGAGCGATGGAGGCGCTTCTGTCCAGCGTGGGGCGTGTATAGTTCAATGGTGATAGGTCTATTCGATTGTTTTAGTTGTGCCACTGCCACCTTTTACCTCATCAACATCATCAACACTTCCACCGCCCCAAACGGTCTTTAAGGTGGCTATGCCAGATAATTCAACCTGCTGTTTGTCTTTATATTTATGTGGTAATCTGGCTTTTAATAAAGTAATTAATAACTGATCACTATATTTCTTCATCATTATTGGCTGTCCGCTATCATCTCTGACGATTTTGCCCACTGACACAAGAGGTTCATCGACTCCTTCAACGGCCCTGATATGCGCACTGTACTCTAACGCGTCGTTGGCATCCTCTTCCGCCATGCCATACCGAGTTTTAAAATTGGCGTCCTTCATCCACTCATAGACTTGAGTGCGACTAACCATTGCCACCGCGCACGCACGAGAGACATTTGCATGCGCGGCGAATGCTATCAAAAAAACATCCTGAACCTGTTTCCGTTCCTGGCTATTCATACGCTGACCGCTTCTACGCGTGCGTAAGGGTGTCAAGGTGTCAGGGTTCTCGACTGACATACTTCTTGTTACACTCCTTCCTTACAAGCATATATTCCTCTAAGGTCATGCCCCTCTTTCGCGCATTTGCCGTAAGTCTAGTCAATCTCATATTCTCTCTAGCCTGCTCTGAATGAGGGTGGCGTTGCCCCTTGTGGGCGAGGGACATCTTTAGTCTGGTTTCTTCGGAATCGGGGGTAGCATGGCGGGATGCAGCCAACTTTGCTTTATGCTCCTCTGTAAGTTTTCTTTCCCGCAATTTTGCCCTTTCTTCTTCAGGCATCCCCCTGCTTCGTTTAGTGTCACTGATCTTTTGTTTTACCTCTTCCGAAAGAGGTTTTCCTGTACGTCTTTCTTTTAACGTTTCATATGCTTTATCTGGGAAAGGTTTCCCTTTATATAAAACTGATAGCGCTGGTTTTGGCTTGCCTTTACGAATTGAAGAAAACAGAGTCTTTTGTTCCTCAGACATAGGTCCGCGTTTTTTGCCGATAGCGGCCTTGCTTAGCTTCTCCCGATGCTCTTCTGTGATGACATATCCATGCAAACCATCTCCACCATCCGTACTGTTGGTGAGATCACATCCCTGCTCACGATAATACTTTATCCAGTACCTTTCACTTGCCTGCCACCCTAATACGGGGACTTCTTCGATGATCTGCATTTCAGGAGAAAGTCCTCGTTCTTTGAGACTCCTTAGCCACATACTTTTGTGAGTGTGAGATTTTTCCTTCAAATGGCGGTAGAGGCGAACATGGGGGTCGTTGGCTTTGCCGATGTATCTGATCGAGTGAGTATTAGGATCGACTAATCCATAAATGAAGGTAGTTTCTTGTGTAGTCTTGTTTGATGATGTGTTTGATGATAGACTATCCATAGCGTGGCCTCCAACAAGGTTATGCTCACGTCGGGGGCTATTTACAGTAGCGCTCCGACACCACAATTTTAACTCCTCAATTATACCACTTTTGAGCATGGATGTACAGCTAAAGCCGCTCTGTAAGCCTATTTGTGATACACAAGCTTGAGGATCTTTCGCCACCACTACCGCCTCACCGTTTGTCATGCCATCACGACGCGACTCCACCAGACCGTCAGCGCCATAAGCGAACGCATCCCATAGCGCTGACCATCAGGTGAAGACATGGACCATAGGTGGAAAGTGGGGAAAGTGATGAAGTAGTCTACTGGTTCTCACTTGTGGCGTGTGTGTGAGTTCGCGCCACCACCATCCACCATCCTCAATACCGCCATGCAAAGCCACACACAGTCATTATACCAAGCGCTCATAATGCGAGCAAAACGTATGCAATCCAACCCAGGAACGTGAATGGAGAAAATTAACCAGATCAGACTGCACCCTTTCAGTATACCGCTCGTCTCGTGTGCAAAAAGAAAAGAGGCGTGTGTTGTTGATCCCCCTTGATGTATTCGTGGAAACGCCCCTTTCGCGCAGTATAGCACGCGGCGCAAGCAAAGAAGAGGTGAGCGATTATTGTTGGTGTGGATACGTTGTGTTGTTTGATGATAGGCAAAATGCACTCTCAGCCTCAATCGCTCACATCCGTAGTATACCACTGTACGCAATACGAGCGAAGAGAGACGCGATGTGTTTGGTGAGGAAGTCACTGAGGAGATCGTTGAGGTATCCAGTAAGAAAGGGAAGTTGCGGAAGGGACACATCGCATGCTCTGCATTCAGTGTACCGCTATCCGCAACTGAGCACTAAAATGGCCGCATTGCCATTCCAATAATTTCGGCGTGATCAAACGCCAGATCCGCTGGCAACGCATTGAGCGCAAACCATCGTGCATCACCCGCCTCATCACCCGCCTCGACACGCGGCACCACATTGTCCCCGATTGCTGCCACATACGCCGCACTCACGTAGCGGCCACGCGGATCACGCTCTGGATCGTCGTAGATACCGATGAATTGCATCGTGACGCCTTCAACACCTGTCTCCTCGTGCAGTTCGCGGT